>ENA-OPCL01000607-OPCL01000607.1-human-gut-metagenome-genome-assembly--contig:-NODE-607-length-30095-cov-7.484188_pt1 | contig 30095 bp, 25 predicted proteins | sample MGYA00241251_ERZ501482 | MGnify/ENA primary metagenome ERZ501482 (study PRJEB25962, sample SAMEA2042581) | human gut metagenome | biome: human gut; feature: human-associated habitat; material: faeces... | reverse complement strand
CTTCCGATCTAAGGGAAAGAGTATCAATGATGTAACAGCCTGCGCTACAGGAACAAACACAATCGGTGAGGCATACAGAAGCATCCAGTACGGTGAGGCTGACGTGATGGTAGCCGGTGGTACAGAGGGCAGTGTATGTCCTATCGGAATCGCAGGATTTACAGCACTTACAGCGCTTTCTACAGTAGATGATCCGGCAAAGTGTTCACTTCCGTTTGACAAAAACAGAAGCGGCTTTGTAATGGGTGAGGGCGCAGGAGTTGTTATCCTTGAAGAGCTTGAGCATGCAAAGGCAAGAGGTGCAAAGATTTATGCAGAGGTAGTCGGATACGGCTGCTCATCGGATGCATACCATATCACATCTCCGCAGGAGGATGGCGCAGGTGCAGCAAGAGCCATGACCAATGCCATGAGCGATGCAGGTGTCACACCGGCAGATGTAAAATACATCAATGCTCACGGAACAGGTACACATCACAATGATCTCTTTGAGACAAGAGCAATCAAGCTTGCGTTCGGTGATGAGGCTGCAAATCTTAAAATCAATTCAACAAAATCTATGATAGGACATCTGCTCGGAGCAGCGGGAGCTGTTGAGTTTATAACATGTGTGAAGGAAATCCAGGATGGATTTATACATAAGACTGTTGGCTATGAGACTCCTGATGAGGAGATTGACCTCAATTACTGCAAGGACAGCTATGAGGAGCCTGTTGAGTATGCACTTAGCAATTCACTGGGATTTGGTGGACATAATGCAAGTATTCTGCTCAAGGCGTATAAATAATTTAGGGGCTTCGCGCATTTAGGCTGTGAGGTCCGGTGAAGCACACAGTATATTCCTCATAAAAAATATGAACTTTTTTATTCTGAACACACTGTGTACTTCCCGGATCCACTTTGTTGTGCGCGAAGCATGGCAGAATTATTTTTTTAATTCAAAAGCTCTCCTTATGGGAGAGCTTTTGGAGCTACATGTTTATTTGGAGCTACATGTTTATATACGGAAGCTATTTTACTGGTTATTTCATTACTTTTGGGCTTCATATGCTTCGCGGCATGCTTTTGCGAGCTGATCGCCGCAGGATGTATTCTTAAATCCACATTTAATTCCACCGATTTTTTCCTCTACCTGGGCAACTGTGAGTCCTTCAACGAGTTTTGGGATAGCCTTAAGATTTCCGTTACAGCCCCCTGTAAACTTTACGTTATGTACTACATCGCCATCGAGGTCAAGCTCAATCTGTGTTGAACAGGTTCCTTTTGTTTTGTAAATATATGACATATTTTATCCTCCTGTGTTTTCAGTTTTTTTGTGTATACATGATTATAACATATATTTTTACATCTTTACTATGTTTTTTCACATTTTCCAACTCAGTTTTTCAATTCAGAAGTTACTGTTCACACATAACAGTGTGACCAGCAATGATTCAGATTCATAAATCTTTTCTTATATTTATTTATGCCATAACGTATTACACCGTAACGTAAGGGACGCTGCTTGCGGGCACCGCGGCGGGCTGCATACACTTCGGTGTCCGTGAATAGCGAAGCGGCTTAGATACTGTCGAATTATGCACATGCTACACAGAAATGCCGAGACATGGACGCCGAGGCAAGGAGAAATCGAGCCATGGATGGCGAGTTTCGACGTTTTCGTCATCCTATGAAAACCTACAAAGCATAATTTGCACAGTATCTTGGCTGCGCAGCGTAGCGGACACCGGAGTGTATGCAGCCCACCGCGGTGCCCGCGTGAATCGTCCCGTACTATAATCTCAATAAAGTAATATTCCCTCTCTAGAGGATTACCGGCTGGATCTGTCGTCCGGCCATCACTTCATTTATTGTGTCGACAACCTGTTTTCCATCACACACGAGTGAATTCGGTTTCTTCACACAGTCATCCTGCCCAAACGGCACAAAATAAATATTTTTCATATTCATCAGCTTTCCGATATTCTTAAAGTTGATGCCGAGCGCATCATTTGTGGAAATCCCGATAACAAGCGGTCTGCCGTTTCTTAGATGAGCCTTTGCCGCGAGAAGGACCGGTGTATCCACTATGCCGTTTGCAAGCTTTGCCGCTGTGTTGCCGGTGCATGGGTAAATCACCATCACGTCAAACAGCTTTCCCGGGCCGACACGCTCTGCCTCCTGCAGTGTCCTGATGCCCTCATCCCCTGTGATTTCGGAGATAGTATGCATAAAGTCTCCCGCCTTTCCAAAGCGCGTGTTCATCATCTGTGCATTATAGGAATATACAGGTGTCACATGTGTGAAGCTATCCACAAGCCGCTTTGCAACATCCTTAGTCTTTTCAAAACTACAAAAGGAGCCTGTAATTCCCATTCCTACGGTGCAATCCGAAATAACCATAAGCCCTCCGTCATACCTTTTCTTTTCATACAGTCATAAAGTATTTTTGCACCGGTTTTCGGACAGTATATGCCCGGAAGGCCGAGCGCATGCGTACAGTTTATCTGATACCTCTTACAAGCCTCAAAATCACAGCCGCCGGGCTTAGATGCAATATCTATAATTATTGCATCTTTTTGCAAAATCATGATTAAACTTTCATCTATAACCCTATCCGGTACTGTGTTTATGAGAAACAGTGTTTCAAAACATGCCTTGGCAGGATCATTAAAATCCACCGTTTCATATCCCAGTTCAGCGGCCTCATGCCTTGCCTGTTTTCTCCTTGCCATCACCATGACATGGGCTCCCATAGCAGAAAAAACGCGGGCAATTGCCTTTCCGCATTTTCCAAACCCGCTCACAAGTACCTTTGAGCCGTATATACCATGTATGCTTTTTTGTATTGCTATGGACGCAGTGGCCTCGGCCGTAACAATGGCATTCTGCTCTATGACAGTTTCATCTCTCATAAAGTCACAGCCCCTGTCAACGCCGGGAAAGCACTCCGGCATCATGCCGCCCCACACTGCAATATTGTTAATTATTATATTATGTTTTAATTTTTCTATATCACTATTTATAAGCTTAAGCTTTGAAAACGGTGTAGGAAACACAATATTCCCAACACGCTCATAATCAATCCCGCCGCTATTTCTGCAATCTGTCTGTTCTCCTCCCAGCATATCAGCGAGGTACTTTTGCCTCTGATCCGTAACATATATTATAGTGTCTTTTTGCATAATAACTTCTTCCTTTCGCTATAATATATGCGCATTTCCAGCTTATGTGAGGGTATTTTGTTTTCTCGCTTAAAGCCTCCTCATAAAGCTTTTTCAAAGCTTTACCTATTCAAAAAAATACAGAGCCTGGCATATATTCCGCCAAGCCCTGTATTTTATAAATTCTACATTTAATTTTTAAATTATCCTATTCAATTCCGGTTCCAACGGATAATCTCTCTGTAGTTTATTACAGCTGTGTGACAACAAAAATATCGTAGATGGCTTTTATTGCCTTGTCAAAATCATCATTGCTTACACCGATGATGATATTGAGTTCTGATGAACCCTGATCAATCATGCGCACATTGATATTGGCATGTGCAAGTGCAGAGAAAATCCTGCCGGCTGTACCACGGTTTGACTTCATGCCACGGCCAACAACAGCGATAAGCGCGAGGTCTGACTCGAGGTCAATGATATCAGGATGAGCAAGTCTTCTGATTGAGCTGATAACCTGCTGCTCCTTGCCCTCAAACTCTGCCTGATGTACGAATACTGTCATAGTATCGATACCTGATGGCATATGCTCTATAGAGATACCGTTCTCCTCAAACGCCTGGAGAGCCTTTCTACAGAAGCCCACCTCTGAGTTCATCTTGTCCTTGTCGATATTTACCGCAACAAAGCCCTTCTTTCCGGCGATACCTGTGATGGTATAATCAGGCTTTTGGCATGTGCTCTCGACGATGAGAGTACCAGGTGCTTCCGGGTCGTTTGTATTTCTGATATTGATTGGGATGCCTGCCTTTCTTACAGGGAAAACAGCATCCTCGTGGAGCACTGATGCTCCCATATATGAAAGCTCTCTGAGCTCTCTATAAGTAACAACCTTGATTGGCTGTGGATTGTCGATAATTCTAGGATCAGCTACGAGACAGCCTGAAACATCTGTCCAGTTCTCGTACATGCTGGCATGACATGCCTTTGACACAATGGAACCAGTGATATCCGAACCACCTCTTGAGAAGGTAACTACCTTTCCGTCAGGTCCTGCTCCGTAAAAGCCCGGAATAACAGCCTTTTCTGTCTGCTCAAGCTTCTTTGAGAGCACCTTGTCTGTCTTTTCCGCGTCAAAATTGCCATTCTCATCAAAAAAGATGACTGTTGCCGAATCTATAAACTCATATCCGAGATAGTTTGCCATGATGATTCCGTTTAAGTACTCACCACGAGAGGCTGCATAATCTGCACCTGCCTTTGCCTTGAAATTCTCAGCGATAATCTTGAACTCCTCATCAAGCGCCAGCTTTAAATGAAGGCCATTTATGATTGAATCATATCTGTCCTTGATTTTTCTGAGCATAACCTTGAAATCCTGATCATTCTCAGCCAGATCATAGCATGCATAAAGCATATCTGTTACCTTTGTGTCTTTGGAATTTCTCTTTCCCGGTGCACTCGGCACAACATATTTTCTTGACTCATCGCTTCTTATGATGTCGCCAACCTTTGTGAACTGCTCTGCACTGGCGAGCGAGCTGCCGCCAAACTTTACTACCTTTACCATTTGTCTGTTTTTCCTCTGCTTCCTATATAAATAACTGTATTAGCCAATATTATACCGCTTTGATAAATCATTCGTCAATACTCAATATAATCAACATCAAGCTTCATAACATCGTGTTCTTTGTCAAATGTGATGATACCGTATGATGGCATGCAGCCCCACATCGGTGCACCGATACTTCCCGGATTCATCATCGCAAGACCATTGTGCTTATCATAAAACAGCTTGTGTGTATGTCCAAAGAGCGCCAGGTCTGCCCCGACTTCCTTCGCATGAAGCTCCAGATGCATATATGACATCTTTACTCCATATGTATGTCCATGGCACATGAGTACCTTATAGCCGTCGATATCAATAAGTCTCTCTGTATCTCCCCGTGAAAAATCACAGTTTCCCGGCACATTGACCATGGTTATATGAGGAAACTCTCTCCTAAGGGCATCCGCATCCACAACGCAGTCTCCCAGATGAAGTATCATATCAGGCTCCTCTCTTTTGACTGCCCGAATCATATTTCCCACATTACCATGTGAATCACTCAGTACCAAAACTCTCTTCATGCGCGTCTCTCCTATATCTTGTTTTACGTATCCATCCAGAGCCACCTTGAGAACAAAAAAATCTGCCGCTTACATGCGAGCATGACGCATCAGCCTTTTTGTTCTCAATGGTTCTGAATAGTTACCTTTTTTATATATTATCATAAGTTTTCCGCGTGTAAAATATTTTTTTCTTTATATACGCAAAAAAGCTCCATGCCGACTTCATTGTCAGCCCGGAGCTTTTAATCTTTAATTTTAACTATGCAAGCCTCTTCCACTGCTTGCTGCACTTATAATAAGAATAGAACATACATCTTTCTGCCTGCTCGCATCTGACCGGTGCACTCTCGATATTGCACTGGCAATTTACAATAGCATCTGCTTTTCCCTTACATGAACCCTTAATCATTACATCGTCTAAAACTTCGTCTGACATTCTCTTTCTCCTCACATTTGTTTGATAGTATATTTACCTGTTACAATATTGATATATTTTATTATTTTTCTCTGTACGGGCTATGCTTTACGTACTCTTACCATCGGCTTAAATACTAACATCTTGTCCGCAACAGTTGTGATTATACTATATATTGTATTTTAAATCCATATGTCATTTCTAACAAAACAAATGATTTTTTATGTCACATTTTTCACTTGACGAATTTCATTTTCATGTTCAAGCCCAAAAATCAAGGATATCTGAGTAAAACTTTTCCAAGGTATCATCATCCGCATTAAATATCTCGTGCTTTGAATCAGGATAGACCTTCTTAATGCCCTGAGGCAGCTTCGCAATAAATTCATCCTCAGCGGCATTTGAAACCAGATAATCCTTTCCAGCCTGGCATAACAGCACCGGTATTTTAATTTCCTGTGCATGCTTCTTTATATATTTGGATGCCTTGCGCCCGGCCCTGCACCATCTGTAGGTGGCGCCATTTGTACGATAGCGTTCCTCCTCCACCTTGCACTTGTATATATAGTCATAGCGCGCCTTTGACAGACAACAGCTCGATTCAAAATCATACTCATCCGTATACTGTGTCTGGCTAGGCAGATATTTATCGTTCCAGTTAAGCACACTTGCGACAAACAATATTGCCTCCACGGCAAAATGTGAAAAATTGCCATAAAGCATCTCTATCATAGGGCTTGAAAGTACTGCCTTTGTAAATACCTCAGGATGCTTCTCAAGATACAGGGCAGCTATCGCGCCTCCCATAGAGTGACCGTACAGGTAAAGCGGTCTGCGCCCCTCACGCTTCATCACAATCTCGCGGATAAACATATCAAGGTCACTCACATAATCGTCAAAGCTGTTTACAGTGACCATGCTCATATCTGATACACTTCTGTCCGAAAAGCCGTGTCCGCGATGCTCCACCATATATACAGAGTATCCGGCCTTTGCGAAATAGTAAATCATCTCATAATATTTAGGCATACACTCTGTAAATCCATGTGATATGACTATGGCAGCCTTTGCTACAGGTGTCGTCACATAGCCGTAATGTATGCGTGTGCCATCTGCACTCTTCATATAGCCATCTTCAAAATTAAGCCTGATAAAAGGCAAAACATATCTTGTTAATTCCTCATTATATTTTTCTTCTGTAATAATCATAGCATTCCTCACTTTTGGTATTTGATATTTTGTAAGTAACTATATCTCAATCCGGTCAATAAGATTCAGGTCATATTTTCTGACTATATCAAGTGCCTTTTCATAGCTTTCCACATCACATATATTGTCCACTGTATGTGCATCAAGCCCAAGTATCACTTTGTTGCCGATGTCATGCGGTATACACCAGAAGCGCTCTGTCGGATAGTGCTTTCCTGCACTGATACCAAGCATGTTTATCTCAAGCGGTATGTCAAGCTCCTTAAGTGCCTTGCACATCCTCGTCATCTCCCATTCGTAGACGGAATCAAGTCCCTGATAATTTATTAAATCAGGATGTGCTAAATAGCTGTACATGCCTGTTTTCATGCCCTCTATAACAGTATCCACATACTCGCGTATACGGCTCTCATCATCTGTCGGTGTGCCTGTATACGGGCCTGTCTGCTCTGATTTCATAAAATGCTGGCCCATTATCATGTAATCACAGCCAAGCCTGTCAAACATAGCCTTCTGCTCCTTGAAAAACTCCGGTATGTACTCCGCCTCAAAGCCAACGTAGAGCTTTATGTCGGATGCATACTCCTTCCCAAGCTTCCTGATGGCATACACATACTCCGGTGCCTGCTCCATCGTCATCCGGATGCCCGACACATAGCCATCCTTAAAGGGGCACGGCACATGGTCTGAAAAACCAAGCTCTGCGATACCCATTCTGATAGCCGCCTCTATATATTCGCGCTCGCTGCCATATGCATGCTGGCACCTATAGGTGTGCGTATGGTAGTTTGCCTTTAAAAATCCCGTCATTACTTAAAGCTCCAAAAATCTATCTCTTATTGCTGTTCAAACAGCTATTCAAATACTACAATTAAAATTGATTTTATCACTTTTTGTACTTTATTACAATCTCATATTTTTGGGACTTTTTTCTCTATGAAATATATATGCGTTATGTTATAATCCATTGATATATGATAGTCATAATAATTCTATCCACCACACAATCATAAATGAGGGGCAAAATACCTTTTGACCCTCATATCATTATATTTTTATATACGGAGGAAATAATGTTCAAAAAAGGAGTGGTTCCCTCCCAGGGACTGAGAATTATCATCGTCGGATGCGGCAAGGTAGGCCGTACTCTCGTTGAGCAGCTTGGCAAGGAGGGGCACGACATAACAATTATCGACAAAAACAGGGAGAGGATTTCCCAGGTATCCAATATCTATGATGTAATGGGTATTGCAGGAAACGGTGCCAGCTACAAGATACTGCAGGAAGCGGGTATTGATGATGCCGACTTAATCATCGCAGTCACAGGCTCTGATGAGCTGAATCTGCTATGCTGTACCATTGCCACACAGGTCGGCAACTGTGCTGCTATAGCCAGAGTCAGAACGCCTGAATACAGCCAGGAGGCCAAATATCTGCGCGACAAGCTTGGTCTTGCACTCATTATCAATCCTGAGCTTGAGGCAGCTATTGAGATGGCTCATATTCTTCATCTGCCGTCCAGCCTTGAGGTGACAAACTTTGCTCACGGTCAGGCACAGCTCATCAAGTATGAGATTCCCGAGGGCAGCATCCTCGACGGAACAAAGCTCATGGATCTGGGCACCAGACACCATGCCAACATACTTATCGGTGCAGTCGAGAGAGATGATGAGGTCACTATCCCATCAGGTGATTTTGTGCTCCGCAAGGGCGATAAGCTGTCATTTGTCGGCGAACGCAGACATACAAAGGAGTTTTTCAGCCACATCGGAGTCAATACACACAGCGTAAAAAATACACTGATTATCGGAGGCGGCAAAGCCGCATATTACCTGGCAAAGCAACTCATCTCACGTGGCATAAAGGTCAAAATAATCGAAAATAGCTTCGAGCGCTGTGAAGAACTTTCCATACTGCTTCCGGATGCTGTCATCATAAACGGTGACGGAACAGAACAGGCACTCTTAAAGGAAGAGGGCATAGAGACCTGCCAGTCATTTGTACCTCTTACCGGTATAGACGAGGAAAACATCATGCTTACGCTCTATGCGAAACAGGTTTCCAATGCAAAGGTCATAACAAAGCTTAATCGTATAACTTTTACCAATGTCATAAACAGCCTGGACCTTGGCAGTGTAATCTCGCCAAAATACATCACCTCAGAAGCCATAATTGCCTATGTCCGTGCAAAGAAAAACTCTATGAACTGCAATATAGAGACTCTCTACCACATGTACGACTCAAGAGTTGAAGCAATTGAATTCTTTGTATCAGAAAACTCAAATGTGACAGACATACCGCTTCGAGACCTAAAGCTCAAAAAGCATCTGCTCATCTGCTTCATCAACCGAAACGGCAAAATTATTATTCCTACAGGTAATGACTGCATACAAAAAAATGATACTGTCATGATTATAACAACCAATACCGGCTTTACGAATCTTCAGGATATTATGGAATAGTGGGGGAATGATATGAACACTTCAGTAATTCGATATCTTTTGGGATATATTTTAAAGCTTGAAGGCTTTTTGCTGCTTCTGCCATGTATTGTTGCCGGTATTTATTATGAAAAAAGCGGCATCTACTTTTTGATTGTTGCACTCATAAGCATAGCTATCGGTTTTATTTTTTCAGCTAAAAAACCGAGGGATTTTACCTTTTACCTGAAGGAGGGCTGTGCAACAACCGCACTGGGCTGGATTGTACTGAGTATATTCGGCTGTCTGCCGTTTTACATATCAGGAGAGATCCCAAGCTTCACAGATGCTCTTTTTGAGACCATCTCCGGCTTCACCACGACAGGAGCGAGCATCCTGCCTGAGGTAGAATCACTCTCATATTGCATGAATTTCTGGCGCTGCTTTACGCACTGGATTGGCGGTATGGGTGTGCTTGTTTTTCTTCTGGCAATCATCCCGCTTTCAGGCGGCAGCAATATAAACCTGATGCGCGCAGAAAGCCCCGGACCTTCGGTTGGAAAGCTCGTTCCAAAGATGCGGCACACTGCCAGGCTTTTATACATAATATACTTTGGTCTTACGACTATGGAGATTATTTTCCTGCTTTTCGGGAAAATGCCTCTGTACGATGCCATCTGTACCTCTCTTGGCACAGCCGGAACAGGAGGCTTTGGTATCAAAAACGACAGCTTTTGCGGCTACAATGTTTATCTGCAGTGGGTTGTTACCATATTTATGATACTTTTCGGTGTCAATTTCAACGCTTACTACCTGCTTTTCTTCGGTCACATCCGTGACGCACTTAAGGTGGAGGAGGTCAGATACTATTTCGGCATCATAATAGCATCCGTTGTAGTCATAAGCGTGAATATCGCACATATGTGTACCGGTGTGTTTGACGCAGTCACAAAGGCAGCGTTTCAGGTTGGCTCAATCATCACGACAACCGGATTTTCCAGCACCGATTTCGACAGATGGCCTGAGCTTTCAAAGACACTGCTTGTGCTTTTGATGTTCATTGGTGCATGTGCCGGAAGCACCGGCGGCGGTATCAAGGTATCTCGTATTGTCATCGCTGTAAAGACAATACTTAAGGAGTTAAATGGCTACATCCACCCAAAGAGTGTGAAAAAGCTCACATTTGAGCACAAGCCTGTAGACCATGATGTTATCAGGTCAATAAATGTTTATTTCATGACGTATGCCGTCATTTTTGTTGTTTCAATGCTGCTTGTTTCCGTTGAAAACTATGATTTCACTACCAATTTCACGGCTGTCGCAGCTACATTTAACAATATCGGACCGGGTCTTTCTCTGGTCGGTCCGACATGCAATTTTGGCTTTTTTAATAATTTCTCCAAATATATACTGATGTTTGACATGCTTGCCGGAAGACTCGAGCTGTTTCCACTGCTCATCCTCTTCCATCCGTCAATCTGGAAGGAATTATTTATTCAAGCAGATAAAAAAGTAAAAGGGAATAGAAAGGAGAAACAAAATGTTCGCATGTAAAAATTGCGGTGGAAATGTGAAGTTTGACATCAAATCAGGCCAGTTAGCCTGTGAATACTGTCATTCACTTTTCGACCCTTACGCGTACGAGGACAAAACCTCTGACGCCGAGGTCCAGAAGGACTTCGACGCAACCATTTTCACATGCCCTCAGTGCGGAGGAGAAATCCTGAGCACAGACGATACCGCAGCAGGCTTCTGCAGCTTCTGCGGTGCATCAACTGTGCTCTACAGCCGCATGCAAAAGGAGCACAAGCCGGCTTATATCATACCATTTGCAAAGAGCAAGGATGACTGTAAGCAGGCCTACATGGGCCTCATGAAAAAGGCTATTTTCGCGCCAAAGGAGCTTAAGGATCCTAAGTTTATCGACGGATTCAGAGGTATCTACATGCCTTACTGGACATATTATGTAACCCAGAAGGCTCCTATTTCACTTCCGGCGAAAAGATCCCACCGTTCAGGAGATTACATCATTACAGACCATTACAGGCTCGAGGGAGAACTCGACGCCTACTACAAGGGACTGTCCTACGATGCATCTTCATCATTTGATGACAGCATCAGCGAAAAACTTGCGCCATATGATGTGAAGAATATGAAGCGCTTTACACCGGCATTCTTAAGTGGTTTTTACGCTGATACAGCTGATTTACCATCAACGGTTTACGCAAGTGACGCAATGGATGCTGCCTGCACAAACACAGTAAGCGAAATAAGTAAAGAGCCTGCCTTTACCGGCTTGTCAGTCGACAGTGACTCCGCAGCTCTTTCGCCTTTAAGTCTTGGCACTACTGTAAAAGAGACAGATTACACAATGTTTCCGGTATGGTTTTTGTCATACCGCAATAAGGATCGTGTAGCATATGCCACAGTAAACGGCCAGACCGGCAAGGTTGTTGCAGATCTGCCTATATCTGTCGGTAAATTCCTGCTCGGCTCACTCATTGCGGCAATTCCGGTATACATTTTATTATGTCTGCTGACGGTTCTCACTCCCGGAATGACTCTCACCATAGTCGGTGTGCTTGCGATTATCGCAAATATCTGTTACTCACAGGAGCTGACCATGATTGCTGTAAAGGAAGCCGGTACCGAGGATAAGGGCCGTATCGCAAAGGAACAGCCGGAGGCACTTGGTGCAATCAACAACCGCAGACGCCTTAAGGCTGCAAAAAAGGCCACGAAAACCATAAAGAAAAAGACAAACACATCGTTTATAGCTTACTTTATACTTTTTATATTTGTCATTCAATTTGTTCCTGCTCTGTTTGCAATCATTGCAGGTATCGGAGGCAGCTTTGGCAATGCAGACGGCAGCCTGATTTTATTTGTTATTTTGACCATCATATCATTTATTTTTTCAATCAGAGCCTTCTCAAGCTTTGACCGGATGCCCGGACACAAGGGAGTTGCCGGACTCATCTTTGGCATGGTATCCATGCTTATTGGCGATGCTGTTCTTTTGTTCCAGCCGGTGCTCGATGCATGGTACTATGGCGCAGCTTTTATCATCATCGCCTCAGTGCTTATCACACTGATTAATGTCATCCGCGCATTCAACGTGCTTACAACGCGCAAGCTGCCACAGTTTGCCACACATAAGGGAGGTGATGACCGTGCATAGAAATAATTATAAAAGTCCTTTTTTGCATTGTATAAAATGCAGGTGTTCTGCTTTGCTTACATTATTTTTGCTTGTTACAGTCCTTGTTTTGAGCAGCTCATCAAATGTATATGCCACTGAGACAGCCGCAAATTACAATCTAAGCGGCACAAACAAGTCTACCGGCTACGAGTACATCCTTGAGGACTCTGCCAATTTCATTGACGATGCCGTAAAAGGCAAGCTCATCTCACAGATGAAAAAGACAACCGAATACTGCAACATAGCTGTTGTCACCACTACCTCACATCCTTACGGAAGCACTGAAAGCTATGCAGTCAATACCTTTGAAGGCTATTTCGGAACCGGTGCAAACGGTGTCATTTTTGTAATAGACAGAGATTTAAACGAGATTTATCTGGCTTGTGAGGGAAGCACGCAGAGAACCATTCCAAACTCAAAATGTAACTCCATCTGTGACAACACTTATATATATGCCACCTCAAGTCATGATTACGACTATTTCACCTGCTGTATGGAAACAATAGACCAGGTCAACACAGTCCTTGCAGGCGGACATATATCACAGCCTCTCAGATACATTTCCAGTATCTTTATCGCTCTCGCTGCCGGCATGATTTTTTGCTTTGTATATGCATTATCCCTGTCAAAGGGCCGCAAGGCTAAGAGCAACGAGCTCATGGGTGCAGCATTTACAAAGGTAGAGATTCAAAATGCACGCGCACGCTTTATGAACCAGACAAGACACTACAGTCCACAAAGCTCAGGCTCAAGTGGCGGTCACAGCGGTGGTGGAGGTCATAGTGGCGGCAGTCACAGTGGTGGCAGTCACAGTGGTGGCGGTCACCACATCTAGTACATCGAATAGGAAATAACTGTGTTTTTCTCTTCTATTACAAAAAATTGCTAAAAAAATCTCATTTCAGATTGTTTTTAGTACAAATATACTATATAATATTCGTAGTATTTTGAATTGTTTTTAGAGTAGACTTATTTAGTTTTGGGGCAAAAATGATTAAACGCAGATATATGAGAACACGACAATTGAAACCCGGCATGATTATTGATCAGGTCATCAAGGATCCTACCGGCCGTAACCTGGTGGTACAGGGCTCAGCTATCGATGATTATATCATCTCTTCGCTGCTTAAGCTCGGTATAATGTCAGTATACATCCGCGAGGGAAGTGCTGATCCTGACAATCCGGATGCCATACTGTCTCCAAAGGCTGCCGCCATGGTCAAACAGCTGCGTACGGACGACCGTTCCAAAGTCACCTTAAGCGACAGTGTCAGGCAACGTGTATCAACCGGTGTCCAGTACATCTTCAACAACACTAACTCCGAGGAGCTAACACAGGCAACAAACCAGATTGCAGACTCGCTCATGGAGGCCATCAATGAAAACGATGCCATAGCTGTCGATATCAGTTCCCTCAAAACAAGCGATGAGTACACCTTCAAGCACAGTGTGGATGTGGCCACTATTTCAATGATTCTTGCCAAGCAGATGAAGCTGCCTGACAACGAAATCCACGACATAGGTGTATCCGGCCTGCTGCACGATATAGGCAAGACAATGATCCCCAATGAGATTCTAAACAAGCCGGGCAGGCTCACGGATGATGAGTTTAATATCATGAAAAAACATTCCGTGTACGGCTACAATATGCTAAAAGACCGAAAGGATTTAAACAACTCTATACTGATGGGTGTGCTGCAGCACCACGAACGCATTGACGGAACCGGATATCCACTCGGCTTTGATGCACCCAAAATCTGTCAGTTTGCAAAGATTCTGTCTGTCGCAGATGTCTATGATGCGCTTGTCACAAAGCGTCCGTACAAGGATGCCTTATCACAGCGCGATGCAGTTGAGATGCTTATGTCCATGACAAACCAGCTTGATATAGGTGTCATGCGTGCTTTCATGAGCAGTATGATTCTATATCCTGTTGATTCAATTGTACAGCTTAGCAATGGTGAAAAGGCAAGAGTTGTAAAAAACAGTGAGTACTACATTCTCCGACCAACTGTTGTCGGCGTCGATTCCGGCAGAGTATACAATCTGGGCAATGATTTGAAGTGCGCAAGTATTATTATACTTTAGACATAATGATTTGATCCACCTTAAGAATAAAAAAGCTGATGCGTCATGCTTACATGCAGGCATCAGCTTTTTGTTCTAAGTGGTTTTATAGTTATTAATTGCTTGCAAAAATAAAAAGCCCTCAGCACTGTGTACTGAGAGCTTTTTGTTTTAGCAGTCCGTACGGGAATCGAACCCGTGTTTCCGCCGTGAGAGGGCGGCGTCTTAACCGCTTGACCAACGAACCGTATATTATAATACCATGGTCAATCGGATAATGCAAGCTTTTTTTGAAATTTTTTTAAAAAATTTTTATTTGTTATTTATCTGCCTTTTTCCTTCTTTACTTTCTTTATACGTTCTCTTTTAAAGCGTTCCTTCAGACTCTCTGTAAATGTCTCGAGATACCTGTTCTCCACCTTTGGATTTCTGAAGCCCTGTGCCCTGTTAAGCGCAGATTTCTTTAAAGCACCCATTGAATCGATGACGCGGTCTGCACTGGCTCTGATACGTTTTCTCTTTCTGCGCTCCTCGACTGCCTCCGCAAGCTCCTGTGACCTCTCCTGCGACCTTTCATCTGCCGCCTTCTTACGCTCTTTAACCTCTTCCACAACCTCATCCATATAGGTGTTGAAATTGTTCTGCAGATTGACTATTGTCCTACTGAAATCTGTAAGCGCTGACACGGTGATTGCAGTGTCTACAGCTAAAAAGCCCATAAGAAGCAGTGAGAAAAACTCATACCATATAGGTGACATCCAGCCTGTGATGAACTTCGTAAATGGTGCAATGAAATATACCACTATAAGTCCTGCCACCCCAAAGCCTACAGAATATGGAAAGCACACCCTGCCGTTTATATTAAGCGGCATGCTGCTGTAATCCCACCAATATGCATGAAACAGCTTCTCAAGCACCCACGATGTGCCATATTCTAAGACAATGCTTCCAAAAAATGCCACAAGAAATATCTGCCACCATGTAAATGTCGCATCAGTATGAGCAGAAATAAGATCTGCTATCGCAGTGATCGCGACACCTCCGGCTCCGTAAATAGGACAAAGCGGCCCATAGAGGAAGCCTCTGTTTTCCCATTTTTTTGCCCTGATGGTACAGTAGATGCTCTCATATATCCAGCCCATACAGCTAAATATAATAAAATACACAAAATATCTTGATAACCACATATATAATCCTTTCTCCCCGGATAATTTATGATATACAGCAAATGACATTGATTCCCTTATGTCTGCAAATTAAAAATCACTCTCCGGATACATCTCATCTAAGTATATATCATACCATTTTGTACACTCATTTGTCCATGAGTCAGCAACTTTTTCATATTGCAGTCGCAGCTTATCGACATTTTCTTCGTTAAGCTCGCTTTCTGCTTCACATAGCTCTTCATAAACCTTTTCTGCTTCTTCAGCTGCCTTCATCACCGGCTCTGCCGCAAGTGCAAGCTTCCACTCTAGGTACGCCTCTTCTGTTGAAAGCTGTCTGGTCTCATGTCGCTCCCTCTTTGGGACAGCCGCAAGTGCCTCGACCATCGCAGCATCCTTTGCCTGCATGAGTGCCGGCAGATTGCCATCCTTTGATGCCTTAAGCCTTGAAATATAATGGTCATAGCCAAACGGATAGTACATCACCTTGTCATTTTCAAAGACCAGTATGGCATCAGCCACCTGCTTTATGAAATACCTGTCATGCGATACAAAGAGCATGGTGCCGGTATATGCCTTAAATGCCGATTCGAGTGTCTCCTTCGCCGGAATATCCATGTGATTGGTCGGCTCATCGAGTATCATTAAGTTCGGACGGCCTGTCAGAAGCTCTGCGAGCACAAGCCTGGACTTCTCACCACCTGAGAGCGAGCTGATACGCTTTGAGGCATTTGCCCCTCCAAACAGATACATGCCAAGCGTCTTTCTTAAATCCTTCTCCAGAAGTGCCGGAAAAAGCTCGTGAAAATGATCTCTCACGGTCTTATCGCTGTCTATAAGTGCCGACTGCTGGTCAAAATATCCCACCAGCAGATTGCTGCCGAGCTGGCTTGTGCCCTTTATTGGTGGAATAAGCCCTGCCACAGTCTTTAGAAATGTTGATTTTCCTATGCCGTTGTCACCAATTACGGCAATCTTCTGACCACGCCTTATACGAAGCGACAGCTCAAGCAGTGCCCTGCCGTCATATCCAATTTTTAATTCCTTCGCCTCGTAAACCCATTTACCGCCCGGAAACTGTGGCTCGATATTGCCTGTAAAAATATGAGCTTCGTCTTCAACCGGCTTTTCTATCAGCTTCATGCGTGCCAGCATGGTCTTTCTAGAGCGTGCAAACGCAGCTTTTTTCGGCTTATGCTTGAATTTGTCGATAAGCTCATTATTGTGCGCAATCTCCGCCTGCTGGCGCTCGTAGGCTTTGCGCTGTATCTGCAGATTTTTAAGCTTCTGCTGCCTGTACTGCGTGTAGTTGCCGGCATATCTGTGCAATGCTCCGTTTTCAAGCTCATATACACCAGTCGCAACTGCATCAAGAAATGCCCTGTCATGCGACACAATGACAACAGCCTTTGGATAGTTAATCAGATAATCCTCCAGCCACTCGACAGTTTTCATATCAAGATGATTCGTCGGCTCATCAAGAAGCAGCAAATCCGGCTTTTCAAGTAAGAGCTTTATAAGTGAAATCTTGGTCTGTTCACCTCCGGAAAAACTGCCGAGTGTACGGCTTTTTTCTTCTTTTTCAAAGCCAAAGCCTGTAAAAAGCCGGTCGTACTCCATCTCGTAGTCAAACCTCTCTTTTGAAAAGGTATCTTTATCCGGGCAGCTCTCAAGCAGTATCTGCTCTACTGTCAAATCCTGATTTGATTTATCCGCCTGTCTGAGCATGTCAATTGTGATGTATCGCGAGGTTACGATTCCAAGACTATTTTTGCAGGCAGTCTCTTTGCCATGTGCTCCTGACGACATACCGCGATGGTCATCGCGGTCAAGCTGCAGCTCCCCCGCAAGAAGCCGAAGCAATGTGGTCTTTCCTGCTCCGTTTTTGCCGACAACAGCTATTTTTTCTTTTTCCTTTATATAAAAATCAACATGGGACAGAATCGTCTGACCTCCTGCCGAAACTGTCCCATCTTTAATCTGGTATAACATATTTTACCTCTATTTTAAGTCCTTAAGACTCTCCAAAAGCTCGAGATCTGACTGCTGCACCTTGATATTGGAGGTCACAGGCTCCTGTCCAGGCTTTGTAACTGTGATTTCAATAACAGAGTCTGCCGGGATGCCGCTTCCGAATGCATACTGTAAAAAGGATACAAACTTTGGGTGGTTTGCTGTAAATGTATTTTTTGCTTTCATCATTTTCATTATGCTTGCTGGGTTCATGTATTTTCTCCAATCTTATCTATATGATATCTCTTTCGACGCACATATCTTTACGTTCGTTATATTATACCATGAGCCAATTCTATAATCTATCATTTTAGAATTATTTAATTTCTTACGATTCCTCACAATAATTAAAGCGTACACTATATCATATAGCATACGCTCTATTATTTAATCACTTACGTTATGTATTATAATCTCACAACCACTATTCTTTATCTTTAATGTATTTAATTATTATAGATGCTATAGTTGATATTATCATAAATCCAGTAGCCATCTCTATACTATACTTATATGATATTACTAATGTTATTGAATCAAGAATTAAAATAATAATGGATCTAACAGCCCTTCCTCTATGATATTCTTTAATCGCATTTTTATCATCTACGTTATACTCATAAAAATATCTATTTATGGATATTCCTATAATATTGATTCTAAAACCATGTAATATCACTTTAGTTATGCAAAAAATCCATAATAATACAAAAAACTGCTGAAGTGTTATAACTATCATTACTATCTACTTCCCATCTCTGCTACCTGTGCATTCAATACAATCATGCTCGGACTATCTCCTCTATTAGATTTATAAGATGCATTATTTATACTATATGACATTCTACCAGTAATTTTGTCATAAGTAATAGTATATCTTTTAGTAATATATGCATCGGTAAATATATTTTTACCGTTAATTACCGGCGCATATCTAACCTTTTGTGTAGAAAAACATACTTCCCCAGTTATCATATCTACAATAGCCCCTTCTACAATTACAGTTCCAAAGGCTTTTACGAATCGATAATAAATATTTTCTCATAAGTCCATCCTTCCTTTCACATGCGCTTTCAGATTATAATACATACTAAGTATAATATAATTGTGTAAAACCTAAATTAATTTCCCTACAAGAATATGTAAATTATAGATATTTTCTGTGTATCTGTCACGATTAATGTCTAAGTCGATTTAATCATCAATCATACACTGCTCTGCCATTCAACAGCCTTTAATTATTATAATGCTCTGCCTGCGCTCAAACGACATCTTATTGAAATTACCTACAATATCATTTATATGCACTGCATCGTTATTGTACTGTTCTCCTGCTTTGACAAAATTATCATAATCCGGCAGGATATTTGACTGGATATATTCTGCAAGTTCTGCTGCATTCTTTATAAGCTCCTGAACCGTTTCTATCACTGTATTGTTGATGTTTTGTATATTTACAGCTGCCTGCTGGACTCGGAAAGCTGTCCTATTTCAGATGCCACCACAGCGAAGCCTTTTCCTGCTTCACCGGCTCTTGCAGCCTCAATTGAAGCATTGAGGGCAAGCAGATTAGTCTGTCCTGCTATACTCAGAATATCATTCGTCAGCTCACTTACCTTTTCCACCTGCTTGCTGTCCTCAATTGTCTGTTGAAGCTTTGCAATGATTTCTGAAGCAACTTTACCGGTATTTTCCTTATTGGAAACAGCTTCTTTTTTTAGTTCCTGGGCATTCTTATCCATTGTATCAGAATACTCTAACAGCCCATTTGAGTTCTCGGCAAGCTCCTGCGCCTTATTCTCTATTTCCTGCATATTGTCTGTAATGCCTGAAATAGTCTCTGTAACCGACTCCATGGAAGCAGATAATTCTTCCATGGCTGATGATATATCATTTGAATTGTCATTAGAAAGACACACCTTATTGTCCACTTCGAGAATAACCCTGTTCATCTCTGCTGCACTATCTGTAATGCTTGCCATGATATCCTGCAATGTATTGATAAAGGCATTTACGTTCCTTCCAACACTTCCTATCTCATCGCCACCTGTAACCTCAAGTCTCATAGAAAGATCACCCTTATTTTCCTTGATATCATCGACCATTTTCTGCATTTTTTTGCTGATATACTGCATAGGTGCCACAATATTTCCTAAATAAAAAATATGCCATACCTCATATTTCAATATACTAAAAAACAGATGACCCACATAACATATATGTAAGCCATCTGCTCTGATACTAAAACTAATTAAATCGTTTACTCCTTCACGCCTCCAAGTGTGACACCGGCAATAATATATTTTGATAAGAGGAGATATACAACAATAATAGGCACAATAGCTACTGTTATCATCATATATATTTTTCCCATATCGAAATTCATATAGTCCGCTCCTCGAAGTGTGGCAATCAAAATTGGTACTGTCATCTTGTTCTTTGACTGGATGATCAGGGCCGGTGTGAAGTAGTTGTTCCATGAACCTACAAATGTGAAAATTGCCTGTACTGCAATTGCAGGTTTCATGATTGGCAATACTATATGGTTGAATGTCCTAAACTCATTCGAACCATCAATTCGTGCAGCTTCTACAAGTGATAAAGGAAGTGATGACTGTAGATAGCTGTACATGAAATAGAATACCGCCGGCGATGCTATTGATGGAATGATAAGTGGAGCCCACGAATCATACATTCCCATCTTTGTTATTAAACGCAGGAAGCCCATCGCAGTAACCTGTGTCGGCATAACCAGTATCGCCATGATAAATGTAAATGCAACTTTCTTTAATTTGAAATCGTAAGCATAAAGTCCATATGCTGTAAGCGATGAAAAATATGTACATAAAACTGCACATGAGCCCGATATAATAAGGCTGTTTACTATTCCCCTAAACATAGGGAAGGATCCGTCATTAGCTACAGATTTCAGATTATCCAGGAAATGCCCGCCCGGGATAAATGAGAAGCCCTTCTGCAGCTGTGCATGCGACCTTGTCGCATTGATTATAAGTATTACAAAGAAGAACAGGCATAAAAATGATAATAATATCAAAACTATATGCGCTATAACACTGCGGACATTAATTTTATGTTTTGGTTTCATTATTTAGCCGCCTCCTTTTTCTTTCTTCTAGCTTCTTTTGCAGCTCGCTTTGCTGCTGCCTTTGATCCGTCAGGATCGCTGTCATTTGTCATTCTGTATACGATGAAGCACAGAATTGCGCTGACTATAAACAGATATACCGACAATGTTCCGGCCATACCATAGTTCTTACTCTTTAAGTGGTTGTTCAGGAACATGATAAGTGTCATTGACGTTCTGTCCGGATTTCCCTGTCCGTTTGTCAGAATCTGAGGTACATCGAACATCTGGAGTCCACCGATGATTGATGTGATGAGTGTATATGCAAGTATTGGTCGTATACTCGGTAAAGTTATATAGAAGAATCTCTGCAATGCATTACATCCATCCAGATCTGCCGCCTCAAATACTTCTGTACTGATACCCATGACTGCTGCCATGAGCATAATAGTCGTATTACCGAACCACATAAGGAAGTTCATGAAGCCGATGAGTGATCTGGTTCCAAATACACTTCCCATAAAGTCGATAGGCTTGCTGATTACTCCCATAGACTGCAGGATTGAGTTCACAGGACCACTGTTCGAGAACAGTGTAAAGAACAAAAGTGCAAATGCAGATGCCATGATCAGGTTTGGCAGATAAATTACTACCTTAAAAAACTGTAATTTGTGAATTTTTAATCTGACATCAGTGAACCAGTTTGCTAAAACAAGTGCAACCACAATCTGTGGAATAAATCCGATAACCCAGAGGATAAGAGTATTCTTACCATATGTGATCATATCCGATTTAAGAAGCTCGGCATAGTTAGCCCATCCCACAAAATTCGGTCCTATTTGTTTGATTCCGGATCTATAGTATTCAAAAAAACTAAACCTTACCGTATCTACTAACGGAATCAGAGAAAAAATTAAATATGTTATGAAAAACGGAAGAATAAAGATATATCCCCATTTTGCATAACTTACGCTCTTTCTTTTCTTCTTCATGAGCCAAATTCCTTTCTACCAGAGTCACCTCTGCGAAGCCCAAAGGCTCCGCATGGTGTTTTATTTATCTTATTTCGGCCATGTAACCTTTTCGATATCAGGATAACGCTCTTTAATTGCTGTCTCAAAGTTTTTCTTAGCCTTATCATAATCAACCTTACCCTGTAAGTAATCGCTGAATGAGTTCTGGATGAGCTCTACACATCCCTGATCATATGCTGAAAGAGGTGCAATCTTGATATTCTCAGCTACCGGTTCAAAGTAAGCAAATGGGTTCTGTCCGCCAAGGAAGTCTGATGCGAATGAATCATCTTTTGCTGCTTCCTTCATTCCTGATTTTGTATTTGTGAAATCAGAGTAATCCTTAGAGATCTTGAGTAAGTTGTCTTTATTTGCTGTTAAAGCAAGGATGATATCCTTAACATGCTTAGGGTTATCTGTTCCTGTTGCTGCGTGGAGGTAAGATCCGCCCCAGTTGTACTCCTGTGGTGGTGTTGTAACAGCCCATGATCCTTCTGCTCCATCCCAGTTTGGTGCAAGTGTGAAATCGATTCCCCATGCTGGGAAAAGGAATGCAAATACCTTTGACTGAGAACCCATTGCTTTGTTCCAGTCATCATTAAACTGGCCTTTAACTTTAGCATCAACATATCCTGCATCAAGCCACTCTTTTGAATCATCTACCCAGTTTGTAATCTTCTTATCCACTACAACCTCATCTGCTCCAGGCTGTACCCATGAGTTGTCGATTGAGTTTCCATATAAACGGAATGTATCAGCGTAAGAAGATAATGTGTAGTATCCCTTTGCCTTAAGTTCCGCTGCTGTAGCCTTTAATGTATCCCAGTCCTTTGTCTTCTCACCGATTGCTTCAGGATCATCTGTTCCGAATACATCCTTTGCAATATCGCGACGGTAAACTAAAAGTCCAGGACAGCACTGCCATGTTGAACCTCTCTGTACTCCGTCTGAATCAGAAGCTGTTTTTCTTGTGAAATCGAACTGATCAGCAAACTCTTTGTCACAATCAATTCCAAGATCCTTAAGAGGCATTGCTACGTCTGCATCTTTATCTGTATATTTGAATACGTAATCTGTCTCTGATAAGAACATATCAATCTTGTCATCTGCTGCTGCATCCGCCTGTTTTGAAAGAGCTTCATCAAGCTTCTGCTGGTAAACACCATCCTGATTAGGATTTACTATCCAATGAATTTCTGTACCATCCTTGAGGTATGTAATTGTACCATCTTTAGAAGTTTCTTTAACCTCCGGGTAAACAGCCTCAACTCTTGTTCGAAACTCGTCGTTCCATGAATAGATATTGATAACCTTTCCCTCTGCTGCATTAGAAGCTCCACCTTCTGTTCCGTTTCCTGCTGTTGTTCCACATCCTGCAAGGAGTGTTGCCCCCATAGACAGTAACAGCATTGTGCTAATCACTTTCTGTTTCATTTTTCATTTCCTCCATAGAAACTGTTTTGATATCTTCTTATAAATTAATTTGATATCTCGTTTACAGTTGTTATATTACTCCTTAACCGTTTTCGTTTATATTAAATCAATTGTAAAAATATCAGATTCATGTCATAATAATAGAAAGATGACATAAATCTAATATTTTGTTGCAAAGGAGAACCTTTATGGCACTTTCAAAAGAATGGTATGACGCAGAATTTGTTGACAGCGAGAGCGAAACACTGCATCGTGCTCCAAGTATTGAATATAGTTTTTATAACGCAGTCAAAACCGGGGATATGGAATATGTAATAAAAAACTGCAAAGAAGATGCATTTATACACCTTGACGGAACAGGTGTATTGTCCAGAAATACTTTACAGAATATCAAATATCACTTTGTTGTCACAACCGCCATGATCACAAGATACTGTATTGATGGAGGACTCGAGCCTGAGCAGGCATACCGTCTGAGTGACTTCTATATACTTAAGATGGACGGCTGCTCCACCGTACGCCAGGTTGCTGACCTGCATCACGAGATGGCAAAGGATTTCACAGGTAAGATGGTGCTGCAGAAGAAATCGTCTATCCTCTCAAAGCCTGTTACCCAGTGTGTTGACTATATATACAGCAACATAAAAGAGCGTATCACAATAGCTGATCTGGCTGCATACACAGGGCTTTCCGAGAGCTATCTTTCAAGAGTATTCAAGCAGAATCTCGGTGTTTCGATAAGTGATTATATAAGGGAAAAGAAAATAGAAAAAGCGACTCACCTGCTCAAATACTCAGATAAGCCGATTATAGATATAGCCAACTACCTGTCATTTTCATCACAGAGCCACTTTATCCAGATATTCGAGAGTTTTACAGGGCTTACACCAAAGAAATATCGCGACAGGTACTACAAATCCATGTGGTAGCCTGATGCCAAAAGCCTTGTACTACGCACAAAAAATTCCCACGCAAACATGCGTGGGAATTTTATTTAGCTGATACACAATGATACGATATCAAACGCTATTAATTTTATAAACTATCACTCTATGTATATCTCAACCGTATGACATTTATCTGTAGAAAGCATTTCAATAGCATGCCTTGGAATACGCACGCTGTTTCCTGTAACATTTTCCACTTTTACATCATCACAGAGTGCTCTTTTGACCTGCGCATCCCCAGGTTCGAGCTTATCAGGATTGTGAACTAAAATATCAAATCCATGACCTGCAAATTCTAACGAAACTTTTGCATCACCTTTTTCGTTATACTGCTGTGGCATGAGTGCAGGCTCAATAACAAGATCTCCAAGCTCTCCATGGACTCCGTATACAGATGTTATCATAGTAAGCATATACCAGCTTGCGGCACCTGTAAGATATGAATACAGACCTCTTCCATCATTATCAAAATACTCCGGTACTCCCGGATACATCCTGCTTCTGTCAAAGTCCATCGCAGTATCAAGAAGTGTCTTTAATACCTTGTAACCCTCTTTTATAAAGCCCTGTTTATAGAGCGCATTGGCATACATTACAGCCATATGTGAGAATACAGCACCATTTTCTTTTTCACCATATGCAAATCCAAACATTCTTCCAAGATCAAACTTTTCTTCCTTAAAATCAGTGTTTAGTCTGTAGCCACCGGCTTTTTGATCAAACAGATATTTGTCTGCACTATTACAGATTGCCTTGATCTGTTCTTTTTTTGCGGTTCCACTCATGATGGCAAATACCTGTCCTGTAAGCATCATGCGTACATCTCCACTCTCACATCGTTCCACCGGTCTGCCGTTATTGTCATAATATCCGTTGAACCAGCCTCCATCCGTGCCATCTGATATCCATTCGTTTTCGCGGATGTTTTTCATCATCCACTCAGCCTTATGCTCCAGGTTTTCGCAAATCGCAGCTATTGAGACAAGAGCAGTGCCTCCGCTTGTGCAGTTCTCACATGCCTTTGCATAGCTCATGAGAAGCTCCTGCTTTTTGTCAGGGCAGTTGTAAAGTATTTCGTCATCAGCAAGCAGCAGCTTAAGCTCATCTAACACCTCAATCCTGTTTATTCCGCTTATTTTTTCCACATTTCTTAAACACTTTGCTATATCAAGCAGATTTCCGGCATATGCACATGTAAATGCAACACTTTCGCCTTTGTCCCATGCCATATCGAGCGCATCGTTCCAGTCTGCACCATGCAGCTTCATCTCGTTGTGCTCCCCCACATCATAGAAAGCGCACAGATTTTGGATCAGAATATGCTCTAAAACCGTTCCAAAATATATCTGACCGCCTGCCGTCCTTTGTTTGTTACCATATGTAGTATTCCATGCTTCATCATGGCTTGTGCCTCTCATGGACTGGTAATCCTTAAAGTACGTCGTATGCTCAAACAGTACATCTGTATCACCGGTCTGGTCAATATAAAGCTTTGTGGTTACAAATGGCCAGAATGCGTGATCCATCCATACACGTGTGATGTTATTTCTGTCAGCAATAAACTCGCCGGGCTCGTTTCCTATAATAGTCGCATTGGTTCCATCAATTCTCACACCGCCATAATTGTTTACAATCATCCTGCGGACATCCGAAGGCTCCATAAGTAAAAGTGCAAGACAGTCCTGCCATAGATCTCTCCAGCCTCTTCCACCTTTTCCATAATCATGATGTGGAAGGAATGAACAGCCGTATATTCTTCGCAAGATAGGTTGAAAACATATCCATTTAAGATAATTGTCCTCCTTGGCATTTCCTGTCTCAAAATCAATATTTACCTTGTCTATCCAGTGTTTCTTGACGGTGTTTAGTTCTTCTTTTACTTCAAGTACACTGCGGTACCGTCCGGTAATGGCATTTATGTCATTTTCTTTTTCCGTAAGACCTGCAAGCATGATATAGCTTACCGTCTCCAGCGGTTTTATAATACGGTTTGCAAATTTTATTGCTCCGACTGCTTCTTTTCCCTGAAATTTTTCTCCGGCCTTTGCACCTGCTTTTTCAGTTCTGACTGCCTCAGGAATAAGGAAAGAACCTCCCTCTCCTATAAACTGCTCAACGGTAGGATAGAAACTCTCAGGACTTTCTCCGTTTCCGGATGATCCATATACGAAGTAGCTTATATCATTTTTCCGGTGTCCACGCTCATCAAATGAGAGGACAGGTGTAACCTCAATGCCGTATTGTGTGGTTTCTATTCTGTGCAAAAGTGATGTCACATGCCTGTGATCCCTGATATTGTCAGCACTTCTGCCATAGATTGGGATTGCCCCGATTGGGACTATCTCCATAGCCTCATCTGTCTTGTTAGTGATCTCCACAAGCATGACTTCCATGCTTCCATCAAGTGTGACAAATGATGTCGTGTCGGCCTCTAACCCATATATCTTTGAAGCACGGTGCAGCTTCTGCCACATTAAACCTGCCTCAAGCTCACTTTCATCCTGATTGCCTGTAAATCTGTCGGCCTCCTGCTGTGCAGATGATCCGCATACTGACCAGAAGCCCTTCCCCACAATCCGACACCAGAAATTTCTGGTGCCTTTATTGTTGTGAAGATTTTCTATACTAACAGGTTCCAGAAGAAAGGTATTCTGGCTTGTTTTACTGTCTCCGCCGAGAGTTGGTGTAATGCTTGATTTAAGCCCTTTTTCCCCTGCAAGCGGCAGATACAGTCCACTGTAGTTTTCGGGATTTTTGATCCTGAAGGTTCCGTATTTGTCTATAAAATCTATATTTTTCATATTTTCAATCAATCCTCTATACAATTACAAATCAAATTTTCACACACCATATACAATCCTATAGCAGTCATTATCCCACCTACGGAAAATTTACATGGTAAGCTCAATCTCTGTCTGCTCGCTAAGAAGCTCTTTTGGAATATAGTCTCCCTCAACCGCCTGTCCGTTTACAAGAAGGCTCTTGCATCCGCTCTCAACATGATCAGGATTTTTTACAACTATATGAAGATGGCATCCCCTGAAATCCTTCTCTATCTCGAATCCATCCCAGGCTTTTGGAATAGACGGAGCAATATGAAGTCCATAGAAATCAGGACGCATACCAAGTATTCCCTCTACACATCCAACCATGACTGTTGAAGCAGTTCCTGTGAGCCAGTGTACATGTGAACGTCCAAAGTTCGGACTTGCTTTTCCTTCAGTAAACTGTCCATAGCAGTACGGCTCAAGTCTTCTTATCTCTGCTCTGTCATTCTGTGCGGCAGGAGCATTTTCAATAAAATACTTAAAAGCTCTGTCTCCATGTCCTTTAAGTGCCTCAGCAAGAATTATCCAGCCCTGTGACTGTGAGAATATTCCTGCATTCTCTTTAGTTCCCGCATTGTATATCACTGCGAGTGCTCCGTCGAATGCGTGTGCATGATATGGAGGATCCATAAGAATGGCGCCATACTCGGTATTGAGTCTTTCATATACCATTTCAAGAGCCTTATCAGCCTGCTCATCACTTGCAAATCCACTTATAACAGCCCAGCTCTGTGGGTTAAGCCACATATTTGCCTCAGGATCATCACGCTTTCCAATAACCTGTCCATCCCCTGTAAATCCACGGATAAATCTGTCCTCGTTCCAGCAAAGCTCCTGAATGATCTTTCCAAGTTTTTCCTGGCTTTCATCAAGATATGTGATATATTCATCATCTTTCTTATAGGCTGCAAACTCTTTTAATATAGTCATTGCATAGTAGAACTGAAGTGCTACGAAGGTTGACTCTCCATCTGCACCAAGTCTCAGGCAGTCATTCCAGTCTGCGTAAAGTCCTGCAGGCATTCCATGTTTTCCGAGGTGGTTCATCGAAAAATCAATTGCTCTCTTTAAATGCTCGTAAACCGTTCCCTCATCCTTGTTGGCGAATGGAATGACCTCATCTATAAATGCTACATTTCCTGTCTCTGATACATATTTGTATACAGTTGGGAAAAGCCATAATGCATCATCAGCTCTATAAGCCGGGTGTCCTGTCTCCTGTACATAGGAAGCGTCGTCAGGAGTATCCTCATGTCCCGGATTGTGTGTAAACTTGACAAGCGGAAGTCCTCCACCGTTATCAACCTGTGCTGAGAGCATGAATCTGATCTTTTCAACAGCCATCTCAGGTGCAAGGTGTATAACACCCTGAATATCCTGGACTGTATCACGGTATCCGTATCCGTTTCTGAGTCCACAGTATGTAAATGATGCAGCCCTTGACCAGATAAATGTCATGAAACAGTTATATGCGTTCCATGTATTGATCATTGTGTTGAACTCATCACTTGGTGTATTAATCTGGAAATGTGATAACTGTCCATGCCAGTATGCGATAAGCTCCTCAAGTTCTTTGTCGCAGACAGCTTTTGTATCCGTGTAAGAAGCAACAATCTTTCCTGCTGTCTCATTATCTATCATTCCAACTAAGAATGCTATTGTCTTTGTCTCGCCCGGTGCCAGCTCCAATACTGTTGTGATTGCTCCACAGCTATTCTCGTTGTAGTTGCCGTGGTTGTTAAGCTTTCCGCTCTCTACTCCGACAGGATTGCCATATCTGTGATATTCTCCGAGAAATTCTCCCCTGTCACCGCACCAGCTGTCAACAGGTGCTCCTGCAAGTCCGATAAATCTGTTTACCACATCCTTGTTGTCAATTTCCTTGCCATTCTCGATGCGGTCAAGATTGGCATGGATCATCTGACGCACTCTGTTCTCCACAAATACTGTCTTTGTAATATACTGTGAATACTGCAGATTCACCTGATCCTGCTCATAGTTGCTGTTGTTTGTAAACTCAGCGTAGCCTGTAATATTAAGGCTTCTTGCCTTATCAGAATTATTTGTCACGCTCAAATTCCACACTTCGTATGTCTTGTTCAGCGGAACGTAATATCTTACTTCTGAATGAATACCGCTGTAATCAGCCATCATCTTTGTGTATGCTGTTCCATGATGACACTCACTCTTGTATTCATTCAAATCCTTTCCTACAGGCTGCCACGAAGCTGACCAGTAATCCTTGCTGCCGTTGTCTCTGATATAAATATATCTGCCAGGCTCATCGAACTGATTAAACACATATCTCAAAAGCCTTCCGTTTGCACCTGACTTTGCAAAGCTGTATCCACCTGCATTATTGGAAACAATTGCTCCATACTCCGGTGATCCAAGATAGTTTACCCATGGTGCCGGTGTGTCAGGTCTTGTGATAACATATTCTTTTTTTGATTCATCAAAATATCCGTATTTCATATTACTTACTCCATTCTCTACTTAATTATGTGATCTACGGTTATAACTGCCTCCAACGTATATTCAGCAGTAATCCATTTTCGTAATATAATATACATTTTTGCAGCAGTGTATTATACAAAATTATTTCTTAAAATATCAGATTCATGACATAACTAAACTTATTTTACCGGGACGTTTAACATCTTCATCGTAGCTATCCTTCTGGTATACACGGACATAATCGATCACATATGGATTATTCTCAAAGCTTGCCTCATCGTTTGGATTTCCAACCCAGCTTCCACCAACAGCAAGATTTAAGATAATGTAAATGCAGGAAGGTATCCATGTCCCTTTGGAACCTTTGCACGGCATTCAAATCGTCCATATATGAAGGTCTGCTTATTCTGTGTTGAAACTCTTCCTGATGTATAGGAAGCTGCTTCTTTTGTTGAGCCGGTATCACCATCAGTAACTTTTTTGACCGGATTTATTATTAATTTTCCATCTTTTACCTGAATGTTTTCAGCCGAGTCTACATACTCCTGCAGCTCATTATTTACCCATCCTTTTTCATGTGTCTC
>ENA-OPCL01000590-OPCL01000590.1-human-gut-metagenome-genome-assembly--contig:-NODE-590-length-30524-cov-9.023827_pt1 | contig 30524 bp, 19 predicted proteins | sample MGYA00241251_ERZ501482 | MGnify/ENA primary metagenome ERZ501482 (study PRJEB25962, sample SAMEA2042581) | human gut metagenome | biome: human gut; feature: human-associated habitat; material: faeces... | reverse complement strand
CCCAGCGCATCGGTTTCCGATACAAGATTTCCCTCATGATCATAACCGAAAGTGGTTACTGCCCCGTCTGCCGCTTCCATGCGCACCAGTCTGTCTGCCTCATCATATGCATACCTGGCAGTGTTTCCGGCTGCATCCGTTTCGGACAGCAGGTTTCCTGCCTCATCATATGCATACCTGATTTTTCCTCCCATAGGCAGCGTATGCTCTTTAAGCCTGTTGTCGCTGTCGTATATGAACCGCTGTATTCCACCATCCGGTGACTTTATGCTGCTTACGTTCCACATCCTGTCGTATGCAAGCTCTGCACGGTATCCTTCCTTGTCCGTGTATGCGCTGATTTTTCCCAGGTCATTGTAGTCAAAGGATACTGTCTTTCCGTCGAAATCCGTAAGGCCTGTAACCTTTCCCCCGGCATTGTAAGTGTATTTCCTGACATTTCCAAGTGCGTCTGTTACTGTGCTGATTCTGTCTGATGCATCATAGCTGAAATGTGTCCCGTTGTTGTTTGCGTCCGTTGTTTTTATCACCCTGTTCAAAAGGTCATATTCATATGACGTGCTGTTGCCGTTTCCATCCGTTACTGCCGTGATGTTGCCTCTGCGGTCATATGAAAGCTCAGTGCTGCTTCCGTCTGCATATGTGATTTTTTCTGCCCTTCCGAAGACATCATTTTTTATCTTCGTCCGGTTTCCGAGTGCATCCGTCGTGCCTGTCAGGTTTCCCTTTGAATCATAGTGGTTTTTTAGCCTTGTCTTTCCGTTGATGCTCAGGCTGGTAAGGTTGTTGAAAATGTCATACGTGAAGTTTATTCGGCGCTTTCCCGCATCCACTGTCTGTGTCAGGTTTCCCCTGCTGTCATATGACATGCGCACGGTATGGCCGTTCCTGTCTGTCCTGCAGATGCACTGGTTCCTGTCATTGTACAGGTATTTTTCCCTTGTTCCGTCCTCATACAGCGTGGCTGTATTTCTGTACCGGCTGTCATGCACGTATGTTATCCGGCTTCCGTTTCTTTCCGTGAGTGTGACGCGGCTGTTTTTGTCATCATACTCAAAGTCCATCGTGCCGCCGTCCGGGAACTCCTGGTGTGTCACCCTGAACAGGCTGTCGTATCTGTTCCTTACGGCCGTGACATTTCTTGCATTTACTGTCTCCGTTATCCTTCCGTTGTCTCCGTAGCTGTATGTGTACACTGCTCCTGACGGTGTCGTGACTGTCTTTAACATGCCTCCGTCATACTCAAGCTTTACCTTTCTGCCCACATGGTCTGTGACTTCCATGAGCATGCCTTCACTGTCATATGCATACTCAAGGAAGCTTCCTGTATCGGTTTCCGCCTTTTCCAGCCTTCCTCTTTCATCACGGATAAATGTGATTCCCCTTTTGTTTGTGTTTTCCTGCCTTGCCGCCTTTCCGTTTTTATCAAAGTACACGGCATCCATGCCCGGATGACATGTAAGCTTATAGCCGTCTTCCGTCCTTTCCAAAAGCCCCATCGCCGCGTTTTCCGCCACATAGCCTGTGTCTGTTTCCGCAAAGTAGTAAAACTGTCCGTCATGCATGCGCACCGCCGCTTTTTGGTCCGGCTGCTTTTGCACTTCCATTTCATAATTGTGCAGGAAACAGCTGCCCATTGTGCCGGTGCCGGTATCCTTTGAGTTGTAGTATCTGTGGAATGAAAGCGGTATCTCTCCACCTGCCTGCATGTCTTCATGGTCATAGATGAAGTTTCCGGTGCTTAAGTTTACAGGATCACTGCTTTTCTTGCATGATGTATCACCTGCGCCGAGCTTTTCCTTCTCGGTCTTTTCACTCTTTGCTGATTCAGGATTTTTTATTCTCGCAGCATCCGCATCAAGCGTCCCCTTCATTCCTGCCATGTCCAGGTTTCCGCCGTCCGGGCTTATTGATGCTGCAAGGTCATTTATGAGTTTTATTATGTTATTGCCGCACGTTATCTGTCTGTTCATGGCTGCCATGCTTTTTGTATCCACTGACTGCACATTTGAAAATATAGTGTCTATCTTCTTTTTAGTGGCATTATTCTTGTCTATTATCTTCTGGTGGTATGTATCCACGTCGTTTATATAGTTTTCTATTCCGAGCTTTCCTGTCCAGCTCCGAAAATCCATTCCCCTGTCCGAAAACCAGTCATTTATCTTTCCCCATGTGGATGAAGCTGCGGCATCATCCGCATAGCCTTCAAGCTTCTGCTTTGCTTTTTCTGAGAAGTCTCTTAACATTTTCTTTTACTTATTCTCCGTATCATAAATATTTTTGATTTATAGTGCTTTACAGAATATGCTTTTACCTATTTTTCTATAGTCCTGTCTGCAATCTCATTTGTTTCATTTCTTCTTTTGTTAATGAATAAGTTTCATCAACTAAGCATATTTGCATATATTTTGTGCCTCGCTCCTTACTATACATTATATATGCATTATATTCTTTCCCATCAACAATCTCTATTGAATTACAATAATATACGGACCATCTACCTTTTTCTATACAGTTATCATAACTTATATTTTTCATCAGTCCCAAAGTATTCTTCATTTCATTTATAAATTCTATATTGCTATCAATATCTTTTAATTTTCCTAATTCTGAATCATTCTTTATATACTGACAACCATTATCGACTTGATGTACACCACTCAATTCCAATCCCATAAATATATAATGGTTATCCTCAGACCTCAAATAAAAATCATAATCATTTTTTATTATTTTTGTATTGTTATCATCAATAAATCTTCTAGGTATACAGGCACTTACATTCTTCATTTTAATAAAAGCATATTCATGGGTATTAATTTTATTTGTAATTAATGACTGACCTATTAATAGTACAATTAAGATTGCTAAAATTCCAAACCTTTTTTTATAATTTGGTTTCATACTACAAGGATTGATATTTTTTTCCATTTATAATTTTCTCCTTCTATTCTTTATTATCCCCACTAATACTCCATATAGTTTTTGTATCAGATACTGAAAGGTGTCCAGATGCAATAGATGTTGCTCCTGCACCAATACTTACATACTTTCCATAATATAATGGATTGGCTTCTTCATCACATGCTTCCCATACTCCTGTCCCAAAAACCATTACTTCCGAAGCAGTAATTCCTTCTTCCATTCCCATTCCTTCTAATCTATATAAATTTGGAACATTATCATAACATCCACCAAATAAACTTACATCACCAGAGGCTCCTAATTCCACACCTGTTCCATATGACCATTGAAATGCAACATTTCCTTTACCATCAAAAACATACTGTACAGATAAATTCAAACCAACCTCTGCACCAATACCACCAGAAATGCCAATAACTCCAACCCATGTATTATCTGAGCTATCGTTCTCATCATTAATTTCTTTTAAAGTAGTAAATTCTTTTGAATTTGTTAAATTCCATCTATCTGTATTTATTAAATCTTCATTTATATTTCTTAATTGACCAGACACCCCCGCTGTTGGACCATTGGGTTTCAGTAAATTAGCATTTGGATCATAAATATTAGCAGAATTAAAATAGTCATCTATACTAAAAGATTTTTTATCTTTCTTAACATCATTTATATTATATAAATAATCGGACACTCCAGCTGTTGGATTTTTCGGAGTCATACCATTTAAATCCACAAAGTTAGTTGGTCTATTCCAGCAATAGCTATAATGATTTAATGTAAATGGTACAGATACGCTTCCTCTAAAATAGTCTTCACTAACAAATCTTCCTACTCCAGAATCATATCTTCGAGCCTGCGCATAATATAATTCTCCTGCCTCCTCTCTCTGATACCCTGTAAATCCAAAACTTTGTATGGATTTTTTTAAAAATTCACTTTCTTTCTCCATATCATTTCCTATATCATTACCAAACTCGTCATAGCCATAGACTTCCTTACTTCTTCCATCAGCTCCTGCCAATCTCATTGGACTTCCCAAATCATCTTGAAAATAATAATATTTTCTACCCTTTTCTTCCAAAGCGGTTACATTTCCATCCCAATAGTATTTTTCTGTTACTAATGCTGATGTCTTCTCTAGTAGATTATGATACTGTTTTGTCATATCAAGTGTATATCGTATGCTATCTGTTCCACCTGCTATTTTTATATTCTGTTCTAAACGGTGTCCTAATCCATTATAACTGTATGTTGCCTCTTCAGTTAATCCTTTGTCTATGTCGATAACTTTTTCCATACGGTTTGATGCATCAAAATAATATTTTTTAACAGTATCAGTTCCATTTCTTACTTCAAGCAAATTACCCCTATGATCATAAATATAATTCCATCTTTTTCCCTTATTACTTTCTTCTATAAGTTGATTTTTAGAGTTATATTTGTATGAAATTTTTTCTTCCATTCCATTTTCGTTATATCTGATTTGCATCTGCCTGTTTCCAAAAGCATCATAGCTATATTTTCTTTGTGGTACACCATCCAGACATACCTCTGTAAGCCTGTTCATCTGATCATAATTATATTCATATTTTCCACTATCTGTTGACATTCCCTGTCTATACTTTTGTGTACCTATTTTGTTTCCAGAAAGATCATATTCATATACATATGTTTCTTTGAAATCCATACCAGTATGTATGATAGTATTCAGTTGACCGTTTGCATCATACTTATAACCTGTATAACAGCCTCCCGGCAATGCTTTTCCAATCAATCGTCCATTAGAATCATATTCATAATTAACAACATCATTTCCTATGTTTAAAGATATAAGCTGCATCGCATTATTGTATGAATATTGTACCCTTTTTCCATTAGGATATATTGTAGCTATTCTCTCGCCCATTAATCCCCATTCATATCCTACCATATTGCCATATGGATCTGTAATCGACTTAATATGCCCCCTCTCATCTCTGTTTGCCCTTGTAATTCCAAGCCAGTCTTTTACTTCTTCGAGTTGTCGGATAGTATTATACTTGAATAATACTTTTCTTCCATCCGAATACAATATTTCCTTTATCAGTCCATGCTCTCCATATACAAAATTAGTTTTATAGCCATCCCTGTCCGTCTTTGAGGTCATGCGTCCGGCAGGATCATATGTATATGTTTCCATATCTCCCATTGGGTCTATAACGGCAATGACATTTCCTTCCAAATCCCATTTATATGATGTTTCCTGCGCTTTTTCACCATTCGTTCCTGTACATCTGATTTTCAAAAGCTGTCCCATACAGTCATACTCGTAATTAGTTTCATTTTCAAGCGCATCTTTTACATTTATCAAATATCCATTTGGAGAATATTCATAACAGGTATTATTACCATTTTCATCAACAACTTTTGTAACATGACCAAGTGCATCATATTCGAAATGTTTCTCCCCACCCATTGGGTTAGTTATTGTACTTATGCGATCTAAGCAATCATAAGTAAAAATATATTTTTCACCAGTTCTGCTTTTTCGCTCAATAAGTCTGCCACTTATATCATATTTATAATCCTCTCCTGCTCCATTCGGATATAGTATGCTTTTTAAGCGGCACCCCATTTCATATGAATATATTGTGTTGCTTCCGTTAGGATAACATATACGAATAATATTTCCCATTTGGTCATAAAATGCACTTGTTGTATTTCCATTTTCAGTTATACTTATCCTTCGTCCCAAATCATCATATGTATAATTCTTAACATTTCCTACGGTATCCGTTTCTGTTACCAAATTGCCATCATGATCATATTCCAGCTTAGTTACCATTCCATCTTCTGTTTCTATAACTGTAAGACGGTCTGCTTCATCGTACATATATTTAGTGTGTTTTCCGGTCGGATTTGTTATGGATGTTCTATTTCCCACTGCATCATATGTATATCTTACACATCCTCCCATAGGTAATATATGTTCAGACAACCTGTTATCTTTATCATAGATATATTTCTGCACCCCACCATCTGGTGCTTTTACACTGCTGATGTTCCACATCTTGTCATAATAAAATTCTGTCCTATTTCCTTCTTTATCTGTATATCCGCTTACCTTTCCAATATCATTATAATCAAATGATACCATTTTTCCGTCATAGTCATTAAGTTTTATAATTTTTCCTCCCGCATTGTATGTATATATACGGGAATGTCCCATGGCATCTGTTACCTTTTTTACTCTGTCTAATTCGTCATAACTGAAATGTGTCTCATTGTGATTTGCATCCGTTGTCTTTATCACCCTGTTTAAAAGGTCATATTCATATGCCGTTGTGCTTCCTGATGCATCCTTAAGCTGTGTGATGTTTCCTCTTTCGTCATATGCCACCGACATGATGCTTCCGTCTGCATATGTGATCATCTCGGTTCTTCCTGCCGCATCATTTTTTATCTGTGTACGGTTTCCATATGCATCCGTTGTTCCTGTGAGATTTCCTTTTGAGTCATAGTGGTTTCTGAGTCTGACCTTTCCATTTATGCTAAGGCTTGTCAGATTATCGTTCACATCATATGTCAAATTGATGCGTCTCTTTTTCGCATCTGCTGTCTGTGTCAGGTTTCCCCTGTTATCATATGCCATTCTGACCGTATGCCCCAGTCTGTCTGTCCTGCATATGCACTGGTTCCGGTCATTGTATACAAAGCTCTCTCTTGTTCCATCCTCATATAGTGTGGCTATATTTCTGTATCTGCCATCATGTACGTGTATTATCCTGCTTCCGTTTCGTTCTGTTAGAATGACGCGGTGTTTTTTGTCATCATACTCGAAATCCATGGATCCTCCATCAGGGAAATCCTGATGTGTCACACGTAGCAGCCTGTCATACTCATTTTTTACGGCTGTGACATGCCTTGCATTCTCCACACCTGTTATCCTGCCGTTTTCTCCATAACTGTATGTATATACAGCACCTGATGCCGTTGTCACGGTATGCAGCATATTCCTTTCATATTTCAGCAGCACATGTCTTCCGGTATGATCAGCTACCTCCTGCAGTCTGCCGTCAGCATCATATTTATATGAGAGTAAACTTCCTGTATCAGTCTGTGCCTTTACCAGTCTCCTTCCGCTGTCATATGTAAATGTGATTCCTCTCCCATTTACATTTTCTTTTCGTGTCATATTTCCGTTTTTGTCAAAATATGAGGTTTCCCTGCCCACATGAATCAGCTTATAGCCTTCGTCTGTCTTTTCAAGCAGCTCCAGTGCAGAGTCTTTTGCTGCATAACCACTGTCTGTTTTCTCAAAATGATGGATCTGTCCGTCATGTAAACGTACTCCCACAGCTCCATCCGGCTGCTCTTCCACCTTCATTTCATAGTTGTGTAAAAAACAGCATCCCATTGTTCCAACTCTTGTATCCTTGGAGTTGTAATATCTGTGGAAGGAAAGCGGTATCTCACCACCGATCTGCAGATCTTCATGGTCATAGATGAAGTTTCCGGTACTTAGGTTTACGGGATCCTCGCTGTTCATACATGCCGCAGCCTTTTCTCCAAACTTTTCTGTTTCTATTGTCTCAGCCACTGTTGCCTCTGAATTTTTTATTCTCTCCACGTCAGCATCCAATGTGCCTTTCATTCCCTTCATATCCATGTTGCCACCACCAGGATCTATTGTAGCTGCCAGATCATCTATGAGTTTTATTATGTTATTGCCACATGTTATCTGCTCGTTCATGGCTTTCATGTATTTAGTGTCTACAGACTGTACATTTGAAAATATGTTTTCTATCTGCTGTTTGGTAGTATTATTTTTATCAAGCATCTGCTGGTGGTATGTATCCACGTCATCCAGATAATTCTGTATGCACAGTTTTCCTGTCCAGCTTTGGAAATCCAGTCCCCTGTCTCCAAACCAGTCTTTTATCTTTTCCCATGTGGATGAAGCTGTGACATCATCCGCATAGCCTTCAAGCTTCTGCTTTGCTTTTTCTGAGAAGTCTCTTGTCATTTGTTCTTACCTTCCTCCTGCCTTCTGTGCCGCATTATTTTCCTTTGTATCTATGGATGATTTTCTTCCCTTCATATATGACAAAGTATTGTTGAGCAACAGCATAAATGAATCCTGCATTCTTTGAAACATGTTTCCCATCTCCTCTATTGCTATTATCGTACTTCCTCCACATGCCCCTACATCCGGAGCTGCTTCTGATGTATCAAGCCATGTATTATATAAGCTTTCCAACTGTGTTATCTGTAATCCGAGAGCCTCACTGTCTATAACAGTGGCTGCCTGTCCTGTTCCTCCAACCTGTGTTGTCTTTACTTGCATTTTCTATTCCCCTTTCTTTTAAAATAAAAATTCGTCACTTTCATCAACATCTGATATAAAAGTATTACAGGTTTCCTTGGCTGTCTGACCAAGTTCTTCTACTACATTTGATAAATTTTTTGCATACGAAATGAATGTGTCCAGTGCATCTGCCGTTGCGCCCTGTTTTATCGCATCTCTTCTGATATTGTCAAGTATTTGTATATATCGGTCTATACCTTCCTGCAGATTTGTTGCTCTTGTATTTAAAAAATCCGCCATTTCATTTACATAATCATCATCTATTATCAGTTCTGTTCCTGCCATATTGATATTCTCCTTCTACTTTCTTATTTTTCTTTTTGCTTTTTTCTTTGGCTTTGTGTTTGTTTTTGCTTTTTCAGCTGCTGCCTTTTGAGCTTTCTGTGCTTCATCTGCCTCTATTCTTGATATTTCACTGTTCATGTTGTTTATCTGTGTATTGCAATTATTTATGCTTGAATTCAAATCGGATATCTGCGCCTGCTTTTTGGCTATTTCATTTGTAATTGTCGTTATTGCACTTTCAAGACCATTATGTACTTTCGTATAAGGATGTCCTGTAAGCAAATTTCCCATTCCATCATAAATGCCTGATAGTATTTTATGGCTCACATTATTTAAGCCTGCTGTAGAATCAAGTTTAGCTTTACTGGCTCCTTTACAGTCAGCCAATGTATTCTGTAATTCAACTATCTTTCCTTTTACCCTGTTCAGTTCATCTATATCATTTTTCAGTTGCGCAATTTGCGAGTTATATTGTCTAATATTCTGCTGATTTTGTGATATTGCTGTCCTACATTGTCCCTTTGTCATGTCGTTTCTCCTTTTTATTAAAACATATTGATTCCACTATATTTTTAAATACAGGATGCCATTCAACTGTATCTGCGTTGCTGCATGTACACTGTAATAAATGAATTGTGTCCTGCTCTTTATATATCAATGACATTGTATACAGTGTGTCATTTAAAATATAATGCGTATACAATATGGCACATACTTCATCATAATCTGCCCTTTTGTATATGCCATGACATCTATACCCGGGAACTGTTCTTTTATAAATATGTGACATAAATTGAGCCGTCTGCTCTATATCCATTTTTTTAAGATTTTCTATACGATCGGTGTCTACACAGCTGATCCGTATTCCATGCTGTCTGTCCAGTAACACAAAGTCAGGCAGCTTACGATAATTTCCAAATATTTTTCTTTTTTCACCTATCGTAGCAGCCTGAAAACTGTCTGGGATTTCTACACTTGCTATCCCTTTCCATATAACGTATTGTTTCATATCATTTCTCCTTATTCATCCCACATTTCAGGCTCAATTATCAATTCCTCCTTTGGACAATTAGCCTTTGCAATCTCCACTCCATTCTCAGTATTTGTCACTGTAATCACTACATTCCAGTCATCCGCGCCAGAAAACAACTGAATAATTTCTATAGCATAAACTAAATTTGTTATATCCGCTTGAAATTCACTTAGCTTTCCATCTTTATTTGCAAATACTTGAAGTTCTTTATAATCCTCGCTTAATACAAATGTATATCCCTCATTATCAACATTTTTTTCAATAATTTTGTCTACTGTTTTTTTTGCAGAATCTATCCACCAAGTTTTCTCCTCTTCTGTCAACTTAATCTCACATTTTCCATCTTCCGTCATATAGGCATACCTACAATGTCCTGTTTCTCTTACCTGCTTTATTGCCTCTTCCTCACTATCTGCAAATATTCCAGTTAATATGCAAGTTTCCAATCCAGTATCATCATAATCCTTATAAAAGCTTTTAGTCGTATCATAGCTTTCTGTTTCATTCAAATCAGCTACTTTCTTCATGGTTGCCATTCCCCATGGAGTAGCCCATGATACCTCTGTTTGAGGTTCATTTTCTTTAGATTTTAAGCTCTCATCATTTTTATACTGTCTAACTCCCATTAATACTGATATTACTATAATAGATATAAAAATAATTGTGCTGACATATTTTTTCACTATAATTTACTCCCTTCATTCTCATTAAATATACTGTGCCAACCGCATTAAAATTTCTAGTATCTGAGTCAAAGAAATACCATCTGCTATAAATATTTCTGCTTTCTTCATACTTGATTCTCTATATAAAGGATCCATTTCCCAATATACTTGATCTAAATTTTCTTTTTCCTCTTCTACTCTCACTGCACTCCAATTTTTCATATCCACATTATTTGATTTTTCAAGTTTGACACTTGAAGTTACTGCTAAATTTTGTTCTAATTGCGTAGTAACTTTGCATTGTATTGATATTGAAGATACATCTATCGAAGCTCCATATTTCATTTCAGATTCTCCATTTTTTATTACCGAATTTAAAAATATTTTTTCATCTTTATTATAACCAAATGCAAATTTACCACTTCCAAATTTATCTTCTATTTTAGCCTCATCTCTATCTAATGATAATGACATATTATCAATCTCAAATTTCTGTGCATTAGCAAGCACTATCTGCTGCTGATCAATCGTTACATTTATAGTTTCACTGCTATCAGTCTCTACTGAGCCCGATACCGTTACATTATAAGTAGCAGACATATCCACACAGAGCGGTACCGTTATCTCATATATTCCCTCTTCCATTTCAACATTAGGATATAATGTAGTCAGCCAATTAGAAGTTCCACTTAAATATGCCATCTTCTCCTCATCGCTTAACGCCATAAATTCATCATATGTCAAATCAAGATTATCAACTACATCCACATAATCAGTTGCTTCATCCACTTTTCCATCACTTACAAGTGTTTTAACCACACTCATATTTGCTGCATTCAATTTCTCTTTATCCGCATCCAAAATTGCTTTATATTTTTTAATATCAAGATTTCCGCCATTCGGATCAATTAACCCCGAAAGATCATCTATATATTTAACCCACAGGTTTCCTGTATTTATATACTGTGAGAGTTTTCCCATATATTTTGTGTCTATGCTTTGTACATTTGCAAATATTTCTTCTATCTGCCGTTTTGTTGCCTTGTTTTTATTGATCAAATTACTATAATAATTTCCAACACTATCTATACATTCCTTAATTCCCAACCGGCTAACTATAACGGGAATACTGACATTATAAAATACTATTGTATTTGCTATTTCTTCCCATCTTTGTTTTGATATTATACTATCCACATATTGCAGGAGTTCCTGTTTTGCCTCGCCTGAAAAGTCTCGTACCATTGCATTATTCTCCTTATCATTCATTCTCATATAGGATATTGAAGGTAAATGCGGCAAATGCCGCATTTACCTTCAAAAAATGACTCTGATTAGCCTCTTACTGCTGCGGCTCCTCTTGCATCATCGTCCTGTCTGTTCTGCATGTAGCTGTTGATGAAATCAGAAATACTCTGTACAGCTTCTTCTACCTTATAAAGGGCAGGCTTGTATTCACTTTCGAATCTCTCGATGAATGCATCGGCTGTCTGGTTTGTCCATCCATCCTGTAACTGTCCATTCATATTTACGAGGGTTTTGATGACATCATCAATTGCTCCCGCCTGATTTGAGTATACTGATACTCCTGTTGTTAATACGTCATAATCGACTTTGTTAATTGCCATTTTCATTGGCCTCCTTTAAATTTATTTATGGTAAAACTGCTAAGCAGTATTCCATCATGATTGTCTGACAACTTTAATCTTTACCAATTCATTGTCCTTTATATAATAAGCATCCCCTGTCTCTATAGGTTTTGAATATTTTTTACTTGCACTAACTGAGATGTCACATATCTTAATATTACATACATCATCAAATACCATGTAATGCCTGTTATCTTTCACTATCTTAAGCATCTCAGGAGAATTAAAGCTGATAGAATTATTTTCTATATCTGGCATAAATACGAATATTTTCATGTTCTTATATTTACCGAGCCAGTCCTTCATATATTTCATTATTTTATTATCTCCACTCATATTCAACATGATATCTGCACTATCTATCACAAGAATAATCCATGGTTCCATCTCTAACTCGTCAAACATTCCTGCCGAATACATCTCATATCGTTGCTCAATTCTCTGATTTATTTCCTCAATCATAGGCGGTACATCATGATATGAGGTCAGATACATTGCGGTGTTAGGATTAAATTCACATTCTCCCATTTTCTTTGTCGCATCATCCAATACATACAGCTCCGTATTGCCGGATGCCTTTTGAACAATTGTATCCATGAAATATTTTGCAAAAGTCTCCCTGTCTGTCTGATTCTTTCCTGTCAGGGAGAGCACATCTCCGCTCTTTAATTCAACTGCCACCGGTAATATACTTGTATAATCCAGACCTATTATCACTTTGTCATCACTTATGCTTTCCGTAAATTGTGACTGAATATATGTCAATGTCAGTTCTTTTGGAATTTCTGGAATAACTTTTGCTTTTTGATTTATATATTTATCGTTTTGCTCATCGACAAAACTCTTTATCTTCTGTACACGTTCATATTCTTTTTCTCCCTCAAATGATATAAACAATTGTGCCTCCAATACTTCTTTATCCAACTGCACCATGCATCGTCCCGGTGTATTAGGAATAGACAAACGTACCCCATTTAACATCATACTGTATTCTGAAGAGTCATTACAAAACAATGTTATTCTTCCTTCAAAATTGCTTAGATACCTCTGTCCAATTCCTGATGTCTGTAAATTAGCTACTACAAATGTCATTCCAACAGCAATTCCATCCCTGAATAAAGGCAATAAATAATCTATATCCTGTAAATACATCTCCTTTAAAGCTGTCATATTATCTATCAGGACAATTATCTGTGGAAGGTCTGTTTTTCCGGCTTCCTTATATGCAAAAAATGAGCTTACACCTATCTCTGCAAGTTTTTCCTTTCTTAAATTAATCTCTTTATTCAATAATTTAAACAGATTCTTCAGCTTTTCATCATCATCAGAACATACCACTCCTCCACAATGATTTAAATTTGCATAGTTTCTCAATATCATGGAACCAAAATCTATGATATATAAATTAACCTCCTGAGGAGTATAATTTTCAGCTACTCCTCTTATGATTGTCTGTAACAGATTAGTCTTTCCACTCTGTGCTGAACCTATAATCATATAATTCTGCGTTGAAAGATTTAATTCCAGTTTTTCCTGAAGCTGACGCTCCGGTTCATCAACTATACCTATGTTTACCCATATTTCACTTCCTGACTTTTTCTCTGACTGTTCATAAGCAATTGTTTCCGGAAGCGGTGGCATACATATACTTGGCAGCCTCTCTATACCTGTCTGCTCACAAAAATCTTTTATATAATCCACAACTGCTTCCAACTGTGTTTTGCTTTTCTGTTTTTTCTTCTTATTCTGATAAACAAGACTTCTTTTGCCAGAAAAATCCAACTCATAAATTGAAAATTCCTTATCTTCTTCCCCTTCTGATACAGCCGCTGCCCCACTGTATGCTGACTGTAGTAACTCGAATATTTCATTATTTCCAACTTGGAGATAAGCACGTCCTGGTTCCTTTATTTCAGCCGCCAATGGTGTTTTTAATACTTCATTACTATCCTCTTTTGATTGCACCTTCAAACACAGCTTAAACTTTGAATTTGACCATATTTGTCCATCTACAACTCCACTTGGTTTTTGAGTGGCCAGTATAAGATGAACCCCAAGACTTCGACCTATTCGTGCTGTACTAATAAGCTCCTTCATAAATTCAGGCTGTTCTGCTTTAAGTTCTGCAAATTCATCAACTATTATCACAAGATGTGGCAATGGCTCAGATACCTTATGCTCTTTATATAACTGAATATATTTATCTATGTGATTTACACCGGCCTCCGCAAAATAATTTTGCCGCTTCATAAGCTCTGCTTTGATAGATTTTAACGATCTCTGTACTTCATTTCCATCTATATTAGTTATAGCTCCAATCAGATGTGGTAAATCCTTGAACTGATTTACCATTCCTCCTCCTTTGAAATCAATTATCAAAAATCCAATCTCATATGGATGAAACAATGTAGCTGCTCCAAGTATAAATGTCTGCAAAATCTCGCTTTTTCCAGAACCCGTTGTTCCTGCCACAAGTCCGTGCGGTCCATGAAATTTTTCATGAAGATTCAGATACACTATTTCATCCTTAACATTTACACCAAGTGGCACAGCCATCGTCTCATATATCTTTGAATTTTCCCATCTGCTATCAAGATTCAATCCTTCCACTGAATTAACTCCAAGAAGTTCAAACAATGAAATATTTTTTCTCAATGCTCCTGCAAGACTGATTTCTTCACACTCTACCGGTGCCAGAATGCGGACTATATTTTCCATACTTTCATCATCTATACTCTCATACTCAAAGTATTTCTTATGCATCTTATTCTGCGAATCATATACCATGGCACTCTCATAATCAAATATATCTATGATATGACTACAGTAAAGTGGCAACAGTGAAAGCTTTGACTCAAAAAACAAAAATACTGTATCAAGTTCTGAAGCATGCTCTATAAACTTAGAAATTGGATGACTTTTTATTCCATAGTCTTCCATAACAACGACAATATTAAATCTTCCACTTGTATTTTCATCCTGTCTCAATGTCAGCTCTTTATAGAGATTATCGAACACCCTGTTTCTGCTTTCCTGATCACAAACTATATTTCGACATCCTCCGGTTCCCTGTATTGATTTTAGGTTTTTTAACCATTTGTATTTTTTTTCATCCTTATCTATCAATGCATAAAGATTAATATCTCCATAATATTGCCTACTTATTATATCCACTATTATATTTTTCATCATGCAATAAAGTGATTCTTCATTACCCACTATTCCAACAGCATTAGCATCCCTGAGACTCAATGTAAGAGGGGCTTTTTCTATATCTCTGTATTCATCGGCAACATGATTTGGAATACTACTCAATTCATCTCCAACCTCCAGCTTCTCCTGTTTCTTATAATTAATCTGACGTAATGACTCTACATTTCCACGTCCTAAGTACACTTCCAGAAAATCATGATCTGTTGGAATACGGTCAAACAAAGTTGTATCAAAATTTTCTATATGACTTATATCCTGTACTGTACTGTAATACTGATCATTTAGGCAATCCAGCTCCTCTCTTCGAATATTCTCAATTTCTTTACGTTTCTTTTCGATATATAATTTATAAGTATCTTGTCGTTCAATACAAGTCTTCTTATACTGCTTTTCTCTGTTTACAATACCAAATATTGATGTAAGTACACCCACTCCCATTGAACATACACTAAACATCATAAATGAACTACTTGATCCGCTCATTGTACCTTTAAGCAGCATCATCATTGCCATCATAAATACTGGTGGAAACAATGTTGTAATCAAATTTAATTCTGGCTTTTTAGGTACAGTTCCGGGTTCAAGTATATCTATCGGAGTCTCATCCATTTTCACCTGTATCCTGGTATTACGAATAAAAACAGGGTATGTTGTCTGTATACTCATACTTTCCGGTCTGACATCTACACCATTAGTTTTGATAACTCCATAATCAAAATAAATCTTTCCTCTATTGTAATATGCCATAAAATCACCTATCGATATAAAGTCATGATTATTTATCTTAGCGGATTTCTGTATTATTTTATCATTAACACATGTATCGTAATCACCACTATACTTTGATAGTATCGAATACATCATGCTTTTATCCATCTGCAATGCTATTCTTGCTGCCCTTCCATAAGCCCCCTGCAGCTGTATATGAGCATCCGGCGTATCTCCTATAATAAGAGGTGTTCCCGGAACTAAAGCTATTGACCATCCAAAATTATCCATTTTCATTATCTCCTGAATATAATTGATGAACCATTTCTGATTCCAAAATCTGCAAGTGTCCTGTTCCCTTTTAAAAATGCTATTGGATATTCACATGCCATATAACACTCTGTAGTATTATTCTCATCTAAATTTAAATCATATGCTCTTTTTAATGCTATTATTAAAGTATTTGCAGATATATTTAGGGGTATCTCCAATTCGTGTGTCTGTCCCCTGATTTCGTCTATAAAATTTACTATTTTCTTTTCATTCTCATCCATTTTCGCACTCCAATACTTTTCTATTCATTAAATATAAATTCCTCATTAGCTAACATCAGACAGTCTCCCGGTAATATCTCTGTTTCCTGCCCCGCCTTTATTATCCTTCCATTGATAAATGTGCCATTGGTAGAATTTTGGTCCATTACATAATAACGTCCGTTTCGCGTGGTTATCACTGCATGCACCCTGCTGATATTCGTATTGTCTGCTACCGCATAATCTGACTTTTCCGGATTCTTTCCCAGCACAAACGATGGTTTGCCAAGCTCTATCTTTTCACCTGTTACCTGCCTTGTAAGACTTGCAAAATGATAGTTCACCGGTTGAATCTGCTGTATCTGTTGTACGGATATGCCATCATCAGACAACACTGTAGTTCCATCCATGCTGCCCTGCATTACCTGCTGCATTATCTGTTGCTGCATTGTCACTGCTTTGTTTTTCAGCACGTTCACAACTGCACGCTCTTCGCGTGAGATATATTTTTCTATTGCATTGCCGTTGAAGCCATGGAAGCTTCTGACATAATACATAAATCTGGATATATAATTCGTATCCTCATTGATAACAGGTGTCATTGTATAAATTATGTTTTCTATAAACCCGACAATATCTGCACTTTCCTGTCCTCCTACTATCGGAAAATATATAAAGTACATCTCTTTTGTCATCTCGTTTATGTATACGTCATCCATATTAAAACGAACACTGTTTACGTTCAGTCCGTTATTGTATACATCCTCAACCATTATTACTATCTGCTCAATCATGAAAAAGAAATCATATTTGCTTATGGCTTTTTTCAATCTATCGGTAAGATTTATATTTGCAGGGCACGTATATGTGACACTGTCTTTTTTTGTTTTTGTCACATGCATGATTCCACATGGTTTTATTCTGGCTAGCTGGCTTAGTTCGGTTTCATTTATTCTTTCCTTTCGTCCTGCCTTCATCATGGCAGTAACGGTCGATTTTTTTATGCTTACTTTTAATTTAGACATTCGCTATTTTCCATTCCTTATGAGATACATTCTGTCGTATGTAAAAATTCTATTTTCTTTGTTACTTCGAACCTGATATTGGTTTTCTGCAGTTTTTCGGTTATATCTTCCAATACTGTGGTTTCATCCTGCAATACTTCTGTCGGTGCATCCAGCACAGTAGTTTCATCTATATTTTGTGTATATCCCGGCTTTTTCTTATTCTCCCCTGCCAGGTTATATGACGGTGCTATCGGACCGGACGATGTTATGTCAATATGTCCCGCTGTCTGCTTTTGTACAATTGCTGCAATTCCTTTCCGGGCAGATTTTCCTGTAAGTGCACCTATGACCTTCGGTATTTCAAGCACTATAAATATGACTATTGAAGCTATAAGCATTATGGCAAATGCCGTGAAGGATACGTAAAATATCATCCTGTACTGATTATAAGTCATCTTTGTTTTCCTCCTTCACGCTCTGTGCCTTCTCAATTGTTTTGTCTATATTATCCTGCAATCCTGTTATCTGCTCGCGCATTATGGATTTATCCAGCTTTTCTGTTTTGTCCTTTATCGTATGTAATAAATCCATAACTTTATCCTTATCTGTCACTGCTATAAATGATGTGATATTTGTGTCAACTATATCATCTATCTCATTCCATACCTGAATCTTTGCGTCTACGCTGTCAAAATCCTCTGATTTTGCATATAGCTCATTTATTTGCTTCCATAGCTTTTTGTATTCTTCATATGTTTTTTCTGTCTGTTGTATCTTTGCTCCATCATACTGGCTAATCAATGTCAGACAATCTGATATCTCACAGTATATTCCTGCCTCCGGATGATTCTCCTTCGCTTCCTTGAACCACTGCGCCGCACTGGAGTATCTGTCTTTTTCCACATTGATTTCGTAGTAGAATAAAAAGCTTTCACCAATCTTATAGCATACATCCTCATATCCCTTTGGATTTTTTCCTTTCAGCTTTGCCATGACATCATATGTATGCACCCGGCCATTGTGGTCCTTGCAATCTATACCTACCATCAGCCTGTTCAATATCTGCGCCTCATCCCTGTCCAGCACAAAATCGTCTGTCAGTTTGTCATTCAGCTTAAGATATGCCTCCGTCCTTGTCGGGTCGGTGACTATAGCCGTGTAATATCCATTGTCATAATTGTCATAGGTATCCGCTTCTTTTAATATGCTATTATAGTTTTCATTTTTTTTGTGTTCTGCCGCACAATAGCTTAATACTGTGCTTGTTCCAAGCAGCATCGTCAAAACTGATGTGGTGATAAATACCGCAAGCTTTCTCTTTAGATTCTTCCTATACATGTCATCAATCTCTGTATAGTGCTCAAGGTCATACATCAGCTCAGCTGCGCTCTGATATCTGTTGTTTGGATCCGGCTGTGTACACTTTGTAATAATACGTTCAAGACCACCTGACAATGTTGGGTCAATTTCTCTGATCGGCCTTATTTCGTAAGGTGGCTCACAGGGATTCATTCCCGTAACAAGATGATACATTGTGGCTCCCAGACAATATATATCTGTTCTCGCGTCTGTCTGCCCCATTCCACCAAACTGTTCCGGTGCAGCATATCCCATCGTGCCAAGACATGTTGTATCCTCTATGTTATTTTCCTTATATTCCCTTGCTGTTCCAAAATCTATAAGCACCACATTTCCATCAGGCTTTAGCATTATGTTTGCCGGCTTCATATCACGATATATGATTGGCGGGTTCTGTGAGTGCAGATATCCAAGAACATCGCATAGCTGTTTGGCCCACTTTATCACATTTTTCTGCGACTGGGCTCCGTACTCCTGCAATGCTGTCTTGAGAGAATTTCCCTCTATATAATCCATTACGATAAGGAATCTGTCATCCTCATCTATGACATCGACAATATCAGGAAGACTGGGATGGCTCAGTTTTTTGAGCATATTGGTCTCCGCAACAAGACTTTGCTTTACCACCTCAAAATCCTTTACTCCATCCTTTCTGACCTCTTTTATTGCCCACTGTTTGTTTGCCCTTTCATTCATAGCCAGGTACACAACGCTCATTCCGCCGTGTCCAACTTCGTTTAGTATCTTGTATTTTCCGTCAATTAAAGAGCCTATTTCAAGCATCTGTTCCTCCTACTGTGCCTTTATGAGCGCTGCTGTTATATTATCGCGCTCTCCTCTTTGCATGCTTAGTCTGATGAGCTGCTCCAGTCTGTCGTGCATATTCTGCCCATCTACAGTTGCTGCCGTTTTCAGCATCTCATAGATTTCCTGTTCTGATACCTCATGCCTGAAGCCATCTGAACAAAGCAGAAGTGACATTCCATTTTTCATTGCCCCGGTCCTGTACTCCGGCTTTACTTCTGCTGATGCCCCGACACACTGCAGCAGTACATTCCTTCGCGGATCTCTCATAGCCTGCTCCTGTGTCATATTTCCATTCATAATTTCCCGCTGTACATATGTCTGGTCTGTCGTAAGCCTTTCTATATGGTCTGAAAGGCTATATATTCTGGAATCGCCCACGTTTATAATGTAGTAGGCTTTTTGCGTGACAAGCAGCGCTACCACTGTTGTTCCCATGTTTACTGCATGTGCTTTGCCATATGCTTTTATTTTTTCGTTCTGCTGCTGTATTACTTCATCCCACTGTCTTTCCAGAATCAGACTGTCAATATCCGGGTTCGACGATTTGCAAAGCTCAGGCAGCTGCTCGTCACTCCATCTGTCAAATGCTCTGACTACAGTGGCACTGGCCAGCTCACCCTTCGATAAGCCGCCCATGCCGTCACATAATACTGCAAATGCCATGTCTCCTTTGCATGTTGAGAAGCACTTTACCAGCAGACTATCCTGATTAGTTTCTTTTACGATTCCTCTGTCCGTGTCAGCTGCTATTTCAAATCTCATACTCACTCCTCCCAGAATTCAAAATCTTCGTTGCCAAGTCTGCCTTGAAGGGCATGCGCTTTCGCGCATGCCACAGACATTGTTGTTTTTCCCACACCACCACATGGTAATGTAAATACATAGGTAATTATCTTATTGCTCATCATTGTCTTTCTTTTCTTTCATCTTTTTTCTCATATAATAAACGATTATCAATATCGCAATTATAAGTACAAATAATAATATTGCTCCAATTATATATACTGCCTTATCATTGTTTGTTTCTACTGATTTGACATCTGACGAATTTGATTCCATAGGTACATCATCTTCGGCAATCTCTGTATCTGCTTCTGTATCCTTACCATATATTTTTTTCACTTCATTGGTCTTTCCACCTTCGTCAACAGAACAGTCTGCACACTCTACCATAAGCCTTGAATCACCGTCTTTTGCAGAGAGCACCTCCTTAGGTACCTCAAACTCTATCTTTCCGTCATGCTTGTCCAGATAGTCAAGCATATCGTCTCCCGACATTTCCTTGATAACCTTTTTTTCTTTGTCATCCTTGCCCACTACAGTAATCTTTACACGTCCAAGCTTTCCGCCATCATCCTTCGGCATCAATACTGCATTCTTTGAGCCAATATAGTTTTCATTGTTTTTATCTACACCTGTCAATGTATATGTAGGTGCTGTCTTGTCCACAATAAATTCAATATTTACACTCTTCACATCACTGTAGGCAACTGAATCTGCTTTGTCCTTTGTCTCCACAACGATATTGTACTGACCCTCTTTTTCAAATACCGCATTTGATATCACATATTCGTACTTATGCCAGCCATCGCTTTCACTTACATTATTCACACTGAAGTCTGTTCCCTGCTTAAGTGCTTTTCCATTTACTTTGACAGTACAGCTGGTAACTTCATCCGGATTTATCTCTCTGACTACCACATCATGGTATACCTTCTGCACATAGTAATCCTTTACAAGCTTCATCGTATTGTCATCCAGCGAGAAGATTGAACCGCCTTTGTTTATGGAGAAATCCATCAATTTTTCTCCCTGCCCTGCAGTCTCTGTCACCTGCTTTCCGCCTGCATCTATAATATTGACTGTTTCATAAGAATTTCCGGCCTTATCCTGTGCATGGCATGTCAGTGAATACACTCCATCCTCATTGAGATTTCTAAACTCTACACGTTGTCCGTTTGTAATTGATATCACATTTCCGGTAATCGTTTTTCTTACGAATCTGCTATTTTCATATACCTCAACTGTAAGCACCGGTGAAAAGTATTCAAGATTAGTATCTGTGCACTCTATTACAAATGACATATTTCCTGAATTATTGTTTACTGAGCCCGGGGTTACACCTTTGATTGTTACAACAGGCTTTGTCGTATCTATGCAGAACTCCTGCTTTGCAAGGTCTTTTGCCTTATTGCCGGCTTTGTCTGTATATGCAAGTGACCATGTATATGTGGCATCCGCATCAAAGCTTAATGTTGCCGTATGTATATCACCATTATCTGACCAGCTTCCAAATGCCGGTGCTGCTACTGATTTTCCTGCATCCTGCGCAGTCATGCTCAGTGCTATTCTGCTTGTATCAAAATTGTGCTCTGTGATTGTCACAGTTGCTGTTCTCTTGTTATTATAATAGTTTCCGTTTGATGCACTGTTGTTATCATATACTACCGAAATAACAGGTGCTGTCGTATCAATTGTAAATTTTGTCGGTGCAAGCGAATTTGCATAATCCACTCCTGCTGCGGCATTTCCCGCAATGTCTTTTACTCCGATTCCAAATGTGTAATCGTCATCATGTCCGTAATATATTGTGGCAACATGTACTGTATCATCACCGTTACCGCTTCCACCTTCTGTGCTCCAGTTTGAAAGAGCAGGTGCCTTACCTGCTGCGGCTTTTATTTCCGCTGCTACCTTTGATGCATCAAAGTTACGCTCTGTTACTTTTACGGTTGCTGTTCGCGGTGCTTTGAAGTATGCTGTGTCTCCAAATGATGTATCTGCACTGTTATTGTCATAGCTTACCTGCACTGTTGGTGCTGTTGTATCTATTTTTATGTATTTTGTTACTGTGTATGCCGTTCCTGCATTGTCTGTTGCAGTAACATCTATACGCACTTCATTACTGTTGTTTAAAGCCGCGCTTATGTCAAATTGCTCTGTTACATGATTTTCCAGGTCTTTTAAGCCCGCTGCTGTCTTATCATAGCTATATAATGTTCCACCCTGTGTCGGCTGTCCCATATTTGTTACCGTATAGTTTACGCTCTTTATTCCTGATGCAACTCCTGTGGCATTCTCATCTGATACCTCTATACTTACCGGCACATCTGCACTGTACACTCCTGATGCTGTCTCAGGTGTGATGACTGATATTGCCGGTGCGCATGTATCAACTACCAATCCATTTGTGCTGATATATGAAACATTACCGCTTAAATCTGTAACCCTGACATATACCACGCAGTTTTTGTTCTCGCATTCTATCGGTTCACTGAAGGTGCCATCCTCATTAAGGCTGTCAAGTGTCTTCCAGTCAGCCTCCTGAATACTGTCTACGTCAATTATTGCATCCTCTGCTGAAACGAAATACTCTGCTGACTTGATGCCGCCATGCTCATCTCCAAGCTGTCCGGCAATATTGACCTTCTTGGCAGCAAATCTTGAAATCTCATATTTGTCTTTTGGCAGCAATAAATCCCACACGGTATCCATGCCTGTTGAAAGTCCGTCAAACCTGATATTTCCTGTCGGCGACTGTACGTCAATTACAAACTCTGCTGATTTGTCTCCTTCTATCTCAAATCCATTATCTGAATTACCACACAAATCTTTTGCACTGACACTCAGCTCATACTTGTGTCCTGCATTGAATACGAGCTGCTTACTGTAAACAGCTTCTGCTCCCTCGCCTGTCTTTACCCAGTATGACTTTTCAGACCACGCATCTGACTGTGTCTGTTCATTTCCATCAACCTTTACATTGATTTTTGTTTCATCGGGGTCAAAGAAAAGCTCATTCTCTTTTACCGAAATGGTTGCAATCCTGTTTTCCCTGTAATACTCAGTACCTTTTACACTGCTGATGCACTGTGGATCCGGCTGCTCAGGTGTACCATATGTCACTGTTATTGCAGGCGCTGTCTTGTGAATATAAAATGGCTGGCTGCCGCTTGCTGTCAAATCCACTACAGTCACGTTTCCTGCCTCATCAACAGCTTTAACATATACATCTGTCTTTTTATCCAGATAAGCCTCAGCCGATACATTTATGATTCCTGATTCATCAATCTCATTCCATGCACCTTCATCATCCGATACTGACTGATCATCTGTCACTATCTGGTATTTTGCTGATACAACACCTGAAATGCTGTCAGCTACACTTGTTTTTATACGGACATCGTCATTGAAATATTTTCTGTTTTTGCCCGCTTCAGGCTCTATACTGACATCAGGTGACTGACTGTCCATGCTGAACTTGAAGCTGTCACCTTTAACCTCTGTCTTAAGACCGGCATAATCAGTTGCCTTTACTGAAAGCATCAGATCAATTCCGTTAAACTGCTCTGCTGCCGGAATGGTTATCCTTCCTTCCCCGCTCTCGTCAAGCTCAACAGTCTGTCCTGATACAATTTTCCTTTTCCCATCAAATACAGTGTATTCAACACTCTTAATTCCTGATAAGCTGTCATCAGCCTTAACGATATAGCTTATATCATCCTTATGCCAGCCTTTTTCATCGGCTGCTGTCATGGTATCCTGGGACACTGTAAGCTCCGGTGGCAGGGTATCAACAACCAGCTTCGATGTGGAGAAAAATGCTGTCTCGCCATTACAATTGTCCTGAGCCTTTACATATACGTTATATGAAGTATCCTTCAGATCAGATGTATTAATCTTGTACTTATATCGGGCATCATATGTATCCTCAATAAGCTCTAACGGCTTCCATGCTGAATCATCAAGCGCTTTTACCTGCTCATCATTTAAAATACTGCCACTTTCATCTGATTTATTCACATAGTAGAATGCCTGCTTTATTCCGCTGATATCCTCCAGCTGTCCATATACATTTGATGCCTGCTGACTGACCATATTCTGCTCGTCTATTAAATCAGCATCATATCCAATAGTACCTGAAGGCGCTTTTCTATCCACATAAAACGGCTGCTCTATTGAGCTTGTATCATTACACTCATGCTCCGCCTGATCCTTCGCATACATTCCGATTATCTGATATTTGTGTTCCTCATCCGCTTTTGTACCAAATGTGATGCAGCTGCTATAATCAGCCCCTGTCACGATCCACTCACTATACTCTATTCCTGCATCAATCAGCTTCTGGGCATTATCGACATCAAATACATCGAATTCTTCCCGGTCATCAACCTTTACCCAAAGCTGTGTGGAACCATCATCCAAAGAGACATCGTGGATATTCATGTCTACTTTTCTGACATTTCCATAATAATCCACAGCATCCTTTGTGAAAGCAGGTTTATCATCCTCCTTTGGATTCAATGTTATCTTTGGAGGCTGTGTATCATATTTGTAGTCGAGCCGCAGACTTCCAATATCTGTGATAGCTCCGCTTTCCTTGTCCTTACGTGCTATTACAAGAGTCTGTCTGTTATCACCCTGCTGTGGCATAAGCTGATATTTATCAGCTTCAATCCATTCATCACCTTTTCTAACCACATATACCGCCTGATTGTCACTTGCCAGCGATAATGTAGGTGCTTCTACATAAAACTGTGTACCCTGCAGCATTGTCCCTGTCAGGCTGTTATTCATACTGCTGTAATCATATTCTTTGATGGTAACAGTATATTCTGCCTCTGCTGACTTATATTTGTCATCTTCTGCTTTTGTCACCTTTATCCTTACAGTTCCGGTATCCTTTGCTGTCCATATACCGTTTGATGCAAAGTCTGTATCCTTTTCAATCAGATTTTTGCCTTCTACAACAGTGTATTTTAAATTGTCAACGGCTGCATCCGCCCTGTCGGATTTTACCACCGGAACAACTTTGTTCCCCACATAAATATCATCCGCCGGTGTATACTCTACCGTCAGCTGCTGTGGCTGTTTTTCCTCGGTGGCATTATTATCCGAATCCTGTTCATCTGGAATTTTACTGTCAGATATATCATCCGAAGCTGCGTCGTTAGATATATCATACTCTGAAGAGGGTGTATCAGCACTTACCTGTGTTGCCGGAAGCGATGTCGCACCCATTACAGAAGCTAGCATGATTGCTAGTAACCTGTTAAGTTTTTTATTAAACACTCTCATATCTCCTTTTCTATAGTATTTTTTGTAACTATTCCGTTACGATTTTATTTATATTCCCACTCTTCATTCCATTATACAAAACAATGGTCACACAACGGTCACACGGAGACAACTTTGTGAAAACTGCATAATAAAAGCGCCGAAAATTACATATTTTTTAGACAATTTTCGGCGCTTTTTTGGATTATTTTTTTGTAACTATTATTTACTATACTTGTTGTATATCTTTTCAAACGCAGGCATAGAGTGCTTTATCATTTCCCTGTCCACACAGTATGATATTCTCACCCAGCCCGGACAGCCGAAGCCGTCTGCTGCTACTATGAGCACATCCTCCTCCTTTGCCTTCTCGCAGAATGCATTGCTGTCATCCTCGAGTGCCTTTACAAACATATAAAAGGCTCCGTCCGGCTTGAAGCAGTGATAGCCTATCCTTGTGAGTCCCTCGTACAGAAGGTCTCTGTTTTCTTTGTAGGCATTGATATCACCGGTTGCCCCCTGGCATTTTACTATCATCTTCTGGAACAGGCTTGGTGCACACACGTAACCGAGTGCTCTTCCCGCACCACAGACTGCTGCATACAGCTCTGCCTTATCGTACACCTCATCAGGCACGAGGACGTATCCTATTCTCTCTCCCGGCAGTGAAAGTGACTTGCTGTATGAGTAGCATACCAGTGTGTTGTCGTAATATTTGGTCACAAACGGTACCTTGATTCCGTCGTAAACTATCTCCCTGTACGGCTCATCTGCGATAATGAATATCGGTCTTCCTATCTCCTTAGACTTTTTCTCAAGGAGGTCTGAGAGCTTTTTGATGGTCTCCTCAGAATAGACTGTGCCGGATGGGTTGTTTGGTGAATTGATTATGACACCTCTGGTGTGCGCATTGATTCTCTCCTCAAGAGCCTCAAAATCTATCTGAAAATGCTCTGTGTCTGCAGGCACCTCTACAAGCCTTGCTCCTGCTGCATTCACAAATACCTTGTACTCCGGGAAATATGGCGCTATGGTAATAAACTCATCATATGCGTCACTTGTCAACGCACGAAAGCAGATTGACAGCGATGCCGCTGCTCCCATTGTCATATAAAGGTTGTCTGCATTAAAATGTGTGCCATGTGTGTTGTTCAAAAATTCAGCTATTGCCGCTCTCGTTTCCACGTCTCCCTGTGCTGAGGTGTAGCCGTGCAGCGCAACAGAATCATAATCTGTCACAAGCTCCTTTATTGTGTCGTTTACTATCTGCGGAGCCGGTATGCTCGGGTTTCCTATTGAGAAATCATATACATTTTCCTTACCTACAATTGCTGCTCTTTTTTTACCATACTCGAAAAGCTCCCTGATTGCTGAGCGCACGCTTCCGAGCTGGTACATGCTTTCGTTTACTACCATTTTCTTGTCTCCTTATCTTTGATGTTCTTGCATGTTTACTATTATAATATCTCTGCTTATGACATACAAATGTCTTTATAAACATCTCTTTATACACATATTGTTACCATTCATGATCGTTTATCGTGATATGAATGCCTCCATCCCGGCACGCTTCGTCATATCAATATGCTCCTTAAGCTCGCGGGCTGACATTCGCAGTGCCCCCAGGCTCATGACCGTCTGCTGCTCCAGTCCGTCAGAGGTTGCCACTGTTACCTTGTACCTGTCACGTATGCCAAACACAGTCTTTTCGATAAATGCATCGGCTGTCTCGTCCTGCTTTGTATACACAACCTCTATGTTGTGGAAGGTCTCTCTCTTTCCGGCATTGCCCTTCACCTTGTACGCATCAAACACCAGCAGCAGATGACAGCCCTTATAGCCCTGGTAATCCGATAAAACATCCTTCAGCGCATCTCTCGCCGAATCAATGTTTATGCACGAGAGCTCCTTTAAATCCTCCCATGCAAATATTATATTATATCCATCAACTATCAGGTACTCTTCCCCCGGGGATTTCTTCGGATAAATCGGATTGCCGTGCTTATCATGCTTTACGGTGCGCGGTTTACCACTTAGACCTTCATACTCATTTTTCTTTTTACCTGACCATTTGCGCCTCTGATCCTCTGCAATATCGTTTTTGCCCATGCCAAACTCCCTGGCATAAACATCTGCAAGCTGCGCATCAAGCTCCACTGATGACATACCTGAAACAGCTTTCTCAAAGCTCGTCCTGCGGCGGTTTCCGGCAAGCGCCTGTGCATCCTCCGCTGAAAATGCATTCTGCGTGCGGGCACTCGCTGCAAGTGCCTCCTCAGACTCATCTCCGTGGTAGACATACGGCAGGTGCATATGCTCCGGGACCTCATCCCACGGCACCACGTAGCCTGAGCCGTGCGCACAAAATACCGAGCCTGTCGGATTGCGGAAATCCTCCTCGCTGTCATAGTGCATCTGCGCAATCACCTCCGCAGGATTGTGACACTCATCATAACCCCACAGCTCCAGTGTCAGGTGCCCGAGCCCCTTTGTATACGCATGCACCAGACTCACATAATCCTGCATTGTCGCAACCGGTGCCTTTCCTGTAATTGTTGCCATCTCCCTCGCAGCGGTTGTGGCAAACTGCGGGCTCCCGGCTCTTGCAAATCTCTGCTCCAGATCTGTCATTGCGCGGCCGACATACTCCATCGGCACCTGTAGGATAAAGCTGTAGTATGGCTCAAGCAGCACGCTCTCTGTGGATTTAAGTCCCTGGCGGATTGCTCTGTATGTAGCCTGACGGAAATCGCCTCCCTCCGTGTGCTTTACATGTGCTCTTCCTGTAAGAATAGTGACCTTCACATCGGTAAGCGCTGAGCCTGTGAGCACACCCCTGTGCTCCTTTTCCTCAACGTGTGTGGCTATGAGGCGCTGCCAGTTTTTGTCAAGCACATCCTCACTGCAAGTGGATGTAACTGTGATTCCGCTACCACGCTCCGCCGGCGCCAAAAGCAGATGCACCTCTGCATAGTGGCGCAACGGCTCAAAGTGTCCTACTCCCTCGACAGCCCTCGCTATCGTTTCCTTATATACAATGCTGCCCGGTCCGAATGTGACAACAACACCAAACCTGTCCTTTATGAGACGCACAAGCACCTCCATCTGCACCTGTCCCATGAGCTGCACATGGATTTCCTTAAACTCCTCCACCCACACTATGTAAAGCTGTGGGTCTTCCTCCTCAAGCTGCTTTAGCTTTTCCATAAATGCCGCCGGATTTACATCATCAGGCAGAATCATCCTATAGTTTAGTACCGGTTCAAGGATTGGCATATTGGACTGCTGCTCAAACCCGAGCCCCTGCCCCGGAAATGTCGAGCTAAGACCTGTAACAGCAACTATCTCCCCCGCCTCTGCCACATCAGCTATCTCATATTTTTCGCCGGAATACTTTCTTATCTGATCGATTTTCTCAATCAAAAGGCCTTTCGCCTCGTCACCGCCATGCGCTTTGTACTCTATTTTGTCCCTGACTCTAAGACAGCCTCCGGTAACCTTTAAAAATGTCAGCCTGCTGCCTCTGTCATCCCTGCCTATCTTGTATACGCGGGCAGAAAAATCGTCAGGATAATTTCTTTCACACATAAACCGCGAAAGCCCCTGAATCAGCGTTTCCACTCTGTCAAGCTTAAGTGCCGAGCCGTAAAAGCAGGGGAACACCTCCCTTTGAGCCACCGCCTGCGCAATATGCGCATCTGTAAGCTCTCCCGATTCCATAAATTCATCTAAAAGAGGCTCGCTGCACATGGCAAGCTCCTCAAATAAATCCTGTGAAGAAAAATCCACGCAGCCATCACTCAGCTCGCTCTTTAGCTCTGCCTGCACTTTCTCCGCATTCGTGCCCTGCATATCCATCTTGTTTACAAAAATAAATGTCGGCACGTTATAGTGCTTTAAAAGTCTCCACAGTGTGCGCGTGTGCCCCTGCACTCCATCAGTTGCGCTGATTACAAGTATTGCATAGTCGAGCACCTGAAGGGTGCGCTCCATCTCTGCCGAAAAATCCACATGCCCCGGTGTATCAAGCATGACTACATGCCATGTACGAGCTGTATCTGCCGTACGTGCTACATCTGCTGTACGTGCTGTATCTGCTGTATCTGCCGCATTTGTGCCACGCGAAATATCAAGCCTTGCCTGCTTTGAAAAAATGGTTATTCCACGCTCTCGCTCCTGCGCATCGTTATCCAAATATGCGTCCTGATGGTCCACGCGCCCGAGTGAGCGAATCTGCCCGGTGCTGTAAAGCATGGCCTCAGACAGGGTTGTCTTTCCCGCATCTACATGTGCGAGAATGCCTATTGTAATGTGATTGTTTGTCATTTTCTGCTCCATTTATGCCTCAATCCAAGAACAGAGACACCTGTGGATGTCTCTGTGTCAGCCTTTATATCATAATCCGTTGATTTCCTAAATTATAGCATTTTGTGGTTGGTCTGTCATCTTTTTTCTTGATTGACAAATAATTATTTCGTACTTATAATGTAATTATGGAGAATATAATTATAGAAGTGTTTTGATTTTTAGGAGGATCAATCATGAGAGATGAATACGACTTTTCCAACGCAAAACGCAATCCTTACGCAAAAAAACTAAAAAAACAAATTACAATTAATATTGATGAAAATACAATAGATTATTTTAAAGTGCAAGCTGAAAATTCGGGAATTCCTTACCAGACACTTATTAATTTATATCTATCAGATTGTGTCACACAAAAAAGAGAACTCCAGCTTTCATGGAAATAATGCGAGGATAATATGAACAAAAAAGAAGTATTGGAACTAAAACGAAGATTAAAAAAAGACCAGGCAACCTTCAGTCGTCTGGTCGGCTGCTACGTGGACTGCAACCATGAAAAGGTCTGCAAATTCGGTGGCAAATTTCTCACTCTGGAGGAGGATGAATACTACAAATATCTGGAGATTTCAAACAA
>ENA-OPCL01000565-OPCL01000565.1-human-gut-metagenome-genome-assembly--contig:-NODE-565-length-31498-cov-7.233915_pt1 | contig 31498 bp, 20 predicted proteins | sample MGYA00241251_ERZ501482 | MGnify/ENA primary metagenome ERZ501482 (study PRJEB25962, sample SAMEA2042581) | human gut metagenome | biome: human gut; feature: human-associated habitat; material: faeces... | reverse complement strand
TGGAGCTGACTGTTACTAATAGGTCGAGGGCTTAATCTGGTTAATAACGGAGAAAGACAAATCGGATTTGTATGAAGTTTTGAAGGTACATACTTATTAAATATGAATCATTTAAGACATCCAATGAGATGTCTTTTTTTTGTAAAAATAATAAAAAATTAATGAAATAATAATTAAAAACTGCTATAATGTTTTAAGTTACTTATCGAAAACATTAATTTATTAAGGAGGTTGTTATGGAACAAAAGAAACAGGAGCCAATTCGTGATGCGAGACAGCTTGGAACGGCCAAGATGCTTATTCTTGGTTTGCAGCATATGTTTGCTATGTTCGGCGCAACAATTCTTGTGCCTATTCTTGTATCAGGATATTTTCAGAAGGCTTGTGGGGAGCCGCTTACCAGAGGCCTTTCTGTATCGGTTACCCTATTTTGTGCAGGCTTTGGCACGCTTATATTTCATCTGTGTACAAAGTTTAAGGTACCGGCTTTTTTGGGTTCGTCATTTGCTTTTTTAGGAGGCTTTTATACTGTTGCAAACCTTGACAGTGGTATGTATGCAGATATGGCTGTCAATGATAAGGCCGCGTATGCGTGTGGTGGAATATTTGTTGCAGGTATGCTTTATTTCGTACTTGCACTTATCATTAAGCTGGTTGGAATTAAGCGTGTAATGCGCTTCCTTCCACCTGTAGTGACAGGACCTATTATCATATGCATTGGTCTTTCACTTGCCGGCTCAGCTATCAATAATGCTTCAACAAACTGGGTTCTTGCAATTATTGCACTTGGAGTTATAATTATTTTCAATATATGGGGAAAGGGCTTATTTAAGATCATTCCTATTCTAATGGGAGTAATTATTTCCTATGTTGTGGCTCTTATTATGAATACTGCTGGAATTACTAATCCTGATGGTTCCGCAATTCTTGATTTTACATCAATTGCATCATCTGCGTGGGTCGGAATACCTAAATTTCAGTTCATGAAGTTTGATATTACGTCCATTCTTGTTATGGCGCCTATCGCTATTGCGACTATGATGGAGCACATTGGCGACATGTCTGCTATTTCTGCTACAGTAGAGCAGAACTTTATTGCTGATCCGGGTCTTCATAGGACACTTATAGGTGATGGAATTGCAACTGCATTCGCAGGAGCCATCGGAGGACCGGCTAATACAACATATGGTGAGAATACTGGAGTGCTTGAGCTGTCTAAGGTATATGATCCGAGAGTTATCCGTATTGCGGCTGTTTTTGCTATTGCACTTTCGTTTATTCCAAAGTTTTCGGCTGTAATATCTACTATGCCATCAGCGATTATTGGTGGAGTTTCATTTATGCTTTATGGAATGATTTCAGCAATAGGAGTTAGAAATGTTGTTGAAAACAAGGTAGATTTGACTAAATCAAGAAATCTGATTATTGCAGGTGTTATTTTTGTATGTGGTCTTGGCTTTGGAAATGGACTGACATTTACTGTAGCAGGAACGTCAATTACACTGACAGCTTTGGCAATTGCAGCTATCGCAGGGATTTTCTTAAATGCTATTCTGCCGGGAAATGATTACGAGTTTGGAAAGAATCCCGATGGAGATGCAAGCAGGGGTGTGTATATGATGAACACTGACAATGATGAGGAAGAGGAATCATAGAAGTTAATTTGTATTTAGACTGATTTGTTAGTTGTAACAGTAAATAATTTAACAAACATTAAAAAGATATTAATAATATTTTACTTGATAAAGTTATATATATTCTCTACAATAAACTGGTATGGTGTATTTTCATAATTCACTTTACCAGTTTTTTTAAGGGGATTAGATTTAATGGACAGAAAAAAGATATTTTGGGCGATAGCTTCTGTTTTTATAGCTATCTTAAGCATATGGACTGTTGTCTCACAGAGCAAACATTTTTCGTTTGAAATTCTTATGAGTTTTATCAGAAATGCAAATAAAGGCTGGCTTTTTATGAGTTTTGTTTGTACGTTTGGGTTTATTTGGTTTGAAGGCTTTGCTCTGGTACGCATGGCAAGACACTTTGGGTACAAAACCAGCGCGATTGATGGTACTGTGTATGGTGGAGCCGATGTGTATTTTTCGGCTATTACACCATCGGCATCGGGAGGACAGCCAGCCAGTGCGTATTTCATGATAAGGGATGGCATACCGGGCTATGCTGCTACAGTGGCCTTACTGATTAATCTTGTTATGTATACACTTTCACTTTTAACAATTGGCTTACTATGCATGATTTTTAAGTATCCATTGCTGAAAAATTTCTCAGGTATTTCGCGGATATTTATATGTTTGGGGATTGTGGTGCTGATTTTTCTGGCTCTTGTATTTTATATGCTGCTAAGGAAGGGAAGCATACTATACTCAATTTGTGATAGTCTTATCCGGCTTTTTGAAAAAATACATATAATACGGCATGGTGACAGGCTTCGAATAAAGCTTAAAAATACTATGAAAGAATATCAGGAGTGTTCAAACAGTATCACAGGGCAGACCGGGCTTCTCATCGAGATTTTCTTTTGGAATATAATGCAGAGAGTTTCACAGCTTTTGGTATCGTTTATGATTTTTATGGCAGTCGGCGAAGGCGTAAATAAGGCAGTTGATGTGAGTGTGATACAGTGTTTTGTGGCGATGGGCTCCAATTGTGTGCCTATACCCGGTGCTATGGGCGTGGCTGATTATATTATGATTGATGGGTTTAAACAGCTTGTTGGTAGTAATGCAGCAAATATGGAGCTTTTGTGCAGGGGAATGACATTTTATGGAAGTGTCATAACAAGTGCTGTTATTATTCTTATTGGATATATAATTAGAAAAAAAGTAGCAAAATAGTCTAGTACTTTTGCACAATAATATATTGTTATATTTGTTAAAATGTGTTATTATTCTATAGTAATATATTAGATATTTTTTATGAAGGTATTGGATAATGAGTAGCAATGATAGTACTGCTAAGGAGCAGAGCTTTCTATTTAATGTAAACAAAATATTTCTTGTCATCCATCTGCTGATGCTATTTATGTTTTCATCATTAGGTGTAGATTTGATGGCAGGAGTCAGTCTGATCAGCATATGCTTTTATTTCCTTGCATTCAGTCTGACAAAATCTGAAAAACTGAGCATATATGTTTATAGTGTGGCTGTTGAGATATTGCTTTATATGATACTTGCGGTGGTTTGTCTCGGAATTCAATGTAATTTTCAGCTTTTTTTGATCGATGCAATGTTTTTTCTTTTTTCCATGGATTATGTGGTCCTCAGGAAGAAAAAAAAGAATCATGTTGCCATTCTGCTTTGCTGTGTATATGCTATTGCTCTGATTATTCTTTATATGCTTGATGGCTTTTACGCACCTTTATATAAGTTGGATTCTGTTGTAATTAAGAGTATTTCTATTGCTATGATTTCTGGTGTAGTTTTCTTGATAATAACATGTATGATGTGCCTTTTGCATTTTATGTCTTCCGAGGAGGGGGCAATGGAAAAGCAGGCACAGTTTGATGCGCTGACGGAGCTTCCAAATCGTTTCTATATGATGGCAAAGCTTAAGAATCTTTTTGAGGCTGAGAAGCAGGGGGAATATTTCCTTGCAATGATTGATATTGATGATTTTAAGAAAATTAACGATTCATTCGGACATAATGTAGGAGATGATGCACTTAAGATGCTCGCTCGTACTATCGTAAGCAAGGCTCGAGGTGTTGAGCTTAGCTATTGCAGATGGGGAGGAGAAGAGTTTTTACTTCTTGGCAAATGTGTCGACGGAGAGGTGCCTAAGAATTTTCTCGATGAGCTTCGTGTGGAGATTAATTCAAAATCCTTCTGGACATCTAAGGGCAGCGGAAGGATGACAGTGACCATAGGTGCAGGAAAATATAAAGTGGGGCAGGATTACAAGGAATGGATTAATTTTGTTGACAAACAGCTTTATGTCGGAAAATGCACCGGTAAGAATAAGGTTGTATGCTGAGACATATTTCAAGGCTTTGACATTTTTAAATGAGCTGTAATCGTTGCTGGTCACACTGTTAGGCGTGAACAGTCACAATCGCATTGAAATTTATATTGAAATTACAAATTTTAGTTGCATGAAGTCAATAATTGTGATAGAATATTGTCTGTTCGTAAGACGCCGGCATGTCGGAATGGCAGACGATGCAGACTCAAAATCTGTTGGGCGCAAGCCCGTGTGGGTTCAAGTCCCACTGCCGGCACTATTTGCAAAACCCCGTAAATCCAAGATTTTCAGTAAAATCAAGGGTTTGCGGGTTTTTTCTTTATTTATAATCTTTAAAAAAATTAAAGAAATTAGGGTACTTTTAAGAAAAATTTGCCACAAAATTGTACCCAAAAAGGTACCCAAAAATCTGCCATATAGGCTGTAATACCAGATAGTAAACAGGAGCATTATGATGATAAAAAAGATTTATAAAAAATATGAAATTATATTCAATGTTATATTTTTCTCGATTTTCCCGATTACGGCTTTTTATCTTATGGAGTTCTACGAACATAATCCTTTTGAAGAAGTCAGATTTATGGCGGGATTTTTTAATATTATTTTGTTTGAGCTGATTGCCTGGATTCTTTATTTTGTTACGGGCAGGGCGAAATGGGCACTTCGTGCGGTTTTTATTGTGGCCATGGTTTTTGGACTGATTAATCATTATGTTATGCTTTTCCGCTCGACTCCTTTTGTTCCATGGGATATTTTTTCAATTGGTACGGCGACAAGTGTTGCATCCAATTATGATTTCGCACCGACTGCAGGAGTAGTTGTTGTTACAGTTATATTTATAGCTCTTATTATGCTGATGCATTTTGTTGATTTCCGAATTAAGTGGAAATTCAGGTTCAGACTAATTCCGACTGTGCTTGGAATACTTGCGCTGTGTCTGTTTGTGAATGCCCTGCAGGATGAGGATTTCCAGACGGACAATTACCTGTATCCGTTTCTATTTACACCTGCATATATGACAAAGGTGAATGGAATGGCAGTGACCTTTGCGATGGATCTTAAGTTTGTGGCGGTTGATAAGCCTGATGGGTATAGCAGACAGAAGGCTAAGGAACTGCTTGACAGCTATGCCGGTACAGATGATAATTCAGCCAATAATGAAGCAAATAAATCAAATACTGCAGCTAACAGTGATTATCCAAATATTATAGTTGTGATGGATGAGGCATTTTCAGACCTGTCAGTGCTCGGTGATTTTGATACAAATACAGACTATATGCCGTTTGTGCACAGTCTTGAAAAGGGCAATGAAAACACTATAACAGGATATCTGAATACGTCTGTATGCGGTGGAAATACCGCCGATACTGAGTTTGAGTTTCTGACAGGCAATACGATGGCTTTTCTTCCGGTAGGAAGTATTCCTTATCAGCAGTATATAAAGAGCACGACACCTTCCCTTGCAAGCTATTTAAAAAGCATAGGCTACGCAACGTATGCACAGCATCCGTACTATGGCAGTGGATGGAACCGGGATACGGTCTATCCTCTTTTGGGATTTGACAATCTTTCGTTTATGCAGGATTATTCTAATCAGAGGTTTGTGCGCAAATATATAAGTGATGAGACATCATTTGACAGGATTATTGAGACCTATGAGAACAAACCGGATGGTCAGCCGGCATTTATATTCAATGTCACTATGCAAAACCATGGTGGATACACGGATACCTACTACGGCTTTGACAATACGGTGACAGCGGATAAGCTCAATAATTCTGCACTTGACCAGTATCTTTCTTTGATTAAGATGACAGACGAGGATTTAAAGAGCCTAATTGAATATTTCTCAAATGTGGATGAGAAAACTATAGTGGTATTTTTTGGTGATCATCAGCCAAATGATACTGTGGCAAGCTCCGTTCTTGCAGCAAACGGCATGGACTATAATAATTTATCAAATGAAGAGCTTAAGCTGCGTTATCAGGTGCCGTATGTGATCTGGGCAAATTATGATATTGATGAGGCGGCAGGAAAAGACACGAGCGTTAATTATCTGGCTGCAAACGTACTTAAAGCGGCAGGTGTGCCGACAAATGACTATCAGAGCTTTCTGCTAAAGCTGCAGGAGGAGTATCCAATTATATCAGCGGTACGCACAGATAAAACTGCAGATAAGACATTAGATAAAGCATCAAATAAATCAGACAAGGCAATCGGCAGCAAAAATAAGCAGGCTGATTCGGATATGCTAAACGATTATAAGCTTTTGCAATATTACAGACTGTTTGACTGGGAGGATAAGTGATGAATTTTGTTAAAAAGCATCCACTTTTGACAGCGTTTTTAATTCCGTTTTTCATATGTATAATCATCTGTATAGGAAATGGTGTATATCCATTTGGCGATTACTGCCTTTTGCATATGGATTTGTATCACCAGTATCTGCCTTTCTTTAATGAGCTGTGGGAGAAGCTAAGAAATGGTGCGAGCCTCATGTATACATGGAATATTGGGCTTGGCAGTGATTTTGTATCGGTATTTGCCTATTATCTGGCGAGTCCGTTAAACTGGATTGTGGTGTTTTTTCCAAAGAGCCATATTATTGAGTTTATTGAGCTGCTAATCATTTTTAAGATTTCGCTTAGCGGAGCAACATTTTTCTGTTTTTTGAAGGAGCATTTTGTACTTCTTGGAAAGGATAACAGATATCACGATAATACATTTGTGCCGGCATTTGTTTTTTCTACGGCATATGCGCTTTCCGGCTTTGTAGCTGCGTATAGCTGGGATGTCATGTGGATGGATGTTGTGGCGGTTGCACCGCTTGCGGTAGTAGGACTTGAGAAGCTTGTGCGGGACAAAAAGCCGGTGCTTTACTATGTATCACTGGCACTTTGTATATTGTCAAATTATTATCTGAGCATCATGCTTTGCATCTTTTTGGTATTCTGGTTTGCATGGCTTTTCTTTACGCAAAAGGGCGGTAAAATGGCTGCAATTGTGAGATTTGCTGTTTACTCGCTTTTGGCTGGAGGCACTGCGATGGTGCTAATCATCCCGGAGCTTATCATTTTAAGCTACAGCGGTTCGTCGGGCATCGAGTTTCCAAAGCAGATAGAGTGGTATTTTAATCTCTTATCAGAGGTCGGCAGGATGTGCACGACAGCAAGCGTCTATGAGGGTGCAGAGAACTGGCCGAATCTGTATGCCGGAGCCTTTAGTGTGATGCTTTTGATACTGTTTGTGCTCAACAAAAGGATTAATTGGAAGAAAAAAATAGCTCAAGTATTGTTTGTGTTGTTTTTCATGGCAAGCTTTGCCAATAAACAGCTTGACTTTATATGGCACGGACTGCATTTTCCGGATTCGCTGCCTGGCAGACAGTCGTATCTGTATGCATTTCTTGTATTGACCATAGGCTATGCTACAGTAAGAAAGTGGCGTGGCATAAGACTGTGGCATGTTGGTGTGGCAGTGGTATTTGCATCGGCGCTTATGGCAGTAAGCACGATGTTTGCCGGTGAGGATGTGACAGAGTATTATGCAGTTATCATAAGTATATTGTTTGTTGCGCTGTACGGCATTATGACAGTACTTTTAAAGCTTGCAGCAAGAAAAAACAGGGAGCTTTTGATGGTCATAACATGCGGTATTGCGATTGTGGAGCTGGCTGTCAATATGGCTGTGACAGGACTTGGATGTACCGGCAGAAGCAGCTACAATGCCAATGTGGACGATATGCAAAAGGCACTGGAGCTGGCAAAAGAGGATGCAGCTGACAACGATGTACCATTTTACAGGGTTGAGGATACAGGCCGACTAACTAAAAATGATGACACACGATACGGCTATGCTTCTGGAACACAGTTTTCTTCCCTGATGAATATAAATGTGAGCCATTTTTATCAGGCTCTTTATATGGAGGGAGGCAAGAATTTCTACTGTTATAACGGTGCCACACCTGTCACGTCAGCCATGCTTTCGGTCAGATATATGGTTACAAAATCAATACAGCCACAGAATGAGCTGACTACACTTGTTGGAAAATGCGGAAATCACTATCTGTATCGGAATAACTACACACTTCCGCTTGGTTTTATGATGGATGAGGGAGTGATTGATGCGTGGAAGCCATCCTCGTCATCGAAAATCTATTCGATTAATTCCCTTGGTAGGCTCCTTGGTGCAGCAGATGATACGCTGACCCTGACAGAGTGCACTCAGGACGAAAATCCGGGAACTACGACTCTCACCTTTGACCATGACGGATATTATTATGCGGCATACGATTCGTGTAGCACTGACAGTCTGACATTCAGCCACGGAGAGTATGAGACCACATATTCGAAGACCACTCACAGGTATCTGTTTGACCTGGGATATGTGAAGGCGGGGGAGACAGTTTCCGTCACAAACACTGATGCCGATGCTGTACGATTTAATGTATACGAGCTTTCCATTGCTGCAGTTGAGAGTGCTTACAATACACTCAATGAGCAGACACTCTCGGTGGATGATTTTTCAGATACACACATAAGCGGACACATAGATGTGAAGGAGGCAGGCAGACTTGTGCTTTCTATTCCGAGTGAAAAGGGATGGACTATGAAAGTGGATGGAAAGGATGCTGAGTATGAGGATTTTTCCGATACATTTGTGAGCATTCATCTGGATGAGGGAGAGCATGAGATAGAGCTTTATTATGAGACACCGGGGCTTAAGGCAGGTGCAGCTATAAGCGCAGGCTGTGTGGGTGTCTTTCTACTGCTTTTATTGTTTCGTCAAATAGTTAAGAGACGCAGCCGTTTAAAGTTTAAAGCGAACAGTGACAGATAGTGAATGTACTGACAGACAACGTATATAGTTCATTTATGCGAAACACAGAATGTTCAAATTGTAATAGTATAATTCAATAATAAAAATAAAACAGGAGATTAACAAAATGAACAAACAAAACAAAAAAATCGCACAGGAAAAAAGAAGAATCGAAAGAGAGAAGGCAGAAAAGAAGGCAAAGGTTGTGAATCTGCTGAAATTCTGGGTGCCGGTAGTGGCAGTTGTTGTGGTGGTCATAGTGCTAATCTGGGCAGTTGCGACATCGGGCGGTTCATCGTCAAATGGCACTGATGGTACGCAAGCTGCATCGCAGACCACGGATTCTCAGGCATCCGAGACACAAAGCAGTGATTCACAGACCGAGGCAGCAACACTGAATACAGAGACTGACACGGTTGCGGAAAACGGAGATAAGGTAAATATTGACTACACCGGATATATGGACGGTGAAAAATTCGAGGGTGGAAGCACTGATGGACAGGGCACAGACCTGGTGCTTGGATCAGGCAGCTATATAGATGGATTTGAGGAAGGAGTGGTAGGTCACAAGGTGGGAGAAACTTTTGATTTAAACCTTAAATTCCCGGATGATTATAAGGCAAATACAGAACTAGCCGGAAAGGATGTTACGTTTGAGGTGACTCTTAACGGTGTATACAAATAAAGAGGATAACACACATATATGGAAAAATCGTTTGAAGAGGTACTGGTACAGTTTTATGTTGACCAGTACAGGGAGAATGCGAAGAGAAGTACAGGTAAGCCTGTAAAGCTGGCACACTATATTCATAGGCTCAATAACAAAGCAAAATCAATTAAATATGCGCGATTTTCAAAAAACGAGACAATAGCACTTGACAAGTTGCATCAGGAAATAAAAAGGCTTGCATTGATTACCTACTATTCCAACAATAAGAATGCAAGGCAGATTTTAAATAGAGAAATCCTTCCGCAGCTCGTCAGGGTAGATATGGAGCAGTTTGATGAGAATGAGGCAGAGTATCTCACAGAGGATTTTCTAAAGCTTTTGCGCAAGGAGTATATAGGTGCGATATGTACAAGGAGCATGAAGGCGCTTTACAATGAGTACCGCAGCAAGGAGCTTAGAAGAGAGATTGTCACGCTGGTTCCGGCACGGCCGGAGCTTGAGTTTCCAAAAGCACAGAGCATGAAAAGGCACTTCATACTCCATATAGGTCCGACTAACAGCGGTAAGACATATCAGGCGCTTGAGAGGCTTAAGCTGGCGCAAAACGGAGTTTATCTGGGACCTCTTAGACTTCTGGCACTTGAGGTATATGAGAAGATGAATGATGCAGGCATACCATGCACCATGCTTACAGGCCAGGAGTGTCTTGAGGTATCAGACAGCAGAATTACAGCATCGACAGTGGAGATGCTTGACTGTGACAAGGAATATGATATCGCAGTGATTGATGAGGCACAGATGGTTGCAGATGATGACAGGGGACATTCATGGACCAGAGCAATTCTTGGTACACTTGCAGGAGAGATTCATATATGCATGAGTCCGGTGGCAAAGGATGTAGTCATTCATCTGATTAATCTGTGCCATGACGAGTATGAGATAAGGGAGTATGAGAGAAAGACTGCGCTAAAGCTGGAGGATAAGCCTTTTTCATTTCCACAGGATGTAAGAGAGGGCGATGCCTTTATCGTCTTTTCAAAGAAATCGGTACTCAATATAGCAGGGCGTCTGGAGGAAAACGGCATAAAGCCAAGTGTCATATACGGAAGTCTGCCACCGGAAATAAGGCGCAGGCAGATGACGCTTTTTAATGAGAAAAAGACACAGGTTGTCGTGTCAACAGATGCGATAGGAATGGGACTCAATCTGCCGGTCAGAAGAATTGTATTTCTGGAGGTGGAAAAGTTTGATGGAGTATCAAGACGTCCGCTTGTCATCTCTGAGATAAAACAGATAGCGGGCCGTGCAGGCAGATTTGGTCTGTATGATACAGGCTATGTGACAGCTTTGGGACAAAAGAATCTGAATTATCTGAAGAATACGCTAAATATACCGGAGCAGGATATTGATATAGTAAGTCTTGGCTTCCCACAGGTGCTCCTTACAATGGATGCGCCGCTTGATGCGATAATTAAGCTCTGGCATGAGGCAGAGCCATCAGCACCGTTTAGGAAAATCAATGTCGATGAGATATTGTTTTTGTATGGATATGCGTATAAGGAGCGATACTTTATCGCAGATTTTGATGACAAATATCTGCTTTATAAGATGATTACATGTCCTATAGATATAAAGGACAGGGAGCTTGTCAGACAATGGCTGCGCTACTGCATGTCGTATACATCTGATATATCTCTCGACAAGCCTGATAAGCATTCAAAGTATCAGGGGCTCATGAAATACGAATCCTATTACAAAAAGCTTGATTTGTACTATCAGTTTTCAGTCCGCATGGGCAAAATTGTGGATGAGGACTGGCTTGAAAACGAGCGCGACAAAACACAGGCAAAGATTATGCAGCTTCTGTCAAAGAGCAAGGATGAGTATATTATCAGATGCCGGTATTGCGGCAGAATACTTCCGATTGGAAATTCACGCAATATATGCAGAGACTGCTACAGTATGATACGCAGGTAGCAGCCGGTTTATATTTTACGGTCAAGTCGTTGAATTTAGCTGTCCAATGTGGCATAATAGAAATAAGACCAAAATATGAATGGAGGAAGTTTTTATGGCAAACAATGAGTTACAGATTGCCGGCTCACAAGGTGAACTTAGAATCCGTCCTTACGAGCACCACGCAAAGTATTATGAAACAGATCAGATGGGTATAATCCACCATTCAAACTATGTCAAGTGGATGGAAGAAGCAAGACTTGATTTGATGGATCAGATAGGACTCAACTACAGGCAGATGGAGGATATGGAAATCATAAGTCCGGTGCTGTCGATATCGGTAGAGTATCACAGTATGGTACATTTCGATGACACGGTCGTCATCTACACAAAGCTGCTTAAGTATAACGGAATAAAGATGGAGCTTGAGTATGTCATGAAGGACAAAGAGACAGGCGAGCTTCGCACCACTGCAAAAAGCAGCCATTGCTTTTTGAACAAATCCGGCAAACCAATCTCATTAAAGAGAATGTATCCGGAATTAGATACAAAATTTTTTGAATTTAAAGAGGCATAATAAAATGATACAGGATAGATTAAAAGCATTGAGAAGCGAGATGGCAAAGAGGGGCATCTCGCTGTATGTGGTACCTACTGCTGATTTTCATGAGTCAGAGTATGTAGGAGAGCATTTTAAGGCACGCAAATATATTACCGGTTTCACAGGCTCAGCAGGAACCGCAGTCATCACTATGGATGAGGCCGGACTATGGACAGACGGCAGGTATTTTGTGCAGGCGGCTGCGCAGCTTAAGGATACCACTGTAAAGCTCTTTAAGATTGGCGAGGAGGGCGTACCGACAGTTGATGAGTATATAAAGGATACTCTTTCGGATGGCGGTGTAATAGGCTTTGACGGCAGAGTGGTAAATGCCGCATGGGGCAAAAGGCTTTCTGAAATCGCAAAAGAAAAGCACGGCAGCATGTATGTAAATGAGGATCTGATTGACCTTATATGGACAGACAGGCCTCCTATGTCAAAGGCACCTGTCATGATTTTTGACAATAAATATACCGGTGAGGATATAAGTTCAAAGCTTAAAAAAGTCAGAGAGCAGATGACACAAAAGGGTGCAACCCTTCATCTGATGTCATCACTTTACGATATCGCCTGGCTTTTAAATGTCAGGGGAGGCGACATAAGCTATGTGCCTGTAGTGCTTTCATATCTGGCACTGTCACAGGACAGCTGCATATGGTTTTTGCAGGAAGAGGTTGTGACAGAGACTCTTAAGGCATACCTCGATAAGAATGGTATACAGACAAGACCTTACGATGATTTTTATGAATATGTGAAGCATATTGATGAAAAAGAGACAGTGCTTTTAAATACATCGATTGTAAATTACCGCATCTGCGACAGCCTGCCGGATGGTGTTAAGGTGATTGATGCGGAGGATCCTACAGTTGTCATGAAGGCCGTAAAGAATGAAGTACAGCTTGAAAATCTGCGCAAGGCGCATTTGAAGGATGCAGTTGCGATGTGCAAGTTCATGTACTGGCTTAAGACAAATATAGGTAAGATACCTATGACAGAGATTTCGGCTTCAGATTATCTTGCATCGCTTAGAGCTGAGCAGGAGGGTTTTCTTGATTTGAGTTTTGCCACAATATGCGGATATGCTGACCATGGTGCTATTGTGCATTATTCTGCAACAGAGGAGTCTGACAGGCAGCTTAAGCCTGAGAGTCTTCTTTTGGTTGATTCAGGCGGACATTATCTGGAGGGAACCACAGATATCACGAGAACCTTTGCACTAGGTCCTGTGACTGACGAGATGAAGGATATGTTTACGAGAGTGTGCCGCTCAAATATGAACCTGGCAAATGCAAGGTTTAAGGAGGGCTGCTCGGGACTAAACTTTGATATTCTGGCAAGAGAGCCTTTCTGGGAGATTGGCATGGACTACAATCACGGTACCGGACACGGTGTGGGCTATGTGCTCAATGTGCATGAGGGACCAAACAGCTTTCACTGGAAGCAGTACCCGGGCAGAACCGCAGAGCGTGTGATAGAAGAGGGTATGGTCACTACAGATGAGCCGGGCATCTATTTAGAGGGTAAATTCGGTATTCGTACAGAGAATGAGCTTATCTGCCGAAAGGGTGAGAAAAATGAGTATGGCCAGTTCATGTATTTTGAGAATCTGACCTATGTACCGATAGATCTCGATGCGATTGATCCAAATCAGATGACAGACAGGGAAAAAGGATACCTGAATGCTTATCATGCGAGAGTTTATGAGCTTGTTTCACCATTTTTGAATGATGAGGAGGCTCAGTGGCTTAAGAAATATACAAGAGCTATTTAACGTTACTGCCTGCACTGCAGTGTGACCGGCAGCGATTACAACAATATTAAGTAATAAGGAAAGTATAAAATGAGTGAAAAGCTTGTACTTATAGACGGACACAGTATTTTAAACAGGGCATATCACGGACTTCCTGATCTGACCAATTCAGAGGGGCTTCACACAAATGCAGTCTATGGATTTTTGAATATCATGTTCAAGATTCTTGACGAGGAAAAGCCTGACTATCTGACGGTGGCATTTGATGTGCATGCGCCGACGTTTCGTCACAGAATGTTTGATGCGTACAAGGGCACGAGAAAGCCTATGGACGAGGAGCTCAGGCAGCAGGTGCCTATGATAAAGGAAATGCTTACCGCTATGGGCATTAAAATCGTGGAAAAGGAAGGCTATGAGGCCGACGATATACTTGGAACCTTATCTGTCAGGGCAGAAAAGGCCGGTATGGATGTCGCCATCATTTCCGGAGACAGAGACCTTTTGCAGCTTGCGACTGACCATGTCATGGTAAGGATTCCAAAGACCAAAAAGACAGGAACCGAGATAGAAAACTACAATACAGCAGATGTTATCGAAAAGTACGGCGTCACTCCAAAGGAGTTTATCGATGTAAAGGCTCTGCAGGGAGATACGTCTGATAATATTCCCGGGGTACCCGGTATCGGCGAAAAGACAGCAGGCGCACTTATAGCAAAATATCACTGTATAGAGGCAGTACATGAGGACGCTGAGAATGTAAAGCCGCCAAGGGCTTCAAAGAATATAGTGGAGTACTGGCAGCAGGCGCTTATGAGCAAGGAGCTTGCTACAATCATACTTGATGCACCGGTTGACTATGAATTTTCTGATGCAAAGCTTAGTGGCGGAGTAGAGTCACTCTACACTGAGGAAGCCTTTTTACTGTGCAAAAGATACGAATTCAAAAACATGCTGTCACGGTTTAACGTGGAGGCTCCTAAAAACAATGCCGAGGAGCATTTTGTGATAGTAAGGGACTTAAAGACTGCAGAGAGTGTGTTTGAGAAGGCAAAGGGCAGGGAGGTCGCTTTTGCGGTAGTACCGGGAGAGTCTTTGGAAAACTGCGAAAGTGATGGACAGCTAAGTCTGTTTTCGGAGCCGGTTTCGAACGATTATCTTGCTGTTTCGATTTGTTTTTCAGAGGAGGACATTTATTTTATCTGTACAGGTGATGAGATTTCAAGCAGCTTCCTAGATGAAAAATTAAATACCCTGGAAGTAAAGTCATGGATATCACCGGATTTAAAGACTAATCTGCACAGATTTAAGAGCAAAGAGATAAAGGCAGATGACAGAGGCAGATATTTTGACATGATGGTGGCTGCATACCTTATCAATCCGCTTGTCGGGGAGTATCCCTATGATGCGGTTGCAAAGGACTATCTGGGGCTTATGCTCTCATCTAAAAAGGATTATCTGGGAAAGCTTGATTTTACTCAGATGATGAAGGAGGATGAGAAAAAGGCAGTGGACTGTGCCTGCTACGAGGTGTATACTGCCTGGAAATCAAAGCCGGTTCTTTTGCAGAAGCTAAAGGAAATGGATATGCTCACTCTTTACAGAGATATCGAGCTGCCACTCGTTTTCGTGCTGTATGATATGGAAAATGAGGGGATAAGGGCTGATGGAATAAAGCTTAAGGAGTATGGAGACAAGCTTGCTGTTTCGATAACTGAGCTTGAAAAGAAAATATATGAGGCAGCAGGTGAAGAGTTTAATATAAATTCGCCAAAGCAGCTTGGAGTCATTCTCTTTGAAAAGCTTGGACTGCCAAATGAAAAGAAGACAAAGACCGGTTATTCTACTGCGGCAGATGTGCTTGAAAAGCTGGCACCGGAGTATCCGATTGTCGCGGATATATTGGAATACAGACAGCTCACAAAGCTAAAGAGCACATATGCTGACGGACTTTCCGGGTATATTGCATCCGATGGCAAAATCCATACTACCTTAAATCAGACAATCACTGCGACAGGCCGTCTTTCAAGCACAGAGCCTAATCTGCAGAATATCCCGATAAGGATTGAGCTGGGCAAGCTTATCAGAAAGGTATTTCTGCCAGAGGATGGAGATCTGTTTGTTGATTCAGACTACTCGCAGATAGAGCTTCGGGTGCTTGCGGCGCTTTCAGGGGATGAAAGGATGATAGAGGCCTTTAAGAATGGTCAGGATATCCACAGAAGTACAGCATCCCTTGTGTTTGACACACCGTTTGATGAGGTCACAGACCTTCAAAGACGAAATGCCAAGGCGGTAAATTTTGGTATCGTTTATGGTATCAGCGCGTTTGGTCTGTCTAACGACCTGGGTATCTCAAGGAAAGAGGCACAGGGCTATATAGACAGCTATTTTGTCAAATATCCAAAGATTAAGGAGTTTTTGGATCAGACGGTTTTGGATGCCAAGAAAAATGGCTATACAAAGACCATGTTTGGGCGTATCAGACCGATTCCAGAGCTGAACTCGAGCAATTTCATGCAAAGACAGTTTGGAGAGAGAGTTGCAATGAATTCACCTATTCAGGGTACAGCAGCCGATATCATAAAGATTGCCATGATACGTGTGCATGACAGGCTTCTTGACGAGGGCTTAAAGTCAAGGCTTATCCTTCAGGTGCATGATGAGCTTTTAATTGAGACAAAGGAAGCTGAGAAGGATAAAGTGATTAAGCTTCTGGAGAAAGAGATGCGTGGTGCGGTGAACATGAAGGTATCCATGGAAGTGGGCACTGAGTGTGGCTATGACTGGTATGATGCGCATTGATGACAGAAAAGGAAACAGTATGATTTTTATAGGAATAACAGGTGGTGTAGGTGCCGGAAAATCGGCAGTGCTTAGCTATCTTAAGGAACTTGATGGCGTAAAGGTCATGCTTTCCGATGAGATAGCACATGAGCTGATGGAGCCGGGAAGCGACTGCTACAACAGATTAAAGGAATTGTTTGCGGGCGAACCGATATGGCTTGAGGACGGGCATTTTGACAGACCGGCACTTGCCGGAGTGATTTTTTCGGATGATAAAAAAAGAGAGCTTTTAAACGAAGTAGTGCATCCTGCAGTAAAGGAATATGTGCTTAATGCAGTTAAAGAGGCAAAAAAAGATGGTCTTTTCATGCTTGTGCTTGAAGCAGCACTCCTTATAGAGGAGGGATATGGTGAAATCTGCGACGAGCTGTGGTATATTTATGCAAGTGAAGAAGTCAGAAGAAAAAGACTTAAGTCATCAAGAGGCTATTCAGATGAGAAGATAGATAGTATCTTTGCAAGCCAGCTTAAAGAAGCTGAGTACAGAAGGCACTGCAAGGAGGTTATCGATAATGATGGAGATATCGAAAACACGATAGCTTCAATAAATAAAGCGCTTAGCAAATACAAGGAGTAGTGGAAATGAATAATGTATTCGGTTTGGATATTGGTACAAGAAATGTTGTAGGAACTGTCGGCTATCAGACTGATGACAAGGAATTTGTGGTTACAGCACAGTATGTCAGGGAGCATGAGACCAGAGCCATGCTTGACGGTCAGATACATGATATAGGCAGGGTGGCAAAAACCATTAAGGAAGTAAAGGACGAGCTTGAAAAACAGACAGGACAGCCACTTGAAGAGGTGTGTATAGCAGCCGCAGGACGAGTATTAAAGACTGTCACGACGCATGTGGAGTATGAGTATGCGCAGGAGTCTGTGGTGACCGGCGAGGATGTCCATACGCTTGACCTGCTTGGCATAGAAAAAGCACAGGAGGCACTCAAGGAGGTTAACGATACAAGCTATAAGTTTTACTGCGTGGGATATTCTACAGTCAAATTCTTTTTGAATGATGATGTGTTTATCAGCCTTGAGGGTCATAAGGCAAACAAAATAGGCGAGGATATCATAGTTACATTTCTGCCGGAGGATGTGGTGGACGGACTTTATGCGGCAGTGGGACAGGCAGGGCTTAGTGTTGCCAATATGACATTGGAGCCTATCGCCGCTATCAATGTGGCAATTCCGGAGAACTATCGTATGCTTAATATCGCACTTGTCGATGTGGGAGCCGGAACGAGTGATATCTCAATCACAAGAGACGGAAGTATCATAGCCTATGGCATGATACCGCATGCAGGAGATGAGTTGACAGAAGTTATCGTGCAGCATTTCCTCGTGGATTTCAATATGGCGGAGAGCATCAAGCTTCAGTCTACGACAAGTGATACGGTTACATACAAGGATATCATGAGCATCGAGCACACAATTCCTGCACAGGATGTCTGGGATGTGGCAGCACCTGTTGTTGATAATATTGCACAAGAGGTATCGACTAAAATCAGAGAGCTAAACGGTGACAAAACAGTGAGTGCCTGCTTTGTAGTCGGAGGCGGAGGCAAGATACACGGCTTCACGGAAAAGCTTGCGGAAGACCTTGACCTGCCGGAGGAAAGAGTCGCTCTAAGAGGTGAGGAAGTGCTTGGCGATGTGACCTTTGAGCAGGAGGATATTAAGAAGGATCCGCTTCTTGTCACTCCAATTGGTATATGTCTGAATTATTATGACCAGAGAAATAATTTTATCATGGTCAGATTCAACGGTGAGAGAATAAAGCTCTATGACAATAACAGGCTTACAATAGTCGATGCGGCGCTTCAGGCGGGATTTCCAAACGATGAGCTGTTTCCAAAGCGCGGTACCCCGATAAACTTTACGGTAAACGGTGTGGCAAGGCTTGTAAGAGGCGAGGCCGGAGATGGCGCAGTGGTGACCATGAACGGAAAGCCTGCAAGCATCAATACACCGCTTGAGCCAAACAGTGAGATAGTCATCGAGCCGTCCACAGCAGGAGAGGCAGCAGTGTATAAGATATCGCAGCTTGATGAGTACAATCATTCCGTCATTACATTTGTCATAAATGGCAGAAAGGTATCATGTCCAAGGTTTGTCCAGGTAAACGGAAGGCTTGAGCCGGAGGATTACAGCATCAGGGAAAACGATGTGATTGAGACAAGAAATTACTATACAGTGCGCCAGATTGCGCAGTTTATGGACCTCGTTATTGACACAGACCAGATGATATTTGTAAACAATGAAGAGGCTGATCTCGACACTCTTGTATATGAAAATTTCTCTGTTGAGTGGAAAACAGATGAATATGGTGTTGCAAGAATCGACAATAACAATTATAATGACACACAAGAGTCTGATTCAGATGATGCTTCGGTCTTAGCTGAGCAGGATGCAAACAGCACAGAGTCAGACAACACAGTGACCAGAACATCAGAGCAGATGATGAATCAGGTGCTCGATGAGCTGCATGATGAGTTTGCCAAAGAAGCTGAAGCATCTGCTGTGCCGGAAAATGAATTGCCAAAAAATGATATACAGGAAGAAATACACGAAGAAGACTCATCAGAAAATACAGTTACAGTAATTGTAAACGGTGAGCCTGTAGAGCTGTCAGGCAAGGATACATATATATTTGTCGATATATTTACCCATATCTCATTTGATTTACAGGCAGGAAAGGGCAGGGCAATAGCCACTGTAATAAATGGCAGAGATGCCCAGTTTTCCGAGGAGCTTCATGAGGGAGACAAAATAGAATTATACTGGAAAGAGAATTAACATGTTAGAATTATGCAGCATTGCCAGCGGCAGCAGTGGAAACTGTATATGCGTGGGTACGGATGATTGTCATGTGCTCATAGACGCGGGCATCAGCGGTAAGAAAATAGAAAACGGACTGAATGAATTTGATATGACGGCCACAGATATGCAGGGGATTCTCGTGACACATGAGCATATAGACCATATCGCAGGGCTTGGTGTCATGGCAAGACGCTATCATATTCCGATTTATGCAACAAAGGCCACAATCGGGGCCATAAAATGTACCAAATCCGTTGGAAATATAGATGATGAGCTTTTTCATCCTGTTGAGGCAGGCGTCGATTTTACAATAGGCGATATAGAGTTTGAGCCGCTTCACATATCACACGATGCGGCTGATCCTGTCGCGTACAGATTTAAAAACGAAAATCATGCGATGGCGGTCGTGACAGACCTTGGCACGTATGATGATGCACTGGTTTCAAAGCTTCAGAACCTGGATGGGCTGTTGCTTGAAGCCAATCATGATATAAATATGCTCCAGACTGGGGCATATCCGTATCCGCTCAAGCGCAGAATCATGGGTGACAGCGGACATTTGTCGAATGAGAGAAGCGGGCAGTTGTTATGCGAGCTTCTTCATGATAAATTTGGCTCAGTAATACTGGGACACCTTAGTAAAGAAAATAACTACGAAAAGCTGGCGTATGAAGCTGTCAGGCTTGAGGTCACAATGGGAGACAATCCATATAAGGCAAGTGATTTCCCTATGTATGTGGCTAAGAGAGACAGGGCATCAGACCGCATAGCCGTAGAATAAGAGAACAGGAGAATAAGTTGTTATGGATAACACAAAGAACAAAGTAATCATCACAGTTGTCGGAAAAGACACAGTAGGAATCATCGCAAAGGTATGTACATATCTGTCAGAGGGCAGTGTAAACGTGCTTGATATCTCACAGACTATCGTTTCAGGTTATTTCAACATGATGATGATTGTTGATATGGCAAATGCTACAGCTTCATTTGCAGAGATTTCTGACCAGCTTGATGCACTTGGAGAAGAAATTGGTGTAACAATAAAGTGTCAGAAGGAAGAAATCTTTGAGATGATGCATCGAATCTAGTTTAGCATAAAAATGTCATACACAGTTAAAGGAGAACAGCAAAATGATAAATATTGGTGAAGTAATTGAGACCAATGACATGGTGGAGAAGGAAAATCTTGACGTGCGTACAATCACACTCGGTATCAGCCTGCTCGACTGTATAGACTCAGACCTTGCAAAGGTAAATGAGAATATCTACAACAAGATTACAACACTTGCAAAGAATCTTGTATCAACAGGAAAAGAGATAGAGAACAACTACTGTATCCCTATCGTAAACAAACGTATTTCAGTTACACCTATCGCCCTTGTCGGCGGTGCAGCCTGCAAGAGCTCAGAGGATTTTGTTACCATAGCAAAGACACTTGACAGAGCTGCCAAAGAGGTAGGTGTCAACTTCATCGGTGGATACTCAGCACTTGTGTCAAAGGGCATGACAAGGGCGGATGAGCTTTTAATCAAATCTATCCCTGAGGCAATGCTTGAGACAGACCTGGTATGCAGCTCTGTAAATGTTGGCTCTACAAAAACCGGAATCAACATGGATGCAGTAAAGTTGATTGGTGAGATGATAAAGGAGACAGCAGAGGTGACAAAGCACCTTCCTGTATCAGGCTGTGCCAAGTTTGTAGTATTCTGCAACGCTCCTGATGACAATCCGTTTATGGCAGGAGCCTTCCACGGTGTGACAGAGGCAGATGCCATCATCAATGTAGGTGTCAGCGGACCCGGAGTAGTAAAGACTGCTCTTGAAAAGGTAAGAGGCGAGAACTTTGAGGTGCTCTGTGAGACAATCAAGAAGACAGCCTTCAAGGTTACACGAGTAGGACAGCTTGTGGCAAAGGAGGCTTCAAAGAAGCTTGGAGTGCCATTTGGAATCATAGACCTCTCACTTGCACCTACACCGGCTATCGGAGACTCTGTAGCTGATATTCTCTGTGAGATAGGCTTAGAGAGAGCCGGAGCTCCGGGAACAACAGCAGCACTTGCACTCTTAAACGATCAGGTGAAAAAGGGCGGTATCATGGCATCCTCATATGTCGGCGGACTCTCAGGTGCCTTTATTCCTGTATCAGAGGATCAGGGAATGATAGATGCCGTAAATGATGGTGCACTCACTCTCGAAAAGCTTGAGGCTATGACCTGTGTGTGCTCAGTGGGACTTGACATGATTGCAATCCCGGGCGATACAAAGGCCACCACAATTTCAGGAATTATCGCAGATGAGATGGCTATCGGTATGATAAATCAAAAGACAACAGCCTGCAGACTGCTTCCAGCAATCGGAAAGGATGTAGGTGATGTGGTAGAAATCGGAGGACTCCTTGGAAGTGCACCGGTTATGCCGGTAAACAGATTCTCTTGTGATGCATTTGTAAACCGTGGAGGAAGAATCCCGGCACCTATTCACAGCTTTAAAAATTAGTAAATAATGGCATTGTTTACAAGCATGTACTTATAAGAATAACTTATAAGTACATGCTTATTTTAAAGTGGTACTTGACAATGACAAAAATACATGCTTAAATAAAGACAGTTATATGACTGACGGAAGTGGATAACCACATGGAGTATAACAGTTGATTGCCGACCGTCTGGGCGCACATTTATATAAGTTTCCTGCAGAGCTTTATATTATTATGTGTGTTCAGACGGTCTTTTTTATTCCGGCAGGCCCGAGTAATTTGGGGATGCAGACCACATTATCAGAAAACATGGAGGATGACATGGAAAGAGTATCATTAGCAAAGGAATTATCAAGCACAACATACCCTGGCAGAGGTATCGTAATCGGCCGCACAAAGGATGGTAAGAAGGCTGTAACAGCATATTTTATCATGGGCAGAAGCGAAAACAGCCGCAACAGAGTATTTGTAGAGGATGGCGAGGGCATCAGAACACAGGCATTTGACCCTTCAAAGCTTGAGGATCCAAGTCTTATCATTTACGCACCTGTAAGAGTGCTCGGCAACAAGACAATTGTCACAAACGGTGACCAGACAGATACTATCTATGAGCTGATGGACAAGCAGCAGACATTTGAGCAGGCCTTAAGGACAAGAGAGTTTGAGCCTGACGCTCCTAACTATACACCAAGAATTTCAGGAATCATGCATATTGACAATGGCGAGTTCAATTACGCTATGTCAATCTTAAAGAGCAATAACGGTAATCCTGATGCATGCAACAGATACACATTTGCATACTCAGCACCGGTTGCAGGAGAGGGACATTTCATCCATACATATATGGGCGATGGAAATCCACTGCCAAGCTTTGAGGGTGAGCCTACATGGGTAGACATCGAGGGAGATATCGATGAGTTTACCGATATGGTATGGGAGAACCTTAACGAGGACAATAAGGTATCACTTTTTGTCAGATATATTGATATCGCAACAGGCGAGTATGAGAGCAGAATCGTAAACAAAAACAAATAAAACACTATATAAACGGTCAAATATACAAGATAAGCAGATAAAAACAGGAGAATAGAAAAATGCAGGAATACGAATTAAAATACGGATGTAACCCAAATCAGAAACCAGCCAGAATATTTATGAAGGAGGGAGAGCTTCCTATAAAAGTGCTTAACGGCAGAGCCGGATATATCAACTTCCTTGATGCCTTTAACGGATGGCAGCTTGTAAGAGAGCTTAAGAAGGCAACAGGTCTTCCGGCCGCAACATCCTTCAAGCATGTTTCACCTGCAGGTGCAGCAGTAGGACAGCCACTTTCAGATGTGGAGAAAAAGATTTACTGGGTTGATGATATGGATATTGAGTTTACACCACTTGCAAATGCATACATCAGAGCAAGAGGAGCTGACAGAATGTCATCATTTGGTGATTTTATTTCACTTTCAGATGTATGTGACAAGAGCACTGCACTTGTAATCAAGAGAGAGGTATCAGACGGTGTTATCGCTCCGGGCTACACAGACGAGGCTCTTGAGATTTTAAAAGCTAAGAAGAAAGGCAATTACTGTGTTATCGAGATTGACCCGTCATATGAGCCGGCACCTATCGAGAGAAAGGATGTATTTGGCATCACATTCGAGCAGGGCAGAAACGAGCTTCATATTGATGACGATTTCTTCTCAAATATCGTGACAGAGAACAAGGAGCTCACAGAGCAGGCTAAGATCGATCTGGCAATATCTATGATTACATTAAAGTATACACAGTCCAACTCTGTATGCTATGTAAAGGGCGGCCAGGCAATCGGTATCGGAGCAGGCCAGCAGTCTCGTATCCACTGTACCAGACTTGCAGGCTCAAAGGCAGACAACTGGTGGCTTCGTCAGTCTCCACAGGTGCTTGGACTTCAGTTTGTGGATGGTATCAGACGTGCAGACCGCGACAATACTATTGACCTTTATATCGGTGAGGATTATATGGATGTGCTTGCAGAGGGTGAGTGGCAGAAGTTCTTCAAGGTAAAGCCGGACGTATTTACAGCAGAGGAGAAGAGAGCATGGCTTGACAGAAATACAGATGTAGCACTTGGCTCTGATGCATTCTTCCCATTTGGTGACAACATTGAGCGTGCTCACAAGAGTGGCGTGAAGTATGTAGCCCAGCCGGGTGGATCTGTGAGAGATGACCATGTTATTGATACATGTAATAAGTACGGTATGGTAATGAGCTTTACAGGAATCAGACTTTTCCATCACTAATCACAAGGAATAGCGGTTATTAAGCTGAATTGAAACACAATAAGTAATTCAATAATAGGGGACTTCATGATATAATTACAGTATACATTTTACACAGTAGTTAATCATGGAGTCTTTTTATGTCATTACAGTTTATCACAGGTAATTCAGGAAACGGAAAAACAAAATATCTCTTTAACAGGATAGTGAAAGAGGCAAAGGCAAACCCAAGGGACAATTATCTTGTAATAGTGCCTGAGCAGTTTACAATGCAGACGCAGAGACAGCTTGTAGATTTGTCGGAGAATAAAGCTATCATGAATATAGATGTGCTAAGCTTTAAGCGCTTAGCCTACAGAGTGTTTGATGAGCTAGGAATCACAAATCTCACGGTGCTTGAGGAGACAGGTAAGAACCTTGTACTCAGAAAGCTTGCGGCACAGGAGGCGGATAAGCTTGGCGTAATAGGCAGAAACTTAAACCGCATCGGATATATAAGCGAGGTAAAGTCACTGCTTTCGGAGCTTGTGCAGTACAATATATCACCTGAGGAGCTCGGAAGATATATTGCCTCAGGCAGGCTATCTGATACACTTTCAGATAAGCTCAAGGATGTGCTCGTGCTCTACGAAGCATTTGAGAAGTTTATGCAGGACAAATATATCACTGCAGAGGAAATACTTAATGTGCTTAGCAATGTGGCGGAGGAGTCTGCCATTCTTAGAAATTCAGTCATTGCATTTGATGAATTTACTGGATTTACACCTATACAGAACCAGCTCATCAAAAAGCTCTTTGTCATTTCAAAGAAAATATATGTAACGCTCACAATAGACTGTCGTGAGGATATCTTTAAGAGCAGAGGCATGCAGGAGCTGTTTGACATGCCAAAAAGGACAGTGAAATCACTCACCGAAATGGCAGCGTTTTATGGCATAGAAGTCGAGGAACCTATTATCCTTGATAAAAACTACAGGCTTGCAGAAAACGAAGAGCTAAGCTTTATGGAACAGCAGCTTTTCAGAAAACGAAGATGCTCCTTTAAAAAAGCACCAAAGCACATTCATATAGACTGTCTGCGTGACCCGAAGCAGGAGCTGACAAAGATAGCCAGAAGAATTAATGAGCTTGTAAGGATCGAAAACCTGCGTTACCGCGATATTGCTATAGTCACAGGAGATGTGAATATATATGCAGGTTATGTGCGTGAAATATTTGACAAATACAATATTCCTTACTTTATCGATGCCACACAGGAGATACTTTTCCATCCGTTTATTGAGTTTATCAGGTCAATACCCGATATTGCGACACAAAATTTCTCGGCAGATGCGGTGTTCAGATTTTTGCGGTGCGGCTTTACGGAGCTTTCGGCCAGTGAAATAGATGTACTTGAAAACTATGTGCTCGCCTGTGGAGTAAGAGGTAAAAGCGCATGGGACAAAAAGTGGGTCAGGCTGCCAAAGCATAAGGCAGGCTATGACATTGAGCTTTTAAACCAAAGCAGGGAGTATATAATGGAGCTGCTAAAGCCGGTATATCAGGTGTTTTCCGATAAAAAGTCAACGGTAAAGGACTATGTGCTCGCTATATATAAGCTGATAGTTTTGCTTGATATACCTGATAAGCTTGCAAAAAAGGAGCAGGCACTGCTTGATGCAGGGGACCAGACCGCATCAAAGGAATACGGACAGATATACAAAATAGTCATGCAGCTCTTTGAAAAATATGTGGCGGTGCTGGGCGATGAATGCATGGATGCAGAGGAATTTACACAGATACTGGATGCAGGACTGGATGCGGCAGATGTAGCAGTCATACCGCCGGGATACGACACTGTGACCATCGGAGATATTGAGAGAACGCGTCTGACTAACATAAAGGTCATGTTTTTTGCAGGCGTAAACGATGGGATTGTTCCAAAGGCGGCAGGAAGAGGAGGCATTATATCCCAGTATGAGAGAGAGGCACTTAAGGAGCTGGATATAGAGCTTGCGCCTGGGGCAAGGGAGCAGGCATTTATACAGAGGTTTTATCTGTATCTGAATATGACAAAGCCATCCAGGGAGCTTTATATCAGCTATACGAGGCTTGACAGTGAAAAAAAGGCTGCCCAGCCATCGTACCTCATAGGTATATTAAAGGGGATGTTTCCGGAGCTTGTCGTGACTGAGACAGAGGATGTAGAACAGCTTTTGGATATATCAAGCAGGCAGAGTGCTCTGGATTATCTGCTGTCAAATGAGGTGGATGACAGATGGTGCGAGATTGCAGCAGCGGTGATGCTCTATGACGCATCAGTCAGTGATGCAGGGGAATGTAATGAAGTAGACGATAAAGAATTTACTCAAAAAAATTCCGTGGAGCGACTCATCAATGCAAGGTTTGAGCATTATTCAAAGGATCCGATCAGCCGAAATGTGGCAAGAAGCATATACGGCAGGCATATGGAGGGCAGCATCACGCGTTTTGAACAGTTTGCAAGGTGTGCATATGCGCATTTTTTAAATTATGGATTGAGGCTTACAGAGCGTGAGGAGAGCGGCTTTACATCCCTTGATATGGGTAATATATACCATGAAGCACTGGAAAGATACAGTAAGAAGCTTGATAGGGAGAGTACTGACTGGTTTAGCGTGACAGATGCAAAAAGAGATGAGCTTGCGATGGAAGCAATAAATGAGGTGATTGATGAGTTTGCAGGCTTTGGCATATTTGATACAGCGGAAAGCAAACATTCGATATCACATATGAAGGCTGTCTTTAAGCAGACAGTATGGGCACTCACAACCCAGATACGAAGAGGCAGCTTTGTGCCTGAGAGGTTTGAGTTTTCCTTTTACGAGAGCCTTGATATGGCAAATGATGTGACGGTTGATATAAAGGGACGCGTGGACAGGACTGACACATATACAGATGAGGGCAGGCTTTTTGTGAAGGTACTGGATTACAAGTCGGGAAATACAGTTTTTGACCTGGTGAAGCTGTACTATGGCACGCAGCTTCAGCTTGCAGTGTACATGGACGCTGTCATGGAACAAAAGAAAGAGGCGCTAAAGCAGGTAAGTGTGGAGCCGGGCGGTATGCTGTACTATCACATCGACGATCCTGTAATTGATTTAAAGGATGTGACACCGGGCACTGAGCTGTCTGAGGAAGAAATCGATCAGATGATATTAAAGAAGCTCAAGCCTGACGGGCTTATCAACTCGGACGAAAAGGCATACAGAGGCATGGACAGGGACTTTGAGAAAAGCTCTGACGTAATCCCTGTCACCTTAAAAAAGGATCAGACACCGGCTGCAGGCTCAAAGGTGGCAAATGCCGAAGAGTTTGATGTGATAACAAGGTTTGCGCGAGAGAAGCTTCGCGAGATAGGAAGAGAAATATACGATGGAAATGTTGACGTCAATCCTATCAAGAACAAGAAAATAGACAGCTGCGCATATTGCGCTTTTCAGGCCATATGCAGGTATGATTCAAGGATACCGGGCTTTAGCGAAAGAAGCTTTAACGGTGACAATAAGGAAGATGTACTTGATAAAATGCGTACACAGATTGCAGCGGCAGAGCATAAAGCATGCTATGGAGATAATAATATAAAGCCATAATCGGGAGATATAATATGGATGTTAAATGGACCAGTGAACAGAAAAAGGTTATAGATTTAAGAGACAGGGATATACTTGTATCGGCGGCAGCGGGCTCAGGAAAGACAGCTGTACTCGTTGAGCGTATAGTAAACAGAATATGTGTGGATAATCCACCGGTGGATATCGACAGGATGCTTGTGGTGACGTTTACCAAGGCTGCAGCTGCTGAGATGAGGGAACGTGTCAGCCGTGCGATAGACAGCTTGAAGGAGCAAAAGCCGGACGATGAGAACCTGCAGAGGCAGTCGACACTGGTTCACAATGCGCTCATCACTACAATCGATTCGTTTTGTCTGTTTGTGGTGCAGAATAATTTCGCACAGCTTAATCTGGATCCTGATTTCAGAATCGGTGACCAGGCAGAGCTTAAGCTTATGCTAAAGGATGCTTTGGCACAGGTATTTGAGGACAATTATGCAAGAGAAGACAACGAGGCATTTATCAACCTTATAGATACCTACAGCAAGGGGAGAAATGACTCTGCCGTCAGGCAGATGGTGGAGGATATCTACTATAAGGCGGGCAGCTCATCATGGCCGAGAAAGTGGATGAACAGTCTCCTAAGGCTCTATGATATAAAGTCAGCTAAACAGCTTGAGGATTCAGAAATCATTAAGGAGATAGTGGATTACAGCAGAGTGCTTTTGGAGGAGGATGTTCAGGAGCTTACAATGGCGAAAGACCTGGCATCAGCTACACCCGGGCTTGAAAAGTATGCGCTTACACTTTCAGAGGATATAGCATTGTTTGATGGAATGGCGGATGTGACAGGCTATGTCGGCATGCAGGAGTTCTTAAACAAAATATCCTTTGGCAGAATTGCTGTCATCAGAAAATTTGACGGAGACGAGAAGAAAAAGGAGCGCGTGAAAAGCATGCGCGATGATGTCAAGAAGAAGGTAGACGGAATAAAGCAGAAATACTTTGGCATGTCAATTGAGCTTATGTATGAGCAGCTGGAGCGTCAAAGACCATTTGTTAAAGAGCTGATAAGGCTCTCACTCGAGTTTTATGATGCGATGGAGGCTGTAAAAACAAGAAAAAGAGTATTTGATTTTTCTGATATAGAGCACTTTGCGCTTCGCATATTGGTGGATGAACAGACACTGGAGCCCACAGAGACAGCGCGTGAGTTTTCAAAACATTTTGAGGAAATCATGATTGACGAGTATCAGGACTCAAACCAGGTGCAGGAGGATATACTTACCGCTATTTCAAGAGAGCACCAGGAAGTCGGCAACATGTTTATGGTGGGCGATGTAAAGCAGAGCATATACAGGTTTCGAATGGCACGCCCTGAGCTGTTTATGGAAAAATACAACACATATACATCAGATGACAGTGTACACCAGAGAATAGACCTGCATAAAAATTTCAGAAGCAGGAATGAGGTGTTAGACTTTACTAACGACATATTCTACAAAATCATGGCAGCAGATTTGGGCAATGTGCAGTATGATGACGATGCGGCACTGTATCCCGGTGCAAGCTATCCGGAGGAGACGATGCGTCCTGAGCTTTTGCTTGTTGACTACAAGGATGAGGAGCTGTCTGAAATTATAGATGATGAGGATGGAGATAAGGTGCAGATAGAGGCGCTTTTGATCGCAAACCGTATCAGGAGTCTGATGGAAAACGGCATGGTGACTGATAAAAAGACAGGGCAGCTAAGAGCCGTGCAGTACAGGGATATAGTGATACTTTCGAGAAGTGTTGCAACCTGGGGCAATACAGTGGCAGCAGTATTAAAGGACTGTGATATTCCGGCGCATGTAGAGTCGAATACAGGCTACTTTTCATCGTATGAGATACAGGTGATTCTGTCCATGCTTCGCATACTCGATAATCCGCTGCAGGATATTCCGATGGCAGCAGTGCTTGCTTCGCCGATCGTGGGCATGGATGATGAGGAGCTGGCACAGATTAGGTCTGCCTTTAAGGGCGTAAGCTTTGCGCAGGCTGCACTTAGCGCCATGGCAGGTGAGGATGGCTATGAGGACGAGAAGCTTAAAGCCTTCGCTTTGGTATTTGAGAGACTAAGAGGTGCTGTAGCTGATACGCCAATACATGAGCTTTTGTACAGGATGCTTGATGAGACAGGCTTTTACAGGTATGCATCGGCCATGCCGGCAGGAAAACGGCGCAGACAGAATATAGATATGCTGATTGAGATGGCCGCAGCCTATGAAAAGACCAGCTACAAGGGGCTGTTTCACTTTGTCAGGTACATAGATATACAGCAGAAATATGAGATAGACTACGGAGAGGCCGATACCGCAGGGGAGAATGACGATGTGGTGCGCATTATGACAATCCATAAGAGCAAGGGTCTTGAGTTTCCTGTAGTGTTTGTTTCCGGGCTTGGCAAGGGCTTTAACACGCAGGACACAAAATCAGACCTGGTGATACATGAAAAGCTGGGTCTTGGCCTTGTGGAAAAAACAAAAAGCCCAAGGACAAAGCGACCATCACTAATCAGAAATGAGATAGAAAGCCGCATTAAAAGGGAAAATCTGGGAGAGGAGCTGCGTGTGCTATATGTAGCGCTCACCAGGGCGAAGGAAAAGATTATCCTGACGGGGGGACTTTCAAATGCCCAAAAATCCTTTGAGAAGTATAGAGGCAATATAAATGCGAACCAGCCAATAAGCTTTGGACAAAGGGAGGGAGCAGGGTGTTACCTGGACTGGGTTATACCTGCCATGCTGTCGTACCCGGATAAGTATACGGTCTCCACAGTCGATGCAACAGAGTTCGCTGCACGAACTGCGATGGATATGGCGGCAAACGATATATCAAAAGCGCAGCTTATTGGGCACATAAGTGCAGCGGATGAAACAAAAGCCAAAGAACTCGCAGAGGAATTTGATTTTGAGTATGCATATGCTTCTGATATAACTAAAAAAAGCAAATATTCGGTATCTGAGCTGAAGCATGACTCTATGGTTGAAAAGTACGACAGCACAGAGAGGGAGGCAGAGCGTCCTAAGTTCCTTTTGGAAGAGAAGGAGACGTATGTGCCGGACTTTGCGAGGGATGATGAGGCAGGCGGTGCTTCTAATGAAAGCAAAGAGCCTAAAAATGCAGCAGGTGTGAATCAGGGAGCGCTGCGCGGAACTGCAGTGCACCGTGTCATGGAGTGTCTGGATTTCAAGAGCCTGTGTGATATAGATACAAAAGACCATGTGGCAGTCAGTGCATTTGTGAAGAAAAGCATGGATGAAATGCTAAAAAAGGGGCTTATCACAGATGACATGTACAGGCTGACCAGACCAAAGCTTATAGAGCAGTTTATATCATCAGATGTGGCAGCGCGTATGGCACAGGCGGATAAGAGAGGCGATTTGTATAAAGAGAAGCCTTTTGTGATGGACTATGAGGGAGTATTGGTGCAGGGAATTATTGATGTATTCTGGCTGGAAAATGATAAAATAGTGCTGCTTGATTATAAGACAGACAGGGTAAATGCTGCTAAAGAGCTTATCGACAGATACAGCACACAGCTAAAACTGTATGCTGATGCACTTGGAAGGATTTTTTCTACAGATGGGAAAAGCATACAGGCGGATGAGAGGCTCATATATTCATTCCGTTTACAGCAGACAATTGTTATCTGTCGTGAAGCTAACTTGAAAAAGTAAATTCCAGTGCAGAAGTAAATTCCACACTCATTTAAA
>ENA-OPCL01000564-OPCL01000564.1-human-gut-metagenome-genome-assembly--contig:-NODE-564-length-31507-cov-2.215408_pt1 | contig 31507 bp, 30 predicted proteins | sample MGYA00241251_ERZ501482 | MGnify/ENA primary metagenome ERZ501482 (study PRJEB25962, sample SAMEA2042581) | human gut metagenome | biome: human gut; feature: human-associated habitat; material: faeces... | reverse complement strand
GGCATGGTCAGCTCGATAGTCGTATCGCGCGCGACCCGCGCATCATCGAGATGAGCGGGGTCAACATCCGCGACGTGACCGCCGCGAATCTGCCGTATCGGCCGGACATGATCGTGTCGGACGTGTCCTTCATCTCCCTGACATACGTCATCCCGGTCATTGCGCGCATCGCCGCGCCCGGAGCCTCAGTGGTGCTGCTCGTCAAACCGCAGTTCGAAGTGGGCAAGGGCAATCTCGGCAAGGGCGGTATCGTGGAGGATCGGCATCTGCGCGATCAGGCGCTGGAGACGGTCGTCGATTGCGCGAACCAGCATGGGTTGACGGTTGCGGGAACCGCCCCGTCACCGATCGAGGGCACCCACGGGAACACGGAGTTCCTGCTGTTCGCCCGCATGGATGACATCGCCGCAAAGGCCGACTGAAAAACGCCGCATCGCGCGCGGATTCGTCGTCCGTGTCACGTATTGCGCAGATACACACGCTTGGCGGCACCGGATACCAGCAATACGCTGGACGTGCTGTCCATGGCGAGCTTCGTGATGCACGAGGCGCGTTCCACATGCGATTCGTCAGTCAACCGTATGAAGACGCCCTGCATCAGGGTGCAGATGAGCCTGCTGACACGCAAATCGCCGCCGATGATTCGTTCGGCGTTGCTCGTCCGGGTGAATTCCGTCATGCCGCTGCGCCCGAACATGGCGCTTGACAGGGGAGTCATCCGCAGCCGTTCGGTGCGCAGCTCGTCCGCGTCCAACGTGCCCTGCATATCCAGGTATCTCGTGACGATGCATGAACGGTTGCGCAGCAGTCCGCGAACGGTCATGCCGCCAGGGCACATGACATCGCCCTGCACGATGATCTTGCCGGTGAAATCCAGAGCGGAGCAACGCAGGTCGCCTCCGACATGCAGTTCGCCATGCCCGCTGATTCTGCTGACATGCATGTCGCCGCGGCAGGTCAGACGCCCCTCGCAATGCACGTTCCCGCCGTCGAGCCCCATCGCATCGAACGAACCGCGGGCACGCAAACCGTCGAATCGCATGCCGGCATCGCAGGAGCAGCTTCCATTCGTCGTCACGTTTTGATACGAGCCGTCGGGCACATGCCCGTCAACCATCGTGATATTGCCCATTGCGCCACCCTCGCCGCCGCCATGTCGATACGTTGCGACGACTGTGCCGCAACACCTTTTTGACTGTACCAATTGGATGGCGCTGCGGCACGTGCCTGCGTTCAGTATGTGGTCATACGGGGGTATGGAGGGGGTGCCTGGCGTCGGTCAGCCGCGAATGAACTTGTCGATGTTGTCCTGCTTGCCCATGATGACGAGTTCGTCGTTGCGGTGCATGACCAGTTCCTTGGAACCGTACTGGAACTCGCTGCCGGGCGCCTTGATGCCGACGACGGTGACGCCGTAGCGTTCGTTGACCTTCGCGTCCGCGATGGAATAGCCGACCACGTGCGAAGGCGTGTGGATCTTGACGACGGTGTGCGAGCCCTCGATCTCGATGTAATCCAGATAGTTTCCGGACACCAGATGCCCGACGCGCTTGCCTGCATCCGTTTCGGCGTTGATGATGTGACGCGCTCCGATGCGCTGCAGGATGCGCGCGTGCTCCTTCGACACCGATTTCGCCCAGATGTCGCTGATGCCGGCGTCCAGCAGGTTTCCAGCGGTGATCACCGACGCCTCGACGCTGTCTCCGATGGCGACGACGGCGGTGTCGAAATCGGACGCGTTGAGCTGCTCGACGGCGAGCACGTCGGTCATGTCGGCCTGAACGGTGGGAACCTGCGCGGACCACCTGTTGACCAGTTCGGGATCCTTGTCGACGGCGAGCACGTCCTGCCCCATGGAATCCAACGTGGTCGCCACCGAACTGCCGAATCGTCCCAGTCCGACGACCAGAATGCTCCTGTTGTTGCGTGCCATGCCATCATCCTTTCCGCCGCCGTGCGCGGCGATGCGCCGGTGCCGCCGTCATGGACGCCGCCGATTCTCCGGGCGGCGGTGAACGGTACCGCTTCTACGTCATGATATGGCCATCCCTGGCCGTCCGACAAAGGCGGAGTCGGCGGCATCCGTCGGATGCAGACGGTATCGGCGGCGCCCTCAGCCGACCACGATGGGCTCGTTGGGGTATCGTATCGATTCCAAGGCGCGGGGCCTGTTGATCGCGTATGCGATCGTCATCGGACCGAGACGACCCACCACCATCGCCGTGGCGAGGATGAACAACGCCGCCGGATTGTCCTCGCGCGCCACGCCGACCGAATAGCCGCCGAGCCCGAACGACGAACAGGCGTCGAACAGGGCATCGGTGAGCGAGCAGTCCGAGGCGAGCATCAACGCCAGCGACGCGCTCAGCACTAGGAACAGGCAGGCGGCGGTGATGCTCACCGCGGTCATCGCCACGCGCGTCGGAATCCGGCGCCGGAAGGCGTTGATGTCGGTGTGTCCGGTGAACGCGGCACGGCAGATCAGTAGGATGACCGCGAACGTCGTGACGCGGATGCCGCCGGCCGTGGAGGTGCTGCCGCCGCCGATGAACATGATGACGCTCATGAACACCTTCGTCGGCTCGCTCACCTGCGGCACCCAGCTCAGGTCGAAGCCGGAGCTGCGCGGCATTACCGCCGCGACGACCCCGTAACGCAGCCGCGTCTCCACATCGGCGCCCTTGAACAGGAACGGGTTGTCCCATTCCACCAGTAGGAACCACGCCAGCGACAGCAGCACCAGCGAGAACGTCGTCACCAAGGTGATCTTGGTGTGCAGGCTCCAACGGCGTGGGGGAGTGCGGTGGCGGGCGCAGCGCATGAGGTTGAGCAGCACGGGAAATCCCAGCGTGCCGCAGAACGCGCTGGCCATGATCGGCATGCCGACCGCCCAGTTGTTGACATGCAGACCGGCGCCGTCGGGGGTGAAGCCGGCGTTGTTGTACGCCATGACCGCGAAGAACAACGATTCCCACAATGTGTGGCGCACATTACCGTGGTTGACCTTGTAGAGGCCGGGGAACAATGCGACGAATGTGATGCCTTCGATGACGAATGCGGTGGTGATGACTACGGTGAGCACGCCTTTGATTTCACCGAGCTTCGTAGTGCCGAGTTCGTTGGCGGTCAGCATGCGCTGCGTGGCCTTGAGATGGTGGTTCACGGCCAATGCGATCAAGGAGGCGAACGTCATGACGCCAAGGCCACCCATCTGCACGGCGAAGATGAGCACGCCTTGGCCGAAGGTGGTCCAATGCGTGGTGGAGTTGACGATGGAGATTCCGCATGTGGAAATGGCGGATACTGCGGTGAAGAACGCGGTGGTGAACGTGGTGGTTTCGTCTTTCGGCGTGGCAATGGGCGTCATCAGCAACGTAGTGGACAACGCCGCGAGCGTCAGAAAGTAGAAGATGGTCAGACGGCCTGGATGGTTGACGAGTCGGCGCGTGAGGCCGCGCTTGCGTGGCTTGCGGTCTTCCGCCATGGCCTTCTCGAAAGTATCTCCCGAGAACCACCATGCGTAGCCATGTGAGGCCTCACGATTGGAGGAGGACTCGTCAAAGACGAGGTTTGACATGCCGTTCCTCTCTCCTTTTCTTACGATGTTCGGTCTTCGTTCCTGTGAGCTATTGTAAGCATATGTGCGACTAACAGGCTATTTGACGGCTGACATTCCTGATTCGTGGCTTGCATCGGAGACGGATTTGAGGCGTGTTCGCGGGTTTTGGCATGTTTTCGACGCGCATTGCCGGTTTTCGTTCATTTGTTCGATTACACTGGAGGTCGGTGACGTCTTCATGGGCGTTTTCCATAGGGCGTTTCCTTTTGCTGGAAAGGGATTGACGATGTTCGGTACCCGTCATGCGGTGGTGGTGACGCATAGTCGTCTGAGGGAGAGTGGCACGGTGGTTGAGGAGGCTGTCGGGCAGCTGACCCAGGCCGGTTTCGAAGTGTCGATCATTGACAATATCGAGGCGCCGGATTTCGGCAAGCAGCCGCCGGTGGTTTCCGAACGCACTGAGATCGTGGTGGTGCTCGGCGGGGATGGCACCATTCTTCGAGCGGCTGAACTGGTGCACTGCACCAGTGTGCCGATTCTTGGCGTGAACTTGGGACATGTCGGCTTTTTGGCGGAGTTTGAAAGCTTCCAGATGAGTGAGGCGATCCGCAGGGTTGCCGAGCATGATTATTCCATTGACGAACGCATGATTGCGCATGTCGATGTGTGGCTGCCGGGAGCAAGCGAGCCGATTGAGGATTGGGCGTTGAATGACATCACGTTGGAGCGTGCAGACCGTGGCAAAATGGTCGAACTGTCGATTCGTGTGGATGATGTGGAAATGAGCTCCTTCGGCTGCGATGGCGTGATCGTGTCGACTCCGACCGGCTCAACCGCATACGCGTTCTCCGCCGGAGGACCGATCATGTGGCCGAACGTGAAGGCGTTGCAGTTGGTGCCGTTGGCCGCCCACGCCCTGTTCGCTCGCCCATTGATTATTGGCTCCGGTTCCACATTCGCCATTGATATCCTTGAGGATTCCACGTCGGATGGTTGGATCTGCTGCGATGGCCGTCGCCAATGCGCGTTGCCGCGGGGCACTAGGGTTGAGGTGCGCGAAGAGCACATTGCGCCTGGCCCGTCTTTCCGGCGTGCCGTTCACGAATCGTCTGGTCACGAAATTCGATCTTCCTGTTGTCGGTTGGCGCGAGCAGGCGCGTAAAACCGGGGGAGTGCATCATGGGCATGTGTTTCCGGAAGATAAAGAAACGAACGAGTAAAAACACTGATGCTTGAAGAACTTGAGATTCATAATCTTGGGCCGATCCGTTCCGCGCTGATCGCGCCTGCCGGCGGTATGACGGCGATCACCGGTGAGACGGGTGCAGGCAAGTCGATGCTGCTCAGTGCGATTCGGCTGATTTCCGGCGGTCCTTCCGACGGTGGGCGCGTGTCGGTCGGAGCGAGCGAGGCGTGGGCGCAGGGCGTGTTCGAGGTCGCTTCGTCACCGGCCGCGGTCGCAGCCGCGCACGAGGCGGGTTTCGAACCTGAAGACGGAGAACTGTTCCTGTCTCGCAAGGTTCCTGCCTCCGGTCGTTCCCGCAGCATGCTGTCTGGTCGTAGTGTGCCTCGTTCCGTACTGGGGTCGATCGCAGCGGAGTTGGTGACGATTCATGGTCAGGCGGACCAGTTGCGTATCGCGTCTTCGGCGCGGCAACGTGAGTTTTTGGACCGCTATGCCGGCGATGATGTGGCGTTGGTCGCATACGGCAAGGCTTGGAATGCGCTTCGTGCCATGGATGAGCGGTTGGAGCGATTGTCGAGCCAGGAGTCGTCCATGCGCCAGCAGGCGGATTACCTGCGCGAGTCCATCGAACGAATCAACCGCATCGATCCGCAGCCGGGGGAGATGGCCGAGTTGCGTGCCCGGCGTGATCGCATTGAGAACGCGGCCGAGATCGCCGAAGGGGTGAACCGTGCGTTGAGCGCGTTGGATGCTTCGCAGGTTGTTGACGATGTTGAATCATCCAGCGCCACCGATCTGATTGATCGCGCGTCGCAAGCGCTTCGCGCCATTCATGTGGACGGCGTGTTTTCGGAACTGGCCGATCGGCTTGATTCCATCAGCACTGATTTGTCTGATGTGGTGTTCACCTTGTCGGGCGAAGTCGACAATGATCTCGGCATGGAAGACTTGGACGCCATCAACGGGCGGATCCATGAGCTTGACGAATTGGTTCGTCGTTGGGGCCCGGAATTGTCGGACGTGATCGCGTGGCGAGATCAAGCGGTGTTCGACTTGGAGGATCTGGACGCGTCTCCGGAAAAAGTTAGTCAATTGCAGGCGGAACGTGAAAAACTGTTCGGTGAGGCGTTGAAGGCGGCGCGTGCGGTAAGCAAAAGACGTGCCGCCGCCGCGAAGGAACTTGCCGCCAAAGTCACTGCGGAACTCGAATCTCTTGCCATGAGCGGATCGAAACTAGAGATCCGTGTATCGGAACGTGAACATTTGGACGCTTCCGGCGCTGACGGCATCGATTTTCTGTTCACGCCGTTCCCGGGTTCGCCGCAAATGCCGATGGGCAAAAGCGCGTCCGGCGGCGAGCTGAGCCGGCTCATGCTCGCGCTTGAACTCGTTGCGGCGGAAAAACATGTGGTGGCGGGCGGTTCCGTACCTCCCATGACGTTCATTTTCGACGAGGTCGACGCAGGCGTCGGTGGCAAAACCGCGGTGGAGCTTGGCGCGCGATTGGCGAAACTCGCTCAATCCGCGCAGGTCATTGTCGTCACCCATCTGCCACAGGTCGCATCCTGGGCGGACGAACAGTACGTGGTCGCCAAAGGTGAAATGGATGACGGATCAATCGCCACCACCATCAATCAAGTGCGTGGGGAGGCGCGTGTGCACGAAATCGCCCGTATGCTCTCCGGCAGTGAAAGCGAAGCGTCGCTGGAACATGCCGAAGAACTGCTCAAATCATCGGTTCTCGATTAACGTAAGATGCACAATAATAAAGGAGGATATCGATGGCAGGCAATCAAGGCAAGGGCGCCATTTTCGATCTTGACGGCACGCTGCTTGATTCCATGGGCGTTTGGGATCAGGTTGACATCGATTTTCTTTCAAAACGAGGCATTGACGTGCCGGACGATTACATGACGAAAGTCGCGGCCATGCAATTCCGCCAGATCGCCGAATATACGATTGCGCGTTTCAGCCTTACCGACACTCCCGAAGAGCTGATGGATGAGTGGGATCATATGGCCCGCGTCATGTATGCCACAGTGGTCGAAGCTAAACCGTATGCACGTGAATATCTCGCTCAATTGAAAGAGAGTGGAGCGAAACTTGCCGTTGCCACATCGCTGCCGCCGATGCTGAGAGAGCCGGCGATGAAGCATGTTGGCATTTTCGACTACTTCGATGAAGTGGTCAGTGTCGATGATGCCGGCGACGTCGGCAAAGACCAGCCGGACGTGTATCTGTTGGCTGCATCTCGCCTCGGAGTCGAGCCGGGGGAGTGCACCGTGTTCGAGGATTTGCTGATCGGCATGCGTTCCGCCAAGTCGGTTGGCATGAAGGTATGGGCCATGCACGACGATTCGTCCGATGCCGATTGGCCGGCTATTTGCGGTCTGGCGGATGGTGTCATGTTCGACTTCCATGACGCGCCTGCCGTATTGTAGGAACCGGCGTCGTGCGGGGATATATGCATTTGGGGCTTTCCGTTGATTCGGAAGACCCCAAATACGTTCCATAAGAGTCTACCGGCTGGCTCGGTTCAGATGTCCTTGCTACCGTAAATATGCAGCGATATCTTGCTGGAGAACACCAAGGCGAGTACGTCGATGATCAAGAATGTCGCTAATGCAATGGCTTGGTGCCGGCTGATCGCTTCGGCCAGCTGTTCGACGGTCTTTTCGAATTCCGGCAATGCCTTGCGCAGTCCGATGACCGTGCCCACGATCACGCCGATGCTCAGAATAATGGCGGCCATGGCGCGATAAGGGGAGAACCGGTACAGGAACGGCTGCACGATGGCGTTGAGCAGCACGAGGGTCAGCACGGTCATCGCGGCGAAGTCGATCGCATCCGTCACTTTAACTGGCTCGTGCATGATGGTGCCGGCGCAGGCGATGCTGGCGGCCACTTCCAATCCCGCCACCAGATCGCAGGCGATAAGGAATGCGAATCGTCCGAGGATCTGGTGGTTGCGGTTGATGGGCACGATGCCGTTCATCCAATGATGGTTGTTCATTTGTTCATAGGAGAACAGGGTGATATTAAGCATCAGGAAGCCGGAGGCCGCCCCGCCGATGGCGGCTCCCGCAACGCTGTCGAGAGTGGACCCTGTGGCCGCCATCAGGCATGTGAAGCCTGGAACGTACGCGAAGAAGATGGCTATGTACGACCGCCCGTAGCTGATGGTGCGGTTCCAGTCCAAGGAAATCTGCCTAAGGATGGCGGTCATGGCGTCCGCGTTCGCTGTCGTGTTCATCGTACGTCTCCTTTGTTGGTATTGCCGATTGCCGTATGTGCCGCGGCGTTGGTCAGTCTGATCACATCCTCAATCGAAGCATGCTGTGTCAGGAGACCGTCGGTGCCGCCGATGTGTGGGATGTCCTGCGTGCGGACCAACGCGTCGAAGCCGGTTGCGTATGTGCGGATGCCGACCATTGCCCGCTGTAGACCATCCGTAAGCTCATCCGGACCGCCCTTGACCAGGCGGAACGCGTCTTCGAACTCGTCTTTCGGCCCGCTGTAATACAGCATGCCGTTCGTTATATACGCGAGGAAATCCGCGCAACGCTCCAAATCGGCGGTGATATGCGTGGAGAAGATTACGCTGTGTCCGCCATCCGCAACATAATCGGACAGGATGTCCATGAGCTCGTCGCGGGACAGTACGTCCAGACCGCTGGTCGGCTCGTCGAGAATCAGCAGTTTCGCATCGTGGCTCAACGCCACGGCGAGCATGAGCTTCATCTGCATGCCGCGCGACAGATCCTTGATCTTCTTGTTCCGTCCGAGTCCGAACCGTCTGAGATATGCGTCGAACAGATTGTGGTCCCACAGCGGGTACATTGGGCTGCTTGTCCGTTCCACCGCGTCGACCGTCATGTATTCGATGAAATAGCTGCTGTCGAGCACTACGCCCAGCTGCTCTTTGGCCCGCTCCTCATCGGCCATCGCGTCAAGGCCGAGCACTTCGATTCGTCCCGCGTCTCGCGCGGTCATATTGAGGATCAGTTTGATCAACGTGGATTTGCCGGCTCCGTTCGGACCGACCAGACCCATGATGTAGCCGGACGGCAGGTCGAAGGTCACGTCATCCAATGTGAAGCCGGAATCATAATGCTTCGTCAATCCGGTTACGCTCAAGGCCAAGGTTGGCCGCGTTCCTTGGGGGAGTGAGGAATCGTTCATGATTGTTCCCTGTACGCTTTCTCGAACATGCCAAGCAGATCAAGTAGGCTAATGTCGGCGGCTTTGGCCTCGATGGAAACTTCACGGAGCTTGTCCATGATGCGTTCACGCGCACGTTCCTTCATGAGTTCGTTGCCTCGTTCCATCACGAATGTGCCTTTGCCCTGCACATTCTCCACGAGCCCCTCGTCGGCCAGTTCGTTATACGCTCTGGTCACGGTGAGCACGCTGACGCGCAGTTCCTTGGCGAGCTTGCGTAGTGAGGGAAGCGCCTCGCCTGCTGTAAGCTCACCCGACATGATCGCGGACCTGATCTGGTTCTTGATCTGTTCGTAAATCGGTTCTCCGGACACGGATGAGATGATCAGCTTCAATCTGTGCCTCTGTTTCTGTATGTTTCGTAGGTGATATATCTCCCGGCTGAACAGTTAGATGCAAACTGTTTAGCTGTTATATATAACAGTAACACAGAAAACCCGTACTGTTATTACGTGTCGCATAACAGTACGGGTTTTGTTGGAATATAAGGAAATCCGCCGCTCCATGAACGCCTCTTGCGGTCGACGATTGACGGAAGCGACATTTACTTGCGTTCGAGGATTCCCGTATGGACGGTTATGCGCGAGTCGGATGGATGATACGGCGGAAACACAGGTAGATCAGCTACGCCAACGGCATGGTCATCAACATAGGCAGTGTAGGGAACCGGCGATGAGTCCCACGCCAATCATGATTGCGATTTTCTTCGCGCCGAAGGAGAGAGCGTCCGTTTCGGCGCGATCCGTCGCCTGGGTGGTGTTGCTATCTTGCTGCATGATTGTTTGTTGGGGAAACCATCTGTTATTCCATTCCCTTATAGAGTTCTTTGGCTAGACCAATCAGTGACTTGTCTGAGCCTGCTGGGCCAATAAGGCATGCGCCGCATGGCAGTCCATCTGCTGTTTCCAATATCGCGTATCGTCCGTTCATAGTCGGGTAGTTGTTGAAACATCGACAGATCAATCAGACCGTGAACGCCTTTGGTGTGATATCAACGACTTGCGTCACGTTGAAGTTGATGGCAGCCGACAGCAGCAGGTACACTTGTTGACGTGGCATCTCGAACATGGCGGCAATCATATTGATGGCGTGTTCGACGCTTTGCGATAATGCGTCATCCAGCGTACTGCTGAAACCCATTGGAATCAGCGTGCCATGACTGATCGCAAATGGCAGAGGGGCTGCGGACGTTTTCTTGGAGATGATCACGCAGCCATTCCCTGGCTCTGACGGTATTGTACCGGACTCATCCAACCGAGCGACCGTTTGATGCGCTCGTGGTCGTGCCAACGGATGCAGTCGTCGACCGGGACGAGCACCTCGTCGCGGGTACGTTCCTCCCAATGCCCGGGATGGACGGACTCCATCTTCATGCGTCCGAAGGACCCCTCCGCGCCGTCGTTCCTCGGGACCGAACATACGATAATCCTTTCATTCAGTCTCCAAGAAAACGTCCGCATCCTGTAACGTCCGGATTCTTGCATACTTTGGGTTTTCGGTCCTGACGTGAAAGGCGGGGACGTTTCCACGTGTCAAGTCGACAATCGGCCAGCCATAATGATGTGCGTTGATTGGGGGTGTCCGCAGCGAAATCGGTGGAACTTGTCCAGCAGGTTCTGTGATACGTCGAGCATCGTGAATCCATGGGGTGGGGGAGTTGCGGCTGTGCAACTTACTTGAGTTCTAAGCGACGGTTCGCGGATTATTTGTCGATCGTTCACGTTTAAGGCGTTGCGTGTTCGCCTTCCGAGCCTATTTTGTCGCCCAGGCTGGCTTGTCTGACAGCTTCAATGTGGCAAAGCAGAAGAGGTAGAAGAATGAGGATAATGGCGAAAAACCATACGGCAACAAAGGAACAGCGGCAGGCAGGAGCCTGGCGCAAACGCGGTACCAAATCGGTGGGCGGTGGCATGCTCGCGTTGACAAGCGCTGTAGTGGCAGCGGCCATGCTCGCAACGCCAGCGGCTTTGGCTGGGGAAGGAACCGCCCGGTATTACAGCAGCAAGCAGCCGTATGTTGCGCCGGCGAGCACATCATATTCAGCAATTCCGAGCAGATACCATCTTGCATACACCGAGTCTGTGGCAAGGCATGGCTCGCGTGGCCTGTCGAGCTACAAGTATGACGCTTTGCTGGCACTGATGGCTCAGTCTGCTGCGGAAAACAATTATGCTGGATTCGTTAGCCCAGAGGTTGGCAAGGAATTCATCAACAATGTCAATGCCATTACTGCGGCCAACGTGGGCAACGGGTATGGCATGCTCTCTGGTCAGGGCGCCATACAGCATCAGGGCATTGGTGAGAGAATATACCAGCGTGATGCTGATCTGTTCGCCAATGCCGCAAAGCAGGGACTGCGCGTCTCATACCAGAGCTCGGGTGAGCCTCGTGCAACCGAATCCGGAGAGAATTTCAAACTAGGATTCGATCAGGCTTCCAACGGTTTGCTGGCGAATGCGGTTGTAGCACCGAATAATCCTGCGGATAACAATTCCGGCAAGAATTTCGACAAGAACACCACCACGTTGTATTTCCATAAGACTGATAATCCGGATGGTACGCAGAAAACGGGCGAGGCCAAGGAGCGCGCGGAACGTTACCAGCAGTTCGTCGCGAATGATGGGGGCATCGCCGAAGCTGAGGAAAACGTGACGAACGATCCGTCCATGACCACCGCTTCGCATAATCTGCTCTCTCAAATCTTCACTGACGATTTCCTCGCGTCCATCGGCAAGGAGGAAGGCCAGCGCATCTGGTACAACACGGCTGACGGCACGAAAAAGGGTGCGGCCAATTGCGCTGCTGGCGCCGACCCTGCCAAGGATGCGAACGCGTGCGGTGACGCCAAGAAGAAGATCGCGTCGGAACAGGATGCGGCAATGGATTTGTACAATCTGTACATCATCGCGGCCGATATGGAACAGGAGAACACCGGATCCCACACGTTCAATTTCGACCAGTACTTCCAAGGTCAGCACGCCCAGGAGGCTAAGACGTTTGCTTGGTCGCTTGATGCCGAGGACTTCTATGAGAAGGGACCGGGGCGCGCAGGTCAGGATGAGACCTACCGCATTGCCCAGCCGTTGCTCGACGATTTCTTCAATGCGATCGACACGAGGGAGCGGGCCGGCACCGCCGCGACGTTCCGATTCGCACATGCCGAAACCATTATTCCGTTTGCGGCATTGCTGAAGCTGCCTGGATCGCAGCAGCAGGCGAGTGAACTGTACACGTATGAGAATAATCCGTGGCGTGGCGAAAGTGTGACGCCGATGGCTGCGAATGTGCAGTGGGATGTGGTCGTGCGTGATGGTACGGACGTCTCGGGGCAGCCGTATCAGCCGTTGGTCAGAATGCTGTACAACGAGAAGGAAATCGGATTCAACGATTCCTGCACGCCAATTGCGGATGGTTCGACCTGGTATAAGGAAAGCGAGCTGAAAAGCTGCCTGAATGGTAAGGGAACCACGGTTGATGCCCGACTGACGGATGAGGAAGGTCAGCCTGAAACGCCGGGCCATGAATCGACACCAGATGATTCGCAGAAGGCTCCGGGTGCGAATGATGCGAACGGCCAGCGGAAGCATCCGGTGAAATCGTCCGCGAACGGCGGCGATGCGGTCAAGCTCGCCAAAACCGGTTCAAACGTGACGCCCGCCATCGTGGCGACCGTCGTGATGGTGTCCTCCGCGATTTTTGGAGGAAGCTACGCGCGGCGTTCCCGCCGGAAGGCTTGATTTGAAACCTTATCTCGACCGGGTTACGGCCTGACTTGCAACTTGGCCGCAGCCGGACTTCGGTCTAGCGTTTTACATCTGATGCGCTGTTCCCAATTCCCATCCTCGGGCTTGGAAGCAGCGCATCATTGCGTCAAGGTGCGGTATGAGGTCAGTGCGTATGCAGCTGGGGCTTTTCGCGTACTTTGGCGGTGAGATAGTCCGCTTCCACCTTCCATACGGTGACGGCGCGTACCTGCTGGTCGGTGAATTCCGCATGTTCCATGCCGGCCTGCTGCTTCATCAGCAGTGCGAGCCCCTGGCGTGCCTCGTCAAGATCGTCGATGATGGATGCGGTGCCATTGCCGACGATCGACTTGAACGCCTCGCCCCAATTGCACAACGTACGTCCTTCGACCACCTCGCAGTCGGTCGCCATTTCGAACGCCACGGGAAGCGCGTTGTTTGCGGCCTTGACCGCGTCCATCTTACGTCCGGTCGCAGAACCATGGAAATACAAGGTGAGATGATTGGATTCCGCATCGAACACGTATCCGAAATTCAACGGCACGATGGTGATGCCTTCCGCATCGGTGTATGCAAGACTCACGATCTTGCACGTTGCGATAATCGCATCGATCTGCTGTGGTTCGGTTACCTCACGGTCGGCACGCCTCATCATGCGATGCCTTCCCGCAACCGTCCGCTCATCATTACGACGCGTCACCATGGCACGTTCCTCTCTGCTGGATTTACATACCCAGCCTACCGGCTCCCTCAGCCGATGCTGTACACGCCGGAACCATCATCCCACCAAGCATGATCCACCGGCTCCGGCTGCACAAGACACTTCGGTCCCTTCAGCATTTCAATCGCCTTCAACTCCAAACGTTCACGCTCCTCAGCCAACGCATCGCCAACACGATCAAGCAAACCGCACACGCAAGCCGTGGGCTGACATGTCGGAAGACGATGATTTATTGTCGGAAGTCTGAGTCTCATCGCGCTTTTTCTCTTCTCTTACGAGGCCGTGCCCCGTGCCGTTACGAGACCTTCGAAAGGCTCGCCGAAGAGCCCATGTTCGAAGATATCGGCACACTGCACGACCACTATCAGGAATTCGACATCTACCCGCTACTGACACTGCTTGCGTCATTCGCATGAAAAAGCTGATCTATAAACAAAGCGGCATCGCATTCCAGATTAGAAAATGGAACCATCAAGCTTATCAAGCGCACGCAGCAGAGAATCAACATGACCTTTCGCGCGCACGTTGTATCGGGCAACACGAATCACTCCATCACCGTCAATCACAAAAGTCGAACGAATCACACCCTCGTAAACCTTGCCATACAATTTCTTCTCACCGTACGCACCATACAAACGATGCACGGTCAAATCAGCATCCGACAACAGAGGGAACGTCAAATGGTCGCGCTCGCGGAATCGGATGAGCTTGTCCAGCGGATCCTTCGAAACGCCGAGCACTGTGAATCCGCGGGAGCTTAGGCGTGCGAGGTTGTCGCGGAAGTCGCAGGCCTCGGTGGTGCAGCCGGGAGTCATCGCGGCAGGGTAGAAGTATAGGATGATATTTTGGCCGCGCAATGCGGAGAGCGTGACACTACCGCCGTTGTCGCTGGGAAGTGTAAAGTCCGGGGCCGTTAGTCCCGCTTCGAGTCGTGCGAATGCAGGAGGGTTCTGTGCTGCCGAGGCTACTGACGGATTGATGTCGGACATGATTATCTCCTTACTGTTCTTCGGATTTCAAGTGCCGATACCAAGCGAGAATAAACGTCATCATACCCGCCTTTGCGTGTGCACAGTTCGTTGACTCGTTGCGCGCCGCCGCGAACTCCAAACAGTAGGCGTCAGACCTGTCAAGGGAACAAATCGGAAAAAGATCCTGCGCGAAGTATGGTTTGAAACGTGTCATCGTGCGCATTTTCTGGATCTGTCGGCCTTGTGCTGAGCAAAGCAGGCTGTATCTCGCCTATGTATGGCAGATTTCGGGATGTGACATGAGGCATCTCGCTTATATATGGCAGTCGGTTTCGCGAAAATGAGGTTTTTCATGCCCCCCTACCTACTGCTTTGACGGACTGACCTGCCATATATAAGCAAGATATCTCCGGACACGTTCGCAAATCTGCCATACATAAGCGAGATATGAGCAAAACGGTGTTCAACAACAAAGGAAACGTCAAATGATCGCGCTCGCAGAATCGGGCATGAGTACTCTTTAGCTACTCTTCGGAATTCAGAAGCCAAGTGGAAAACGAACTGTCATACAATTCCGTTTATCTCCTATGATGTTTTCCAGAACGGGGAAATTTCGGGGAAGCATGGCGCGTTGAAGAGAGGGACATCCACGTCGCACCGTACGACAACGGAGAACAAAGACGCGGCAGCGAACGTCACCGCGAAATCCATATGGTTCAAACGACAGCTCAACATGGCGGTTGCGGCGGTGGGCAGCGTCGCATTGTGCGCCACCATGGCCTTCGTCGCGGCACTCACCGGCTACGTTTCCTCAAGCGACCTAGACTCCGCAGCATACAAGATGGCGGCCTCCCAAGCTGAAATCACCGAGAGTCTCATCACCGACAGCGACGGCGTGCGGAAGGTCTACAATTCTGCCGCCATAGCGTTCCCTGACGGGCACACCGACTCCTACCAGAAGATGCATCGCGCCGGATCCGAGGAAACCGCATGGTCGTTGCCTGGCAGCACGCCGGTCATGTTCGAGATGCCCGAGTGGACCGGCTCGGCAAGCCGCTCAAGGCCGGTATCGACATTTGTTGAGACGGCCACTTCTATCCGGAACTCGGTCGTTATTATGCCGCGTCCGGAGCCGAACTGTTTCTGCATCCGACGGCCACGACCGGCAACGCATGGCATCGCGAATCCCGCATGGGCAGCTATACCGACCGTGACGGTCTCGCAGTGATCACCGACAACGTGTGGGGTCCCGACGGGTATCCGCTCGACGTCGACGGCAACCCGATCTACTTCGTCGATGAGAACGGCGACACCGTTTCCTCCGGCAAGGACATTGCGGTCTACAACTACGCAGGAGTTGGATCTGACCCGTTCCGCACGTCGAGCCTCATCATCAACGCATGGAGCGGCAAGGATGGCACCCCGTTCGACTACTCCACGGGCAGCGCGCTCGACACCAGCGGAACAGGCAAGGGCGCGTCCGACAGCGAATCGGCCGACATGACGTTCGCCGAAGGCGCCTACGATCCAGACAATCTGGAAATCCGACAGATGAACTTGTCCCGCGCAGGGTTCAGTGTCATGAACTTCAACGCTCGCCTCTGCTCCAAGATGTACGATCAGCTCGCCAAACTGACCATCCCAGGATATCAGGCCATGTATGATGATCCGACCGAACTCGACAAGAGCGCGCTCGAAGCTCCGATCGCGGCGGCACAGGCCAAGCTTGCCGAATTCGGCAAATACACGGACGATACGGTCGCATCTCTCACGGAAGCGTACGAGCAGGGTTAAGGGTCAAAATGTGTGTCTGGCTCGGCGTGTCGCGGGGGTTAGATTTGGCCTTTTTGAATGCCGATTGAGTGGGTGTAGTCGGTGTCGATAGCGTTGTCGTAGAGGGCTGGGCGTCCTGTTTCGTGGTCGGCTTGGTTCTCGGTTTGGGTCAGGGTGGATACTTTGGCGAGTTGGCCCTGGCCCCAGTCGGACTGCCTGGCGATTCGTACTGGATCGTCAGGCAGTTCCGTTTTTAAGTAGAGCCACCAATCCAGCATGCGGCGTTGTCGTTCGCCTGATCTGCCGCGGTGGGTTCTGGCGAGCAGTTTGAGCTGGGCGTTGATGCCGCCTTCTAAGCTGTTGGTGGTGGATTTGATCCGCTCGGGCGCAAGGACTCCTGCTGGCGGGTTGAGGTAGACAAACAGCATCTCGGACCGCCAAAGATGGTTGAGGCTGTTGTAGGCCTTGCGCACGTTGTGGTGGGTCCACACGCGGGTCCATGCACCTGTTTTGGGGTCTTTGATCATGGTTTTCTCGTTCATCCATTCCCGGTAGATCGTTGAAAACTCGTGCAGTTGCACACCCCACGCGGCGGCTTCATCCAGTGTGGTGATCCGGGTCAGTTTCAGCGCAAGTCGGTAGATGGTGCGCCCGGCATCGGTGCGTGGGTTGGTGGTGGTGTAGCGGCGGACCACGCGTTGGGCGTGGATGAGGCAGCGTTGAATTTTCGTAGTCGGCCAGCACTTTTTGATTGCGCTGTATGCGCCTTGGCCGCCGTCGATGACGGCGATGAGTGGGGCTTCGATGCGTTCAAGCAGCAGTTGGTAGTCGCGGGTGGTTTCGTGTTTGCACCAGTGCCAGGCGATCACGTGGTCGATGGTCGCCGCGACGATCAGGCAGCCACCGGCGGTGTAGGTGCCATCGAGAAATACCTGGTCGTAGATCCGCTTGTGGTGGCCGGCGGTGGGGTCAGGCACATCAACGAGCCAGCACCACTTGAAGCGCCGCTTCATGGTGGCGCGGCTAACACCGTTTCGTTTGGCTAGGTCGTCGAGTGATATTGCGGTGGTGCAATGCTCGATGAACTGGGTGAACACTGCCGCGTTGGTGATGTCGTTTCGACGTTTGACGCTGGAGGCGCCGCATTGTTTGCAGCGCCATCTGGTGGTGCCTTTGCTGGTGGTGCCGTTGCGTTTCATTTCACCGCCGCAGTGGCAGCGTGGTTGGTTCTTCGACATTGCGACACCACACCACGCCGCGCATAGCACATCACGGCTGCCACACCGAGGATTTCCCGTCGGGGGCTAGATATATGCTTCCGGAGCATATACTTTCCGGAAACCTACAGGTCAATCCGTGAAAATCCGCGATTCCGGACACACTTTTTGACCCTTAACCCTACGAGCAGGTCCTCTCGCTGTGGAACAACACCACGTTCAGCAGCGAACAGAACGGTCTTGTCTCCAATGCCGCCACGCTCCTTAACACGGCATTGGACGGTCTGAAGCTTCGGGAAACGAAGCCTGATGACCAGCCGGGCGGTGGCGAGGCCAAGCCGAATGACAAGCAGCCCTCGAAAGACAAGAATGCCAGCAAGGCCGATGGAAAACCGACTGCGGACTTGCCTCGCACGGGCTCCGACATCGTTCCCATTATCGCGGTCATGCTTCTCCTTGCAGGAGCCGGAACCACTGCCGGTACGTTGATACGCCGCAAGCATGTGTAGCGGTATGTTCTAGAAACCATCACCAGATAAATGGCCGGTCGAAGCACATTAGCTGCGACCGGCCATTTATCAGATGGGGTACGGTGATTAGAAGACGCTGTAGCCGCCGTCTACGCGAATGTCAATGCCAGTAACGTACGAGGACGCGTCGCTGGCGAGGAAGAGCACCGTGCTGGCAATCTCGTCATTCGTGCCGAAACGATGCATCGGCACGACCTCGAGCATGGCGTCGTGGCCAGGCATGTCGATACGGCCATTGAAAATTCCAGACCACACGTATCCGGGGGAGATGGTGTTGGAACGGATACCATCCTTGGCGAGCGCGGCAGCAAGGTAACGTGAGTGTTCCATGATGGCCGCTTTGGTGGCGCCATACGCGTTCACCGGCGTCGGACTTCCCATCATGTAGTTCGCGTTGTGTCCGGACAGGGAGGCTGTGAAGATCAGTGAGCCGCCATGACCGTGTTCGCGCATGATTTCATGCGCGATGCGGCCGGTACGGTAGGTGCCGTTGAGGTTGATGTTGATGGTGCGCGTCCATACTTCTTCGGTGGCGTCTTGATCGTCGCCCGGTACGTTGACTCCGGCGTTGAGGAACGCGAAGTCGACGGTGCCCAGCTGTTCCACCAATTGTGTTTTGAGTTCGGCTACTTGTTCGACGTTGGTGACGTCGCAGGTGAGCGCGATGACGTTGGTGCCGAAACGTTCGCTCATGTCTTTCGCCAGTTCGGTGAGCTTGTCTTCTTGGCTGGGCAGGTCGACTAGTGCGACGTCTGCTCCGGCTTGGGCGAGCGCGGCCGCCGCGTTGCGTCCTAGACCGCCTGCGGCTCCGGTGACGAAGCCTTTGCGGCCGCGCATTGAGAATTTGTCGAGTATCGAGTAGTTTGAATCCTCCCATTTGTCGAGGGGATAACGTTCGTCGAAGATTTGTTCGACGGTTTTCTCTGGAATCTTCGATGATTCGTCTGCCATGTTTCGCTCCTTTGCGTGATGGTGACCGCTTGTTTGGATTGCGTCCGCGCATCATGTTTTGCGCATCTATGGACCATGTTTGCGGTTGCCTATGCTCGTGCCTGCGGTCATTCGGCGTCCGTGCCGAACCAATCCGAGTATAGCAAATAACACGATGGCGGTGCTGTCAGTATTTGTCAGGTAAAACGTAGTGAGGAAACCGTAAGGTCAATATAAGAAGATAGTTGATGATTGAAAGGGGAGTGGTGATGACGGATTTGAAAATGTTTTCCAAGCCTGTGGTGTTCACGGATTTCGATGGGGTGCTCAACGCCTTTCCGGATGACAAGCTTTTGCGCAGGGGCGGCGTGAACAAAGTTATGACCTGGGCGAAGCCCGACAGTCCCTACGCGAAAATGTACAATCCTGAAAAAGCGTTCCACCTGAACGGCAACGAAAAAGCCCACACGCCCGTAGGCTCATGGCGCATCCACTGGTCCAGCGAACTATCCGACGCCATGTACGCGTTGGCAGTTGACGGCATTGTGGAATTGTGGTGGCTGTCCACCTGGCAGCCATACTGCAGTCAGATTCTCGACCCGATGCTCGGATGGGATCCCATGCTGGTCGATGTCATCACCTGGTACGATCCTGTCACCAAATGGGGACGTGAGGCAGGCAAATGGCAGACCATCCAACGACGCGTACGCATCGAATGCGAAGAGAATGAACCCGCGCCGATCGTATGGATCGACGATGATGAATGCTTCGAACAGCGCGCGCAGCTCTTGGAGGAACTCCAGCCGAAAGCGCCGGTGCTTATGGTCCGCCCGGACTATCGTATCGGCATCAGCCGTCGCCAATGGAAACTGATCGATACGTTCGTACACCATCCCGAACAGTTCGACACGGTCACGTTCGACATGGAACCAACCTGCAGGATATACGACATCCACCACGGTTTCTAGCCTAAATGAATTACCATGGGAGGATAGTCGAGCGGAATGAAGGAAGGATGGGGTTATGGCGGAACGTATCGTGGAGCGTCTTATCCGAGAGCGTGATACTCGATATGGTGACGGCATTTACACGACCACGCAAATCCAGTTCGCATGGAATTCCAATCATATGGAAGGTTCCACCCTTACTGCCAAACAGACCGCGCAGCTATTTGCCACCGGTACCTATACCACGGATGGCAGCGAACAGGTCAATCCTGATGATGCGTTGGAAACCCGTAATCATTTTGCTGCGTTCCGTTGGATTCTCGACCATGCTGATGAGCCGGTGGACCGGGATATGGTCTGTCACCTGCATGCCATTCTCAAGCAGGGCACCAGACAGGTCTCCGACTCGCTTTTCAACGTGGGCGGCTACAAGACTCGGCCGAACTTTATCGGCAATCCTGTCACTCCGACAAGGACCGCGCTGCCGCAGGATGTTCCCGAATTTATGGACAGGCTGTTTGATATGTGCACGAAACTTGAGGACGAGCCATATCAGATCGCCCGTGTCCATTGGACGTTTGAGAAGATTCACCCATTTTCGGACGGCAACGGTCGAATCGGACGGCTTATCATGTTCAAGGAGCTTTTGCGTATCGATGCGTTGCCTGTCCTTGTCCATGACGCGTATCGTGCGGAGTACGTCAATGGCATCAGTAAGTTTCCGGACGAGCCAGGATGGCTGGTTGATACGCTTCTATTCGAACGGGACCTTTACCGGTCGCATGTTCTGAAAACGGATGCCGAGGCATTGCGTTACACGTACCATGACCAATGGAATATGGCTGAGCATCGGGTGGAACGAGATGAGGATCTGGAATTCGCCAAGCTCATCGACACGAAGGCCCAGCCGTTGTTCAATGAGGAGTATCAGCAGCGCGAACGGCTCCTATGGGGCGAATAGCGGTCCGACTGTGTGTTCCTCCTTCCAAACGTGACATGAACCGAATGTGCATTGAGATGTGCAATTTGTGCACATTGCGGTCGCCGGCCGTTCACCTTGGTGTAAGAAGGAATCAGCCTTCGGACTTTAGCATGAGGTGCAATGGCGCGTATTGAATGCGCGCATACGAGGAAGTGAGAGCTGCATACATGCGTGTATTCGACTTCGATGGAACCATCTATGACGGAGAAAGCCTGTTCGACCTGTACCTGTTTTCGGCCAAATACAATCCGAAAGTATTGCGGTACATCGCCCCGGTACTGCGCTATGCCATCAAATACAAGCTCGGACGAGCCACGTTCGATCAAATGGAATACGGTGTGGGCAAGCTATGCCACGGATATATAAGCGAACTTGCCGAATCGTTGGAATTCGAAGAATTGGTCAACGCCTTCTGGGATCAGAACATGAAGCGCATCAAACCCTGGTATAAGCCACGCGAAGACGATGCGATCCTCACCGCCTCGTTCGACATCACCGTGGGCGAGGCCTGCCGCAGGCTTGGCGTGCAACATTTGGTCTCGTCCACCATCGACGACAACACGTTGAACGTAAACTACCTCAACTTCAACACCAACAAGCCCAAACGATTCCGCGAACTCTACGGAGACAACGTTCGAATGGACGAATTCTACACAGACAGCCGATTCGACCAGCCCATGATCGACATGGCCCGACGTGCCTACATGGTCAAAGGCAACAAAATCCACCAAGTCAAATAGCCGGAAAGGCTGGAACGGAACACGGCGGCAAGGACCGATCCTGACATCTCCCCTTCGGCATGGACGCCTTGCACGAGCCAGGATGGGCGTCGGTCGGTCATATTGCCGTATATGGAAAATACGACCGACCGCAAAAACAGTTAGAACGACACGCGCTTGGACTGGTTTACGGCAGAAACCTCGCACACGATGCCAACAACTACCGCGAAACACGCTTCACACACAACAAATAAATCAACCAAGCAACAGGCATCGCCAACATAAACACCGGATAAAACCACACAGCAGGCAAATGCCCATACACCAAACCACCCACAAACGGACCAACCGACATACCCAAATCAATACCCGCATAATACGTACTATTCGCAATACCACTGCGCTCGCGGCCTGCGATTACCACGGCCTGCGCCTGCGTGACTGAACTCATCAGACCGTAGCCGACAGCGGTGAAAATCGCAGCCAACAACAGCATCCAATCATTGAACAGGAACGTCATGCATGCGAGCATCGCCAGCATGCCCAACGAGCAGACCGTCAGCCAGAAACGGAAGCCCTTGCTGTCGAACAGGTCGCGCAAGCCCAGTCGCAACACCAATAACGCGACCGCGTAAAACATGAAAAACAGGTCGGATGATACCGGCAGATGACGAGACTGAACATAACTCACGATGAAGGACTGATTTGCGAAATACGCTATCGCAAACATCATGAACGTCAGCGACAACGGCACCACACGCGGTTCTAGAATCGAACGGATCGAAAAACGATGCTTTTTGGTTGCGCTAGCAGAACCGTCAATGTCTACGGCAGTGGAGGGATTCTCCGTTATGGAAGTCTGCTTTTTGCGTACCGGCTGTCCGCCATTCTTCACCATCAGTGTGGCGAGCAGCATGATCACCGCCAGCACCAGCGAACTCAAAAACGTCAGACGATAACCGATGTATTTTTGCGCGCGAATACCCAATGCCGGTCCGACCGCCATAGCCAGCGCGTTCATCGTGCCATACAATCCCATGCCGGCACCCATATGCCGGATCGGCAGCAAAAGCGACATCCACGTGGCCAGGCAGACCGAGCAGCATGCGAAACCAACGCCGTTGATCACGCGAGCCATGATGAGCATGATGGGGGAGTTTGCGAAATAGTACAGCAGTCCGGCGGCGAAATAGAGCACCGTGCCAACCGCCACAAGTGTGCGCTTGCTGGTTTTGTCGGAAAGATTGCCTGCGATAGGGCGGCAGAACAGTGAGATGAAACTCATCGACCCGGCCACCGCACCCATCAGCATGCCGTCCGCGCCCAACGATTCCGCATATCCGGCAACGATCGGATTGGCAAGCATATTGCTCGACATGAAACAGAACGTCGCAAGCATGACCAACGCCATATCACGGGTGATGAGACGATCATGCTTACGCCGGGGCTGTTCGGGCTGGTTCGATTGTTGTGCCGGTTGCTTCTGTCGTACCGATTCAGATGCGGGTATCGTTGGTGCTGTCATGCTTGTTCGCCTCCGAGCATGCAACTGTAGCAGCCTTGACGAAAAACGGCCGTCCACATATTGCGGACGGCCGATGGAGATGGCTTTAACGATGTGAAAGTATGCTTCGCTTACAGAGTTTTTACAGAGCTTTGGCGGCCTGCTCGACAAAACCTTCCATACCGTCGATGTCAACGACATGGTCGAAACGCACGTCGGCGGTCTCCAAACCGCGCAACGCGGCCGGAGCGGTAGTGCCGGTCGCCTCGGCAAGCACGTCCATGCATTCGAAATCCGTGCCGGAAGCATCCAAACCCAAGGACTCGTTGACCACGCGCGGGAACTTGTACGGGCTGGCGGTGCTCAGCAGCACGCGCGGCGTCAGCGGATCGCGAGGCATCTGCTGCATCACGTAATAACCGCACGCGGTATGCGGGTCGATCACATAATGGTTCTTGTTCCAGCAATCCGCGATCATCTCACGCACCTGATCCTCATCGGCCCAGCCGGTGCCGAACAGGGAACGAATCTTGGCCAGCATCGGTTCGGGAACCTCATAGGCGCCCCACTGGTTCAAATCGTTCATCAGCATGGCGATCAGACGAGTGTCCTTGTCGGACATGTAATACAGCATGCGTTCCAGATTCGAGGAGATAAGAATGTCCATCGACGGGGAAATCGTCTGATAGAACGGACGCTGACGGTTATACGTGCCGGAAGTCAGGAAATCGAACAGCACATTGTTCTTATCGGACGCAACAACCAGATGCTTGACCGGCAAGCCTAACAGCTTCGCATAATATCCGGCGAGAATATCGCCGAAATTACCGGTCGGCACCACAAACTCGACCTCATCACCGACATTGATGACCTGCTGTTCGAGCAGCTGCGCGTAAGCGGAGAAATAATAGACGACCTGCGGCACCAAACGTCCCACATTGATCGAATTTGCGGAAGACAGTACCACATGCGAATCGGAAGCCAAACGATTGGCAAGCTCACGATCACCGAAAATGCGTTTGACAGCGGACTGAGCGTCATCGAAATTGCCCTTCACCGCGCAGACATTCACATTCGAACCAGCCTGCGTGCTCATCTGCAGTTCCTGTACCTGGCTAACCTTGCCTTCCGGATAGAACACGGTGATGCCTGTGCCCTCGGCATCCGCGAAACCAGCGAGCGCCGCCTTGCCGGTGTCTCCGGAGGTGGCTGTCACGATCATGATTTTCTCGTTGCCATCGCCGCCGGCCGGGGTGGTGCGTGCCATGAAACGCGGCAGGATCTGCAATGCGACATCTTTGAATGCGGAGGTCGGGCCGTTAAACAGTTCCATCACGTAGTCATCGCCGAGCGGCTTGACCGGGGTGATCTTTTCGTCGGACCATTGCGCGCCGTACGCTTCATCGATGCATGCCTTGAGTTCGGTTTCGGAGAAGTCGGGCAGCAGCACGCTCAGCACGTCGAATGCGATCTGCTGGTAGGACTTGCCTGCGAGAGATGCGACGTCTACGTGGGTTTCGCCCAGTGAGTCGGTTACGAACAGGCCGCCGTCGTCGGCGATGCCTTTGCGTATGGCTTGCTTGGAGGTGAGTGAATCGGTGGTGCTGCGAGTGCTGTGGAACGTGGTCACTGGATTTCCTTAGCAATAGAACGGACAATGAACGTCAAACAATATTGAGTGTAGCGTTATGGGCGGGAAGAAGCGTGTTTGGCGTCCGTGGAATGGGACGATGCGTGTTTATGGGTGGTGATTGTTTCCTGCTTGTTTCGTGATTGCTTCCATGTTTCGAAACGCCCTATTCCCTCATGCGATTTGTGCACGTACACTTCATCGTTAAGCCTGCACGTTCGTACGGGCAACGTATTTATCCTCCAAGCCAAGGAGAGCTCAATGACCGCATCGCCTCTCGCGCAAACTCCGAACGACATGTTCAACGCGCCTATCGCCGAAGCAGACCCCGAAATCGCCGAGGTACTCAACGCTGAGTTGTCTCGACAGCAGAACGGCTTGGAGATGATCGCCTCCGAAAACTTCGTGCCGCGTGCCGTGCTTCAGGCTCAGGGTTCCGTGCTGACCAACAAGTATGCCGAAGGCTATCCGGGACGCCGCTACTATGGTGGCTGCGAGCAGGTTGACAAGATCGAAACCATTGCCCGTGAGCGTGGCAAGAGCCTGTTTGGTGCCGAATACGTCAACGTGCAGCCTCACTCCGGCGCACAGGCCAATGCAGCCGTCTACCAGGCGCTCGTCAAGCCGGGCGACACCGTGCTCGGTCTTGCCCTCGACCATGGCGGACATCTCACCCACGGCATGAAAATCAACTTCTCCGGACGTTTCTACCATGCCGAAGCCTACGGAGTCAATCCTGAAACTTTCCGCATCGATCCTGAAATCATCCGCCAGCGCGCGCTTGAAACCCACCCGGCCATGATCATCGGCGGCTGGAGCGCCTACCCGCGTATCGAAGACTTCAAGGCCATGAAGGAAATCGCCGACGAAGTCGGAGCCAAGTTCTGGGTTGATATGGCACACTTCGCGGGCCTTGTCGCAGCCGGACTGCACCCGAGCCCGGTCCCGTACGCCGATGTCGTATCCTCCACGGCTCACAAGACTCTTGGCGGTCCGCGTTCCGGTTTCATTCTCGCCAAGCAGGACTATGCCAAGAAGCTCAACTCCGCGGTCTTCCCGGGTCAGCAGGGCGGTCCGCTCATGCACGTCATCGCAGGCAAGGCCGTCGCGTTCAAGGTCGCAGCCTCTCCGGAGTTCAAGGACCGCATGCAGCGCACCCTCGACGGTGCCAAGATCCTCGCCGAACGCCTCATGTCCGACGATGTCAAGAACAACGGCATCAGCGTCCTCACCGGCGGCACCGACGTCCACCTCGTCATGGTTGATCTGCGCAACAGCGAAATGGACGGCCAGCAGGGCGAAGACCTCCTCGCCCAGTGCGGCATCACCATCAACCGCAACACCGTTCCGTTCGATCCGCGTCCGGCAAGCGTGGCTTCCGGTCTGCGCATCGGCACCAGCGCCCTCGCCACCCGCGGCTTCGGCAACAAGGAATACGAAGAGGTCGCCGACATCATCGGAACCGCACTCGCAGCAGGCAAGGATGCCGACGTGGAAGCCCTCAGGGCTCGCGTCGACAAGCTCGCCGAAGACTTCCCGCTGTATCCGGGTCTCGATCAGATCCACTGATTCCATGTCGAATAACGGTTGATCGAGAACGGTTTCGGATATAAATCTCTGAGGACACGTGACGTGCGAAATCGCGCCCTGTTTCCGATGCTACGACGAAATAATGGTCGAAGCTACGGAACAAGGCGCGATTTCGCGCTAATCTAGGAAACTATGACGAACCCACAGACCCAATCCAACGCCATGGAGCCCGATGTGCTCAACGAGGTGTGCGCCAAAGCCGACGCCGCCCGAATCGCGCAAGCGCAACTTGCCCAAACCAACACGCAGCGTAAAAACGAACTTCTCAACGCCATCGCTGACGCACTCGACGCGCGCGCCAATGAAATCGCGGAAGCCAACGCCATCGACATGCAGAAATCCGCCGAACATGGCATGGACGCAGGCAAACTCGACCGGCTCAAATTTGACGTACCCCGCGTCAACGCAGCCGCACAAGGTGTGCGCCACGTAGCCACCCTACAGGATCCGATCGGTGAAATCGTGCGCGGATACCACCTCGACAACGGTCTGCGACTCGAACAAACCCGCGTGCCCATCGGCGTGCTCGGCATGATCTACGAAGCACGACCCAACGTCACCGTCGACGTCGCGTCACTCTGCATCAAATCAGGCAACGCGGCACTCCTCAGAGGAGGACACGCGGCCGAACGCACCAACGCAGCCACCCTCAACATCATCGCCGACGTATTGCACGAACACGGATATGATGCCGCACTCATCGCTTCCGTCGACGAATACGGGCGTCAAGGCGCCAACGCCATGATGCAGGCCCAAGGCCACATCGACCTGCTTATTCCACGAGGGGGAGCGGGCCTCATCCAAGCCGTCGTGCAAAACTCCAAAGTACCCGTCATCGAAACCGGAGCGGGCAACGTACACATCTACGTCGACCGAACCGGCGACCAAAACAAAGCCATCCCCATCATTCTCAACGCCAAAACGCAACGCGTCGGCGTCTGCAACGCCACTGAAAAACTCCTCGTGCACAGTGACATCGCCGAAGCGTTCCTTCCGCAAATCGCCACAGCGCTTGCCGCAGCCGACGTCGAAGTGCATGCCGACGAACAGGCCTACGAGATCATCGACAAAACCGGTATTGACGGGGTGAAACTGATACATGCCACTGAGGAAGACTGGGATACCGAGTATCTCGCGTTGAAGATCGGCGTCAAAGTGGTCGACTCACTCGACGAGGCCATCAGCCACATTAACCGCCACTCCACAGGGCATACCGAATCCATTATCGCCGAAGACTATTCGGCCATTGAGGAATTCACCTCACGCATCGACTCGGCGGTGGTGATGGTCAACGCGTCCACGCGTTTCACAGATGGGGGAGTGTTCGGCTTCGGCGCGGAACTTGGTATCTCCACGCAAAAAATGCATGCACGCGGGCCCATGGGACTACGCGAAATGACCACGACCAAGTGGATCGGCTACGGAACAGGCCAGGTACGGGCATGAACGAACACAACAATAATGACGGCCAGATGGAGGAAACAATGACTGACGCTAAGAACCCATGGAATGCGGATCTCAATGACCCCTATCTGGGATTGAAGCTCGCATCCGAACGATTAAGCATCGTACGATACGTGTTTCTCGTGCAGATCGAGGACGGCATCGCATCGGCGGCACAGCGTGCTTCACTCGAATACGCCGACGCGGTGCTGATCGGTTGGCCGGAAGTCGATGCCGAAGACGTGGTGGAACTCGACGAAGAGAAGCTTAAAAGCGTCGATGAGCAGATGCGGCTCATGGAACAGTACATCGCCAAATTCAGCGCCATGGAGCGCGAACAGGATATTGACGGCATGACCGATACGCTGATTCGCGTCACCGAACGTGTGGCGGAAGTGCGTCGCGCCTATCAGCCGGACTTCCCTCTGCCGACTTTCGCGGAGATCAGGCGCGTCGTGCAGGACGAGTGGGATGAGGATATGGGCAAAATCGACCCGGACAACGCATCGCCAACGGCAGACAGCATCGGCCGTGAGACCGCGGACGCCGATCAGGAACAAAAAAACGAGGATGCCTCATGACCGGCCCGAAACGCATGCGGCCCGAATCCGCCGAAGCCGATTCCGAACTTGCCATCAGCTATGTGGTGGAACCGGAACGGCGCATGTCCGACCTTTCCGTGGAATCAGCAGGTTCCGCGGTGGCCACAGGCCGACGTTCAGCACGCGGCAACTGGCATAGCAGGCCTCGCATCGGTATCATGGGCGGCACGTTCGACCCCATCCACAACGGCCACTTGGTGGCGGCCTCAGAAGTGTCGTGGGTGTACGACCTCGACGAAGTGATCTTCGTGCCGACGGGACGCCCCGTATTCAAACTCGACAAGAACGTCACCAACGCGGAAGACCGGTATCTCATGACGGTCATCGCCACCGCGTCCAATCCGAAATTCACCGTATCACGCGTGGACATCGACCGTCCGGGAGTCACCTATACCATCGACACGTTGCGAGACATCCGTGCGCAACATCCCGACGCGGAACTCTTCTTCATCACCGGAGCTGACGCGGTCGCGGAAATCATGCAATGGAAAGACGCCGACAAAATGTGGGATCTGGCCCACTTCGTGGCCGTGACCCGCCCCGGGTACTCATCGCCGGAAGGGGTGAAACTGCCGGAAGGCAAGGTCGATACGTTGGAAATACCGGCACTGGCGATTTCCTCGACCGATGTGCGGCGACGTGCGGAGCATGGGGAGCCTGTTTGGTACCTCGTACCGGACGGCGTGGTGCAATATATTGGCAAGCACGGACTGTACCGGTAAATTTCAGGTGAACACGCGCGGGTGAGACGGTCTGCGCAGATGGTTAATATGGGTCACGTCCACTTGACGCGAAAACAGACGTTTGGAGACATGGTGAGCGCAATCCTTGAAGGAAAGCCGGATAAAAACCTTATCCTTGTCACAGGCAGAACACATCCGAAACTGGCGGCGGAAGTCGCCGAACAACTTGGCATTGATGTTCTGGAAACCACAGCATACGACTTCGCCAACGGCGAAATGTACGTGCGCTACACCGAATCCGTGCGTGGCGCGGACGTGTTCGTACTGCAAAGCCACGCAGCCCCGATCAACCAATCGATTATGGAACAGCTCATCATGATTGATGCGCTCAAGCGTGCATCCGCGCGTTCCATCACCGCGGTCTGCCCACTGCTTGGCTACTCGCGCCAAGACAAGAAGCATCGCGGCCGCGAGCCCATTTCCTGCCGTCTCATGTTCGACCTGCTGAAGACCGCAGGTGCCGACCGCATCATGAGTGTCGACCTGCATGCGGCGCAGTCCCAAGGCTTCTTCGACGGTCCTGTCGACCACCTTATCGCTATGCCGGTGCTGGTCGACTACATTCGCGACCGTTTCTCCAACCAGCTTGACAATGTTGCCGTCGTCTCTCCGGATGCGGGCCGCATTCGTGTTGCGGAGCAGTGGGCGCAGCGTCTTGGCGGTGGTCCGCTCGCATTCGTCCACAAGACGCGTGACATCACCCGTCCGAACCAAGCGGTCGCCAACCGAGTCGTGGGCGATGTCGAAGGTAAGGACTGCGTGCTCGTCGACGATCTCATCGATACCGCCGGAACCATTGCCGGTGCATGCAGCGTGCTTAAGGATGCCGGTGCCAAGTCGGTGACTGTCGTCGCCACACATGGCGTGCTGTCTGGTCCCGCCGTCGAACGTTTGAAGAACAGCGGAGCCCGCGAAGTCGTGCTTACCGACACCGTGCCGATTCCTGAAGAGAAGCGTTGGGACGGTTTGACCGTGCTGTCGATCGCGCCGCTGCTGGCCAGCGCCATCCGTGCTGTGTTCGAAGACGGCTCTGTGGCTGAGTTGTTCGACACATATCCGGAGCATCACGGACAGGGCTTCTTGTTCGCCTGATGACGCGTTGCGCGGGCATGCTTAGCGTACGTTCCGCATGTTTGTGGGGTAACTCCCATATAAGTGAAGCGAGTACCGTTGTTTAAGGTGCGCATAACACTTTTTGTGCACCTTAAACAACGTTTTTTATTAGTGCGACACGTCGAGACACGCGGTGTTGGCGACATGTGGCATAATAGACACTTGGCGGTAACCGCAAGGTTTTCCGCCATTCCCCCATGGTGTAATGGCAGCACACGGGTCTTTGGAACCCTTTGTCTTGGTTCGAGTCCAGGTGGGGGAACGGCTGACGGCCGCTCGACATCCGGGCGGCCGTCTATTGTTTTGAGGTGTTTCCACCCTCAATAGACATTCCGATCGAAGGGAATACGTCAGTTATGGCATTATCCGCAGCCATCGTCCTCGCCGCCGGCGAGGGTACCCGCATGCGTTCCAACAAGCCGAAGGTGCTGCATGCTTTTGCAGGCAAGACCTTCCTGAACAGGGTCATGGATTCGGTGGCCGCCCTGAATCCCGACACGCTGGCCGTGGTCGTGCACTTCCAGGCCGAGCGCGTCGCCGAAGCCGCCCGCTCCTATGACGAGCAGGTCACCATTGTGAACCAGGACGACATTCCCGGTACCGGCCGCGCCGTGCAGTGCGCAATGGCGCAGCTCACCGAGGCTGGCAAGGTCGATGGCCCGGTGCTGATCGCCGCCTCCGACATGCCGCTGCTCGACAGCGAGACGCTGCACCGTCTGGTCGAATTCCACACCGCCTCCGGCAACGGCGCCACTGTGCTCACCACCATCCTCGATGACCCGACCGGCTACGGCCGCATCATCCGCGATCGCGAAGGCAACGTGCTGCGCATCGTTGAACAGAAAGACGCCAACCGCAGCGAACTCGCCGTGCAGGAAGTGAACACCTCAGTCTACGTGTTCGAGGCTTCCGTGCTTACCGAGGCAATCGCCGGACTGAAGTCGAACAACGCGCAGGGTGAGTTCTATCTGACCGACGCGCTGGAAACCGCCAAGGCCGCTGGCAAGGTCGGCGCGTTCGCCGCTCCGGATCCGCTCACCGTCGAAGGCGTGAACGACCGCCTGCAGCTCGCCGCGCTGTCGAAGGCGCACAACCGTCGCGTATGCGAGCACTGGATGCTCAACGGCGTGACGATCCTCGACCCCGACACCACGTGGATCGAAGACGACGTCGAACTCGCGCAGGACGTGACCGTGCTGCCCGGATCGTTCCTCAAAGGCCACACCGTGATCGGTCAGAACGCGGTCGTGGGTCCATACACAACGTTGATCGACGCGACCGTGGACGCCGAGGCCGTCGTCGAACGCTCCCGCGTGCAGGGCTCGCATATCGGGCGTGCCGCGAACATCGGCCCGTGGACCTACATGCGGCCGGGCAACGAGC
>ENA-OPCL01000555-OPCL01000555.1-human-gut-metagenome-genome-assembly--contig:-NODE-555-length-31678-cov-4.589887_pt1 | contig 31678 bp, 16 predicted proteins | sample MGYA00241251_ERZ501482 | MGnify/ENA primary metagenome ERZ501482 (study PRJEB25962, sample SAMEA2042581) | human gut metagenome | biome: human gut; feature: human-associated habitat; material: faeces... | reverse complement strand
TTCTGAAAATTATTGAAGTTTAACCCCCTGTCGAAAAACGGGGAGTACTATAGACTACCAGACAATCCTTTGCTCGGCTGGTGGCAACGTTCATAAGATAGAACTTATTAATCATAATGCCATTAGCTGGATTCATGTTAGCGTTAGGGGGATTGAGAACAAGAATCACCACATCGAACTCATCACCTTGGAATTGATGAACTGTATTTACTTCTACTTCCAATCCACAGTTTCGGGATAATCCATCTTTTTCAATTATTTCTTTCAATAGTAGTTTCTGACCGACATAGGGAGTAATGATTCCAACTTTAAGTCCAGTATGATTTTCTTCTTCTCTGTATTTTGCAAACAGATGCCGCAAAAACTCAACAACAATAAGAGCGGAGTATATGTTATAGTTGCTTCCTCGGAGTTTCTCAAGATCGGTTATATATGGTGTAGGCTCTGAAGCATGCCAATGATGTTCCGTTATTGGGAATCTTACAAAAGATAAAGGCTGTTGAAAAATAGGTAATGCTCCTTTTGGAATGTCCATATTGCAATAGTCATTCCTCTGAGGCTCTATTTGGTCGTTATATGCGAATCTGCCAGTGAGAAGTGCCAAAGATTTCACACTACGGTATTGTTTACGTAATAGTGTAATCTTAATTTTATTTCTTACAGGTTCACAAAGTTTTGAAATATCATCAGAAAATTCTTTAAGACCAATGAACGAAAAGAAATTGAATTCGTCAAGATCTGCTTTTTCCAGTATGAATGGATCCAGATTGGTAATAGCCGGCAATTGTAACGGGTCGCCGGCAATGAGAAAGCGACATCTGGAATTATTCATTCTTCCTTTGATCAAAGCCAGGAGCACATAATCGAGTGTCACCATGGAAGCTTCGTCTATAATTATTATATCCCATGTATGGTCGTGAATATCCGTTAATGGGTCAGAGAAATAATGAATGGTGCAAGCAATAATATTGGCTCCTTCCTTATTGCAGGAATTAGTAACTTCAAGCCCTTGTGAAATAATTTGGTCAATCACTTCATTATTGTATGAGCTAGTAGTATTGACAGACCTGAGAACATCGCATCCGGCCTCTTTTATTTTCAATGCGACCACGTCAGAGGAATGATGGGTAGGAGTTAGAATCAGCACTTGCGCATCGTGATTATTTTTCAGTTCCTCATTTACCCTTTGGGCAATATATGTTGTTTTGCCCGTACCGGGAGGTCCAAACAGAACTTCTATATTCTCTGAAAGAATTGAACGCAGATCGGCGTCATGATCAAATTCTATAGACTCCAGGGCACTCTTAAGTCGGTTTATAAGAATCTCAATGTCGTCCTTTTTATTAGCTTCAACATATTTCATTCGAAGATTCAGAATCTCATTCAGCCAATCAAGAGTAAAGGGCCGTATAGTCTCAAGCTTTTCTTTCTGTTCCTGGATTTCTTTCTCAAGTTGAAAGCCTTCCAATACATTTTTCTCCTTTAGATAGTCGATAAGTCTGTCAACTTGTTCCGAAGAAACTACGCCGGACGAGGAAAGGAGTTCTCCGATTCTTCCCAATTCATCACTCGGAATCTCCTCAACGGGCAGTCCAAGTATCTTGCGCAATTCTTTAGATGCACAATTTATCCATGAGGCTTCACGAAGATTAGTAAAAAATAGAGGCTCAACTTTGAGAGAATATTCCCGATTCCTATTAACCGACTTATAACGACACCATCCTATGCTATCTATTGCGTCAATTTTTACTAAAAGGATTTCTGAGGCTTTTAAAGGATTCTTGATAGCATTGTTGTTAATAAAATATTCCAACCCTTCAACAGAGTACTCCGCAAATAATTCATAATAGATATTCTGCTGATTGTAATAGGCAGGGCGCTGTGCACCTTGTGGAATTCGGTTGATATTAGCGGCACTTATTGGGATTTTGCTTTTCACAATGGCAGGTTCTGAGGTCTTTTTTGAACTCTTTACCATCTTTTCAATTTCGCTAATCTCTTCAGAGCTCAGATACTGTTCTAAAGATGAACTTTCAAAGAATACGAACTCAGGATTGCCTTCAAAGAAAAAGTCGTTAATTTCATTGTGGATTTTAACCTTGTCCAAAATAAAGAAAGCAAAAGAGCCATCCTTCAGAATAGGACAAATACTTCTGGACTCAAAAGATTTTCTATGTTTTTCTCCAAGCGACTCATTATAAATCTTTGCAAATGCAGTTATGGATTTAAGTCTGGAATCTATATCATTGCTTTCGTCTAAAGCTTGAGGTAGATACACGCTTTCAGCCATAGTCAGCAAAGAGACTTTGGTCAGGCCTATTCCACGGAAAAAGCTCTTGCAGCCTTCATTTTGAAGCAAAAGAGGCGCCACAAATGAAATATTCTTCGCTTCGTTAATACGACTCTCATCCTCCTCAGGTATGTGTATATTAGCATCTGCCTGTCCTTTGATGAATGGAGCTTTGAATGTACCGTCTGCTGTAAGGATTATCTCCTTGTAACGAATGTCATCCCACAGCTTTTCAACTTCAAGCAATTTTGGATACCATGACAATAACCATGATTCGTCTCGATTAGCTAGAAAGCTACCTGTTATTTTTGAAAGAATCCTTTGGTTTGTCATGCGCTCGAGTCCTAATTCTTTAGCTATTTTTGCATCGTTTTTATGGCGCATCTTGAGTGTTGTTAAGACCCAGCCATAGTTTTCATTAAAAAGCTCGCTTAGAATATCCGAAGGATAGAGTTCCGGAAGATATTCAGCGTCCAATAGCACACCTTCAGACACTTTCAGATAGGATTTGCGTTGTTGACACCACAGCATCCTACCATTGCGGATTGCAGCTATAACATTCTCCGGGAACTTCCTTAAATCGAGGGAAGCGGAGGTGCCGGAAAAGTCGTCTACATTCTGAGTGTTTATAAAGGACGTGATGTTGTCGTCAATCCAAGGATTCTCTTCAGCTTCTCCTATTTGGCAAATCTCCTCAAGGGATTCCGACAGGATAACGGATAGCAGTTCTATCATTCTGGTATTATGCTCATTGTCAACTTCAATACTCTCTCGGTTGTTGGAAATCTGGAATGGAGCATGGAGAATCGCAGGAATAGGGCATTTGTCGGCCGTAGGCATATAGCAATACAGATGACTGGAATAGTTGTCGTCGATACGATGTTTTTCATCATCCACATGATATACGACGGCGGCCTTTAGCTCAGACCTTTCCTCGATTGCGCGTTCGAATTTCCAATAATGATCCTCTGTCTTCTCTTCGCCTTTAATAGTCTCATACCGCAAATCCAATCCTGAGCCAAATACTCCAGATGTTTTCAAAGAATACCTGCCATTGGATTCTTCTGCATTCCATTCAATCTCTGAGAGGGAATTGAGAAAGAGAAGCGGCTTCACATCGGCCAAACGCTTCAGCGTACTTAAAATCTCGTCAAATGCAACAGGTCGGTTATCCTTATTGAAAGGAAACAGGAATAAAGTTTCGCCGGATTTTCTTTGCGGATGGTCATGTTCAATTAATTCTGGAAGAATGTAATCCTCTATGGAAAACCATACGCCATCATCATAGATTTCCGGTTTTGTGGTGTATTGGAACACAGACTTGAAGCCAATACCAAATTTACCAATGCGGATGTTATTATCTTTTCTACCTCGTTTTGCACTGAAAGCGATGGAGATTATTGAGTTTATATCTCCAAGACAGCCTTCCTTCTGATCTGTTTCGTGAGTCTCGGGATTGGTAATTGTAAAATGCCTTGGTGCGTTGTGTACGAAAATCAGCGAATCCCTACTCAAGATAAAACGAACCATGGTAGCGCCTTGGTCATCGGCATTTTGAAGTAATTCATACACAAAATGTGCTTTGTCTTTATAAAGATTCTGGGCGATTTCCAACGCTCCACGATACATCGGATTCTTGAAGATTGCCCAGGCCTCCCGACATTGTTTATTGAGTTCCTCGAAATATAATTTTTCCTTCTGATTCATAATAGTTCCTTGATTTTTCTGATAACGTCATCCACCTCTTCAGTCATTATTGCGCCATTTTCATGATCGCAAGTTGTGAAAAGATTTTCTCCGAGGGTATAGCCTATTCCCTCGTAGAATTTCAGCTTACGTTCCCATGAAGCCTTGTATTCCGGTACGCCAAGCATTCCCAGATGTTCCCAGATGATTCTACCACCCCAGGGAGTTTCAAAGGAAAAGTCAGGAATGTATCGGTGGTCATTTTCTTCCAGTAGTCGCTCGTACTCAAATTCCACCCCGGCATTTACCAATTGGTTTACAATTACAACTTCTGACTTGCTACGTACAAACAGACCTTTCTTGGCTGTTCCATGAATCAGCCCCTCAACATAAGGGATATTAAGACGTTCTTCTCGAACGGAATAGTCAAATAGATTGGTATTTCGTCGTACGAGTACTGAGGCTTGTGGTTTAGTAAATTCTCTCAACCAACCAATAGAATCTTGAACAAGCAGGACAACACGTTTCTTTGCTCTGGTAAGAGCAGTATATATCAACTCACGACTTAAAATACGGCCGGTTTTGGGCAATACAACAAAAACCGTTTCAAAATCGCTGCCTTGGCTTTTATGAATTGTAATAGCGTATGCAAGCTCTATAGCAGCATCCGGGTCTTCTCCCTTAGCTCCCTTGAATCCGAAGGTCTCATGAGGTATGCCTACATACATAACATTGATATTTCCTTTATATATAGACTTGACAAACCCTATCTGACCATTGGCTAGAGGATATTTTTCTTTTGAGGGATAGGATTCTCGTAATATGTTCTGAAGTTGAATGACTTTATCATTCTTATATATTTTCTGTGTGCCGATTTCTTGATAATCTTCTTTGTAGTTGCTGTTATTTCCAATCCATGACTGAATATAGGAATTTAGTTGATATGTGCCCCATGCGGGATTTATCACTGGAGCAAGAATCTGAAGATTTTCGAGTGACGCAGGGTCTGACTCAAGCGACTTTAGGTTGCTAAAACCTAATTTTTGCTTCAAGGATTCTAGCAGTTCGACATCTGAACAAGCAAGTTCCTTGCAAATTGCATCCCTAAGGATTTGAGGCAGATCCTTTTCATCATTCCAATAATAAATCGAAAGATCGCCATCAAGATTATTGTTTTCGATTTTTTCGAATATTTCATCCGTAAATTTCTCCGGTTTGTTTCCACAGAACCAGGAGGCCAAGGTCAAAACATCCGAATCTCCACTGGCTATTGTGCGCACAACGGTGCGGAGATAGGTAATGGCAGATTTTAGACTGGCGTCTGCGTCATCACGGTTAAGATAATGGCATAAATCCGAGAATGGCCTGCCAGGACCTATCGGTGGTAGCTGATAGGGGTCTCCAATAAGTATTATTCGCTTTATGGACGTCATGTCAAGTGACTTAATAAGCGTATAAAGCATGTTGGTAGTCAGCATTGAACATTCATCAACAATTATATTCTTAGCTTTTGAGTATTTGCGCGAGTTTTCAGTCAGGCAAGGTTTCATGTTTTCAAAATCGAAGGCACCGAGACTGGTAAGAAACTGAGCTATGGTTTTTGAACTCACATTTTCGGCCATATTACTGAGCCTGACTCTTGCCTTTCCTGTGGGAGCCAGCAGTAGAACGCCTTCTGCTTTTATCTTTTCTGAACTTAGAAAAGATCTTACTACGGTAGTCTTACCGGTACCTGCGCCCCCAGTGAGTACTGAAAGGAGCTTTTTGTCCATCATTTCAAGAGCCTTGGCTTGCTGTTCTGTGGCCTCTTGACTGCGTTTGTTTGTTGGATCATAATTCTTGTCCGATTTAGCGATGGATAGCCAGTCTTCACAGGTAGGACTATTAACATTTCTCTTTGCTCTTTCTCGTAGTACTGTCCGAAGAAATTTCTCCATTTGATGATATTCCTTTAGTTGGATAGCAGTAGGGTTCTCATCAGGAACATAATCAAAGGATATTTCAAAGAACCGGCGATGTGTGAGAAGTATGTTTTTCGGGAGGAGAGCTTTATCTTCTTCCGCCATTATGTCGCGCAGATAGTCCTCCATCTCTTTTATTGACACAAGGGTGTCGCCGTCTGTAAGAACAGAATAAAGCCTTTCAATGACTAGCGATCTGAGGCGTCGAGTATCAAGAATTGATTCCGCTGCAAACGGAGGCATTGGGACATTATCACCCTGAATTGTCGGGTCGGCGAAGACTCCAAGATCAATTGTACGCGTTGAAACTTTTTCTATAGAATTCCGGACGCACCATTCACTGATGAGGTATGGATTGTTTAGTATGTCGTCTTTTTCATCATCTATGAAATGTTTAATGACATAGGATTCAAGTTCAAATCTGGATAATGTTATAAGGCGCTCGCGTGCATTGCTAGTTTGACCTTCCCAACTTATTCTGTACGTAGGAAGAAGCGGGTTGTAAACAGCGCCATCAATTTTGATTTCCTTATTTAGCAACTTTTTAAAATACTCCCATGGATTGTCTTTCGGTCCACATCCTTTTTTTCGCAGGTCGCTTTCAATCAGATTACCATAATCAAATCCCAGCGCTTTAAGTGCTGAAGCGAACGACGGGAAAGGTGTGATTTGTTTCTTGACATGCTCAATACGGTCATTAATCCACCTGAGCTGACATTGCCAGTCCTCGATTGAGCGGACCAGGCCATGTCGGATTACTGCTTCCAACGAACGGCGGGCAGCTTCAAGAATCAATAACATTGAATGATTGCTTATAAAATCACAACCATATGACAGTTCATCAAAAATCTTTCCGCTACTGTCAAATTTATCCAACGATAATTTGATCTCATCAAGAGCCTGTATTTTTGTCAAACCTTTCTTTTGGAATATGTTCTCATCCAACTCCAGATATTCTTTATATGGGAGAATGAATCCGAGAGATTTTTTTAGATCCGGACGAATAGAATGAGAGAACATTATCTCCCATAAGGGATAGGTATAGTCGGCTGTCGTTTCGTAGTCTTGAACGCCGTAATTTTTTACTATGTCTCCCATTCCCACAATCATTCGTGAACCTTCATCGTCAATTGGATTGCCTTTCTTACAATAAAAGACGCACATCGATTCCTCGGTTATCTCTGAGCTGAACCAATTAAGTACATCATACAATCGTTCCTTGTTATAAACCCAAGCCGAATCAAAAGGTGCACTTTCGGCAGGATAGAATTCCGGATGCTCCTTGCTGAGCTCCTCCTGTGCATCCATATTCAAGTAACGGAATGGTATTCCAAGAGCTGAATAAGCTGGTATCATTACTTTTGTAGGTAATAACTTAGAATGTGGATTCTCTGGATTCCAAGCATAGATATGAACAAATTCACGCTCATAAGCCTTGCGATTCATGAATCCTCCATTTTCTCCAGCACAAGCAGGACGTTCTTTTGTAGTTAATTTAGACCAGTCAATTCCACACGGCAATTGCTCACAATCTACTTTTGAGTTGACAATATTAGGTAGTTGTTTACAGAATGTATTACAACAAGGATTTACACATACATGCGAATTCCAACCATTGTCGTGCCAAGGTACTCGAACAGATATATGTTTCATTATTGAATTATTTTACGAAGTTAAATTATTTAAGATACAAAATCATTATACAATTTATAAGTTCATCTAACTGAAACTACTTCACCTTACATCGCTCATCCAGCACTCCTGCAAATATATCCATTTCTCTCTTGGAAATACTCAATCGTGTTGCTATTTCTCGCCATCCTTTTACGACTTCAATTACTTCAGAAATAATCTTTTCCGCTATTTTACGATTAAGCATATAATCTTCGCAAGTATCAAGTAAAATACCCAGTTCTGCTTTATTGGAAGTTGATGAGACAAGCAGACTCTGAAACTCATTCAGAGTAGGATTCATATCGTATGCCGGAGAAAGTGTCCAGCCTTTCGCAGTCAAAAGAAAGCCATGATTGCGGAAATGGTCATCACTATTGCCGATGCAGATATTGAATGCAACTCTGCGATACAGTTCTTGCAGATTATCCTCCACGTTAGTACAATTCTGAAGTATGAAATCGACAATATCCAGATAGCCATGGCCGGTATTAGCATTGTCACCATCATTCAAGCCCAATAGAGTCATGGCTGAAGCAAAATGTATACGCTTACCGTCTTCCTTCCTGTCAAATCGTCGAGAAAGCAAAGTATGGTATTTGTCGCTAGTAGAGATTACTCTTGTATCCGCAGCATTGACACCAGCCTTCTTTGCCAACAGATGTGAGAAATGTTCCCAAAATCCAACATCATAATCATCTTTGTGGGACGGAAACTTTGCTATATACAAAATCTTTTTCTCGTCAATTACACTTGCCTTTGGACGTGCTCCGCCAAGAGATGAACCAGGCTGTACCAGTTGAGCAATCCAACGCATTTCAGGTAACCTGTTCTCATCTTCACTTTTCTCTATTTCGGCACTAGCTGCAATCAACTCACGAATATCTGTCAGTGGGGGGATGCGCCGGATTTCGCTTGCATTAATATAATCTCCATTTATAGACTCCTTGAATCGAAAAGCCCCTATGCGAGAAAAGTCCTCAATCCCGATAAGATAGTCGAATGAAGAAAGCCGACGCACCGGACGTTTCTCTTCCTTTGCTAGAATCTGTTCCCGACGATTTATCAATGTACGCCCCCACCTGTCTGGAAGGGCATCAGAAAAACATCCGAAAATATCCTTACCTGGAGCTGTATATTGCTGCCCTGGATAGTTATTCAAATCATCACTAAGAAACAAACTACCATAATCCTTTAACCACTCATTACTATAACAAAATCCATAGCTGTCAGAGCCACGAAGTGATTCGTAACTTAACTCTCCAATTAGTCTTGGTTCTTTCAACCAATCAAAATCAGCAAACACATAGAGTCTTTTCATACCTTATTCTTTTTTTGATGCCCTTTCCCTTTGTTTAAGACTTAAATCCTGTAATGCTTTTCCCATTGCATCTTCTTTTGCAAGCAGAAGAATATCATCATCTAATTGAAGCGCATAAAGCACCCTAAGATAAATGCCTATTGCCACCGTTGGTACACCTTTCTCTATGCGTGAAACCGTCAGAGGTGAACAGGTGGCACGTTCGGCGACTTGGGCAATACTAAGATTCCTGCGTAGTCTGGCCAGCCTGATCTGCTCACCTACTATCAGCATCTTCTGCTCCAATTTTCTTGGCAACTTGGTACCCATTGTACTTTTTGTCATAGCTCAACATATCATATAATATGCAAATATAGCAGTTTTACTTTATTTTATGATGTGTTACAGAGATAAATTTTTGAATTTATTCCTGTTGAAATCTGCTTTGGTCACATTATTGGGCGTTGGAGATATTAAATGCTATTATATTATTCATAAGGCTGATATTTTACAGATAACAAACAATATATTGTTTATAGAAAGGTAGCAATAATTTGAACAGAAAAAGAAATAATACTTCCTTTTCTGTACAGAATATCACTACTTAGGTAATCTTGAAAAATAGCGACCTCTGTCACATAGGTCTGTTGTTTGTAACAATCACCGAAACACTGACCACACACAGCAATTGAACTATTTCAAAGCTCTTATTGCCGGCGAAAAGGCCATCAGCTCGACCGAAGTGATGCATCGCTATCAAATCTCTTCAACAACCTCAATATTCCGTTTAAAGGCAGTCCTTATCAAGAATGATATATTGGATAATAAAGCCGGTGAAATCTCGTTCCAAGACCCGATTTATGCCTATTGGTTGAAGACTGAGTTCTTTGCAAAATAATAAGACTATGAATAAGTATAACCTTACTTGGATTGACTTCGCCAATAAGAAAAGGTGCAGGCTTACTAAAGCTATAAATACTTTAGTAGTTATTTCTTGGAGAAAGCTTAATGTTGTATTATTCTATTCTTACCATCCCGGCCAACTGCACGAAATAATCATTTGACCAAATATCAAGTTCCTTTGGATTGCGTACGAAAGGCAATACATCTTCTTTCACTTGTTTTATATCAGCTGTAGAGAGACGCTCAATGAGTTTCTCCTTGAATAACTCTGGAGTAATATCCTCATTGTTAAACTGCTTGCATCGTTCTGCCAAATGAGTAAAATCTAACGGAACATTATGGCGTACATACCATTCAAAATCGTACCAATCACGACCTTTGACTCTATTCTTCCACACACGATAGACCAGTGCGTGCATCTTGCCTGCAAACAAGTCTGGAAGTGTAAAACAACGGGACATAAATGAATGTGGCTGAAGCAATAGCTTTTGTTCCGTCTTGAAGTTCAACGGTGGACAAGTATCTACTTCAATCTTTATCTTTATTGACTTCTCTGTTTGGGAGCCTTTAGTTATTTAATATGCCATCTAAAACGCATAAAAGTGGATGTATCATAATGGTTTGTCATGGCGACTCGAAGTTTTACAGTCATAGCATCAACTTTATCCGCACATTCATCTTCCATATCGAACAGTTGGCGTTGTTTCTGACGTAATTGCTTTGCTATTTTAGCTTCGTTCTCCTGAAGTTCAAATTTCAATTTTGCATTTCTTTCTTTACGAATTTGTCTTTTCAAGGCTTCATCTTCCTTGCGAAGAGCAATAACTTCATTCTCTAGTGAGTAAACTTGATCTTCTGCCCAAGCTTGGTACTTATCAATCTCAAAACTAACGTATTCTTCAGATCTGCTATAAACATCATGTTTCAAGTCATACAATTGTTGCTCATATGATTCGGTCAGCTACTCTTCAACATTGTCTCCAAACCATTTCGATTCATTAATAGCGTTTGCTTCAAACAATTTTTTAAGAAAATCTGGTGAAAGATTCTCTCCATCATCAGTTTTGCTACAGAAAAGAAGATGCTCATGTGAATCTAATTCATTGTAAGCCTTTACTTTATATACGACAGCTACACCTGATTTTCCCTTATAATTTTCCAGCAAAACTTGTCTAGAGGATAAATTGTCTACTTCAAATTCAATACTAGCATCAGGAACAGGGGGCTCTAATGCTCTGCTTATAATATATTCGCCAAGAGGATGCGTTACTCTTAACTGATGAAAATCTCCATGATCTTTGTTTAATATGTAAGTACCGGAAGGTATATTGCTTTTTAGTGATACTGGTAAAACAAAAGTAAGATTTTCATCATCAATGTCAGTAATTGAATCTTTCAAAACACTCTTGGCTAGTCGCCAAAAATGACGATTATAAGAATTTACTCTATCACGATCTTCGCTTTGTCGAATCTTCAGCTTATCAACAACCTCTTCATCAAAATTTTCAAGTAAAGACTTTTTGGTATCTTTAATTCGTTGCTGTATAATCTCTTCCAATTCAGACTGAAGTTGATTAAATGCAGCCTCAATTTCTCTTTCTGTACGACAAGTTTGGTAAATATGATTAAGCTTCTTCTCAAAATCAACTCCAGACTCCAATGAGCCTAAGACTTCGTCACTACTACCAAATACGCCTTCAAAAAGATTAAACTTCTCATTCAGCAATTCATAGACTCTACAGTCTGCGTAATTCAACTGATTTACAAAATTCACTACAACCACATCGAATTTTTGTCCATATCTGTGGCAACGTCCTATTCGCTGTTCTATTCTTTGAGGATTCCACGGCATGTCATAGTTGACAAGAAGTGAGCAGAATTGCAGGTTGATACCTTCAGCACCTGATTCTGTTGCAATCATGATTTCGGCATCTGTCCTAAAATGGTCAACCAATGCTTGTTTTCTATCTATAATTGTTCTTCCTGATATACGTTTAGAACCTGCATATAGAGATAGCCATTTTCGATAGATAGATTTAGAATCATCATCATTGTTTGAACCATTAAAGCAAACGACTTTTTCTTGGTATCCGTTATTCTGAAGAAAAGATTTTAAATACTCTTGAGTTCTACGACTTTCAGTAAAAATTAAAGCCTTTTTGGGTGCTCCAAGCATCTCATTTTTATGGAATGTCTTTTCTAGAGCAACGAGTAATTGCTTTGCCTTAGTCTCATTTACAATAGACTTTGCCTGTTCCTGATACATACGTAATTCAGCTATCTCCAAATCAATCGCATCAGAAATTGCAGGATTCAGTCCTTCGTTGATTTCGTCTTTCTCTTCATCGAGTGTTACTTCGTAGTCGTTTTCTACCGTTGACATGGCCGATAACAATTCACCAGTAACTTTGTAATGTTCTAGTCTTTCGACAAAACGCTGTAAAGTAAAACTTAACGCATATGCAGAAGAAGACATTATCTTTCTGACAATTAATGACAACATAGACCTTACCTTCTCAGGAATGCCATATGTTCCTGGCCTTTGAAGGTATTCGCTTATATTTTCATACAATTGTACTTCTTCAGGAGAAGCTTCATATTCTTGTACAAATGCAGTTCTCTTAGTGTAGTTGACATATTCTTTGACCTGTTGACGCAGTGTTCTATGTACAATATGAGACAGTCTACCTTTGAGTTCTCCAAACTTAGCAGAGTCTCTGGTAGTAATCATATTGTATTGCTCATTAAACGAATCAACTGTAGAAAAGAAATGTGGATCTATAATGCTTATTAAGCCATATAGTTCCTTTAGGTTGTTCTGTAATGGCGTTGCAGTTAACAAAATCTTTTTATAATGCTTAAAGGTATTCATCATTGTGTTACCAATGATATTACCTTTTTTGTAGACATTACGCATTTTGTGAGCTTCGTCAAATACGACCAAATCCCAATCAACCAACTGAAGTTCTTCTGAATGCTTTATTGCGAAATTATATGAGCAGATTATGATATGTCTACCATCTTCAAAGAGATTAGTGTCCAACTCCTTAATTTCCTTATAGCTTTCATTTTCGAGAATCACTGATGGTAAGTAAAATTTCTCCATCAATTCCAAATTCCACTGGTTTCTCAGAGATGCAGGAACAACAATAATAATTCGCCTCTTATGTTCTGCCCATAGTTCTGAAAGAATAATGCCAGCTTCAATAGTTTTACCCAAACCAACCTCGTCCGCTAAAATAGCACCTTTACTTAGTGGAGATTTGAATGCAAACAAAGCTGCTTCAACTTGGTGAGGATTCATATCAACTTTAGCTTCAGACAATACGCCAGTAAATCGACTATCGTCACTGGTCGATTTCTTATGCGATAAATCCCATGCATAATAAAGTTGTTGAGCAGGAGTTATACTATTTTTCATCTTACTTCTTTTCTATCTTAATAGAATATTCTGGTGACAATGCATCGAATTGTTCAATCTTTGCACCTCTCCAATACTTCTTGGCAATTTTCAAACAATCCTCTTTGAGTCTTTCGTCAATCATAGGATTTGCTTCTTTACCATAAATATCTCTTATTCTTTCATACGATTTCTGCAAATCCAAGTCGTTTAATGATATTCGAACTATATGGTATTTCTCATTGGGATGCTTTTGCATAAAAGTATTTTGAGATTTATGTAAATAGAATGGAGCAGTACCATCTTTAAGACTATACAATGTTGTTTTAACATCGACATAAATCCTGTCTGTAATATTATGGAAGTCATAATCTCCAATACCTTCTATTGCAGCATACTTATAATCCTTACCTTGGGCCAATAGATATTGCTCATAAATAAGTTCACCAATATATCCAATTGTTTGACGAACTTGCGACTCTTGAGTTTCATCATCAACCTCTTGCATTTCATGAAGAATCTCTAATATCATGTCTTTCTTATCAGCAAGTTCCATCAATTCATCTACATCAAATGATTCAGCCAACTCTTTAATATTGTCAAGTTTATCTTCATCGACCTTTAAGTTCGCATCATTATCACTTGTATTACTAATTGATTTTTCTGAAGTTTGAACTATCGTAGCGATATCTGTTCCTTTTTCTTCTGCAATTTGCTCAAGTTTTTCCAATTGGTCTACATATAGTCCTTGCAATACAATAAAAGGTTGCTGGAAGAACTCCATATCGGCAATATGTTTCTCTATCATCTTTATTGCAGAGATTTTTTCTGCATTAGGATATTGAACAACTACCAAACCATTAGTGTCATAACCAAATTCCTTGTTATCTATTGCTTTTGAGAAAACCTGTTCCCTATTTTTGAGCATTGTAAAGTTTATACCAATAGGTTTCTTTGATGTTTTAATCAAGATACCTCTAGATTCGGGCATATTCTTCCAAATCTGATATGGTTCTGTTGCAATTTCATTATAATCTCCTTCATGAGCCTTAACAGAAACCTCTAGTTTAGGAGATTTATGTAGTTTATGTTTAGAAAGTAATTCTAATCCTTCATAAGCAAACACGACTTCATTTACAAAGAAATTCTGCACCTTCTTGTCATTCATCAACATATCCAAGAATATTGGCGTCCAAGAATAAATAGATAAGAAACATGATTCTTTATCATATTCTTCAAGAGTAAATGTAGGGCAAATAGAGTCAAGTGACTTATCACGACATTCGACATTACCAGTATACCTTAAGAATACCATGTTAACAATGCCTTCTGGTAGTCTATCGATTATACGTTTTATATTCTTGTAGGCATTATCTCCATAAACGTATATAAGTTCAGCATTCAACAACCAGTTTATTGTTGATTCAGTTTTATCTGGGTCTTCAAAATCAGGAATAGCTATAGCTTCTTCGTTATCACGAATGAGTCTTCTTACAGAAATGTATGATTCACTGTCGGTTCTGATATTCTCAAACAAATTGATAGCATCAACATTCTGTTCCAACCATTTCTGCATTTCGTTGGGAAGCTTTTCTTCGTCATTAAGTAAAGATTGCTCTGCAAATACTTGGGTCTCTGAATCAAAATCAGAAATCTTGAAATACTCATCAAACCCTCTATACTGGTTAGTCTTAATCATTGTCAAAGCCTCGCTAAGACTCTCTTCTTTACCTATTTCAAGATTGTAATAATCAGGCCCATCATTAAGTGAATAGTCAAGACAGAAGCGGAGTTGCTCTATTGTGAGATGTTTATCTTTTATCTCGTCATAGATTTCTTTGCAAGAAACGTTCTCCTTCTTGTCTCCATAAAATTGTTCCTTAAACCACTCTGCATCATTATCTGAAGGAAGACAATCCAGGAATGAATCGATATGTTCATTCTCTTCTTGATAATCACCATTTAAGGCATACAGACTATACTCATGATCATAAGCAATGAAAACACTATCCTTTATTGTCTCTGGAAGTCCTTCATTATTATGTCTGATACAATTAAATATGGTTTTTCTAAATTCATTCTCTTCAGTATCACGTGACACGGCAAATTTAATAATCTGCCAACGAATATCAGAATCTGTAATCTTATGGTCGATAGATATTATAGACAACGAATTGATATAATGTTCCACAACAGCAGAGCTACAATTTCTGATAAGGGGGAATATTAGATTCTTATCTGAAATCTTATCTACAACAGAATTTGCAAAGTCGTCCCGAGTGATATTGAAAGCATTTGTATCTGATGAAATAAGAGTTTGTACCTTTTGAGGTATATAGTAAAATCCAATCTCTAACAAAGCACTTCTCAAATCCGTGTCAAGGTCATTAGTATAGTTTTTCCCACCATTAAGGGCCTGAACTTTAAAGCTATTATCATTACCTATAACCCTGTGTTTAAGCAAGAATCCATCAGATGATATCTTCGACAAAATAGCCAATGTATCAAAGTCTATAAACTGATTAGGGTCAATCAAGTCGTAGACATATAAGGTATTTATCATGAATGGTGCAGAACTCAACACCTTTTCGTACTTATATGGCACAAAATTATAATCAAAATATGAAGCTTGAAGTTTTTCATATTCTGCTTCAGATAACTTATCGAAGTTTTCTACATTCTGACATGATTCATCTGTAGGTTTACCATCTTTGTCAAGATATAATCTAAGTAATGAACCTGCAACAGATGTTCCACCTGCCTTGTAAGCATTCTGTATATCTCTTAGATATGCATCTGTGTTGTCGCCCCAGCCATCTTCTTGCTTTATATCATCGAAATGATTTACGATCCAATTCCACAGTGCTGTATTGTCGCCTTGTTTGTCAATAAGCCAATCTCGATGTTTAATACATTCAGGTATGCTACCTTTGATGCGGAAATTGTCAAACAAAATAGTCCCGTCCAAACGCTCTTCAAACAGTTCAGAGAATGGCAAATAATCACCACGCCAGTTCTGAAGAACAGTGATTCCATTTATAATTTCATCTTCGTAATCAGATTCATTTTCAGCAATCATACAGAGCGTTTGACATACAGCATCTCTGCCCATAGAAGTTTCTCTCAATTCTGCAAGATTTGCTTTTATCTTACCGAAAAGATTTGAATAATCATCTTCATCATATTCCTCACACATAGGTTCTACTATATACTCTTGACCTACAAATATTGGTTGTGTCGTCTGAGCCATATAGTAAACATTAATATCGGACTTCAATTCCCCCCATGAATATAAATTATTCTCATTTGAACGGAATAATTGTATTGTTTCAATATCTGAGATACAATCAAGACAATTGGTATGGAATAGTCTATAATCCTCCTTAGACATACACTTTATCCATGCGGACAATTTTTCCATGTCTGCCATTTGAAGCATCTCAGCAAAACGTAAAACACGAACCTTTTTATCAAAGTGGAAAGAATATTTTTTTCTGCTTTCATTGTCAATCCAATGTAAATCAGTTATACCAATATCTTTCAATAAAACATTCGTTTCCTTTTCTTCCTCACATACTTGTTCAAAAGGTACGTAAGTACCCTCAGATGTATAAGCATATTCCTTCAAGAATGGACGAATAACATCATAGAATGCTTTACGGAGCTTCTGTTCATCTTCAGAGTTATCTTCTGGCCGTGATGATATCAAGGACTGATAGATATAATCAAACTTTTCTCTATTTGTAACCAAAAGTGACTTCAATTCATCAACCAAATGTGTATATGCAAGACGCAATTGATCACAAGTTTTTTCTGTATCGCTTATACGCTGACGGCTATCATCTACCTCTAAAATCTGGCTGTCCAAAATAAAACCAAATCGATATTTTGTTTGTAGAATAGGCAATCCCTTAAAGAAATTAACCACATTTTTTTCAGCGAATATTGGATTGAAAGCAAAGTGATAATGGAATTTATTCCCTTCTTCTACAAAATCAACAAATAACGAACTAACAGGATGCTGCTCTGCTTCCTTACCCATCACATATATATGTTTAAGTGATTTGCCTACATTACGCTCTTGATCAGCTGTAATAGAAGCAAAAACGCCTAAACGTGCACGAACATTCTCAAGGTTGTTTTCTTCAATGATCGCATCATACTTACCCTTTCCTAAAGGTATAATTAAAGCCGTTCCCCTAGTCAAGAACGATTTATTTCTTGGTGGATCAACTAATTCATTGAATGCCTTAATTGCTCTTTGCGCTTCTTCATTGCTAAATCTTTCTAAATCTTGACCTGGTGCTATTGGATAATAGCTCATAAGAATTTTCGCAAACAGTATATGGTTCTCTACGTCGTCTGCTTGAGCAGGAATCCACTCATCATCGTTAATAAGCCAAGCATCCAACTGGGACATATTTTGCCAACTAACAAGATATGGTCCTTTTTTGTTATTAATGATGGCATCTTTAAGAAGTTCTTCTGTATTGACGTTATGATTTATATCTGCCAAAAGTGTATAAAGCAACTTGGAACCTTGACCATATTTACCTAGTTTGTCATCATCGTTTAACTTCAAGGATTTACCTTTTGCCAAAAAATTATATAACTGACCATCTCTAGGCTCTTCGCCTTCAGGAAGATCAAAAATATTGAGATCTGTAAAAAACGGTTCTCCGTTATTTAGTACTATCAAGAACTCTTCATTAGCATAGAAGAATAAAGAATCTGCACTTGCATCATACGCATTCTGCACAAATTCATAGAACAACTGTTCTTTTGCATTATTTGCAAAACTGGCTGCACCTGCTATGAGAGCATCGACTTTTTGTCCCTGCCCACTCATCATATTCAAAAAGTATTCTTTATTCGAACCTACTAGTTCAAGGGTTTCATTACCTTTTGAAATTGTTTTTATATATTGTCTGAGGTCTCTTACTTTCATAATTCCTCTACTGTATTTGATGTAAGGGATGATTTGAATGATAAATGTTTTGTTGAGTTCTTCTTGGCCTGGAGTATTGGGATATCTACCTTGACCACCAAAACCCGAACCAGAAATAAACACTTCTCCATTCATTTCTTGAATGGATTTAATTATCCCATTTTGATTCCAAAGATTATATAAGCTTAATGCACGTTCATAGCTACGAATTTCCATTGTGTGCCATACAGCTCTATCTGCTGCTTCATTTGCTTCCTTGGAACCTTTGTTCAAATGTCTGGCTGCTCGTCCTTCTATTATGATTTTGAAAGAGATGTTTACAGACTCTTTAAATTTGGACAAAATTTTGTTAACCAACTCTTTTCCCGCTTCTATAAAAATTTCTTCTTTATCAGCCGGGATATTTGCCAAATTAGGTTCAAACATTATATCTGATTTACACTCAAATCTTTGATATTGCTCATTATAATGGAAATACTCACTTACCAATGACTTTTGTGCTTCGTTGAACTCTCGAATCATTCTTGATTGTTCAATGGTGACTTTTATACTACCACCATCACCACCAATAGCTCCTGTTACCTTAATGTAGCCATACCATGCAACAAGACTGGTTATGATAAATACAACCAGAAAACCTGACATTAAATCTGTATAATTCTGCCAGAAATTATGCTCGTCACCTTCGTTTTTAAAATTCAACCTACTCATTTGTTGGTAATTCTGTTAAGTTGACTTTCAAGTTTCTGAAGAGTCTCAATTGTTGTGCTGATTTCATTGATGTGAGAAATCAGGTTCTCTATACGTTCTTGTCTTTCTTCCATTACAGCAATGACTTCATCCACCTTTTCATTTGTGTGGACAATATGCTTCATGCTATCATTAATGGTCGAAAGCATATTTTCTTGACTCTCATTCATCCTATGAACATTATTTACGGCATCAATATATGCTTGAGCTGCACTCTCATAGTTGCCCTTAATATTTCGAACATGATCACTGATGTATGCATAACTCTTTTCTAATGCTTCTACATTTATGACAATTGCTGAACTGAGGGCATTAACTTCATCAGTAACAGCCTTCTGTAAGTCCGTTACAAATGTAGAAAGAGAATTGCGTAATTCAGCACTTACTTCACGATTCATAGATGTACTGCTTTGAAGCATTTTTTGATTTACTTCAGCATAAGCGTCCTTCAAATCAACCATCTGTTGCAAGCTGTTTGTACTTTGTTCCTGAATCTTTTTATATTCAGCATTAAATTGTGCATTCATCTTTTCAGCGAAATCTGAGTTCTGACTAGCCAATTTCTCTGACAAAGCATTATAGTTTCAACGATAGAAGTCAATCTTTCATCCTGGCTAGAACGTAAATTAGCCAATGCAGAAGTCATTTGAGTACAGAGTGATGTGATTTGTTCTGTTACATTGTTAGATACAGACTGTAACTCTGTATTGGTCCCTGCAATCATTTGCTGGACATTAGTCTTTTGTTCTTCAAGCAGGCCTGTAGAGAGTGAAGACATTTTATCTGTCAAGGTCTCAAGAGCATCTGCACATTTTTTGAACTGATCTTCACCAAAGTCCTTAATATTCTGTTCAATCTGACCATGCATCTTAGTAAAGATATCATCCATTCTCTTTACAAAGTCATTGATAAATTGCTCAAGAATCTTACTTTGCTGGCTAATAGTAGTATTGAGTCGTTCATTATATACTTCATTTTTGGCACTTTGTTCTACAAGTTGCTGTGAAATCCTTGATAAAGATTCATTTGTTGTAGTTGACAACAGGGTAAGGTTATACAAACACTCTTCAGGTGTTTGTAGGTTAATTTTCTTTTCCAATTTCCGGTCTTCATATGAATACCATATCTTACATCCTGCTGTTGCGATAAACGCAGAAATAAGACCTGCTATAGAAGATGTAAAGGCAGGTACTAAATTTCGAATTATGGTATCTATTTCAAGTGTATCCTGGTTGATGTCGCCTAATGAATTACAGATAGCCACGAATGTTCCCAAAAGACCTAAAGATGTAAACAGTCCTGATAAGCTATTCAGCAACTGTCTAGATCTATTCTTTAGTATATAAATCCAAAAATTACAGCTATTAAAATGCTCACAATAAACACCCCTTTACCTGTTAGTAAAACAGCGAGAGGTTCAGTTAACCATTTGAATTCAATTTCAGTCATGACTTCTATTTATTGTTTCAACTTGTTATTCTTTACTAATTATTATACTGCAAAAGTAATCTATTTTAAGGAGAACAACTCCAAATCAATTTGCATAAAAAGCAGATTCTTTGATAAATTTTCGATGATTATTTTATAGTTTCATCTATTTTTGCATTAATAGAACTTAGAAAACATGGATAATTGACTATCTCTAAAAATATTTCATCAGATTTGAGAGCGATTAAGTAATCTGTTTTACACTCTAATATGCCAATGCATATTGTAAATTCTTGAGACATGTACACTATGAAAGACATAATCTTCAAAAAAGCGAAATCAAGTATTAGGAAAACGAATTTATAATAGTTCTTATTGTTTTTATAAATTCAGCAATAAATAACAACGATTTACTCCCGCCTTTATAACTTTATCCTTGTATCTATCTTTTTAGTATTTTTCTTTATTTCTATCATAAGATAGTATTTGCTTCTCAAAAAACGCTGCAAAACGTTCCTGCTCGCTTTTCGCAATTCTCAATTTCGTGGCTAATTTTCTCCATTCCTTAACTGCATTCAACACCTCGCCGATGATTTGCCCGGCAGTCTCTTTCGGAAGCATATATTCCTCACAAGAATTCAGCAGTTCATTCAAATCAGATTTATTGGTATATCTGTTGATCAGCAGACTCTGATATTCGTTTAAGGTAGGATTCATGTCATATGCCGGTGACAGAGTCCATCCCTTGACGGTCAGAAGGAAACCATGATTACGAAAATGGTCATCTGTGTTACCGATACAAATATTGAATGCCACCCTACGATACATCTCTTTCAGATTATCTTCCACATTGGTACAGTTTTGAATAATAAAATCAACAATATCCAAATAACCATTACCTGTATTAGCATTAGCTCCATCATTCAACCCCAAGAGTGTCATGGCTGAAGCAAAGTGTATACGTTTACCATCTTCTCGTCTGTCAAATCGTCTGGAAAGCAAAGTATGATATTTATCATTTGTGGAGATTATTCTTGTTCCCGCAGCATTGATCCCAGCGTTTTTTGCCAAAAGATGAGAAAAATGCTCCCAAAGACCTGCATCATAATCATCCTTACGGGACGGAAACTTTGCTATACAAAGATTTTTGTTTTCATCAATCACACTAGCTTTTGGACGTGCTCCACCAAGAGAAGAACCTGGCTGCACTAACTGTGCAATCCATCGCATTTCAGGAAGTTGGTCCTCTTCTTCGCTTTTTTCTATTTCAGAACTGGCTGCAATCAACTCACGAATGTCTGTTAATGGAGGAATATGCAAGCTTTCACTTGCATTAATATACTCCCCATCCATGGATTCTTTGAAGCGGAAACCTCCCATACGAGAAAAGTCCTCAATCCCGATAAGATAGTCAAATGAAGAAAGCCGACGCACCAGACGTTTTTCATCCTTTGCCAAAATCTGTTCCCGACGATTTATCAATGTACGCCCCCATCTGTCTGGAAGGGCATCAGAAAAACATCCGAAAATATCCTTGCCTGGAGTCGTGTATTGCTGACCGGGATAGTTGTTCAAGTCATCACTAAGAAACAGACCTCCATAGTCCTTGAGCCATTCATCCTTATAGCAAAATCCATAGCTGTCAGAGCCACGAAGGGATTCGTAACTCAGCTCTCCAATTAGTCTTGGTTCTTTCAACCAATCAAAATCAGCAAATACATATAGTCTTTTCATACCTTATTCTTTTTTTGATGCCCTTTCCCTTTGTTTAAGACTTAAATCCTGTAATGCTTTTCCCATTGCATCTTCTTTTGCAAGCAGAAGAATATCATCATCTAATTGAAGCGCATAAAGCACCCTAAGATAAATGCCTATTGCCACCGTTGGTACACCTTTCTCTATGCGTGAAACCGTCAGAGGTGAACAGGTGGCACGTTCGGCGACTTGGGCAATACTAAGATTCCTGCGTAGTCTGGCCAGCCTGATCTGCTCACCTACTATCAGCATCTTCTGCTCCAATTTTCTTGGCAACTTGGTACCCATTGTACTTTTTGTCATAGCTCAACATATCATATAATATGCAAATATAGCAGTTTTACTTTATTTTATGATGTGTTACAGAGATAAATTTTTGAATTTATTCCTGTTGAAATCTGCTTTGGTCACATTATTGGGCGTTGGAGATATTAAATGCTATTATATTATTCATAAGGCTGATATTTTACAGATAACAAACAATATATTGTTTATAGAAAGGTAGCAATAATTTGAACAGAAAAAGAAATAATACTTCCTTTTCTGTTCAAAAAACGGCATTTTTCACAAGTTTTTGTACCGCACATTTTGATATTCAATAAATTACACTTACTTTTACTTTCCAAAATGGAGGTACAAGCTGAGAATGATGCTAAAAATCACTAACTTACACATTATCAGATATTTGCCAATCTGCTGGTTGTGCCTTTTAGAGCGCTATACTATTGATAACCAACGATGTACACATACGCATCGGCAAATAATTGGCGGCGGCAGACAAGTTGCAATAAGTGTCGGCGAGCAGTGAATTCAGATTATTTTATATGAGGGGTAGCTTCCAAATAAAATCAACTTATCATATAATGGGCGATATGGCCATTATATGATAAGTTGATGAAGGAATGATCTGCTGATTGATGCACGCCTTTGTAAGAGTGCCGCGGAAGGGTTATCTGCGGGCGGCTTTCGCCAGCTCTCCGAGGAACCACGTCATTGAGGCCGTTCCGTCCATCGTAGGCTCGTTGGTGCTGTAGTCGCAATAGTCGTCGTGATAGACCGCCGCGCCGCCTTGAAACTTGGCATATTCGTCGTCGTGGCTCAGCACCACGCCGCGCAACGACTTGAAGATGGCAGTGTAGACAGGGCCGTCGACAAGTCCGCCGGTGATTTTATAGTCGTGTCCGTGACTTATCATTGAATGCGGGTCGCGCGGATAGTCGCCATTCTCGGGCAGCCCCACGACCATGCATTTACCCCACGGATTCACACCGAAGAGCCAGTCGCGCATGGCTGTCTCGATTTCTTGGAACTGGCAGTCGCCCGACAGCTTGCGGTAGAGCATCGCCTGCGTCACAAATGCCACTGTAAGGTTGTTGCTGCACCAGATGAAAGGGATGCCGTGTTTGAAGGCAGGATTTACGTCGGCGGCTCTGTCGGCCACGCGCTGCAAGCCGCAGCGCATGTTGCGCAGTGCCTCGGCGCGCTGTCGCTCGTTGCCGTGCATTGCAACCAATGCGTGTCCGATGTTGACAAACGGATACCATTGATAGTGTCGGGCGCTGTCGGCACCCATCCACGGAGTCACGGGTTCCTGACGTTCCCAATCAACCGCCTCCGTCATCATCTTTTCCGAGCCAGAGCAAGCCGCTATTGTCGCCGCCGCCAGCTCAAGGTCGTCGGTCCAGTTGTCCTCCTCGTAGAAATAAGGCGACACGGTGCATACCGTCTGGCAGTTGCCCGGGTTTGCCTTCGCCACATCGTATGCCACGCCCGACTTTCTAAGCAGCGTAGAGGCAAAAGCAGGGTCGAGCGTTTCAAACACCTTTGCGCCGAGAGCGAACGACGAGCTGAATTTTGCCACTGAAGAAGCCAGTCCGCGGCTGCGGTTCTTGTATTCTCTCAGTCCCGCCGGGCTACCGATGCACGGGTATACAGGTCGGTCTTTCCCCGCACCCCATCCATAGTCGGCCATCTGCTCGTTGGGCAGTCCCGGCGAGCGGTGGTCGCGGTCGTCGGCAATCTGGTTTAGGAACGTATTGTCGTCAGGATTCATTTTCAGCATCCATTCCAGACCCCAGCGAGCCTCGTCGAGTATGTCGGGGATTCCGTTTGCACCCTCAGTGCCGTCGGCTTGGAAGTTGTCCGCCCACACCGACGGATTCTGCGAGTAGGCAAACAGCATTTGGTAGACAGCGTTGGCAGAAGTGGTGAGATATTGCAGATAGTCGCTTGCGTCGTGCCATCCACCGCGCACGTCAACGTGCTCACCGTCGCGGTCGCCGCACAGCTGCAGGCGTCCGTCGTATCGGTGGCAGGAGTCGCGCATCAGCGGATTCCATCCGCAGCGTTGCTGCCGCATATAGTTCAGCGGCACCTCCTGTGCGCCGGCATAGGCATCGTTGGCGATTCGGAAAGATGAGGATTTTGCCCCTGCCGCAGTAATGTAGTATGTGCCAGGAGTCTTTACTTTTGAGAAGTCGAGCCGCGCCGTCTGAGCGAAGCCAGCAAACTCGCCCGTAGGTTTCACCGTGTGCATCACGGTCTTCTTTCCGGAGTCGGCGTTGACCACGCAGAACGATGTCGGGGCGTCGCCGTGTTCCATCATAATCACGGCAACTTTCACGTCGTCGACAAGGTATCCGATTTGGTTCACACGCAGATAATTTGCGGCATTGCAGTGGATAGCCGCGGCAATCATTAGGAGCAGAAAGGTTCTGATTCGGTTCATAATGTCAGGATGTGGTGATGATGAAAAGCAAAAAGGCGGCTGTCATGACATCCGCCTTTTCTATAAATTGTTGTAACGCTCAGATTAGAGGTTTGCTACGTTGTAGTTTGCAAACTCTTTGTCGATGGCAGCGCGGTCCTTGATAGAAGCATCAAGAGCGGCAGCCTTGCGGAGGTTTGCGTAAACAGCCTGTTCGTTGTTAGTGCGGGCAGCAACGACAGCCATCATATAGTAAGTAGTAGCGTTAGGAGCCTTTACAGCCTCGAGAGTGCTTTGAGCGGCGCTGTAGTCCTTGTTGAGGATTTGAGCGAGAGCCGCGTTGTTCGACTTGCTGTCGCCGAAAGCTTTGGCAGCAGTCTGGTAGTCACCCTGGCGGAGGTAGTAAACACCCATAGCCTCGTTGATACCTTCAGCGTTAGCAGCGCTACCGAAAGCTTCGCGAGCACCGTTGTAGTCCTTGTTCATCATCTTGATAAGACCAAGGTTCATCTTAGCCTCGTCGCTGTTAGGGTTGAGAGAAGCAGCCTTCTCGAAGTTAGCCTTAGCATCGTTGTAGTTACCCTTTACATACTGAGCCATACCGAGGTTGTTGTAAGCGCGGTAGTCATTAGGATATTGCTTAACGGCAGTTTTGTAGATGTCCTCTTTCTCGTTAACGTTGTCAGTCTTAGTGGCAGCGTAAAGGAGCTCGTCGATAGAGAGCTGAGTAGGATCTTCTTTGTACTGAGCTGCGATTTCCTCGTCGCTGCGACCGATAGTGTTGATCGAAGCAGAGATGCGAGAGTAGCGGAGTTGCGGAAGGATTTCCTTAGCCAACTGATCGAATACAGAAGAGAGGTTGCGGATTTCTTTCTCACGCTGTTCAGGGTCGCTGTACATAGAGAGAACGCTGAGGATAAGGTCTTTATCCTGGATGTTGCTCTCGGAAACGAGTTTCTGGAAACCGTCCCAGTCCTGAGCAGTGAACTCAGACGTGATGTCGCCGTAGTTGTCAACTTTTTCTTTCTTGAGGTTCTTGTTCAAGTAGTTAACAGTAGAGTGCTCACGTTTTTCAGACAGTTTGGCGTTGAATTTCACACCACCTTCAGGAGAAGCGAAAGAAGAAACGTGGATGCCTTCAATTTCTTTGTTGTCAGCCTTAGAAGCCTCGGCAACAGTTTCGTTGAAGTTAGAAACGCTTGTGCCTTTCTTCAACTCAGAAGCGCGAACGTTGGCCTGGTTGATAAGGAACATAAGGTTAGCGTCGCAGATTTCGTTGATTACGCGCTGATATTTGTCGGCAGCAGCAGAAGGAGTGACAGTAGTAGCGTCAGCCAAAGTAGAAGTGGCTACAACGCCTTCGCCAACTTTCACAGCAGGGAGAGTGTAGACTTTCTTGCCTTGAACCACGTTGAAGTCAAGGTAGAGGTCGCTCTTCATCATCTCCGGAGTGTAGACAAAGTTTACAGGGATTGTCACTGTACCGCCTTCTTTGTAGTTGATAACAGGATTGTTGCCCTTAACCTTCTCGCCCTGGAAAGTGTAAGACTGAGAAGTGGCCTTGTTGTCCATACCATAAGAAAGGTAAGGAGTTACGGTAACCTCAGCGTTCTTTTTGAAGAACTTTTGAGGGACATTGGCAGTTACTGTGCCAGGAACGTTGTCGCCCACAACTTCGAGTGGGTTAGGGTTGGTGGTGAAATGCTCGGCAGCGAAGTCCTGCATTTTCTTGTTACATCCAGTCAATGCAACAGCACCGACCAATACATACAAACTGATTTTTTTGTTCATAGTTATTGATGATTTTGAATTTGTATATTCTTTCTGCAAATATACGTTTGTTTTTTGATAAAGCCTTATTTTTTTTCAAATAAAAAAAAATTTCTCATTTTTTTATATGTAGACAACAATAAGACGATGAAAAAAGTTTGTTTTTTGTCTCTTTTTTGCGACAGATTGTATTGTTGTAGGTGTATTTTTGCCAAAAAAAGAAAACTATGGAAAACACAGAGAATACAAGCCAAGCCATGCACCTGCTTGCCGAAGCACACAGGGCATGGGAGCGGATGCGTCCGCTGAGAGAAAAACGCGAGCGCAACAAGAATTTCACCTATGGCAACCAGTGGTGCGACATGATGACCGACGAGCACGGTCGGCGCGTCAGCGAGTGGCAGCATCTGCGCGACAACGGCAAAGATCCGCTGACCAACAACCTTATCCGCCAGCTGGTCAAGAGCGTGGTGGGGCGGTTCCGCAGCCGTCTCGCCGCCGAACCCGCACCTGCGGAGCCTTTGCACGGCAACCTTGTGGGCGAGCTCGACAGCCGTCTGATGGAAGAATTTCTCATCTCCGGGTGCTGCTTCCAGCGCATTGACTTCGGCGAGGAAGGACGGGTTGCGCTCAGCAACGTGTCGCCGTCGCAGATGCTGTTCCGCGGCGGCGACGACCCCCGCTGCCGCGACTTCGACCTTGTCGGTCAGCTGCACGACATGCCGCTTGCCACTCTTGTTGAGCGGCTCAGCGACGGCAGCCGCACCCGCGCCATCGACATCTGCCGCCACTATCAGACACAGCCCGACGCCGTAGATTCAGGCACCGCCGACTTCTTCCGCAGCGGCAAACCCGGGCGAGTGCGCGTGGTCGAGCTGTGGCGGCGCGAGAGCCGGGAGGGCTACGACTGCCACAACCGGCGCACCGGCGAATGGTTTTTCCAGCCCGGCACACCCGAAGAGCCGGTCCACGACCCCGACATCGACCGCCGCTGGGAACTGCGCCACGTTTGGCGATGCTATTGGCTCAGCCCCGACGGCGCCGTCCTCAGCCAGTACGACAGTCCCTACGGCCACGGCAGCCACCCCTTCGCGTTGAAGCTCTATCCGCTGACCGACGGCGAGGTGCATTCGATGGTTGAGGACGTGATCGACCAGCAGAAATACGTCAATCGCCTCGTCACCCTTGTAGACCACGTGATGGGCGCCAGCGCGAAAGGCGTGCTCCTCTATCCAGACAATATCCTTCCCGAAGGCTTCACATGGAACGACCTCCGCTATGCTTGGTCGAAGCCCAACGGCATAGTCCCCTACCATCCCCGCGGCGGCAACGACCGTCCGGAGCAAGTGAGCGGCAACGCCACCAACATAGGCGCCTACGAGATGGTCAATCTTCAGATGCGCTTGTTTGAGCAGATAAGCGGTGTCAGCGGCGCCCTTCAAGGGCAGGCATCCGCCGGCACCACCGGCGCCCAGCTCTACGAAAGTCAGGTCAGCAACTCCACCATCGCCCTCGGCGACATCTTTGAAACCTTCGACAGTTTCCGCCGCGAGCGCGACCGCAAGGCGGCAAAAGTGAGAGGAGTAAAAAAATTATAGAATAATTTCCATATTCGGTTAATAAAAGGTAACTTTGCACGGGGAACTATGCCCCGTGCATTTTGAATTAAAACTATAAACTTAATTAATAACTAAATTTTCAGAACTACTATGTGGTTAACAAATTCATCCTTAGGAAGAAAAGTGGTTATGTCGGTAACCGGTCTTTTCCTGCTCCTATTTGTAACCTTTCACGTATTAATGAACACAGTAGCCCTGATATCTCCGGACGCATACAACATGGTCTGCGAGTTCTTGGGTGCTAATTGGTACGCATTGGTCGCTACAGCGATTCTTGCCGCCGGCTTCATTGTACACATTATTTATGCATTCTGGCTTACGATGCAGAACCGCAAGGCGCGCGGCAACGACCGCTACGCGGTAACAACAAAGCCAGCAAGCGTAGAGTGGGCGTCGCAGAACATGCTCGTGCTCGGTATCGTAATCGTAGCCTTCATGATTGTGCACTTCGCTCAATTCTGGGCAAAGATGCAGTTTGTAGAGGTATGCCATCAGTTGGGCGCAAGCTGTGGTGACGGCAGCGCAGTTCTTTTGGCAGCCGACGGTATGCACCACATCAAGAACGCTTTCGGCCAGATGTGGACATTGCCAGTTTACGTCATCGGACTTGTGGCACTTTGGTTCCACATGACTCACGGCTTCTGGAGCGCGTTCCAGTCGCTCGGCACAACCAACAACGTTTGGATTCCACGTTTCAAAACACTTGGCAACTGGTGGGCAACAATCGTAATCGGATTGTTCTTGATTCAAGCCGTAGTATTCACAGTTCAGTTTGCTCTTTAATTCACTTCAAACTAATTGAGACATGTCAGAAAAAATTATTGATAGCACAAGCATAATGAGCCAATACGCCGTTTATTCGGACGAGAAAGTTGACTCTAAAATTCCTGAAGGACCAGTTGCTGAGAAGTGGACAAACTTCAAGGCACATCAGAAACTCGTGAACCCAGCCAACAAGCGTCACCTCGACATCATCGTTGTAGGAACAGGCCTTGCAGGAGCGTCGGCAGCGTCGACACTCGGCGAAATAGGCTTCAACGTGTTGAACTTCTGTATCCAGGACTCTCCACGCCGCGCGCACTCAATCGCCGCGCAGGGTGGTATCAACGCAGCGAAAAACTATCAGAACGACGGTGACTCCGTTTACCGTTTGTTCTACGACACAGTCAAGGGTGGAGACTTCCGCTCACGCGAAGCCAACGTATACCGCTTGGCAGAAGTGTCAAACAACATCATCGACCAGTGCGTTGCACAGGGCGTGCCATTCGCACGTGAATACGGAGGCTTGCTCGCCAACCGTTCTTTCGGTGGCGCCCAAGTGTCACGTACGTTCTACGCTAAAGGTCAGACAGGCCAGCAGCTCCTTCTCGGCGCATATTCTTCATTGAACCGTCAGATCAACAAGGGCACAGTGAAGAGCTACGTACGCCGCGAGATGCTCGACTTGGTAGTTGTAGACGGCCGCGCACGCGGTATCATCGTGCGCAACCTTATCACCGGAGAGATTGAGCGCTACGCCGCACACGCAGTTGTGGTTGCGACAGGCGGTTACGGCCGCGTGTTCTTCCTGTCGACCAACGCTATGGGTTGCAACGGTTCTGTTGCAGTGCAGTGCTACAAGCACGGTGCATACCTGTCAAACCTCTGCTTCACGCAGATTCACCCGACATGTATTCCAAAGCATGGCGAGAACCAGTCGAAGCTTACCCTTATGTCAGAGTCGTTGCGTAACGACGGCCGCATCTGGGTTCCGAAGAAGAAAGAAGATGCCGAGGCAATCCGTGCCGGCAAGCTCAAACCGACAGAAATCAAGGAAGAAGACCGCGACTACTACTTGGAGCGCCGCTATCCGGCATTCGGTAACCTTTGTCCTCGCGACATCGCCAGCCGTGCAGCCAAAGAGCGTTGCGACGCAGGCTACGGCGTAGGAACAGGCAATGCCGTTTACTTGGACTTCTCCGACGCAATCAACCGTTTGGGCGAGGATGTCATCGCAGCTCGCTATGGCAACTTGTTCCAGATGTATGAGATGATTACCGACGACAACCCATACAAGACACCGATGATGATCTTCCCGGCATCGCACTACACAATGGGCGGTATCTGGGTAGACTACGAGCTCCAGACATCAGTCAAGGGCTTGTTTGCAATCGGTGAGGCAAACTTCTCCGACCACGGCGGTAACCGCCTCGGAGCTTCAGCGTTGATGCAGGGCTTGGCCGACGGTTATTTCGTATTGCCTTACACAATGCAGAACTATCTCTCTGACCAGATTAAGGTTAAACACCCGGGAGTCGACGCCCCTGAGTTTGTTGAGGCAGAGAAAAAGGTTCGCGCACGCATCGAGCGATTGATGAACATCAAGGGCAAACGTTCAGCCGACTCAATCCACAAGGAACTCGGCTTGATTATGTGGAACCTTGTAGGTATGGGACGTACGGCAGAAGGCTTGATCAAGGCAATCGAGCAAATCGACAACTTGAAGAAAGAATTCGACACCAACTTGTTTGTACCAGGCGAGGCAGACACACTCAACGTAGAGCTTGAAAAGGCACTCCGTCTTGAGGACTTCTTCACTATCGGCCGCCTTATGGCAATCGACGCGCTCCACCGCAACGAGTCGTGCGGCGCACACTTCCGCGAGGAGTATCAGACAGAGGATGGCGAGGCACAGCGCCGCGACGACCAGTATATGTATGTAAGCTGCTGGAAGTATGCCGGCGAGGGCGAAAAGCCAATCTTGCTGAAAGAGCCGCTCAACTATGAGGCAATCAAGGTTCAAACACGTAACTATAAGTCATAACAACCCGCCTTTAGGCATTAATATTTTAGCTAATTATGGAACAGACAATCAACATAAAGTTAAAAATCTGGCGTCAACGCGGTCCTAAAGAGCCGGGTCAATTCGTCGATTATTCACTTGACAATGTGCCGACCAACATCAGCTTCCTTGAGATGCTCGACATGCTCAACGAGCAGCTTGTGGAGAAGGGCGAGGAGCCAGTAGTGTTCGACAACGACTGCCGCGAGGGAATCTGCGGTATGTGCTCACTCTACATCAACGGTAATCCTCACGGACCTGTTGGCAGCATCACTACTTGCCAGTTGCACATGCGTAAGTTCAACGACGGCGACACTATCACTATAGAGCCATGGCGCTCGCACGCATTCCCCGTAATCCGTGACTTGATGGTAGACCGCTCGGCTTACGACAAAATCCAGCAGGCTGGTGGCTACGTATCGTTCAATACGGGCGGAGCCGGCGATGCCAACGCAATACCTATCTCAAAGGAGGCAGCCGATGAGGCAATGGACTCAGCTACCTGCATCGGTTGCGGTGCCTGCGTGGCAGCCTGCAAGAACGGTTCGGCTATGCTGTTTGTTTCAGCGAAGGTCAGCCAGTTCGCACTTCTCCCACAAGGCAAGGTCGAGGCAGCACGCCGCGTCCGCGCTATGGTGAGCAAGATGGACGAACTCGGTTTCGGTAACT
>ENA-OPCL01000552-OPCL01000552.1-human-gut-metagenome-genome-assembly--contig:-NODE-552-length-31850-cov-3.738041_pt1 | contig 31850 bp, 36 predicted proteins | sample MGYA00241251_ERZ501482 | MGnify/ENA primary metagenome ERZ501482 (study PRJEB25962, sample SAMEA2042581) | human gut metagenome | biome: human gut; feature: human-associated habitat; material: faeces... | reverse complement strand
GTCCGCCGCTTGTATCAGCGGATTTTCGAGAACGCGCCGTCCGTTGAGACGGGTCTGCCGCGCGAACGGATGATACACCGGCGGCTGGATTACGACTCCGTCTCCTTCCGATGTGAATGCCCTGAGCGCGAAAACGATCCCCGATACGACCCCCGGCGTGAAGTCGAGCCACTCGCGGCGCAGCTTCCAGCCTCCGTGCCGTTCGACCCAGCCGATGATGGCGTTCCAATAGGCGTCCGACCGGTAGGAATAGCCTAGAACGGGATGTTCCGCCCGCTTGCGTATCGCTTCCGTGACCTCGGGCGGTGCGGCGAAGTCCATATCGGCGACCCAGAGCGGAATGACGTCGTCCCGGCCGAAAATCTCGTCCCGCAGGTCGAATTTTTCGCAAGAAGTGCCTTCCCGGCGTATTTCCTCGTCAAAATTGTATTTCATATGCAATCAAATAGATTGCAAATATATGGCAAATTGTAAAAAATAAGCCATACCTTTGAACCGATTTGCAGACCGTGCGCCGGCGGCGGAAAAGCCTCGGCGCAGGTACTCGAGTAAACTTAGCGCATACCGATCCATGAGCACATTCGATCCGAAAAAAAAGAAGGATTTCGCCGGCGAAGACCGCCGCGGCGACCGCTTCGGAAACTACTCCCGTCGCGACGATTCGAGAAGTTTCGACCATGACGGGGACCCGTCGCCTTTCGTTAAGGACAAGCGTCCGCGAATCAGCCGACCCGCGCGGGACGTAAGATCCGGTTCCGACGGTCCGTTCGGCGACGGCGGGAAGCGGCACTCTTTCAATCCGAACTTCACGAAGGACAACCGCCGGCGCGACGAGTTCCCCCGGGAAAAATCCTATCGTCGGTTCGACCGCGGGGAACGGTCGTGGAATCGGGAAGATGAGCCCAAGGAACGCTCCTACAATCGGTATGAACGGGACGACCGGCCGAGGGGGGGGCGCAAACCGTCCGATGCCGACTCCCGTTCTTTCCCGCACGGCGACCGTCCGCAGACCGCGGCGAAGTCATGGAACCGGGACAATCGTCGCGGCAAGGAAGACCGGTATCCGTCCCGGGACGGATACCGCGATACGCGTGGCGACAAGCGCTACGGACCGAAAAAGCAGGGAGCAGGACATTCGCATCGTGACGGCCGGACGAGCAGCTACCCGAGATTCGACGCTCCGAAGCCGGCGGGGGCGATTCGTCTGAACCGTTTTATCGCCAACTCGGGTATCTGCTCGCGCCGCGAGGCCGACGACCTGATTACGGCCGGTCTGGTGGCTGTCAACGGACAGATCGTGACCGAACTGGGATCGAAAGTCAATCCGGACGACGAGGTGCGTTTCAACGGGTCGGTCATTAAAGGGGAGAAAAAAGTCTATATCGTGATGAACAAACCCAAGGGCTTCGTCACCTCGCTCGACGACCCGCATGCCGACAAGACCGTCATGGATTTGCTGAAAGGTGCTGTCGCCGAGCGGGTCTATCCGGTCGGACGGCTCGACAAGAACAGCGTGGGCGTGCTGCTCATCACCAATGACGGCGAGTTGACCCGCAAGCTGACGCACCCGAGCTACAATAAGCAGAAAGTCTATCAGGTGACTCTCGACAAGCCGCTGGCACAGGCCGATATGACCAAGATAGCCGAGGGAATCACGCTCGAAGACGGGGAGATTCATGCCGATGAGATCAGCTATGTCAGCGAAAACCGCAAGGAAGTGGGCATCGAGATACATTCCGGCCGCAACCGGATCGTGCGCCGTATTTTCGAGTCGCTCGGCTACTCGGTCCAGAAGCTCGACCGGGTCTATTTCGCCGGACTGACGAAGAAGAAACTCAAGCGCGGCGGCTGGCGCTTCCTTTCGCCGATGGAAGTGAGCCGGCTTAAGAGCGGGGAATACGAATAGAGCGGGCGGCCTTGTTCTGTTCGGACGGAGAAAAGCGGACTTTTGCGGAAAAATATTGCATAAATAAAATTTTCGACTTATCTTTGCACTCGCATTCAGCAATGGTTCTCTAGCTCAGTTGGTAGAGCACGACACTCTTAATGTTGGGGTCGTGGGTTCGAGCCCCACGGGGACCACTTCAAGGCGACTGGTAATCAAGTGATTATCGGTCGCCTTTTTTTGTGCCCATGCCGAAGAATCGGGGGTTATCCTGTCTAAACGGGCATTTTCGGGACTTTTGTTTTACCAAATGTTTTACCACAAACGGGGTGAAACGATCAGGCGTTCGACATTCTGCGAATAGCTTAAAGCAATGAAAATCAACATGCAAGTTATTTGCCGCAAAGATCGTGTCACGAAAGATCGCAGGGCTCCCGTCTTCATCCGTTTTACCAAAAATCGCAAGGTCCGTTATATCAGTATGGGAGTTGCAGTCCGTATTGATGATTGGGATTTTGAAAATCAGTGTATTAGGTCGGATTCGCCTGAAATGCAGTCCATCCAGTTTCAAATCGACAGCAAAGTAGAGGATTACCGTCGCAGGATGAGGCGTCTCGAAGCGTTGGAAGTAGAAGTTACGCTGGATAATCTGCTCGAAACGAACGGACGTAAATTCAATTGTACGGTAGGTGAATATCTTCGACAAACGATCCGACGGCTTAAGGAGTCAGGCAAATATGGTTCCGCCTCCAAACATCAGTCTCTGTTGGCCAGATTGTCTCAGTTTCGTTCGCCGAATATCCGTTTTGAAGAGATCGAGTTCGCTTATTTGCAGGATTTCGAATTTTTCTTGCGTAAAGCAGGGAATACGGACAATAGCATTGCAACAAAATTCGCCATTTTCAAGGCTGCTTATAACAAGGCTTTAGCCGAAGGGGTATTCGTTCAAAAAGTCAATCCCTTCGCGAAATACAAAGTCGGAAGCTTGTGGACGAAAACACGCAAGCGGGCTATAACGAAAGAGGAAGTGCAAAAATTGGCCGCATTGGAGATTACGTCAGAAGGACGAACGGATTATACCGAGCTTGCGAGAGATATTTTTCTGTTCTCTTATTTTACGGCAGGCATCAATTTCACGGATATGGCAACGTTACGTCATCGGGATATTGTACATGGTAGAATCTGCTATTCTCGTCATAAGACCCAAAAGCTGATTTCTTGTTGCCTTGTTCCCAATGCACTGCAAATCGTTGAAAAGTATCGCAAATCGAATTGTACTGACGAGGACTATGTTTTCCCTATTCTGGATCGCATGATTCATCAGACCCCCCAGCAGATTTTTAATCGGACACATAAAGTGTTGGGTAAGGTGAATCGGGAACTGAAAGTACTTGGAAAACGGATTGGGTTGGCTATTCCGCTGACTACCTACGTAGCGAGACACACGTATGCGACCGTACTCAAGCGTTCGGGAGTGAACATTGCGATCATCTCTGAATCCCTCGGTCATTCCGACCTTGCCACAACTCAAATCTACTTGGATTCGTTCGAGAACTCGCAGATCGACGAAGCGATGAAGAATTTGTTATGAATAAGAAAAAGGGGGGTACTCGTCACGGCGAGCATCCCCCTTTTTTGTTTTTAAGCAGAGTATTAAGCCGCTTCGTTCGACTCCTTTTCGGGCGACGGCATGGAGAAGGCGACGGGCTCCGCATCCTCTATCTGCGATCGTACCGCGATCAGTCCCTTAATCTTCGTCTGGTCGTACAGCGGTTTTTCGAACATTCTGATTCGTTCTCCGATTACCTGCTCGACTCCGTAGCGCATGACCTTGTTGACGATGCCGCTACCCTCGAACACGATGTGCTGGGCCACGTGTGCGGGATTCAGTCGCAGGGCTCGACAATACTCGTTGAAGTCGATCAGGTTTGTCAGCCGTTTCGCTTCGGTGAGCAGATCGTACCAGACCCGTTGCGGATCGGCATACACTCCGTTGGCCACCTCCTGAATACAGGCGATCTTGGTGTCGAGATTTTGGGTAACGATCAACTGGCGGGCGAACATGCGGCGGGCGCGAGTCATCACGGCAAAAATATTCGAACGTTTCATCTTGGGATTAATCCCTCCTTGGGGGATAGCTTAAATTCATCCTGACCGTTCATGCCATTGAAGCGGCAGTATCTTCGGGTCTTTCCCTTCGACACGGCAAAGATGAGGCGAAAGCGAAGCTACATCCGAGAGTAAAAAAGTCGGCAAATTACTCCCCCCTTCTGTCAAACGTAGATTTTGGAAGTATAGCAACGTCTGTAACCTTTGTATTGCTGGATAATCCCCTTGATCGAGGAATCGTCCACGACAAAGGCGGTGTTTTTGGTGAATTTGCAGAAATAAAGCAGACGGGAGATCAACAACAGTTTGTTGTAAGATACGGGATCGGTGGCATCTCTCGTATATCTGGCCCGTTTTTCAGGCAGATTCAGCACCTCGAACAGCGTTTTGAATTTTTGGGTCATATAGTACATCTGCAAGGTCGGCGGGAGTTGAATATCATATCCCTTTTCCATATAGGGGAATACCCCCAGCTTTAAGAACTCGTCTTTCTCTATCCTCTTGATTTCCTCGTCCAGACGTTTGCGGATTGTATACAGCATCCAAGGAGTGGATATTTCCAGACGATTCTTTTTTCTCAATTCCCTGTCGTCCGATATGTAAATGTATGCATTGGGGTGTTCATCGATGTAATCTCTGGTTTCGATAAGCAGCTCGTAATAGTTTTTGCTACGGTCCGCCACATTGGTCGTGTGGTCGATCGTCATATCGTAGATAAAGAGCAACACAAACCAAAACTTTTCGACATCCATCCCATACCCTTTAATAGTGCCGATAATATCCGTATTGTCGCAAAAAGCCTCCCACGTAAACGGCGGATCGATAACATTCTGTCGCAGTCTGCTGAGAAAGATGTTTATCCATGTACCCAAAAAGCCGCAATCATTTTCGTCGATTTCGACATCGATCCTATACGCGAGTTCTAGCGCATACTCCATTCTCGGATCATTCATGTTTGTGGGAAGGCCGCATTCCATCTTAATAATATCCGTCACTCAAATTTAGTCCAAAATAGCGACAATATCAAACGGGAACAACAGGACGGTGTTTGCTGCATTTTGTTCTGTTTGATACCTGAAACAAGGTTTCCGATACAATTCGGAACAATGAACGCATGATTCCAGTTCTGAAATTACCTGAAAACAACGATTCAGGTTATAAACAGAACAATAACCCCTGTATTCGGGTGTATTCCATCATGGGAAACCGAGTTTCATCCTGTTATATGTACCTATCGACCGCATATCGTTCTGTAATCGCATCCCGAATCCCAACAAACCGACGCCGACTCCATACGAACACGTCTCCGTCTGACCGTCAACCATGCCGATACGCGCCGATTTCCATTCCTTGAATGCCTCGCACACCCGATCCCAGTGCATCTAAAGGCGGTATGCACACATCCTGCCCGTAAACGCCCGAATCCCATAAAAACAGATCTTCGCTTTGTTTATCTCCCAGATAATCCGTATCTTTGATAAGCGTTCGAAAAATGGAAACCGCCCGTTTCCGAGTCCGACGATCCGCAGGGGGAAGCCGAGAAGCGTTCCCCTTTCTTGTGCGCTCGACCGACAGATTTTTTGAGTAAGAAAATCCAATCCCTTTAATAGAGAGAGTTGCCCACTCAATTTTCATAGATGAAATCGGAGATAGCATTTAGTTGCTCGTATTTAAAAATCAATTCGAAATGGAAAGTAAAATCGTTAAGGCTCCGACAGGAATAGAATACTTAGGAGCCATAGACCCCAAGACAGGTAAGCCCTGAATGACAGAGATACCCGCCAACTGCGTATTGTCGAAAGGCATCACGGGTTGCGGGGCAACCACATTAGGCATTGAGCAGAAAGGCCACACCCTGATCGCCATGCCGTTTACAGGCTTGATAGATAACAAAACGGCCCAATATCGCGATACGTTGTTAGGCATATACGGCAGAGGCGGCAAAGAATATGAAATCGAGCAATACTTAAAGAGCCACGATACCGTAAAGATAGCGACCACTTTCGATTCATTGCGGAAAGTTGCCGATACCCTCGCCCGTTACGGTTTCGATGCTTATAAAGACGCTCATTTGCTCGTGGACGAATGACACGTACTGTTCAACGCATACGATTACCGATACGAAGGAGTGCGAAAGCTGTTGGATACCGCCCCGCACTTCGACAGGGTAACGTATATCTCAGCGACTCCCATCGAGCGCAAATATTATCTGGAAGAACTGAAACGCTTACCCGAATATCGGATCGAATGACCTCATGCAAAGCCCGTCAATATCCGTTCTCACAAGGTAGACAAACCGCTCGCTTACATGGCGGGAATATGCAGAAACAGGATTGCAAGCGGCGGAGAATGCAATTATCATATTTTCCTTAACAGCGTGGAGGATATAGCGAGCATAATCCGCACGGCCGAGCTAACCCCAGAGAATACGCGGGTAATCTGTTCCCAAAACGAGGAAACGCTCCGTAAGAATCTCGGCAAATTGCCCGAAGGTTTCGGAATCTCCAAAGCATTGGACGAACTCAAAACCATCAGCTTCTACACCTCGACCTGTTTCGAGGGGCAGGATATTATCGACCCGAACGGTCGGAGTTTCATTGTGAGCAATGCTCAGAAAGATCATACGCTGCTCGACATTGCGACCACCTTTTTTCAGATATGCGGACGCATCCGCAAATCGAATTACAACGATGAGATCGTATATTTCTATTCCACCACCCGCTATACGGACGTAAGCCTCGAAGAATTTGAACGGGCCACATACAAGACGCTCGCCGAAGCGGAGGAAATAGCACGCTCCTTGAACGGCTTGCCCGACCGCTTCAAAGCCAAATTGATAAGGCAACTTCCCTATATGAACGAGCCCTATATTCAGGTTGCGGGGAACGAATTGAAGATAGACCGAAATATGGCGAATTTCGATATAGTCAACTATAAAGTCGTGAACGGCATCTATTCATCCAAATACAACGTCATTCAGGAGCTGGAGAAAGGCGGTGCGACGGTTACGAACGACGAGGATTATACCGCGCCTCAGAGCATACGGCTACTGTCCCAAAGGAGAGTGAGTTTCGATAAACTGTTCGAAACGTATTGCGCCATTAAGGACGAGCCAGTCGGCTATTCGCTCGTTCCCGATTACAGGCTGGAGATAATCGAGGGCATCAATCCGCTCGTTAAAAATTCCTACGACATACTCGGACGGGACGAGGTGCGGCGAATGAAATATCATCAATCCAATATCAGGCGTGAGATCATCAAGCGTATGAGCAGGGCAAAGGATTATCGGATTGTGGAACTCATCCATGAAACGCTCCCCCTGCAAAAAGCCATACCCGTTGCCAGAATCAAATCGGAATTGCAGGAGATATACGATGAGTTGGGGATACCCCGCAAGGCGAAAGCTACCGACTTAAACAACTGATACGAGACCAAGCCCACGACCAAACGAATCAACGGGAAAAATACGGCCTGTATCATGATCGTGAGGGATAAATTTGTCAGGGTAAGATAAAATAACCGCTCGGAATTTGCATTTATACCAATTATTGGTAACTTTGAGCAAACATCGGGTATTATGAGAAGAAATACATCGGTCTCTCTGGGAAGCTACTTCGAGGCTTTCGTAGAGAACAAGATCACACAGGGACGGTACAAAAACGCCAGCGAGGTGATTCGGGCGGGTTTGCGGTTGTTGGAGGAAGAAGAGCATCGGATCGCCGTATTGAAAAATGCGATTCAGGAGGGTTTGGACAGCGGCGTGGCGGTGGATTTCGATCCGACGGAGCATCTGGCATCCTTAAAGGCGGCACGGAACAATGGCTAAGTATCGTTTTACCCGTAAGGCCGTAGAGGATTTATCGGACATTTGGCATTATACGCTCGAAACATGGTCGCAGAAGCAGGCCGACCGTTATTACCGCATGTTGATCGAATGTTGTCGGAATATTGCGGAGCATCCTCTGGCAGGACGGCATTACGCCGAGGTGGCCGAGGGAGTGTACGGATTGCGGGCGGGTAAACATATCGTCTTTTACAGGATCGCCGCTCCGAATGAAATCGAAGTAATCCGAATCTTGCACGGCAGTATGGATTTGAAAACCCGAGTCGGAGAATAGCGGTCTTATAAGAAGAGCTCCCATAACATACCGCTCGGACAGACATCGACAGGGGGTCTTAAAACAACCCCCTCGTCAATGTTTGTCCTTCTCGCCGATATGAATATAACATATCTTCCATGCGGTAACGTACTCCTGTTTTATCCCCCTCCCCATATCCAGATGGGAAACCGAGAAATCGGGCCTTAGACCGATTATCTAACCTGCCGCAAAAATCGGCAGATCGAAGCCTAAGACAGAGAAAAATTCTTACGGCAGGAGAATCCCTCTTGCCGTATTTTTATTTCGGCTGTTCCCGCAAGGATCGGCTGTCTCGTTTATTAACCCTTTAAAGATTTAAGTTATGCAGTTAAGACAATCGCAACGCAGGGAAGCCAAAATGCGGCTGGCCCTGCAAGGCGCATCGGGATCGGGTAAAACCTACTCGTCGCTGCTGATCGCCTACGGGATGACGGGCGACTGGAGCAAAGTGGCCGTAATCGACTCGGAGAACGGATCGGCAGACCTCTACGCCCATCTGGGAGATTATCGGGTGCTCACGCTGGAGAACTACGCTCCCGAAACCTACGTCGAAGCTATCGGCATCTGCGAACAGGCTGGAGCCGAAGTCATCATCATCGACAGCATCTCCCACTGCTGGGACTACCTGCTGGATTTCCATGCCAACTTACAAGGCAACTCCTTTGCGAACTGGGCGAAGGTCACGCCGCGTCAGAATGCCTTTATCCAACGTATCCTCTCTTCGTCCTGCCATGTGATCTGCACGATGCGAAGCAAACAGGATTACGTGCTCTCGGACAAGAACGGCAAGATGGTTCCCGAAAAGGTGGGACTCAAAGCCGTACAGCGCGACAACGTGGATTACGAGTTTACCGCCGTACTCGACGTGGCGATGAATCACAAGGCCGTCGCCAGCAAGGACCGCACGGGACTGTTTACGGGACATCCCGAATTTCCGATCTCTCCCCGCGTAGGACAGGCGATCCTGCAATGGTGCAACCAAACGATCAACAACCCTCAATCCTATCCGAACCATGAACGCACAAACAGCGCAGTCGCGGCCTGCTGAAAGCTACGACCTGTTCGACGGATTCATCCGATACGGAACGGAAACCCCGACTGTCCCGATAACCGAATCCCAAGCCCGCAACATTCCCCTGCTGGGTACGAATCCCTCTCCTTCTTCCCGTCACTTTATCGAGTCGAATACGAAATCCGTCGACCTGGCCCATCTGAAACAGGATTGCGTGGTCCCCGTCTTCAGCAAGGACAACGAGGTGACGGTTTCTCATCAGAACTTTATCGAGACGGTATGGAGCGCGGCGCATAAGCAGTTCCCCTGCGAGGTGATCGACCAGCCCGAAATACGGGTATCTCATATCGTCAAGGGGAGGATTCCCGAAGCGATCCACAAACCCGTCGGCCAACTGCTCGAATCGGACAAGACGATCTACTACGAGCGGATGATGTTCTGTTTCGAGATACCGTCCGTTTACGAGGAGATCGAGGGAAACCGCCTGAATCTTTCCGTCGGAGGCGTAAGGGCCTATAACCACGAAAACCTGTACTCGAAAAAGACGGCGGAGAAGTTCAGGGTCTTTATCGGATTCAAGAATCTGGTCTGCTGTAACCTTTGCGTCTCGACGGACGGATATCAAAACGAACTGCGAGCCATGAGCGTGCAGGATTTGTTCGATGCGACCTTGCGTTTGTTTCTGTCTTACGATGCCGAACGCCATGTAAAGCGGATGTCGGCCATGCGGGAACAATACCTGACCGAACGCCAGTTCGCCCAACTGATCGGGAAGACGCGGCTGTATCAGTATCTGCCTCAAACGGAACGGAAAGGGCTTCCCGCAATGGAGTTTACCGACAGCCACATCAATGCGGTGGCGAAGGCGTACTATTGCGATGAACATTTTTCCAGAGGGAACGATTCCGCTATCGACCTGTGGAGGGTGTACAATCTGTTTACGGGAGCCAACAAGTCGAGCTATATCGACACGTTTCTGGACCGTTCGCTGAATGCGACCCGACTGATCGAGGGTATCGGCAAAGCCATCGAAGGAGACGCCCGATACGGGTGGTTTATCGAATAGATGAAAAAGCACATCAAACTTTCTCTATTTTGAGGGTTTGATGTGCTTTTAATGTCTAATCGTGTATCTTTGTTTTTAAAAAATGAAGCTATTTGTTTTGTAAAATTCATTAATAATGAGACTTATTATTTTATCTGGAGAAAGCCATTGTGGCAAAACAACCAGCCTGAATTTGTTGCATGATATACTGTTGTCAACAAATACGGCTACGGAGCAATCTAAAATTTCTGTGGGAAATTCATCTCAACATGATTATGAATACTTAATGAGTTGCGTCAATACAAATAAGAAAATTGTTATCTCGACTTGGGGCGATTATCCATGTTTATTAAATCAATGTTGTCTGAAATATGCTGGTTGTGACGCAATTATATGTGCATGTAATATGGGTTTCATGAGAAATAGAGTGTATAAACCATTTGAAGATGCTATGAAATTTGATAATTTAACTACTGTTGTTTTAAAAACGCCAGAATCAAACCCACAAAAACACTCAAACTCAAATAAGATTTGTGCAATTCATCTACGAGATTTGATGAAACATTTTGGAATTATATAGGATATGAATAGTCAGAGGACAGAGTTTGACAGGGGGTCTTAATATAGACCCTTTTGAAATCTTTGTCCCGATCGACCCGAAATCAGAAAATCGGATTTACGGAAATCAAGAACGGATTACGGGTTTCTCTACCCTGTAAATCGGAAAGGACGATCCATATAAGAGAGAAAAGCGACGTTTACATGCAAACGGACAGACTTTGTAAGGGGACTCGAATAATCCCCCTTTACAAAAGTTTGTCCTTATCCGAAGGCTGTCAACTCAACGCCAATGAGTGATCCGATATATGCAGTTTGGCATCTACATCGAGCGCTTTGAATACTTTGAGAATCGTGGCGATTGTCAGATTCTTTCCGTTTTCTATACGGGAAATCTGCGCTTTTTTGACTCCGATCAGGTTGCCCAAATCTTCTTGGGTCAGGTTGCGTTTTTCCCGAATTTCCCGAATCGTTTGTCCGACCAAAAACAGTTCGATGGAAAGATCGTACGCTTCTCGTTGTGCAGTACCTTTAACGCCGACTAAAGTGTCGATAACCTCATTATGTGTATATATCCTTTTTTGTGCCATAGCTATGCCTGTTCGACAAAGATATGGTTTCCATATATGTAAACAAATTTCTGATTTTATATGTTCTGTTTTTTTATATGGCATATAAAGACGCACGTATTCCCTAAGACGGATTCTCGACATCCATACAATGGTGATATGTTCTTGGGTAGCTATTAGGGTAGCTTTTGGGTAAATTATCCGTATGACCTAATTTTTATCGGGGGGTATAAAATAAGAATTTCGATAAAAGCGTCATACCCCATAAACAGCTTCCAAATCGGCGTACGGCCCATATTTATATGCTACGGGAAGATTCATATAAGCCGTAATACCCGAATATGGAAATAACATAATTGGGAATCAATATCGTTTTTCCGAAAAGAATATTGCAACTTTGTGATTCACAATACCCCACAGAGTGTTGTTTGTGCCGAACATTTTATATCTTTGTGTCGTTGGGCAACCAACGGACATATTTTGATGAAAGTGTTTCGCTTTTATCCTTAGTGGAAAATCTGACAGTTTTCAAGAAACGGGGATAACGACAACACTCATTGCTTGTATGGTTATATATCGTTCTGATATATACGACAAGTGTGGGGTATTGTTTCCGTTTATTCGTTTCGGGTTTTGTCAGAACCTTCCACTAAATAAACGAACAACTCCACACTTTCTTTTTTTTAATCCCGCCATATAGGAGTTGAATGGCGAAATAGCAGCCGTTATTACAAGGTTGTAATGTATTTCATACGCTCCATGCAGGAAGTTGATACATTAAACGCACACTTTCATACAATTAGAATGGATTTGTTTCCGAATCTGAAACGGATTGAGGAAATTTGATTATACATAAAACTCAACTATGCTGTGTTTGTTGTCTTTTATCGTATTTATTCTCTGTGGCATACTGTCTTGGAATTGGATTGAGCCAAACAGTTTTGGACAAGGAATTGTGTTTGTGATTGTCTGGTTTGTTCTGACGGGTTTGGGATATTGGATTTTGGAAATTATTTATCGAAGTACACACAAATAACAATGTTCTGGAATAGGATAATAGATTGGTTTCGAGACTTGTCTGCAAGAGATAGGTTAATTCGGGATTTCAATAATACTGCCAAAGAACAATTTGCAGGACTAGCCGTTTCAACTCTATTAGAGGCACGTACAACCAAGGGAAACTCTGCATACAAGCATGATTATTCGAAATTTACTATCATGTCGGGATTTCGTATAAAGGTTGTGGCTGGCAGACCGTTGACTAAAGATGAGATGCTTTATATCGGTCGGGTTATATTGAATAACCTGCAACTAGTACGGCGGTTATATATTTTAGGGTGGGATACTTTGGAAATCGAAGACACAATTGGCCATAGTGGTGTTCAATGGGCGATCAAAGAATTTGCCAACATCGGATTAATGATAGACAATGATGGGATGGTTTAAAAGAAAAGACACCCCCTCGACATTGAGACGAAATATTCTGAATGAAAAAATCGATTTCGGGAATCTCATAACGAGTGCTTTTCATGCAAAAGCATTGTATGACGAACTAAAAAGGAAATGTCACCCTGATCGTTTCTTAGACGAAACGATGAGAGCCAAAGCAGATCAGTTATTTCAACAAATAACAGAGCATAAAGAAGACTATGGGTCTTTATTACAGTTGAAAGAACAAGCGGAGAAAGAACTAATGCTTAATGATGACTGAATTTATGTATTGTCACAATTGCGGAAAACAGATTATGGCAGATGCTAAATACTGCCGTTACTGCGGAATAAAGATTGAATCACAATCTCAAGATTTAGTCGCTCAAAAAGCAGAAATATTAGATATATCAGGTAATATCGTTATAAACGATGATGATCTGATTGAAAAATCAGCCCAATGGCAGGGGGATGAATTCCCCCAATTTAAATCTCTGACTGTATTATCAACAAACGACCCGATAGGGAAAATAGACCCAGAAACAACTTACCAAACAATCAACTCAAATCTTAAGCTACAAATACAATCGTATAAAGGAACTGATTATAATTATTCAACATATTGTCTGACAGATGAGAATAACCATACTCTTTCAAAACGATATGAGTATATGGCGCCATTACCACCTTCTTTCGACAAAAAAAGATACAGGAATATTAAATGGTGTAAGGTCGGCAACGAAGATAAATATGGGCTAATGATATTGCATTTGTACAAAGACAAAAAACCTAAGATTCAGGAAATTCCTTGTATTTTCGAAAATGTGGATATTCCATATGAAGTTAATAATGAAACTGTTTATATTGATGGACATCCATTTCATGTTAAATCGAAATTTGCTACCAATGTAAAATATAATTCTTCTAATTGTATTTTACTACTTCCATCTGGTAAGCTCTATTGTGTAGAGAAACGAGAGTCTATACTTGTTTGGGGCATGGCACTTTTCATTAGTCTGGCTGTTGTGTTAATCGCTGCATTGGTCATCGGACTGCTCGATGCTTTCTTTTTGCCAATTCCTGTTGAAATGAGATTACTTATCATGATCGGATGTGGAATAATTTCATTTTTAATTGTAGCGATGGGAATGGCTAGTGTAAAAGAGTTATGCGAAATAAAATATTAAACCTGAAAAAAGCTTTTAAACGCAGCTACCCCGCACTAAACATTTAAACATAAAATTATGACATTAATAACCATTATTTCGGTTGCCTTAATCATTGTCTTTGTCAGCAGAAGTAATATCAAAGACAAAAGAGATGGTATTATTCGCAAACAGAATAATAGCACATTGTCTCATAAAGAAGCTGAAGAATTGAAACGTAAGTTTAACAATCAAAAATAGTTAATTATGGGACTGTTTGGAAACTCCATCTCGGATAATATTCTATCTGAAGTACAAACGATAAACCGATGCGTGACGCATATTGAGCAACTTTTCAATAAATACAGAGGTGTTGTTCCTGCAAATGCAAGTAAAATCGAAAATGAACGACAGTGCATTATAGCAAGCCAGACAAAAATCAATGTGTATCTAGAACGACTAAATGGCTATGCTATACAAAATTTGTCTGTTCCATGGAAAGATGGTAAATACTTTTCCATAATGGATTGGATGTTTATGTTACTGCAAGTTCTGTCCCAAGTGGAAAATGTAATGAATGATTATTACAAATAAATAGTTTGATATGCTACCGTTTCAGATAGGCACTTTAGAAGATATTTATCTTCGTTTTTACTGCTATTATAAGGAAAAGACTAATGATTCAGAATGCCGCAGACTGCATCAAAAAGTTGCTGATTCTAACGGATTAGCAAAACTATGTGGTCTATCCATTGCTCAAAAACGAAATCCGACGGCGGCCGACTTTCGAGTAATGACCAGTAATCTGTTTCTATTTGCTGGAATGGAGAAAATTACATTGGCAGCCATTATTGCTTTACGACTATGGGATGAAAGAGTAAATAAAGTTTATGGTTTTACATCTCCACAGCAAATAGATATGTTGGCTCGACAAATCATCGAAGAATCAAAATTAGATCATTTCTAACTCTATAATTAAATTAATATGAAAGACGTACTCAACCGCTTATACTCCGCACTGACTGTTGGTGCATTGACAGGAATTGCAATAGTCTCGTCCAGTAGTTTGTTAGGAAGGATTTCCTTGGTCGATATAGGCTGCAATATGCTATTGGCGTTGGGAATCTGCTGGATTGCAACCCGCCAGAACAAGCCGACGCATTTCAAATGGTATATGGGAATCATGTTCGTTCTTACGTTCCTATATATCTATCTCCCTCGATTATTGTGTGGATTATTCGCTATCGCTTTTACCACCGAAATCCATCTATGGATACTGTTAGGCTGTTATTGGGTTTGTATCATCATAAGCTCTTATCTGTCGAACACGAAGTATTACAACGTATTCCCGAATCAAAACAAAGGTATCAGCATACTGTTTCGGATATTGAGTTGGATAGGTCAGATTATCGTATGGGGATATCTGTTTTTGTTGTGTTTGTCGGTTATCGGCATTATCGAATAATCTAAGGACAGACTTTAACGAAGGGTCTCTAAATAAGCCCTTCGCTAAAGTTTGTTCCACTTCTTAAGACGCATCTGTCGTTTACGAACGAACATACAATCAAGAGCGATGAGAAAGTATATCATCATATCGACCAGCAACGATCTTGTGCGTATCGCACAGGACAAGGTGGTCTATATCTCGTCCGACGGGAACTATTCTACGCTGATCCAGTCGGATGGAGATGCACGGTTGATAACTTTCCAGTTGGGACAAGTCGAGAGGCTGATAGCGGATCAGTTAGGCTCGGATGGCAATGCGTTTATCCGTATCGGGAAATGCCTGATCGTAAACCGCAATTATATCTACTATATCAACGTCAGCAAACAGCAACTGATTCTGTCGGACAACAACAATTCCAAGCTGACCGTCTCGGCCTCCAAAGAAGCGCTGAAGCAGTTGAAGGAGTTGTTGGAACGGGAAAAAATAGAGAGAAATTTATGAAAGAGCATAAGGATATTAGGGAAGACGAAATTCGGGTCATCGGCGGCGATTGTCCCGCTCCGTCCAAACCGCCTCGGCGGAAATGGCCGATTGCGGTCCTTTGTGCCGTTGTGGGAGTGTGCGTATTGCTTTTGCTGTTCCCTACTCCGCAGGACAGCGAGCCGCAGTCCTATTTCGAGGAGGAAGATATTCCGTCCGTCGTCGTGAAATCCCAGCAGACCGATTCTTTGTCGGATAAGTCGGAGGACAAAGGTTATATCGAGATATTGGAAGAGACGGTCAACGACGTACCGATGTTCGTCTACGTTCCCCACCACGCCCGTATGACGCTCGAATTGGGCATGCCCGACAAGGAGGATTCGACCATCGTGTTCGTCGCACAGGCGGCAGACATCAGGCGGGACAATAAAAAGATTTTGGGCGATTTCGTTCTGAAAGGCGAAAAACTTTCCTACGGCAAGGCCAAAGCAGGTTTCTGCGCCGTTATAGACGACGTGATTACGATCGGAGTGGAAGAAGATACGCCGCTGTTACAAAAAGCGATCGACCGAGGCGGTTACTTTTTCAGACAATATCCGCTGGTGCAGAACGGTCAATTGATCGAGAACAATCCGAAGAACAAGGCGATCCGCAGGGCAATTGGAATAAGACAGGGTCAGGTGGTGATGATCGAGAGCCGCAGTACGGAGTCGTTTCATGACTTTACGCAGGCTTTGGTGGATATAGGAATCAGCCAAGCGATTTATCTGGTCGGCAGCACGGCTTACGGCTGGTGCATAGACCCGTCGGGAAACCGAGTGGAGTTCGGAGTGGAAAATCCGCGCAATACACCGCCGAATACCAGTTATATCGTTTGGCGAAGTAAGTAATCGGAAGCTTTTTTCATTTCATACATTCCAGATTCGATTTCGTACAGCAAAGGGTAAATCCCGATGTTGTGCGATTTTTTATAGTGATCTTTGATATAAACAAATCACTAATTGCTAATCTGTTGAATGCAATGAGAAATTTATTGCCTTTATTTGTTGTCATGGCTCTATTCGGGTGTGGAAATAAACCAGTAAAGCCAGCGTGGAGCGCAGGGGAAAATAGACACCCTGCTTATTATATCTATCTCGATCCAAACGATACCATAGAGACAGTTGAGCAAGTAAAGGACAACAGTAAATCATTAAATGATATTCGTTTTGGCGACTGGACGGAGGAAGACTGGCGCGACAACGACTATTTTCGTGCGTTGCGTAAATACCTTGATGCCTGTTGCCAAGGGAAAATTGTTGATAAAAATTTGGAGCCATATAAATCTGTACTGAAAGGGCGATTTGTAATATTCAATGCAGAGCCATGTATTTCTGGAGGCATGTTTGTCTCGATTATCTTTTTAGAGGCTCCAAATAAAATTTTCGATGTCGTGATATATAGTAATGTGGATGAAGATACGGAGGTCGTTGTTGATTATCAAGTACTAGGGATAGCACCCAAAGAAGACGAAGAATCAGGATTGACGAAAAGCGACATTCTCTCTATAATCAAGGAACATCCAGAGCACCAATTGTGGTAAAAGATACCGCAAAAAGAGCTACATCGGAAAATGGGTTAATCTCAGACCCTTTTGTAATGCTTGTCCCTTTCGGTACTTTTGAGAAAACAGAGCCATTATGAGAATAGCATCTAATCATATCGTTACGCTCCAACCGAATGAGATATTCGTATTCGGGAGTAATTTGGAAGGCCAACACGCAGGAGGCGCTGCCTATTTAGCCTATAAAAGATTCGGGGCAATCTGGGGTCAAGGCGTAGGATTGCAGGGACAGAGCTATGCCATCCCGACTATGCAGGGGAGTAGAAACGATCAAACCCTATGTGGACGAGTTTATCGAATTTGCCGAAAAGCATCCGTCTAAGACTTTCCTTGTTACCGAGATCGGTTGCGGGATAGCAGGGTTTACAGTCGGTGAGATTGCGCCGCTGTTCGAGCAAGCGAAAGAGGTGGAGAATATTTATCTCCCCCAAAGATTTTGGGAAGTATTGAGAGAATAATCAGAGCAGTGGACAGACTTTTCAAAGGAGATCAGGGAAAGCCCCTTTGAACAAGTTTGTCCTAAAAACGATATTAGACGGAATATGCAATATTATCAGATGAAAAAATTGATATACTTATTGACCGCATTGATATTATTCGGTTGCGGCAGACGACAAGCCGCTGTGCAGGTTGTCGTTGCAATAGATTCGGCGGATTCCGTCGCAATAAAGACAATCACATCTCGTTGTGAAGCCAACTCCATTTATCACTGGAAGACAACATTCAATCCGACGGAATCGGAATGGGCATTTATCCGAGAACACGATATTAAACGACTCTATTTACGTTTTTTCGATGTGGCATTGGATAACCATTGGTTAGAAGAACAACTTGCACCGATTCCGATTGCGACTACTGTTTTTAGCCAGATTCCGTCTGAAGATATGGAAACCATTCCTGTCGTATACATTACGCTCGATGCCATGCGTGATATGAAAGGACAAGAAGCAGAGTATGCCGATAAAATTGTTACCCGTGTTTTAGCGATGACAAAACGCCATAAAATACGAAACGTGTACGAAATTCAACTTGATTGCGATTGGACAGGAACGACACGAGAAAGTTATTTCAAGCTGTGTCAGGCCGCCAGAGATTCACTACATAAACAAGGTATTGCATTGAGTGTCACTGTTCGATTGCATCAACTGAACGAGACCCTTTATCCTCCTGTCGATAGAGGCGTACTGATGCTTTATAATACGGGAGGTCTGAAAAATACCGAAACGGTGAATTCTATTTTGGATAGCCGAAATGTAGAGTCGTATCTCAAAAAAACAATAACGTATGGTATCCCGCTGGACTACGCATATCCGACGTTTGCATGGGGCGTATGGTTTTCCGATGGAAAATTCAGAGCCATACTTCATAATACGAATTTTTCCGATGAGGAATTTTATCAGTGGCAAAGTAAAAACATGTATAAAGTTATCAAAAATCATTACTTGGAATCACATGCGCTTAATACGGGAGATATTATCCGCTTGGAGAATTCCGATTACGAAGAAGTACTTAAAGTAAAAAAACGAGTCGAAAGTAAATTACAAGGGTATTCCGTTATTCTTTATCATTTGGACTCCGCCAACCTTTCACAATATACTTACAATGAAATCAAAAATATTTACGATCATTATTAATCTCGTTTTGATCGGCATGGTGTGGCCGATCAATGAAATACGCGCTTGTGGGCTGTGGCCGTCTTATACCCCTAAACATTACTATGCGTTTCGTGTTTATGACGACAGCGAATTATTCAACTATGATATGTTCGACCGACGTAAAGAGAAAAGCGAAGCGATTCGCAATTGTGAATTGTGGCAGAAAATCACTTCGGAAGTTATCCCATTGGAAGATATCTATCAGGTGGTTTATAAGTATTCATACGAAACGATTCTGAACGTATCTCGTCTTATCGAGTCCCCGCATACAAACCCAAGGGTAGGAAATCAATTTGTGAACTATTTGATACAATACGAATGCAAGGAGATTGCGGAGTTTCTGGTACTGGCTAAATTATGCGAAAAAATACGTTGGGAACAAAATTCCCCGTGGTATTACCCTGTCGAAGACGACGGCGTGAATACGACTCTAAGGGATATTGCACGTCAGGCAATGGCCTATAAAGGAACGATGTTGAAAGACCGCTACGCGTTACAAGCTATTCGGGCTTTATTTGCCTCATCTCTATACGAAAGGTGCATTAATTTTTGGAATGACAATCATGAAGCTATTCCAGACGGTCTGATAAAAGAGATGATACAACCATACATCGCTGGAGCCTATTGCCGTACTGGATCAGTCGAGCAAGCCATGCAGATTTATGCTAAGTGCGGAGATGTGCATTCCTTGCTTTATTGCATGAACGAACAGGGGCAGCATCTTTATGAAATAGAACAAATAGAGTTGATATATACATATTGTCCGAATTCATCCGCCATAGCTTCAATCATTCAACGCCTTATTTGTAAGGCAGAAAAACTCGCAGAAAATCCCCAGCAAGATGAATATACACTTCAGATTCAAAGCCAATGTTCCCGTCTTTATGAATTTGCGTTGCAGGCAGGCAAAAAAGAAACAGATCGAGCCATGTGGTATTATACGGCGGCCTATATTGCAGAATTGAATGGTAACACCCAAGAAGCATCAGACATTTTGAAGCAGGCGGAGGCGGCGCATGGCTCCCGTTTTATTTCAGAATCCATTCAAATTTTGCGTATTTATCTCGATGCAAAATTATTGCGATATAACTCGGTTTATGAACAAAAGCTGTTCGGGCAGTTGCAATGGCTTGACAATAAGATAAAACATGATATTAATGACCGAATTGAAAGATTGACAGCCAATGAAGGTCTACATCTAATGTGCTCGAATATAAGTTATTATTATTGGAACGACATGCTGCGCAAAATTGTCTTTTCAGTACTTGTGCCTCGGTATATGGAGCATGGAAATAATATACGGGCGATTCAATTAGCAAATATGGCTGATAACAGATTGCTAAACTTAATAAATAAACATGAAAGCAGGACAATGACAGAATATAGAGCAAGTACCGAGTGGAATCACTACGACTATTGCAATGCCTATTTCCATTTACTCGATACGATCGGTCTCGATCAGGTCATTGCTTATAGGGAATGTGTCATACATCCTCGTTCGGCATTTGATCGCTTTCTCAATGAACGGGGATATATCGGTATGGATTATCTTGGTGATATAATCGGCACACAGTGTTTACGCGAAATGCGATACGAAGAAGCTGTTAAATATTTCGAGCTGGTGTCATCTTCTTATCAATACACACTCAATACATATAAAGACAAATGCATGTGGCGAGACCCGTTCGACGCTTCGTCGCCGATTTACGATAATTCCGATTATAAATATAATTTCGCACGGGAAATGCTTTCATTAGAACAGGCCGTGCGTCGAACATCCGATCCTAACCGCAAGGCACAAATGATGATTCGATATGCTACGGGTATCGGAAACTCGATAGATAAATGTTGGGCATTGACACAGTATTATCAAGGTGATTCTTGGGAAAAAGATTGGAAGCAAAGCAGTCTGTGGTCTCGTGCAAACAGGAAAAGTAAGGCGCTTGTCCAAAAAGCGTTAAGCATGTTTACAGATAAAGAGAGTGCTGCATATAGTTACTGGCTTTTGGGTAATAACAAAAAAGTCATTATGGATTATCCTGAAACGAAAACAGCAGAATTGATAAAAACTCAATGCGACAATTGGAAAGATTATCAAACAAAGTAAAGGCTATGGTATTGTGGACAGACTTGTGCAAGGGGGTATCTGTTTAGACCCCCAGCACAAGTTTGTCCTGTGTATTCCGATAACTCGGCGACACTATTGTACAGCCTGTAAAACTACTTCTCCCGAAAATCCGTCACTCCGAATTTATCGGAGTTCATTTGATTTAATCGCTTGATTTTATTATCTTTATGGTGATAACAAGTAATTAACCGACTAAATTTTGTACAAAATGAAAGGGAAAAAGAGAACATCCCCCGTCCGTTGACAGATCGGAACGTGCGAGGGGTTTAAATTGATGAGAACGAAAATCCATTATTCGGATAAAGAACGGTATGAGGTTTATATGGTAAAACCCGACAGCAGGGAGAAGCCGATTTCGTTCATGTTTATGCTACCCGATTTTGCCGATGCGAGTAAGGATATACGGATCGGATTTGCGAACAAGGGAAAGACCGATCCCCGAATCCGAATCGAATGATCGCTGGATAAGATAGACAATTCGGTCGGATTCAGTATGGATTCACGACTCGACTCTAAAAACGGTTTATCGGTCGATCTGTTCTACTGCTTTTTGAGTCACGACCAGATACTACTGAATTTCTGAGTCAAGGACGGAAGTTACTATATTCGGAGATTGCCGTTAGGAGATTTTAAGGAGACGTATTTGAGATTATTGGAGTAACCAATGGAATAATCTGATTGTATAGTTCCAATAAAGTAAAATGAAGGATATAGGAATATTTTAGAAAACGTGTAGGGATAATATTCTTGCACGTTTTTGTTTTTAATGCAAGTTTGCGATAATTTTGATTCTTTTGTATAGATAATTAATAATCATTAGTTTTTTCAATGACAAAACTATTGCTTCCATACGCCATTAATAGCTCAGGCAACTTTGTACACATTGATAACGCTCGTAAAGGCGATATTTATATATGTCCTTCATGTGGAGCAAATTTATCATTAAGAATTAGCAAAATACCTAAAGGACAGAAATATCATAGACCAAATCACTTTGCTCACAAAGGTTCTGTTGATAATTATTGCTCGGAATCATTCCTGCATAAATTATTCAAACAACGCGTAGCAGAGTATATAAGAACAGAGTTAGAGAAGCCTAATAAAGCTATTTGGTTTGAATGGGAGTGTGAGAAATGTAACGAACAACATAAGGGAAATTTACTAAAAAAAGCAATTAAAGTTATTGAAGAATATGACTTGCAAGTATGCAAGCCTGATATTGCATTACTTGATAAAGATGATAAAGTTGTCATAGTAATAGAAATTGTGGTGACACATAAGCCTTCGTCAGAGACATTGCAATTCTATGAAGATAATAAAATCGCATGCCTACAAATTAAGGTTTCTGATTTTTCTGAATGTGACAAGATACAAGAGAAACTATTGCATCCTAACGCTGTAAGTATGTGTCCAAACCCAATTTGTAAAAAATGCGGAGAGAGAATGAATAATGCAAAATTAATAGTTGTTACTGCTCCATGCTGGAAATGTTCCAATAACATGAAAATTGCCATGGTGATATCAAATGACAACAACTATATACTTAGTCCAAAGGATTTCGCCAATAAAGAAATTGAAATGGCTCAAAAATTGGGCGTAAATATTAAAAAGCGATATAGTCAAACAGTACAAGAAAATTATTGGGTAAATGTTTGTGATAAATGCAATGCATTCGTAGGAGATTTCTATATATATAACTATTTTGGGCTACCTCACGACGAAGAGATAGATTTAAGAAGTTATAAATGCTTCAATTGCATGCAAAAGGAATATTAAGGAAGCCAAGCCCCATTCTATAGAAATATTTATCAGTACTTTTGAAGAAACAGACCCGTTATGAGAATAGCATCCAATCATATCGTTACGCTCCAACCCCATGAGATTTTCGTCTTCGGGAGCAATCTGGCAGGACAACACGGAGGTGGTGCAGCACGGTTAGCTTATCAAAAATTCGGTGCCGTGTGGGGACAAGGTGTCGGCCTGCAGGGGCAAAGTTATGGAATCCCGACCATGCAAGGCGGTGTGGAGACCATTAAGCCATACGTGGATGAATTTATCGAATTTGCCAAACGAAATCCGCAACTGAAATTTCTGGTAACGGAGATTGGTTGTGGGATAGCAGGCTTTCAAGTCGAAGAGATTGCTCCTCTATTCAAACAGGCCGTGGAAGTGGAGAACATCTACCTACCCGAACGTTTCTGGAAGGTGTTGAAAGGATAGCAAAACTGGCAATTATTAGAAAAGGACAGACTTTTGCAAAGGGGTTTATTTAAGACCCCTTGCAAATGTTTGTCCTCGTTTTTATCACACTGATCATACTTATTGTCATACAGCACCTTGCAAAGCTTCTAAAGATGAATATAAAGGATCACAATATAACCTAAGACCGAGAATCAAATAGTAAACCAAACTTTAACATTTATGAATACCCTTTTTAAAGTACGTTTAATCAATCTCTAAGTAAGAAACAAGTAAAAGAATAAGATTCGTTTACTTTTATTTATTAACCATGCAGGATTGGAGAATACTTGAGTGTTTTACCAAATGTTTTACCACGGTAGAAACATAAACAAAAGTCATCAAGCATTTAATACAGGACGGTTCTCTAGCTCAGTTGGTTGCGTCGAAAGGCGAAGCCTTTTGAGGCTTTGGGAGCACGACACTCTTAATGTTGGGGTCGTGGGTTCGAGCCCCACGGGGACCACAGAAATAATCTTCAAACGCTTGACTTATAATAAGTTGAGCGTTTGCTTTTTTAACAGGTACAACATAGGTAAAACATTGCATTTTTGTTCGCCTTTCAAGTATATCAACCTGTATATCAATCGAATGCATTTGCAAATATAGAATTAATTTCGTAACTTCGGGATACGATTTTCAGCAACGGAGTTATGAATCATGTCGAGTTATTGCCGTCGAATCGGCGGGATGTTGTTATTAAACAGGTGTTTGATACGTTGGACGTGTCGGAAACCACCCGCCGGGAATATGCGGTGCGAATACGGCATTTTTTACGGTTTACCGACGTTCACGGACTGAATCGCAACAGTTATTTGGAATACAAACGTTATTTGCAGGATTGCGAGACGTTCAGCATATCGACCAAAAACAAATACCTGATTTCGGCAAAGGTGTTCTTAGACGGGTTGTACCGGCTACGACTGATTCCGCAAAAGATCACCGACGGCGTAAAGGGATTTACACAGTCCCGATTACACAAGAAAGACGGATTGACCGATGATGATATAGGAAAGTTGCAATTATACTGTTCCGCACTGGAGCCGACAAAGTACAACCTGAGATTGAGAGCGATTATCGCTCTCTTTTTATTTCAGGGCCTCCGGCAAATCGAAGTTGTCCGATTGAACGTCGAAGATATTTCGTTCCGGAATAAAGTCGCTTTGATTCGCGGCAAAGGCCGGGACGATAAAGAGCCTGTGTATTTGCATCCTTCGACGGTGAAAGTCTTACGGGAATATCTCCGGTTGCACCGTTCCCATGAGGGCGCATTGTTCCGGAGCGACAGCAACCATTGCCGGGGCGAACGGCTCACGACAAAATCCGTTCGGGAGATTATCAAACGAACGTTCCATACCTTACAGATCGACGGAAGCGCGCACGGCTTCCGTCACTATTTTATTACGATGCTGATAAAGTCCTACAAAGGCGAGTTGCTGACCGTATCGAAATATAGTCGCCACCGAAGTATTCAGATGCTCGAAGTGTATAACGACGAAGTGATCCGGCAGGAAGATTTGCCGAGGTATTACAGCGTATTCAAAGACATACGGATTTGAGAAGGCCGCGATACATATATTGCCTGGAGGGCAACTGGAACACCAATCCACGAAGCAAACAAAGTATCCGACCGATCCTCGATATTCTTTACTACTCCGCCGGGATCAGATACGTCTACCGCAAGTGCAACACGAAAGACGAGTTCTTCGAATACCTCCGGCAATTCACGTTCAAGCGGTACAAGAACTACCGGATTCTGTATATCGCGTTTCACGGCCAACCGAACGGCATACAGATCGGGCGCGACTTCGTGACGTTATCGGAGATTGCGGACGTTTTAGAAGGGCATTTAAGCGGTCGGATCGTTCACTTCGGGAGTTGCAGCACCATGCGAACGAAACGCGCGAATATCGACGATTTTATGAACCGCACAAAAGCAGACCTTATTTCGGGCTATCGGAAGCAGGTGAATTTTATTGAGTCTACGGCGTGGGAACTACTAATGCTCTTATATTTTTAATTATGACAACGGTCATTAAAAATATTCACGTTATGCTTTTCCGACCATTGAGCCATATCCTTGTATAATTGAGTAGACATAAAATCTTTCGAATCATAAGCTAATGCCATATTATCTTCAATTGAATTATAGTCCATAAGTGTTTTTTTAGTTTGAAGGACTTTCTTTATCAGTAAAAATAAAATATTAGTTAGATCATGCCCATTGACTAATTGATAAATATCTTTGAAATCCATTTTTGCAACATCTTCGAATTTTGCAAGGATCGTTTCTTTAGTAGCAATCTTAGGTGATTTTCCTTTCGAATAGTTAATAACAACATCCACCATTTTTTCTGTGCTAATCAAATTTAGTCCCGAAGATATATTTAAAAATTGCTTATAACTTAAAACATGTTCTTTGGAGTGTCGCGGTTTAAATATAAGTCCAAGTTGATGTATTTTATTAGCTAATTTCAATATTCCAATGTTTTGCCCGATACGCAACAAACAGTCTCTAATACTTTCTTGATTAATTGTTTCAAACTGTTCTATTTTATTTTTGGTACAATAATTCTTCACAACATCATACAAAGCTATTGTTTTTAAAATCATCACTTCAATATCATGATCATCTGTTTGAAAAATGCCCTCCTCCCTAATGTTGTCTTCAGTAATTCTTCTAAAATCCGAATCAATAATTGCTATTTTCTCGGAGAACCCTCTTTGCGATAAAATTTGAAAAACGTCGAGCACATTTGAGCACCCAAAGGCAATCTGAAAAGAGATATTCTTGTCGTGAATAAATTTTGAATAAAAAGTATAATCTTTAATTCCTTCAACGATTAAGGAGTAACCTTTAAATGAATGATCTTGCATTATTCTATTGGCAATGCTTTCGGGCGTAATATATTCTTCCATCATAATTATTCCAATCCTAATAATTCGACTTTTAAGTTCCAATTATTTGCAATAATATCAGGGGAATGCGTTGCAATAATTACATCTAAGTTGTTAATTTTAGTAATTGCTTTCAGATCTTCAATGAAACATTTTTGCCAAGAAATATGCAATGAAACTTCCGGTTCATCAATCAAAATCAAAGAATTAGGTTTAGAATCAAATAATAAACGATAGAATAAAACTAATTCATTTTGTTCTCCTGAAGATAAATGTGTTAGTGGAATAATTTGATTTTCCTTGTTTTCATTTTGAATAGTAGTCGATCGAAATATAAATCCTTCCTCTTTATCAATAAAGAGCTTTTTATGCTTAAATCGTTTATTAATAATTTCTTGCAACAATTTTATTTTTTCAGCTATTTCCGTAAATATCTTTATCTTTTCAAAACTATCTTCGACATATAACATTAAAACATGCTTGACAACATCATCGAGGTTGTTTACCTTTGAAATAGGGGAATCCTTATCAATAACAATAAGCCCTACAGAATCCAATATTCTTCGTTTATTTTCTAGGCTTTCAAGTTCTTTATTCAATTGTTTAATAGTGATGCTTTTTTCATTTTCAAGTCTCGTTATCAGTCTGTTCGGATATGTTCTATCTAATTGTGCGGACAATGTTGTTGACTCCGTCAATAAAGCTTTTATTTTCTGACTTAATTCATTCGAATATCTTTCTACGGTTTTTGTAGAAGAATTTTCCTGCTTAGCTTTCGTATATATCAAACGTTGAGTTTCTATTAGGCTAACGTTGATTTGCTCACATCTTTCTAGAAACCAATCTGGTTTTTCTTCTAAGCTATCTTCGCAAAATAAATCCCGCTGAAAACTGTGGGTAAAATGACTATAACGGTTTATAATATCTTCCAACGTTAATGACATTTCACTTCGTCTATCAAGCCATCTCCGAGGTCCAACTCTTTTTAATGACGGATATAATCGAGCCACTCTACGAGCCAACTGTTCGAGGTTTTCAGAAGAAAAGAACTTTACAATATAAGGTTCAACAATTTTTTTATTCCCTTTTTTGGGCTCAATTCTTAATGCTTGATCTTGATTTTTCGTTATATGCCAAACAACATGGTCATCAAATTCAATTGTGAATTTCTCAAACATTATATTTGAAAAATAATCAAACTTTTCGGAAAAAAAGGCTTCAATCATTTCTAAAAGCACTGTTTTCCCTAGACCATTCTCACCTATAACAATTGTGACCCCAGCATCATTATTTAAAGGTATATCATGGTTAAAAGTCCCAAATAATTTTCGTATACATATGCGCTGTAATTTCATATCCTTGAAATATTGTATTATACATAATAGAAATCAGAAGTAAAGTTATTGTATTTTTCTCATTTTCTCACAGAATCGAATATTTTTTGTGCTTCAATGTTCGATAACTGTAATTACAGAACATTGAAATCTTAAACAAAATCGGAGGCCGAAAAGCCTCCGTTTTTTACTTGTAGTTATAACTAATTCAGTTGGATCAGTTCCGTGATTTTACGTTCATCGGGGGCGACAGTCGTTTTAACGGCTCCCGTGGAGTGGTCGATTTCGATCACGACACTGCGCCCGTCGGAATTGCGAACGCCGTTTATTATATACGCATTATACCCCAATGAAATGCCAAGTTGGACATACTGGCCGACGGAGGAATCGTCGTATTGTACTTCCGAATAAGTCAGCGTTTCGAAATCGTACTTTTGAATTGTCCGGGTAGCGGTATTTAAATAGAACAGCGTGTTATCAATCATGCTTTCTTCTAAAGGATGATCCCCATAAGCCACATTAGGTTCTGGAAATTGGGTCGGGGTGACAAAACGCATGCTTTTATCCGTACGATCACAAACCAATAATTCGACATCTTCCGGTGAATATCGGCCACCATAAGTAAGAATGAAATGATTTTTACAACTAATGGCAGCACTATACCACCAAGAGCTTACATATCTGTTCTCTGTCCATGTTTCACTATAGGTATATTCATTGCTAAGCGTCACCGGCGGAGTTGTGGAAAAATTGAGATCCCTAATTCCTAATGTAATGGTCGATACATACTCCCCAGATGGATCACGTCGGATATCCCCGGATGGATCACGTATGACAGTGCTACATTCAAATAATTTTACTTGATTACCGTCTTGAAAAAGAGTGTACGAGGAATGTTCATCGCGATCTTCGTAATAACCCGGAAATGCATAGAACTGGATGCTTTCGAAGCCTCCGTTCGGATAAAATACAGTTCCATGAACGGGATACCTAAATGTATTATCTGATATTGCGGGCTGGCCACTTAAATTACCGCTAAGTAATACATCGGTTTGATCGGTAAGCATGAATTGAGTTGCCCCAGTTCCGTTCGGAGTGATTTGCCGCAGATAAGTTTGTCCGTCTTTGGCTTCCACTTTACTAATCCTCGAAGAACTGCAAACGAACAGATCGCCGTTATGATCTACTTTGGCAGTGTATTTCGAGTTTGTCGTAGGGAATTTGTCTTCTTCGCTATATGGTATATGAAACACCGTACCGTCTTTTCGCCGGATCAAGAAATTAGACCTGCCGACGTAATGCGGGAGATGGATGCTTTGTCCCTGCTCATCCCGAAAATCACAGTCATGGAATAACATATATTGTCCGCCGTCGTAACTGGAAATCTTTTGCGGTACGACTTTCACATCGGTGCGGGCTTGCTGGCTATTACCGTTGTTATCATACGTGAAATAGAATACGACAGCAGTCATATTTCCGTTCTCGTCCACTTTGAAAACATCCGAAGGAGCCCCTGTGGACTTACTAACCGGACTTTCCGAAAGTACCAGATATTTTGCGCCCGTCAGATCGACCCGGCTCCAGCGCAGATTTTGAGTTTGATTATCGGGATCGTCTTTCGAACAGGACGCGAGCCCCACGATACCGATAAGCACGGCTAAAAATAATTTCTTCATATCGTTTGTATTGATCGAGGTTTATTGCAATTGTTCCAATAAAGGCTTCAAGATGCGGTTTTTGAAATCCGCCCCGCAACGGGCGATCTTTTCGTCCGTCAATTGATCGTCGGGCGTTATCTGAAATTCGATATAGCTGTTTTCCGTATAAATCTCCCAATCGCCCGCGGATTCGGTTTTGATCTTTTCGATCCATTCGTCGGTCAGGTATTGCGCGGAATCCGTTTCACCCAATCCGAAATAGACTTCATTATAGTTTTCGCCATCGGTATAATAGCCAAACTGCACATAAAACGACACGCCGTTTTTGACTGCTTTACCGAAATTCAGGCAATAGTATAAGTCTAAGATTGGGGATAAATTAAATAAATATCTCTTTTTGATTTTGTCGATATGATCCGTAAAAATGTATATATAACCTTTCTCATTACCATCTTCATGCTGGTATCGCAGTTTCTTATGCGTATCGAAAAACTCCGTCAAACATTCTTCGATACGGTCGTACTGCGGATTCAGGATTTCCGACAGCGTGTCGATGGTCGTCACGATGGTGTCCAGCACGACGGGCATATTGGCCAGACATTTGGTTTCAAGCGGTGTGATCTTATTCATAGTATTGTAGTTTTAAAATGTTTCGGCGGTAAAATCGTTTCAGGGAGAATAGCATCCGGCCCTGCTGCGAATCGGGAGTTTCCCAGCCGGGAGACAGGAGCCGGAAAAGCGTTGCCAAATAATTCTCGATAATTGGGTCGGTCGGCGCGGCGATTAGGGAATTGAACACGTACGGATAGTCGGCATAATGCCAGCAATCGCCGCAGTAGACGCTGTTGTCGCGGTGGCTCAACAGGATAAAGAGCGTCCGGTCGTAATCGCCCGGCATCGTCTTTTCGATATACCGGCGGTAATTGTCCAACTGAGTATGCCGCTTGACCGTTGCGACCTCCGAATAGATTTTGTTTTCGATCACGATCTGCCAGCCGTTGCCGCGAATCAGCAGGTCGATCCGCTTGTCATGGAAAGCATCTTTGCTCCACCTACGGCAGACGTGCTCCGTTTCGATTTCGTAGCGGTCGCGGGCAATGCCTGTCAGGAGTCGTTCGCGGTCGGGAATATCCGGCAGCGACCCGATAAAGCGGGCCAGTCGCGTACGGCCTTCGGACGTGCATGCCCATGCGTGTTCCAGTAATTTGGAGTGATAGGTTTCGTGACAGGTTTTCCCGATCACGTCCAGTATCCCGACATTGTTCAGGTACGGATGTTTTTCGACAAACCCGGCGATGCGGGTTTTGTAGAACTTGTCCCGGTGGGTTTCATAGAGCGGAACCAGTTCGTCGATAAAGGCGTTGAACGCCCGGAGTCGTCGAAGACGCTCGGTCTGTTCGGTTTGTTTGCGTTGTTCTCTTAGCCGGATCGTATCGTCGATCCATCGGCTGAATGTTTCGTGTGCAGGCATAAAAAACGTGGACTAAACTGATTATTTGCTGTTGGGGTCCTAGGAAAACCTTGCAATCAAATAAATGAGTAAAGCCCACGTCGTGAAACGTGAGCACTAACTTTACTCTTGATTGCTTCTGAAATTTCCTAGGTTTCAACAGCAAGAATAAAAGCTAACGCTTCAAATATGTATGTAAAACTCTTTTGGGTTTATTTCATTCGGTAACGGTTTCGATCACGCCTTAAAGATATAAAAACTTTTCGATCCGATATATTACGACCGCAATCACAGCGACTTGTATGTCCGGATTTTCCGGGCCGGGGGCTGATAAGTAGCGACTACCCGCACGTACCCTAACACCCGATCCCATTTAAGGGTACCCCCCTCGGCAGGTAATGCCTTGTTGCAGAAACGCGCCAAACGTTATCGGATTTGCGCTTTTACCCATAAATCGTTAAATTTGCACCAGCAAATTTTTCCCGGCCGCTTTTTCCTGCCGCAATCCTTTCGCTTTCCTGCATTACGCTCGAATCACCCTTACATAACTGAGCGTTTACACGCATGTTTATACAACCGTCCGAAAAATCCCCTTTTTCTTCGGGTTGCACGTCTAACGTATTTTGCTTCGATCTGTCGAACCCCCGGTATTTATTGAGGAATCAGAGGATAATTATCCGTAAGTCTTCAAAGCGATTTACGAACGAAAAATTAAAGGTTGAAAAAATAAAAAACAGCTTTGCACGGTTTTTATAAAGAATGATTTTTATTCAATTTAAAGATACACAAAATATTATGTGCCTAAATAGACTATTCAACTTTAATATCAACTCCCTGTTTATCAGGTGTTAATTGTGTGGAGGTGTGCTATTCCTAACATACAGCCGTACATGAGCCGGTTAATATTAGAATTTGTTCCGAGTACAAAGATATACAGGGTTATTCAATATAAGACGTTAATTGTCAGATTTTTGTATCGGTTTTCACTTTCCGACAAAAGTGAAAGGAGTATCAAACTCATTACGAGATACATGGACGATAAAAGCCCCCGAAAAAACGTTGTTTTCGA
>ENA-OPCL01000545-OPCL01000545.1-human-gut-metagenome-genome-assembly--contig:-NODE-545-length-32057-cov-2.465877_pt1 | contig 32057 bp, 25 predicted proteins | sample MGYA00241251_ERZ501482 | MGnify/ENA primary metagenome ERZ501482 (study PRJEB25962, sample SAMEA2042581) | human gut metagenome | biome: human gut; feature: human-associated habitat; material: faeces... | reverse complement strand
GTGAAAAAATTGCTTTCTGGGCAGTCTACCGGAACAATCAAAGGATTTAAGAAAAAAGATGGTACATCCTTTAATGCCAGTCTGATAATGAAAGATGGAAAACTGGAATGGGAACATAGCATTGCAAAAGATACCGGTCTCAAGTGTCCGAAATGCGGAAAGCCAATTGTTGCAACAGACAAGGCTTTCTCCTGCGCAGATAAAAAAGACGGCAAGTGCGATTTTCAGATTTGGAGAATGCTTCCAGGCGATAAGGTCGTATTGACAGAAAAAGATATGAAGGATTTGCTTGAAAAGAAAAAGACAGGCCTCAAAAAGGATTTAAAAAGTAAAGGTGGAAACACATTTAATGCTTATATAACCTTAAAAGACGATTTTACAAGAGGTATGGAATTCGCAGACACAGAGAGAAAAAAGAAACCGCAAAAATAATATCATCGAAAAAAATTCAGCATACTGATTTTGCAGAAAGGACAGGAAAGGAGCATATCATCAATGATTCCAGTAAGAGGTAGGATTGTCGATTTTTTAATAGACCGTTGTAGTGACGGGGATGCTGAATTTTTATTTAAAAGTGATTACGATAAAGACTGCCCGCGATTTGAAGCGTTGTGCGCCGGAAAAATCCCGGATGTTGTCCCAGGTGTCCCGATTACTACAGAATTTGCAGCAGATAATATGGACAAGATTTTGAAGATAGATTTTCGTGAATTGAAGATTGAAAAGATTACAAAATATGTAAAAGAAAAATACATGAACCGAGTCGCATATACGTGTATTAATTATAACGACGAAGAATATGCAAAAACGCTATTGGTGAAGGTGAAAGGAATATCAAGTAAAACTGCAAACCGAATACTGGATGCTGTTGATGGTGACATAAGCAGGCTTTCTGATGTGTGGAATGACAAGGAATTCTGGAAAGGACTGAAGGGCTCAAAGCGTTACTTGTCTGAACTTAAAGAGACAGTGGGAGCGATGATGGAAAAAGACCATCTCGTAAAAAAGTATCAAAAGTATGGAATCGGGTATCCGCAAATAGATATGCTGACTGCATGGTATGGGCTGGAAGCAGAAGAAAAGTTGTGTCAGAACCCTTATGCTGTCTTGCAAAAAATGGAACTGGATTTTCAGGTTGCAGATAATTTTGCAAAGGACCTCGGCTTTGGATATTTGTCTACAGAACGGGTCAGGTCAATGATATATCAGGTATTGGTAAATAACGAACAGTCTGGAAACACAGCAATCAAATTGAAAGATTTTTATATCAATTGTGCGAGGCTTCATCGATATTCAGCATGGAAGGATTATGTTGTGTCTCCATATTACCTTTTGGCGACTCTTGTAGATATGAAGAGCGTGTATTGTGAAAATGGCATGCTTGGGTTTATCCGGACAATGGATAAGGAGGCCGATATCGCGTTCCAGATTAGCAGGTTGATGCAGATAAATACCGAGATGGGAACAAAGGAAGAGGTATTTGAATCTATCAAAGATAAATACAATAAAGAACAGCTCGAATTTCTGAAAAGTTTTGATAAAAACAGTGTTGTCTTGCTCCTTGGACGAGGCGGAACCGGAAAAACGCATACAATCTGTGGCGCTATTGACCTTTTTAAAAAAAGACACCCAGATGAAGAGATACGGCTGTGCGCACCAACTGCACGTGCAGCAGGTGTGCTGAAAGAGCATTCAGGGCATGAGTCTTCAACAATACATATAATGCTTGAGTTGAATCCATATATGCCGGATGATGCCGGTAAGAATGAGGAGAACCCATTAAATGAAAAGCTTATTATAGTTGATGAAATGTCGATGGTAGATACAGACCTGATATATCATCTTTTGAAAGCTGTCAAATCAGGTGCAAAACTGATTCTAAGCGGAGACCCTGACCAGCTTGAAAGTGTTGGATGCGGTGCAGTTTTAAGAGATATGATTGATTCAGACGTTATACCAAAGGTGAAACTCAAAAAAATCATGCGTCAGGGAGAAGGCTCAGCGGTTATTGATAACTGCGGGAAAGTGCTTGCTGGCAAGAGCAATTTCATTGAAAATGAATCATTTGTGGTAAGAACATGTAAGTCGGAAGAGGAAGCCAGGGCCTATTTAAAATCACGGTATCACGGCGACCCTCACAATACGCAGATTTTATCCACGACCAAAAAGGGCGTGGTTGGTACGATGGCTTTAAATAAAGAATTTGAGGATGTGGAACAACCCGGTATCTGGTTTCACGGAGACCATTTTAAGATTGGAGACAAGGTTGTTTTTACAAAAAATAATTACGATTCCGGGTATTGTAATGGTGATATTGGATTTATTGAAACGCTGACAAATCCAGTTAAAGTCAGGATGCAGGGTGAAGATAAAGTAATAGATATAAACAAAGATGATGCGGTGGACATGGAACACGCAGATGCGATTACCATCCATAAGAGCCAGGGAAGCGAATATAATGATATTTATATTATGCTCCCGGATAAGCCAGTTTCATTGTTAACAAGGAATATGGTGAATACAGCGATTTCCAGGGCGCGCAAGAGCGTTGTCCTTATAGTGGTTAATGATGCTTTACAGACTGCCGCAAGTAATCGTTTTAAGAGGAACAGGATAACAAGATTAAAAGAAAAACTAAAAAACATGGGGGAAATAATATGTCCAGAGGAAGAAAAAAAAGCAGAAAAGTAATTAATCCATTGGTAGAGCATATAGCTGATTATTCAGACATGGAGTTTGTTGATAATGAGAGCGGAGAGGCTCTTATTGCATCTCATGCGCAGGCAAAGATTGATAAAAAGTGCGAAGACGAAACGGACCGCATGTGGATGTATAAAGATAACAGAGATGATGAGATTGTTGATGAAGATGAATCCACAGAAGACGACCTCTGGAGTGACGAAGATAAGAAAGAAAAAGAAAGAAAAAAATCAGAAAAAGGAACTGCACAGGTAGAACAAAAAGTCAATGCTGTAGCGGAGGAAAAAGTAAAACAATATATGGATGCGGCTGTATGGTTTAAAGATATAAGTGAAAGAGGGGAGATGACAGAAAAGGAACAAAGATATGTTGAACTTATGATAATTGAATTGTCGAAATTCTATTTTTCAAATCTGGACACACTGCATCCAAGTTCAAAATGCAGGGAGTCAATTTGTAAGATTTTCGAAGACATAAGGAGGGCAGGAATGTGTTGAGAATATTAAAATCGTTGCTTGCTGAGTCTTCTTATTTCTTTGAAAAATATTTTGGTGCAACGTCAATCGCATGGTCTGTTATTTTTGTCGCTTTTTGTTCGGCAGTGATTATCGGGTCAACGGTGAAGGGACTATTTTGGGTAATAGGGATAAAAAAGAATAAAAAAAAGACGGAAACAGCAAAAGTAAATTTATTCTTTCCGGTGTATATTGGAATCATGTTGTTAATCACGTATTTTATAAATTATCTTGTTAATACAGCGTATACATGGAACAGTAAACTACAGCGCGTGATGTCGAATTTTGAATATGTGCTGTCATTTAAAACAAACCGCCATGCGTTTTTATTTGCATTAAACTTGCCAGACAATGTACAGAATAAAAAATCATTGTTTAAAATGGCGCTGTATTTAAACGATAAGCAGTGGGATTCTGTTTTTAATAATGCAGGAGAAGGTGCATGGTATTTCGAAAAAGTAAAAAAAGCCGTTTTTGAAATTTTACATGTAGGAGACTGCCATTTAATGTTAAGCCCATTGCAGCAAGGATGGTTGGCGTATTTTCCAATTGCAGGGATGCTAATTGTGTTGCTTATCTTTCTATTGAAAAGAAATTGCGCAAATACTTTAGCTTCTGCCGTTGCTTGCATTTCAGGACTGTTCGTGAATATGGGCGCAAGTATTTTTATGCTAAGCGCAATGTGCTTTGGAGTGATATGGGCTATAGCGCTAGATACAGCAATGAAACAAAGTATTTACGAAGGGCGAAAACCCCCGGCTGACAAAAAGTTGTCCGCGGGTCAAAGGTTCAGGTCTTAACTTCGCACGCGGGTCTGAATCCCCGTTCGAAACACGCTTCGCTCAGACTTGCGGCTTCGTTTGTCAGTCTCTGCGAGGCTTGGTAACGAGCCGGAACGGAGAGATATCAATTTTAATCTCTGCACTCAGCCTTACGGCTTCGCTTGTCAGCGGCAAAAAACCGCTTGGTAACGACTCCGACGAAGCCGGCGAGTTATCAAGATAGCAAAAACGAAAAAAATAAGGAAGGAGAGAGATGAGGACAAAACCTTACCTCTCTTTTTTTGTGTATAAAATGCATTCGTTTTTTAAAAAATTTAGCATATTAGAATAAGCGGTAATTAATTCCTGTTTCTGAAATAGCAGCAGGTGACAACCACAAAATGCAAAAAAAAGAAAAAGCAAAGGCAAGGAGGAAAGGAAATTGACAAAATACAGTGATTTGCCAGAAGCAAAATCTGCACTCATTGCTGATAAAGAAATTATACAGACTTTATTTCGTTCAGGCTATGAATACCTGATTTTGAATCTATACGATGAGGTCTACACGACTCCGGAGATATACGACTATTTTGCGAAGAACCTGGATTTAGACAGTCTAAAGATATTCAGGAGCGAAATCAAAAGAGCAGAGCTTAAAACGAGTAAGATAGTTCTCCGAAGTATTATCGGAAATGATGAAATATTATCGGAAGATGAAGCATATGCAATACTTTATGCAATGACAAATAAAATTGATGTGATTTTGGATGACCCGAGAAAATACGAGATGTTCAAAGTTCGTAATATCCATACACTAAGGCTGTCGGAGATTATTGCAGCAGCAAAAAATTCAGATTAAGGGAGGTGAAAAGGATGTTGCCAAAAGAAGAATATATAAGCTTATTGGCCAATCTGTTTCAGAGAGGTTTATGTCTGGATATGATAGATATAGACGGAAAACAGGATTCCCCAGATATATCAGACGAGGAAAGGATTAACTTTAAAGCGGCAGATGAGGCTTTGAGCAGAGTTGACCTAGATGAACTTTTCGATAATGCGGAAATTTTAGAAATTCCAGACAAGTATCCGGAATTTTATGAATATCTGCGAGAACTTCAGCTTGAGAGACAAGAAGATGGACATGGTGAAAGAACCATTGAGGATGTCTCTGCAGATGAAGAGGTAGAAGAGGGCGAAGAGGAGCCAGGACCGGAAGAGCCACATGAGCTTTCAACGAAAGACCAAGTTTTAAAGAATATCGTAGGTGGAGAACACACCGGAAACCAGAGGGACAGTGAAAAATACCGAAAAGGTGACGAGATGCGGGCTCGTCTTGACGAAGAACGCCGTGAAGCATTGTCTCGTGCTGCTGAACAGGAGCGATATGATAATGAACATCGTATGCCTCTGGAATCCAAACTTGAAGACGAACGTGGAGAGGCCATAGCCAGGGCTGAAGAACAGCAACGGCAAAGAGAAGCTTTAAGGCAAAAGGAACTGGCTGAGAGACCTGAAACAACCGTTAATATCACAAGTATACACGATAAGAGCAAGAGTGCAGATGGTGTTACAAATGTGGTGAAAGGTAATATTCCAGACGAATCGACAAAACACAATGAGAGTAAAACTCAATACTATGAACTAGATACGTTTAACGAAGAACGGGGAATCCATGACCGGCAAGAATCCGCCCATGAGTCAAATACTTCAATTTTAACTTCGCACGAGGGTTTGAATCCACGTTCAGCGTCTGGGTACGAGCGCGAAGCTCGAACTATCAATAAGTCGTCTGATTTGTATCAGCAGATGCAGGCCAAGGACAATGACACATTATCAGATGCACAAGACAGGTCGCATAAGAATGATAAGAGAGATGAAAGGCCGGAGCCTGAAAAGAAAGATAATAACAGGTCTGCGACAAATGAGTATTCTTCTCGTATCACAAATGACTATGCGGAAAAAGATTCCCATATTACAGAAGACATAAATAGAACTGGTCCTCAAGTATTTGAACCAAAGCGGGAAAATGTAGAACAAATATCTGGTCATGAAGAACTTAACACGAAAAGCGCTCAGGATGTAAGTCATGTTGTAAAAGGAGATACTTATTCTGATTTTTTTGGACAGGACAGACCCGAGGTAAGGGATGAAAGAAATCGTGCAGACGTTCATAACGAATCAAGGTACCAGTCATCGCGGGGAAGCCGTGAGGATTCGGTGGGTGCTGGCGTACTTGACCGAAAGAAGGCTGAGGATACGTCTCAATATCATTCAGAGGCAGGCTCAGAAGCGGCAGTAGATAATACAAGAAGGACTGAATCGGAAAACAAATATATATCTGATTCGTATGAGAAGTCTGGACAAAGAGATACTGGTGAAACTTATAAGCGCCATCAATATGACGGAGGTTATGGTGGTACTGATAAGGAAAACCGTTTATATGAAGCTGAGAATAACCACACAAATCGCAATACTGAAAGGGTTGGACCAAATCAAGGCAGTGAATATAACGAAGGTTTTATATACAAGAAGGATGCCGGTATAAACAAACACGCGGAGTCAGATGGCTCTATTGTAGAAAAACGCAGAGAGCATGATACAGAAGGTTATAGAAGCACACAGGGATTCGATAAGCCGAATAGCAGCGAACCGTATAAAGCGAGCAGCATTCCTCAGCATGAAAAGGAATCAGTATATGACGGGAATGCCATCAGCAATCCAGACTCAGGAAACGCGTCAAATGGAACCGCACAATATAAAAGAGAAGCATCAGAAAGTAAAAAATACATTAATGATTCATATGAGCAGGCTGGGCAACGGGAATCTGCTGATATTCAATCTCACAAGGATACCGGTGAGGATACGTACGCATCGTTTAAACCCAAGGCATATGATGCTACTAAGAATGAAGACCAATCTTCGACATTCGTAGCACGGAATGAAAGAAGAGCCTATGATGCCACAGCGAATAGTACGGACAGCATCGCAAGAAAAGAAAATGGAGATTCACACTCTGTCTTAAACTTTGGCGCAGATAAACGTCCGTCTGCTGAACCGGCTTCAGAAAATGCAAAAAGATATGTAGGCAGTTCATATGAAATGGCTGGACAGAGAGAAGCCGAGCGTAAAGACCGTGGTTATGAAAATCTGGAAAGACAGGGGCTTGCGGATAAGCATACAGGAAGTGTGCAGCCACCATTCTCTGACGGAATTGGAGAAGTAGAAAAAAAATATGAAAAGAGTAGTACAAGAGAAAATAGTGCATCAGATGTGACATCTAGGCGTCAATCTGCAGTAGATGATTTATCTAAAAGTGAAAGGGTCCAGGCCGATAACATTGTCCGAAGACCAATCTCTCAGATGCCAGCTTCACATACTGCCTCGAATCAATATCCAGGATTAGATGGGGACAGTCACCAGCCTTCCGAAGCAAAAACAATGACGCATGACCAGCGGCAAGATGTAGGAAACCATCGTGATGAAAAGCCTGGAGCGAGTGCTATTGAAGAGGTTCTCAGGAATAGGGCTGCTAATCAAGAAAATCAAGATGCGAATAGGGCGTCTGGCGGCATCAATGAACGAAAGCAGACATATAGCAGGGATTCATATGAATCTTCGGGACAGGCTCCAGTAGATGAGAAGAGGAAAGAACCATACGGTCCAGGAGAGACCTATAGCTACGTTGGCAGAAAGGATGGACAGGCTGACAGAAAAGTCGCCGAAAACCGTGTCTTAAAGTCTGATAAAACTGATGTGGTGTATCCACAAAAGAGAGATTCTTCGGTTTCGAGCGAAAGCAAAAATGGCCTTCAATCTATCAAAAAAAAGGACGAAACGAAAGTTATTGAAATCACAGTACCGTCAGGCTCAGGTCAGACACATACTGTACGAGGTACTGTGTCCGGAGCTGCAGCTGTAACTGCAGTAGCAGCCGCGTTAGCGGCAAGAGAAGCTGCGAAGGCCACCTCTGATGCCGCAAAGACTGCTACAGACAAAGCGGAAGGCATGGTGATGCTGAAAGATACATCAATCATGTCGGCCAGCGAACTTGCTGCATATGCCAGTGCAGTGAACAGTGCGCAGGTAGCAACGCAGATAAGCGGAAAACAAATCGCCGATTCCTATGCTTTGGCAGGTCAGGCTGATGTAGAAACGATAAAGATAAATATAGAGCAGGCTCTTGCGAATGCGAGAGAGATAGCAGCGGGGACTCGTTCCGGATTGAACGTTCCAGGCGTTACATCTGGCCCAGTGGGACCAACCTCATCTGGCGCAACACAGAATTTTAATATAACGAGACCGTCTATACATACACTGGGAATTCCAGGCGTCGTAAAGAACTCAAATTTCACAGACGTTGGAATGTTTGTCCTAAAAGAAGGAAATCAGGTAACTATATCCAGAAATGGAAAATCAAAAAGATACACAGTCCGTTCTGACGGGACTATCAGAATAGATGGAATTGTATTGAACGTATATTCAGTAGACAAAGACAGAGCTTTTGTTGGTTGGAAAAACGCGGCTGTATATGGCGGCAAGATTTATACGGCTACAGGCACTGTCCTTGATATAAGTACGGATGGAAGCATAGGAACGACCAAAACGTTGGCTGGCCTGGAATTCCATATTAAAAAAGATGTTAAGGTCAATGCAAAACAAATGACAATGGCGATGACAATAGCCCCAGCATTAAACCAGCCTATTACAGACGCAGATTTTGTGAAAGTTGGAGATAAGTTTATATCAAACAAAGTAACAGAATCGTATAGTGGACTTTTGTACCAGAAAGCATTAAACAAAGGCAAAGTCTCTCAGCTTATTTTTAAACAAAAAATGGCAATGCATTCAGTCTTTCGAGCACAGCTGCTTGCAGGCGCAGCAGCTAATATGAAGTCGATTGATTTGAAATTAGACCTAAATACGCTGGTTGCAAATTACGATAAAATATTGACATCAATCAGTGGAAACAGCAAGCAGTTTTATCAAATGAATGTGTTTTTGGAAACACGCTATTTGAGCGATATTGAACGTCAGTATCTGTTTGACGCAAAGGCAAAACTTAAGCACCTTGGTCTTACTGAAAATACAGATACATTAAAAGAACTTCTGGCTGGCGGCGGATTGTCCCCAGAAGCAGCAAGCGCAATAACGGATTACCTGAATGTATATGAAAATACAAGAGAAAAAATTATACGAAAAGGTGTGCTTGGGGACCAGAGCATAGGCGATTTCAAAGTGGAAAGAGCGTTTTATGCTGCTGCGCTGCCATATGTGCTTCAGGCAAGGGGACTTCCGTCAGATAAAAAGGCGCTAAAAAAATTATTAAAAGCAGGAACAACTTCAAAAGAAACGAAAGAGTTGATAAGAAATGTATTTAAACTGCAAAGAAGGATGTTTTTGCTTAATTTGACAGAAACAACATTAACGGCATATGCCAAAGGTGCTGTCAAAGCGGTTAAAAATGGATACCGAAAAATAAAATCATTGGCTAATAGATATATGGGCGATGATTATACGATGCGAGGACTCCTCATGATGGAGTCAATCATTGTTGGCTCTGCTATGAAAGCGTATCGTACATCAAGAAAAATAAAATGGATGAGAGAGAACGCTGGAAGGTTGCTAAATTCCTCAATCAGGCTTGGAAAGTCAATAGGGAATGCTGCGGTCGCAGGATATAGGGGTGCAAAAGCCGGTATTCATGCAGTTCATATGGGCGGAAGAGCGGCGAGAAAAGGTTTCCAGTATCTTAGGAAAAACGGACTTAAAAAAACGCTAAAAAAAGGTGTAAAAAAATTACGGATGAAAGGCACGAAAGTTGTCAGAAAAGGCGTTTTAAAAGTCGCCAAAGTAGCGCAAAAGGCCGCGATTAAAGCAATCCAGGCTGCGATAAAGTTGATACAGACATTGATTTCAGCATTAGTAGCAGCATTAGGACCTATAATCATAGCATTGATTATTGTATTGGCAATCATCCTTTGCATTATTTCATATGTGAAGAACGCAGGAAATGAAGTCTATTATGATGCAGGCGATGAAGACACTACCGAAGTTTTACAAGAAATGGTTGACGTCTTAACCTTGTGTCACAATTCGTTCAGAAGTGAATTATCGAATCATTTTGGTGGAACGTCAAGCACAGGCTCGGCGTCTGGTACAGATGGCTCAACGATGAATGCACCACAGCTACAAAAGGGTGATAGTTCTAAGGTTCAGGGGTTATATGATGTGACTGAGGGGACCTGGTGGAATTATGAGTTTACATACCAATATATTCATGGTAATTGGGCTTCCGGAACATGGCAACAGGCGTTGGATAACAAGGTAACAGTTGAAGGCAATGGAAATTACGCTGTCGTCGACCAGAACGGAACAAAGATGTATATGGCGGCTTTTGGCTCGTATTGGGGAAAAGTAGGAGATGTCCTTAAAGTGGAATTTAATAACGAGTTCACAATAGGCAGCCAACCAGCATCCAATACTATGTACATTATTATTGCGGATGAAAAGGCTTGGAAAGATACTGGTTATCCAGCAGAGCAAGAAGGAATATATGGACATCACTTAGGAAGCCACCGAGATTTTGCAGAATTTATTGGTTATGGCTCTAAACCTGCAGGATTGAATGGAAATGGATTGATTCCTACTACTGCAACAAATATGGGAAGTATTTTGGATGGAACATTTGATTCATCAACGATAGGAACTGGTTCAGCTGCTTCGTCGGTAAGCGTAAATGCCGATATCCTGTATCGTCAGGAAATAGACCAGGATGTTTATCGCGACATTTTAAATAGGGATAAAAACATATACTACACTTTTCCGGAAGAGCAAAAAGTACCAGATGGTATTACCCCAACACCTACTCCGGAAGGATATGTAAAAGCAGATGCAAAAGGTGAAGTGTATGGATTCTATAATAATAATCAAGAGCTGATTTCTATGGTAATGGCTATGTTTGATTTTGAGGCAAGTTCTAGTACTTCAACAAAAAGCACAATCATTAGCAAAAAAGATGCTTCCGGCTTTGACGAGGCAAAAACAAACGACACATATCAAAAAGGTATGACGGATAAAGAAGTTGATGATAAATGGAAGCTGATAGAATACCTGAATGAAAAAGGCTTAGACCTGACAAATTACAAAGCAGGCGGCTATGATGATTTGAGATATTCGGCTTTGATTGGTCTTTTTAATGCTTCACATATTATCACGGGAACAGCCGTTAAGCAGTACCATGCAGGCCCAGACGGAACAATCAATCCAGTATATAACGATGATGGAAGGATTGTTGGTCAAAATAATACCGATGGTATGTCTTATCAAGTACCGGTTATGGAAACGAAGACAAGACAAGTCAGAAACGAGCACGGAGATATCCAAATCGAATACTACACCGGATATAAAACGGACTCGGATGGAAACATCGTTTATGAAACAAAGTATGCACCGTGTCCGGGCCATACAAAGTACAGTGGAGCAGTTATTACCCTGCATTTTGATAGTCTGTTAAATCTTGATGACTGGTGGGAGAAAAACATCTATGGAGTAGATGATTTTGATAAGGAAAACCCTAACTATGAAAGCAGTGACGCAAGTGCAGATACATATAGAGCTAAAGAGAATACGCTAAAACGTACAATCCAGTATATTAAAAAGCCGGATTATTATAAGAGTCTGAGTGGAACATGCTCAGAAGGAGAAAATTCTACCACAGACAGTTTCAATCCTGGAACGTGGGATGGAGACCAAGCAAAAGTTGCTAAAGAGGTATATGAATTCCTGACAACAAAAATGTCGAGAAAATTAACCTCTGAACAGGCAATGGGAGTATTGGTAAATATCTATAGAGAGTGCTCATTCAATTATACAGAAGAAGAAACTGGCGGTACTGGATATGGCTTAACTCAATGGTCGTTTGGACGCAGAACAAAACTTGTTCAATGGTGTAATGCAAATGGATATCAGTACAATACGCTTGAAGGCCAGCTAAAACGTTTGGAATGCGAATTTACGGAAGATACGAGTGACTGGTCCCCGAGCGGAATAGAAGGATTCTATGCATGTACGACTGCAAGAGAAGCAGGCGAATTCTTCATTACGAATTACGAAAGGCCTGGTGCACAATATAAAGCGCAGCGTTTAGCCGAGATGGATTCAGATATCGCTACTATTCAGGCAATGCTACAGTCGTAATATTGTGTATGTTCGACGCGTGATTGTGGTACGGGCGGAGTACTCCGCCCGTCATTGCGTCAGGCAAGGAAACCGCAAGCTGTGTTTGTAAGCGGTAGGAGGATGATAAAATTGAGAAAAAAACAAAAACAAAATAAACATAGAGAACGCTTAATTGCGGGAGTCGTGGCCATAATCCTTGTTTTAGCACTTATACTCACAAGTATTGCCGCGTCTCGCGTACCGGTTTATGCGGCTGGGGCCTCTACTACAGGAACTTCAACCGTCAAATCAAAAGCAAATAAATCCGGGCAAAAAAAAGCGACCCCAACACCAACGACAATGCCAAAAAAAGAAAAAAAAGCATTGGAAAAAATAATGAAAGGATTATCTACGTTTCATTATAAAGCATACGAATGGGCGGGATTAACCGTCGGAGGCATGCCGTTCGCTTTGGCGGAGGGGATTTATAATATATCTGATTTAAATACTGATGGAACAAAAACGCCAATATTTTGGAAAAATGAAGATACAGAATCAGAAATGAAAGATTTTTACTCTTCTACGAATTGGAATGAATTTGAAGGAATGTATGAAACAGTTGAGCTGAGTAATAGCTGCGAAGCGGTTTTGTCTGATGAGGTTGCAAAGTATGAAGACCTGATGGACAAAGCGGCGGAAGATAATGGTTTTAAAACGTATAAGGAGATATTTAAGGCAATTGCGCAAGCAAGGTTTAATGAGCATAAAGATGAGTATGAAGCCATGAAAAAAGATATAAAAGGAGAGGGCAGCGATAAGTTTGATTTATTTCATATCAATGGTTCATGGCTGGCAGATACAAGCAACGGAGATGTTACTCCGGTAAGCAGCAAAGCAAATGTCTCGCCGAAAGACGAATATGGAGAAGATGAAAGGCTAAACCTAGCAAATAAGAAAAAAGAGGCTGGAAAATACACAGTGCAGGAATCCATAGATGCCGCGGCAAAGGCCTTTGCGAATATGGTGGAAGAAGCAGTCTATCCATCACCTTATAATACTGATTCATTGATATGTGTTGTCCAGGGATTTGAATTTGGTGGAAGTTCTAAAGCAATAAAAAATCAATATAATAGGTCGCCACTAAAACTTGATGAAGAAACCGGGTTTGTTACATTTACGGACTATTGTAACAACAAGGCGTCAAGTAGTAAAAACCAATCCGCAGAAAAAGAAGAGGTGGATTATGACTCTATCATTGAGGCTTATGCAAAAGTAATCGCCCATGGTGAAGAAAGAGCTAATGCTGATGATGAAAATGGCAAATATAAATATTCGGACCAGAAGTTTTATCAAAAGGTATTTGAAAATTATAAATGCTCTGGCGGTGGTTCTGGAAACCTGGATATGGGACAATTACCGGATGATATGAAAGAGATACTGAAAAAGTGTATGGCGACATGGGATAGCAAAGTGACAAAAGAAAGGCGTGAGATTATACAGCAGGGAGTTATGCTGTATGGCGTGACGTATGATATGAACGCAAGGAACTCACCGTCATATGAAAGTCCCAAATATCTTGATTGCTCATCATTTGTAGGTCAGTGCTATTGGAGGTCTGGAGTAGCAGCTAAAGAAGGGCAGTCGGCTGCGGATTGGGCAACTCCATCAATTTCAAGCACGTTTACAGAGATATCAGAAAGTCAACTTATACCAGGAGATGTCGGACAAAAGCATTGGCCCGGCAATGCTGGCGGGGAAGACCATGTGGGAATTTATATAGGAACTGTAAATGGTACAAAATATTGGCTTCATTGTACTGGAGGATATACAGACGGAATATACCATGCGCCAGGAAAAGCTATTAAAATAAATAACTATTCAGGATTTGCTCATTTCGGAAGATATCCTGGGTTGTAATTCTTGATGGAGGTAAAAAAATGAAAAAAAAATACATGACAGTGTTAATAAACGGAACAATCATAGTTTTTTTTATGTTTTCTACTATAGTAGCGTCAGCATTGGTAGTACCAGCATTTGCTGCGGAACAAGAAGACTCTACGACGTTTACAGATGATAATGGAGAAGAAGATACAAGTGCGACGAATGGTGATTATGATTACACGAAAGACGAAGAGTATACGCAGTCTTTTTATCGTCCAAAATCATTATTTCAATCATCTTACGAGTATGAAGAATACTGCAAGCGAATGTATAACATGGGATATATGGATTCTGATTACGACTGGACACCAGCGGCTCAGGATTTTATTGACAATATGACTGGCGATAACATGAAAGCGTTGGATAAAAATGCAAAAGAAATTGTACAACAAAGAATCAAAGATGGAGAAATGAAAGAAGAAGACAATCCATATTTGACATATGACCAGAAACAGGCACTTTCTGAAAAAAATAGTAAAGACAGTCAGACAGAAGACTCTGAAAATGTTTCAGACAGTACGAACAGCGAACAATCATCGGATGCAAGTACAGATAGTAATGCATCTTCCGATATGAGTACGTCTAAAGACGATAATACAATCACAGTAACGCCAGAAGAGGAGCAAGCAGAGAAGGAAGACGAAAAACCAAGTTCTCTTGCAAACCGCATAAAACTTGTGTTTATGGTATTATTAGCAGTAGGCATTGCACTTGTTACATATTCTATTTATAAAAAACAATTCTAAAAAAAGGAAAAGAGAGCCAAAAATATACGGCTCTCTTTTTTTTGTATAAAAAAAATAAATCATATAACACTCTGCAATTTTTTCTGCATATTAAAAGAGAACAGGAAATGCACAGCATATATTGCTTAGTTTTGAAATTACAACTGCAGAAAAAAGAGGAGGATAAAAATGGATTTAAAAGCATTTAATACAGCACAGGAAATTATTGCATGTAAAAACCCAATGGTGTCACACTGGGTCATTGCTGTTGATATTGGTTTTTCAGGAGTAAAGGGAATGTCTCCGAATAAAAGGTTTTGCTTTCCGTCTTATGTTAAACAGATTGAAAGCAATCTGATGTCGGTAGATGAAGAGGATATCTATTATAGGGATGAAGAAGGCCTGTATATGATTGGAACAAAAGCACAGGACCTTGTCCGAGCCGATGATACTAACGATACAGGTTCTACGTTTGACAGAAACCGATATTTTACAAAGGAATTCATCATTCTTGCCAGGACGGCTGTAGCTATCGGATTGATGAGCAATGAAGTAAGAGAGGGAGGGCCACAGATTAAGCCATTTATCCAAACTGGACTTCCAGCCGCATACCTGAAAGCAGATGCGCCGAAAATCAAAAGCGCATTCACAGCACAGGGTGTTTATGAGGTAAAAATCGGTACTGGTAGATGGATTCGTTTTGAAAACAATTTAAGAAATAGTGATGTGAGCGTCATGTCTCAGCCAGCCGGAACCTTAAATTCCATTCTGTTCAATGATGAAGGAGAACGACGAGATGAAGCTAAAGAATTGATGGCAGAAAATATCATCATCGCTGATATTGGATTTGGCACGTTTGACCCATACGGAATCATCAATAGGAAGAAGGTTTTGGAGGAATCTATCAACAATCTCGGAATGAAACGAGTATTGGAGACGGCGGCTGAGTATATTTTTAAAGATTATCAGATGGATATCCGTATTCCACAAATGAGGAAATACATGAAAGACGGATATTTCAAGGTGGTTGATATCCGGCAGATGACCAGTAAAAAAATCCCGTTGGACGGATACATTGAAAAGGCGTGCAAGGAAGTGGCAACGCAGGCGGCGAAGAAACTGTATGAAATGGCAGAATATTTCACCGATTACGATGTACTTGTTGTGACTGGTGGAACCGGTGCAGCATGGATTCAATATTTCAGGGAGACGTTATCAGGATTGGAAGATTTGAAGATTATTCCTGGAAACGATGGAAACGAGCTTCCAATTTATTACGCAAACGCAAGGGGATATTATATGTCCGCTTATAGACGATTGAGAAAAGAGAGGACAGGTAAAAGTGAATGATGAAGGTAGAAGTAAAACTGTATTCCTATCATGACATGGACCTGGTTGGCCTGTATAAAACAGGGAAAGTTTCCTTTCCTGAAACAACCAGGCAAGTACTAAATTCTTATGCCCGTGGCGAAGTGTATAAAGTCAAATTATTACACACGAATGATAAAAGGCTCGCCAAGTATCCAAAGACGAGCTTCCGGAAGTATTATCACTATCATGTGGTACTGGATGGAAAGGAAGACTCTGATGCGATTTCCTTGCTGCATAAAATAACACCAGGATACAGAAACAATTTCATTAAAGTCGTACTACGTCAATATCTTTGCGGTGTTTTTCTTGAAGAGTACTGTGTCAACGGGGATACATCGTTTTTCAATGAAATGTCACGAAAATTTCAGGGTGGAAGAGATGAGAAAGAAATAAGACAGACAAAAAAAGAAAGAGATAAATGCACCCAAACAGAACTCAAAAGCCCTGATGTGACGACGAGAACTTTAATAGAATCTGGTAGCGAGTCCGACTTTGTCGGCGAGTTATCAATAGAATCTGGTAACGAATCCGGCAGAGCCGGCGAGTTGACAAAAACAGCAAGCAGAGGAGCTAAACTAAAAGAAAAACAAAAAAAAGGAATAACAGATGACACGGTTGACACTGATGAACGGAGTTTATGGGACAATGTAAAAGATGAGAATGAATCCAGGTATGTTGAGCTGCCTACAGAAAAGCATGAAGCAGAACCAGCAGATATCGTAAAAAATACTGAGCACAAGGCCCTGATAAATGATAAGGCAAAGAGTATTGAGCCTGGCTCCAAAGATAATAACAACAAGATAAAAGAAGATTCATTCGAATTGTCAAACAATAAAACCATGACAACCGCACACACTGACGCACATCCAAATATAGCGAATAGCGTTCAATCCTATAGCGATGAGGATGATTTCGACGAGTTCCTTGACGAAATGACAGAACAATATTAAGGAGATGATTATATGTACAACAGACAGGATGTATTTAAAAAGCATATTCAAAAAAAGGCAGAAGAGCTAAACGACCTTTGTAAAACGCTTGGTGTGGTTTCTTTTATGTCTTTTGCCGTTAAAGATAACGGGGTTTCTACTGATTATAAAAACTATATTTATGGCAGCACATCAAACGGTATTCGTTTATCAAATGACCAGATACGCGGGCATGTAAACGTATCAAATGGATTCCAGACGGTTCCACCTGGTGACAATATTGATGCTGATGATTATATGGATGATATTGATGATAATTAAGGTGAATACAAATGGCAAAAACAAAAATCATAATCATTGCTGAGAAAGGAGCAAACAAATACGAACCTGGAAAGATGCAGGGAATTGGCATCAAAATGTATATACTTAACAACGCGGCCGGTTTGAGTAGCGTACGAGAGTTAAAAGGGAAGGATGCTGGCCCATGTCATTGTTATATTATTGGCAAAAGTCCGAAATATTGCGAATCCATAGAAAAGGCAATCAGAATAAATAAAACAAAATGGAAAATAGTAAAAACCTGCAAAAACGAAGACGAAATCATGAAACTCGAAAATAGGGAGTTTTTAAAGAAGGTTGAAGAGTCTGCAAAATTGAAAAAAAAGACAATGTCAAAATTACAGGAAGAAATCCTCAATATAAAAGCGATAGAACCAGACTTGGATGAAGAAGATATTGCATGTGTAATCATGGCGGCAAACGAAGTGGAAGGAATGAAAATCTTTCCGGCTACCCCAGAGACAAAAATGAAGGCTTTTGAAAAAATGGTTCTAATGTATACGCAGGACGAAGAGGTGACTATGAAAGGAGTGAAGGCATATTTAAGGATTAAAAATGTTTCGTGAAAGAAAAACGACAAAAAAATATATTTATTTGTCATATTGATATGAGACGAAAACATCGTCAAAAGAAGAAGCAATCACGCATCTGTAGATGATGATTTCCGTAACTAAAACTTTATTTTATGTCATCGATGGACGAGGGACCGCAGCCAGGTTTGCCATCAGGGGAGGACTGCCGTAAGCAGCCCGACCCTGAACAGCTAGGCTGTCCGTTGGTTCGGAGGTTGCTGGACGTGTACGGGGAGCCAGAAATCCCGTCCACGTCTGGCGAAGGTGAACGTAAGTTCATTTTTGATAGCTCGCACTTCGCGCTCGTAACCAGACTTCAAACGGGAGACTTCCCGTTTTCCGTTAGTCTGGTAGCGACTCCGGATTTTGGTCGGGGAGTTATCGATTTATACTGAGAACGAAGGCGTTAAGCCTGAGCTATCACCGAATCATTGTTCAAAATGACAAATAGGAACAGGAGGAGTTAATGGCAAATGCTTAGTAATCTATTAGCTATCATGGCCATAACTATCTACAACCAGATGTACGGGGCAAGTGCAGTGCTGGAACTTATAACTCGGTATAACAAGATAGCGACCGATGTGATGCAGGTTGGAGGGTTTGCCGCTATGGTCTCAACTGTGAAAGGCCTGGCGGTAGGTATTACCGTTTTACTGTATCTCATTGACTTGGCAGGTAAGGTGACCGAAAAGAATTTCAGTATCGAGCAGTTTTTTAAAGCAACACTTCGGTTTGTGGTGTCTTATTTCTTTATTTTATATTCAGATGTAATCACTAATTATCTGATTGAAGCAGGTACAGGAATTACAATTGATACCGTAAAGGATAGTGGATTCGCTTTTTTTACAGATGACCCGGACAATAAAACACTGCTAATTAATGGAATAAAAGATATGAAAGCGATTGAAACATTAGGCTTCGTCATTTCATCAATTATTCCATGGTTATTCTCTATGATAGGAGAAGTCATATTACAGATTGTTCTGATAAGCAGGATTCTGGAATTAGTTGTTATGGTAACTTTCGCTCCGCTTTCTATTTCAGACATATACCGAGAGGGAACCGCAAGTCCAGGAGTCCAATACATGAAGAGGGTCTTAGCACTTAGTCTTCAGGTTATTGTTATCATTTTAATAAATGCAGCGACTCAGGCTATTATTTTTGCAATTATCAACAAAGGTTCAAATGTTACCATTGGACAGACGATAACGGATATTCTCGTAGAAGCAGAATATTCAGAATCAAAGAATGTTGCATTGGCTAATGGTTCGGCAAAGTTTACAGTAGATAGCGTAAGAACTTTTATGAAGACATTGACGGGGCAGGATTCTCTTGTAAAAGTAATTGGAGTTCTCCTTGCGCGTCTTGGTCTTATTTGGAATTCAATGCCGTTATGTGAAGAGATAACGGGAGCGAAGTAAAAAAAAGAGGAGGAATACACGATGATTGAAGTACAGGTTCCAAAGGACGTTTCAACATATGAATCACCTTTGATTGGACCATTGACAGCAAGGCAGGCTGTATGCGTAGCAGCCGCTGCTGCAGTTGAATATATTTATTATTTGGTTATAAGCACATTAAAGTTGAACCTAACGATGAATACAATCGTATGTCTTGGAATGGTATTTGCTGTACCTATTTTATATATGGCAATCGGCAAGCCTTATGGGATGAGGCCAGAAACATACATATATTATTACTTCATCCCTTCATTATTGGCGCCTAAGGATAGACCTTATGTAACAAAGCCTACATATGAAACAATGCTGGATATCATTGAACATATTGAGCAGGAAAACGAACAGAAAAATGGAAGCAATACTAAAAATAAAAATGGACAGAAACCAAAGAAAAAAACAAATAAAAACAAAAAGGCAAGAAATAAACAGGACATTATGTATGCGTAATACATGTCAAATACAAATTATATGAGGAGGATTTATAGCTAATGGGATTATTCAGTTCAACCAGCAAAACCGCTGGAAAGAATAAAAAGAATACCAAAAAGAAAAGCCCACTGGAAGTACCAAAGACAGCTCAGGATAGCATTCCATATATGGGCGTATACGAAAATGGAATCATTCAGGTAGATGAAAATTCATATTCAAAAGCGTATGTAATTCCAGATATGAATTTTCTTATTGAAGATACAGAAAAGCAGAAGGAAACATTTGGCAACTTTATGGAACTTCTGGGTTCATTTGGACCAGAAGTACATATTCAGCAGGTGATTTTTAATAAGACCATTAAGCATGCGGAACTAGAGAGAAAAGTGCTGATTCCAATGAAAAACGATAGGCTTAATGAATATCGTGAAGAAATGAATGAAATGCTGATTGATAAGATGTCAAAAGCAAGAAATAACATCATTCATGAAAAATATTTTATTGCAACGGTAGAAGCAGATGACATTACTTCTGCAAAAAATACCTTCAGCCGGCTGGATGATGAAATCGAAAGAGGTTTTCAGAGAGTCGCTGGTGAGAAGGCAAATGCGGCCCCTTTAACATTAGTTGAAAGGCTTTCTACTTTGTATGATATTTACAATATGGATTCCAATGTTCCATTTTATCGCAGAACAAAAATGAAAAGTGATAAGGTGATGGAGTCTTTTAATATGAGGCATATTCAAAAAATGGGATTAACATCAAAAGACGTTATCGGCCCGACTGCTCTGACTTTTGAGCGAGATTACATGATTATTGGTGAGACTTATGCGAGAGCAATGATGATTACAGACCTGCCTACATTCCTAAGGGGAGACGTCCTGACGGAGCTTTCCAATATGCCGTGTAACATGCTGATGAGTGTACATTATCGTGCACTTCCACAGAGCAAATCTATTACGCTGCTGAAAAATAAATTAGTAGATGTAAATGCAAACGTGGTAACTCTTCAGAAAAAAGCATCAAGAAACGGATACTCTGTTGATGTTATTTCCCCTGAAATCAAGCAGGCATCGCAGGAAGTTGAAAGCCTGATGGGAGACCTGACACAGGATAATCAGAAATTATTTTACACAACAGTGTCTGCCGTCCTTTTTGGAAAAGACAAGGATGAACTTGATGAAAGCACAAAGCTATTTCAGGCTACGGCAGAACGTTTTATCTGCCAGGCGAAGACGCTTGCAACACAGCAGGAAGCAGGGCTCAACTCATGCCTGCCATTAGGTGTAAATAAGTTGAAAGTTGAACGACTTTTAAATACCAGAGCGGCAGCGATATTCCTTCCATTTGCAGTTAAAGAATTATGGCAGGATGATGGCATGTATTATGGATTAAATGGGGTTTCAAGACAGATGATTCTTTACAACAGAACAAGCGCGGTGAATGGAAACGGATGCATCTTTGGTGTGCCTGGTTCTGGTAAGTCATTTTCTGCAAAAAGAGAAATCGTAAATATCCTGCTGCATACTGATGACGATGTATTTGTTATCGACCCTGAGAATGAGTATGCTCCTCTGGCTAAGTTGTTTTTTGGTAGTTCAATAAGGATTGCGCCTGGCTCCGGTGTACATATCAATCCAATGGATATGGGCCTTGATTATGCATCAGAAGATGGAGGCGACCCGGTAACATTAAAAGCTGATTTCATCGCTTCATTTTGTGAAGCTGCAGCTGGTTCCAGGTACCCGCTGACTCCGATTCAGCGTTCAGTAATTGACAGGTGTGTAAAAAATGTGTGCAAACAGTATATCGATACTCTTATGGCTGAAGGAAAAAGAGAGGATTTAACAATAGCACCTACATTGGTAGACTTTTACAATGAGATTGAAATGCAGCCAGAACCGGAAGCTCATAACCTTGCGCTTGCGCTGGAACGTTTTGTAAAAGGTACACAGAATTCATTTGCTTTCCGGACAAACGTAGAAATCAACAACCGATTTACCGTATATAACATTAAAGATATTGGAGATGGCATGAAGGCCATTGGCCTTCAGGTATGTCTTGATAATATCTGGAATAAGATGATTAGCAACTACAAAAAGGGCAAAAGGACATGGTTGTACTGTGATGAGTTCCACTTGCTCGCACAGACGGAAGTATCTGCAAAATATACGCAGCAAATTTGGAGACGTGCAAGAAAATGGAATGGAATTCCGACTGGAATCACACAGCAGGTTGAAGATATGATGAAGACCGAAGAAGGCCGAGCAATTGTGGGTAACTCTGAGTTCGTAATGATGCTGTCTATGAATGCATATGGACGTGCTCAGATGCAGCAGATGTATAATTTAACAGATGCTGAGATGGAATATATCACAAGCGCAGGTTCCGGGCATGGCCTTATCTACAATGGAACCGATATTATACCGTTTATTGATAGCTTCCCGAAGGATACTAAGTTGTACAATGCTATGACGACAAAAGTCGGTGAAGGCGAAACGCGAGCGTAATTTGGGGCAAAAGGGCATGTAGAACATGCCCTTTTGCTAAATATGGAGGTGATAAAAGATGTGGGCTTTTCCATTAATAGCGGCAGCTGCAGGAATGAAATATCCTCTTATGTATATCTCGTCGTCATTTCTCGTCAACTGGTACATTGACATTTACACAAATGTTTACGGAGCGGACACAACATATGCAGACATCATAGAGAAGTTTAACGGATACTTGAAGCATATGATTAATGATAACCCGGTGGCAAGCGCTTTTACAAATATTATTATTGCGATAGGCCTTGTTATGATGCTGTATTATTTTTTTTCTGACTTGTCCGCAAAGGCTATGGCCAATCAGCTATCAACATTACAGGTTGGAAAGTTATTCTGCACAGCATTAGGTACGGTATTTGTGATTTTTTACAGCAAACAGATTTTTATATTTATGCTGACATTTGTTGAAACACTAAATGGTGAATTTATCAATTTGCAAAACGGCTCAACGGCGGTAAGCAAAATCCTTGGAAACGAAGTGGTGCAGGTTCTGTTAAGCCGATGTGTATACGACCATTTTTCCATTGGCGCTATTATAGGGTATACGTTGTCAGCATTGTTGCTTGTTTTGGCAAGTCTTGCAACAAGGTTGTATGTCACATATTTTGCGGTAACAAGGATTATCCAATTATTTGTGTACTATGTTTTTGCTCCAATTGGAGTAGCAGATATTTTTGAAAATGACATTGGAGGAACGATTAACTTCCAAAGTAGCGGCTTTAGGTACATAAAAACTATGCTTGCAATCATGCTGCAACTGGTAGTGGTAACAATTATCTGCCAAGTATACCCAATGATTTTGACTACAATAAATACGGGATATTTTGTCGACCAGGGAGACTCAACTTTAAAGGTTGATGGAAGCAGCGTCAGTATAGAAGATAATTATGCAGCAGCAATGATTAAAAATAACAAGGCTGTCTTATATCCAATAAACAACTTTGAATATACAGACCATAAGGCCAGTATCGTTGAAGTTGTATGGGAGGGCGCTAATGATATCAAAAGCGCGTTAAAAGCCGTTGGAGCAGTCGTAAAAGGCGATGACGTGAAGATTGACTCCGAAAATAAAAAAGAAAAGCTAAAAGACAGCGAAAAATATAAATTGGTTGGTGCAGATGGAATAATAAAAAATACAGGTCGAGATATTGGCGCTGTAAAAAATGAGGCAAAAGATAAGGCAAAAGAGATTTTAAAAAATAAAAAATACAGAATGACCATTGAGTCTACAGAGCGATTCTTCAAGTGGTGTATAGGCGCAGACGGTGGAAAGATGGTTTTATTTGTTATTTTGCTCATAACGAAGGTTTTAATGATACATTCATCGGCCAAACTCTGCAGCTACATTACAAATACAAATATATAAAGGGGGTGTTGAGTAGTGGACCATTTTATAGCAAGTATGTATCTGCTTATTTACAATAGCATGTATTCACTTGATGGAATACAGAAGATTTTAACAACATACAGCGATGCGATTTCAGATACGTTAGCAGACGGAGGCCCAATGCATTCCGTATATGTGCAGCTGAGAGTAATCGCGCTTGGGATGCTGGCTGTCTATTTCGTTATTTCTTTTGGAACGCGTATGGCAGGAATGGAGACCTCTCCAAAGGTTATTTTTAAAACACTCATTCAATATTTTGTAGGTTTTGTGCTCGCTATGTATTCGTTTGAAATAGTCAGGTTTTTGTTTTGGCTTGGTGATTCTATGACTTCGCTGCTGATAAAGAATACAGCGACTGTTGCGTCACTATCAAGCTATACAACAGCATTTGAGGAAAGTATTGACGATATAGGGCTTATTAAAGAAATACAGTATATGTTTAACGGTTTAATTCCATATGTTGCCTGTTTGGCTACTGATGTCGCAATTATATATGTGGTTGTAACCCGTGTGCTTAGGATATGCGTATGCGCTGCAGCGTCTCCAATCGCTATTGCAAACTGCTTTGAAGGCTCTCGCAGGTCTGACGCTGCAAGGTTTTTGAAGAAGACATTTGCAATGTCTCTTCAATGCTCCGTTATCATGCTGATAGTATTGGCTGTAACTAATATCGCAGGGTATATGACATCAGGAGATGTTTATAGTGATGCCGGGCAGACCAGTCAGACCATAGAAGATGCGAAGAAGGATATGATTAATTCCCAAAAAAGGAACAAATCAAAGCTTAAAAAGGATGTAGCTGCAGCGGTTGATAAGCTTGGATATAGCGCATTTGACAATGTGCAGTCGGCGAATGGCTTGACACTAAAGTCAGATATTTCTACAGCCAAAAGAAAATTGTCAAATCCACATAGAGTGACAAAAGATATGGAAGAAGAGTACAAAAATTATGAAAAGACCTTAGGAATACAAGTGTTCGCAAGGACAAGTAATAAAGCGAACGCCTCTTATAAATACAGCAAAAAAGGATATGCAAAAATCGCAAATGAATATAAAACATTTGAAAAAGATAAAACCATAGCCTTTATGGACACGCTAATAGGAGGGCCTAAGCTTATTTATTTCTTATTGCTTTGTATGATAAAGATAGGCCTGATAAAGCAGTCAATGTCGTTATGTAATACGATAGTCGGTGTATAATGTAGGGGGTGATAATGTGAATAGTTTGTTGGCCACATTTTTAGTACAAGTATACAGATTTCTTTATAAACCAAGTGACATCGCGAAGATATTTAACGATTATAATTCGTATGTCAACGTTTTATATCAACAAGACTGGTTTTCAACAATGTGTTCCGCGATGTCTATCCTTGGCGTTGGACTATTAACAGTTGGATTCTTAGTCTCCCTTGGAGACAAGGCATCAGCCGGAGATTTTACACTGCATAATTTCTTTGTACACTTTTTGAAGTTTTTTATGCTTTACGTTATATTAATGAACATTTCGACTATCTTCCAATTGATGTTAGATTTTACATCGGCAGTATTTAATGATATGAATAAAGAACTTACTGGTTCCATCATTGCTAACGAAATAAAAGGTGTGGATAAGGATAAGCTGCAAAATGGCTTGGCGGCGTTTGGCTTGACGTCAAGGGTTGGGATGTTGATGTCAATAGTGGTACCATATTTCGTCTCTGTCGTTTTTTACAGTATTCTTTATTTCTTTGCGACATCGAGAATTATGGAATTGGTCATTCGTATTTCAGCGGCACCATTGGTTGCAGGCGTCTCATTTTTCGGGAAAGGAGCAAATACAGATATTGTCAGATACATAAAGCGTTCAATGGGAATCATGTTTCAGATAGTCGTGATTCTGGTGATTAGTGCAAGCGTAACTTTTATCCATAACTCAATTATCGTTGACGGAAGGATTTCAAATAGCACGAGCGGAAAAGTTGAAAACCCAGCAACTTACCTGGAACATACGACTACGGGAAAACGAGAGATTGAGATAAGAAGCCTTAACGTCGATATGGAGACAGATGAAAATGGAAAAGTGACAAAAATTAATAAAGTGACAGAGACCGGAAGAAAGGATGAAGAGGTCAAGTCCCAGGAGGAACAAACCGGAACACTTGTAAATATGAAAGAAGCATACCCAAAAAGTGATATCGAAAAATTCGTAAATTCACTGACTACACCTTCGAATCTGTTTACGGGAGTAGGAATTATGCTTGCTGCTCTGTTTATGCTGTTTAAAAGCAGAGAAATCAGCATGAGGATGTTTAATTAATTTGAAAAAACGCGTAGCTTTTACGCGTTTTTTTTGCATATTAATATGGAGCGGGAAATCCCCGACTATCGATAACTGAACTCGTTAAAAAAAAGGAGGAAAAATGATTACAGACAAAAACGGAAAAGAAGTTAAACTTAATGATATACTTGATTTTTTAGTCGGAACAGATGATGATGACATGGCAAAATCGGTAATAGATTTTGGCTTATATCCAATCAATGAAGATAAGACTATTGGCGCCCCATATAAGTATCTGGTGGCAGTTGAGGCTATCGTTACATATGTATCATTCATGGGGCCATTTACGATGCTGGAGCTGGATTTCAGGAATGCAGACGTATTATTAATTAATCAGGTAATGAAGATTGTAGAACAATTCCACTCTGACATTAATGGCGAAAATTTGCTGATGCTTTCCAGTATCACATCGTTAGACAGAAACGCGTCTCATATTTTGTCGCTTATGAACCCTTTAGTATGCGTGAGAGGATACTCTGAAAGTGGTAAAGGCTCTACATTGCTTCAGATGATTTATGCTACAGAGAATGTCGGATTCAGTCCGTTTGAGGTTGACTTTGCAAAAGTTGAAGCTGACATCGAAAGAGAGATGAATGAGCTTGTTGCTGCACAGGTTACCGCAGAATCAATGGAAGCAGCGGATGAGGAAATTGATGATTCTAATAATGAAATGATGAAAGAGATGTTCACTCCGGACTTTGGATTAAGAACAGAAGATGAGAAGAGACAGGATGCCATGGATGGCGTCAGGGCTTCTTATGGAAGCGAAAGGGAATCTGCAAAGATTGAAGCGAGAAAGAATGCCAGAATCGGAAATGCGGAAAAGTCTAAACTGAAAGATGTAAAAACCACAGATAAGGATAAAGATGACATTCCGGAAAACAGAGTATAAGGGGAAAAATATGAAAAAAAAGAAAAGTGTGATTCAAATTACAAAAGTTTTAACAACTGGGGCCTTGGCGCTTGCCTTGGCACCAGGGCTTATGCCGGTTCATATGGTCACAGCGGAAACTGTCACAGAAACGGTTAAAGAAGTGAATTCTACAGATAAAGAAAATGAAAAAAGGACTAAAAAAGCGGATTCCCCTGCTAACGCAGACGAAAATGCAGGCGAAGAATTCAAAGACAGTACTACGGCTGAAGATATTACTTCAGGTTCAGTTGATGAAAGTGAAGACACCCAGTCTAGTTCCGACGATTCCTCCGCTGATTCCGCTGATGACGTGTCATCTGTAAAGGAAAGCGCGGCTATGCCAACTGAGGAAGAGAAAGAAACGAAAGAAAAAAAATGGTATCACGTGTCAATTATTGATGTTGCAGCACAGCTTACATTTGCGTTCGTTGTCGCGCTAATTGGCTATGGCATTTTTGTCAGGTCAAAAAAATAAATTTAAAAAAATGCTTGACACATTGTTATAACTGTGCTATAATACATAACATAGATAAGAGAAGTGCCTGTCTCTTATTTGATGAAGTAGCAGCGAAAACCAAGCTGTGTACGCGTGCTATCAGACGATATGTTGAATATCGCAAGCATGCGCTTTCGTCAAATAAGCGATGGGCACTTTGCTTTTTAAAAAATGTTATATTTTTTTGAAAAATTCTGCATATTGAATATAACAAAAAATCTAAAAAATAAGGAGAGAATAACCGCTATGTTAAAACAGAGACTTTATAATGCGAAATCAAATAATGAATCTAAGCAGTATGCCACAACAGGCATGCCTTGGTCAGTATGCGATTTTACAGGGTCAGTCTATAGTTTTAATGATTGTGGAGAACAAAAATACGCGTGGAGTAAGCGACGGTTGAAGTGTTGAAATTTTGATTATACGCAGGGATTGTGTTATATATGATGGATTTTACAATACTTAGACCGTTTGCTGGAAATATATCCAGGCAGGCGGTTTTTCTTTTATTCCGGAACAGGCACCCGGGGTGATGTTTAAGCCGCAGCCTGGTAAGAATTTTTCTTACTGATGCTGACGGAACAGGCACCCGGATGCTGAAAAAAGAAAAAAAGGAGAAAAATACGAAAACGCGATTTTACACCGTCTAATTTGGACGGTTAGCTCAGGCGGAAGAGCGGTAGGTTGAAGCCCTGCGCGTCAGAGGTTCGATTCCTCTACCGTCCACTTGGTTTTGTCTGGTTCTTGGCTGAACGCAGAGACCAAAAAATAATCCGCAAAAAATTTCGCATTTTTGAAAACTCTGGCATACTGCAAGTGTAAAGAAAAAATACACGAGAAAAGGAGCAGAAAAAATGTACGACGTTCAAGATGTGGCAGAATATGTAATTACATACAGCGAATGCAAAGATTACGGCATTTCCAATCTAAAGCTTCAGAAAATTCTATATCTAATTCAGACATATTTTCTGATACATACCAAGAAACCTTGTTTTCCAGAAGAAATGGAGGCATGGGATTTTGGTCCGGTGATTCCAGAAGTGTACAGAAAATACAAGCAATTCGGCAGTGCTGATATCCAAATCAACTGCCTGAGTCTGGAAGAGACACAAAAAATATTCGGAAAAGAAGACAGAGAAAGAATTGATGCTGTAATTGACAACTTTGCTGATTTTTCTGCAACCGATTTGACGACTTTGACTCAAAATCAGATGCCCTGGATTGAGGCGTTTAACAGAAAAGAAAAGGTCATTCGGTGTGAAGATATCTTGGAATATTTTTCCTGAAAAAGTGAAAAGGAGAAGAAAAAAATGAAAGAAACTACACTTTGGAAATGCGATGTTTGTGGGACAGAATACAGAGACAAAAAACAGTGTCAGAAATGCGAAAATAATCACAAAAAAGAAGGAAAGATTGTTAAAATGAGACATCTTCCATATACATCTGACCAGTCCGGATATCCGGATAAAATTACCGTTAAATTTGAAGGCGGGGTGGAAAAGGTGTATAGCAGATAAGATTAAAATGCTGGCAGAAATGCTGCCGGCGGATATGGGGCATTAGTCGCAATGGGGCGACGCCTGTTTTGCAAGCAGGAGGCGGCGGGTTCGATTCCCGTATGCTCCATTTGGCATATGGCTTTAGCTGTATGTGATTGGCGGGTAAGTTTCTTGCCCGTAAAGAAATATTGGCGCGTAGCTTAGCAGGTAGAGCACTTGGCCGTTAACCAAGGTGTCGTGGGTCCGAGTCCCACCGTGCCAGCTGATGTTCCCGACATAAATGCCGGGAACATACAAAAAGAGAAAAATACAAAAAAAATAAACAGGAGAATTAAAGATAATGAGAAAAACAAAACGAAAACAGAAGGCGAAATGCCGAAAACAGAATATTGATTTGCGTCTGTAGCCAAGCGGTATGGCAGCGGGCTTTTAACCCGTATATCGCGTGTTCGAATCACGTCAGGCGCATTGCAGGATAAATCCTGAAAATCGCCTGTATAGCTTAGTTTGGTAGAGCAGGAAACTCTTAATTTCAAGGTCCAGAGTTCAAATCTCTGTGCAGGCAGTGTACATTAGGACAAAAATGAGGTGAAACATATGATGACAAAAAACAGAGAAAAAGTGTATAACCGGTCTTGGTATAGAAGAGAATGCAAAGTGAATATGCGGTCAAGACGGAAGGAATACAACAGAAAAGTCAGACATGCAAAAGTAACCGAAGATTCTTGTTCGAGAGGGTACAACAAAAATTTGATGAGGCTGGTCTGGGAAACGATTAGCTGAAAAGGGATTGAAAAAATATTTTAAAAAATATTTTGGATTTTTCGTTCGATTGAGAAAAAATCTAGCATATTAAATATGCGAAAGAAAAAAGGAGATGAAGTAATAATGGAAGTTGATTATCACTATTGCAATGCAAAATGGAAACATATTTAGGGTAGGTATGCAAAATGGCTGAAGCAAGCGGTCTGTAAAACCGTCACACTAGAAACATTGTGAGTTCGAATCTCACCCTGCCCATTCGGCTTACGCTTTGTTGCAAAAAGAATGCGGGTATATATTTGCGGATATATACTTAAGGCGCAAGCTGACATATATAATGGCCTCATAGGATAACTGGTTATTCCGCAGCCCTGTCACGGCTGAGATTCCGGGTTCAAGCCCCGGTGGGGTCGCTTGACCGATAAGGTCACAGCGTATGATGACAACATTCGCTTTTCTTGCAGGTTCGTCACCTGCAATATTGCGGCAGCGTGTCTGCTGCATATACCGGATTAGCTCAGTTTGGTAGAGCGCCTGGTTTGGGACCAGGAGGCCGTGAGTTCGATTCTCGCATCCGGTACTGCGGGATAGAGCAGTTGGATAGCTCGCAGGGTTCATACCCCTGAAGTCGTCGGTTCAAGTCCGTCTCCCGCAATTCTTTGTCAGATTAACTCAGCTGGGAGAGTGCCGTTCTTACAAATCGGAAGTCGCAGGTTCAAGTCCTGCATCTGACATTTTGGCGGCTTGGTCTAAAGGTTATGACACTGCCCTTTCACGGCAGTAATGCATCAGGGTTCAAGTCCCGCAGCCGTCACTTCGCTGGCATAGCACAATTGGCAGTGCGCATCACTTGTAATGATGAGGTTATCGGTTCGATTCCGATTGTCAGCTCTTGCTGAAAAGCAAAAAAAATACACAAAACCTTCGTCAAAAATATCCACTATGAATCCTGTGGGATTCTACGGTAGTCCGAGCGGGGAGAAATTGGTTCAGCGTAAGGATATACGAGACCAATACAGTTACCGGCGAGGCAGCAGGTTTCTGCGAAGGTTACCTGCGAAAATGCAAGTATGTGACGCATCTGACGTTGTTGGATGTGGGCGCGGAAAGCGGCGGCATGTAAGACTATATCGGTATGCGCGAATTTTTAAGCATAAGCCGTCTGTGTGGCGGTTGCCGGTATGGCAGTGCTGATTTGTAAGAAATGGGGCAAGATATGAATAGAATGAGACAGGAAATCAGAATTGGAGCTGCCTTCTAACGTATAAGTAAAAATCAAAATGTCAATATTCAATTGTTAGATGTAGTTGGCGACTTTGTCGTCTTTGTCTCGCAAGAAACCTTGTATAAGAATTTCACAAGGTCAAAGAGTAAATATAGCAGTAAAACTATCTCTTTCATATTGTTGCCCTCCTTTTAAAAATATTAGAATTTTGGAAGGCAGCCGCCTACTATTCTGATTTCCGCATTACAAATATAGCACGCTCGAAAAATGCTGTAAAGAAAAATCTGAAAAAATATAATTTTTTGCATCCTTGGTCTAACGGATATGACCCCGGTCTTCCAAATCGGCGGTGCCGGTTCAACTCCGGCAGGATGCTTAAAAATTGGAAAATTATGGGTATAGGGGTGGGCAATTATTTTAATATTTTTGAATATTGAAAGAAAGGAGAAAAATAGCGATAAAAAAATCTAACAAAAAATATGCAAAAGTTTGCGGCTGCGATGAGTATGGCAGAGAAGCCTGGCTGATGGTCAGCCAGCATAAAGATTCAGACAACATTGAAGTTCTATCGTCAGAAGAAGGTAGCCCTGTGGTATATACTAAATCACAGATAAGTGAGCTGATTAAAGAATTGAAAAAAATAGTTAAAAATATATAGGCGCGTGGTGTTAATGGTAGCATGTCGGTCTCCAAAACCGAAGATGGGTGTTCGACTCACTCCGTGTCTGTTTGGCAATGTACGCGAGAGCATGGGATAGCGTTTAAACCTGCAAATCTGTGAGGACACAGGGCGAAAAAGGGCATTGCCGAGAAAAACATTGGGCTGTCGCCAAGCGGTAAGGCACAGCACTTTGACTGCTGTATCACGTCAGTTCGAATCTGACCAGCCCAGTTTCTTTAATGTTTTTTGATAAATTTTATTTTTGCCGTCTTGGTGCAGAATGGTATTGCAGCGGTCTTGAAAACCGTGGCCCGAAAGGACATGGGGGTTCGAATCCCTCAGACGGCGTTTA
>ENA-OPCL01000541-OPCL01000541.1-human-gut-metagenome-genome-assembly--contig:-NODE-541-length-32220-cov-3.851143_pt1 | contig 32220 bp, 24 predicted proteins | sample MGYA00241251_ERZ501482 | MGnify/ENA primary metagenome ERZ501482 (study PRJEB25962, sample SAMEA2042581) | human gut metagenome | biome: human gut; feature: human-associated habitat; material: faeces... | reverse complement strand
GTCATATTCTTTGTCAATGTTGCCATTTTAATCACCTTATTTAGTTTACCATAAATTTTGTGTTAAAATAGGTGAGAACGGAGTATTTTATGGAACAAAATTTTAGAAATGAATTAAACCAGGCCATTGATTTTTCAAGTGTATTAACACAGATTTCTGCATTTTCTAGCTTTTCTTGCGCCAAAGAAAAAATTTTAAATGCGTTGCCTGTATTTGATAAATTAGAAATACAAGAACAATTAAACTATGCCAAAGAAGCCATTCAGTTTGAACAAGCCGGAGGCTTACTTTCTTTATCAGGAGCGAATGATATTTCTTTACCAGTCTCAAAAGCTTTGAAACAGATGACACTAACAAGTAAAGAATTGATTTCCATCTACCATTTTTTAACGGCTGTTAAACAAGCCAAACAAAGCTTGGATTCATCGGATTATCCAGAACTGACAAATTTAGCTCAATCTATGGATGGATGTACACGTTTGATGGATTCAATCATTTCAAAGATTGATCTAACAGGATCGGTTAAAGAAGATGCGACACCCGCATTAAAAAGTATGCATAAGGCGTTGGTAGATACGCGCTTAGCATTACAATCGAAATCAAGACAGTTTTTAAAGAAGAACAGTTCAAAACTTATGGAAAATATGACGACAACTGTATCTGGACGTGTTGTTGTCTTGGTTCGTGCCCAAGACAAGAATGCCTTTGGCGGTATGATTCATGGACAATCCAGTTCAGGACTTGCCTATTATGTTGAACCATCCAGCTTTGTAGCTGATAATAATGAGATTTCTTCTTTGATGATTCGTATTGAAGAAGAAAAGAAACAAATTTGTAAGGAATTGTCGATGCAAGTTAAGAAAAACGCGTTGTCTTTAACTTCGGCATTAGAAACATTAACTGTAATTGATGTAGCTTTCACAAAGGCAAAATGGGCAGTACGCTATGATGGATGCATTCCATCTTTACAATCAAGAGATCACTCTATGTATTTAGAACATGCCAAACATCCTTTGATTGATGAAAAGAAAGTGGTTTGTAACACATATGAATTAAATGATAAACAAGCTTGCCTTATGATTTCAGGACCAAACATGGGAGGTAAGACTGTCACATTAAAGACAATTGGACTCTTTGTAGCTTTGGCCCATGCAGCATTTCCCGTATTATGTCATAAAGCCATTCTACCATTCTATCAATCGATGTATTTTGACATTGGAGATCATCAGTCCATTGAAAACAACTTATCGACTTTCTCAAGTCATATTTCTCGTCTGTCTCATATTTGTCAGATGAGTGATGAGAATAGTTTTATCTTATTGGATGAAATTGGAAATGGTACCGATCCATTAGAAGGAGCCAGTCTTGCGGTTGCGATTTTGGAGTATTTGATCTCAAAAAGAAGTACGATTATTACTTCAACTCACTATTCGCAAGTAAAAACATATGGAAAAGCGAATGATTCTGTATTAGTATCGAGTGTTGAGTTTAATCCAGAAACATTAAAGCCAACCTATAAATATATTCCTGGTGTATCTGGAGCAAGTTATGCCTTTCATATTGCCAGAGAATACAATTTAGAAGAGTCCATTTTAGAAAGAGCGGATTTTTTAAAGAATGAAAATGAAAAGCAGACAGAAAAAGAATTGGAGAAATTAGAAAAACTTCAAAATGATGTCTTGAAGCAAAAGGAGCGTTTTAATCAATTGATTGAAGATGCGCACCGCGTTCAAAAGGAGGCTTACGAAAAAGAAAAAGAAATCGAAAAGCGTAAGGCCCAATTGGATGCATCGTATCAGGAACAATTGAATGAGATGCTCGAAAAGAAAAAGGCAGAGGCCAAAGCAATCTTAACTGTGCTTCGTAAAGAAAAGACGGGTAAGCAGCATAAGCAGATTGAAAAGATGCATGAACTGGATCTTTTAAATGAGCATGTTGAAGAAGTTGAAGAAGATAAGAAAGAGTTTAAGGTTGGTGATTATGTAAAAATCACAGGCTTGAATTCGCATGGTGAAATTGTGGATATTCGAAGAAATGAAGCTACCGTTTTAACGAATGGTATGAAGATGAAGGTGAAAATTTCGAAGTTGGAGCCTATGCATAAGCCACAAATCAAGAAAGCAACTTATAAAGCACATGTAGAATCGGTATCTAGTCGTTTTCCTTTGGAGTTGAATCTAATTGGAATGCGTGTTGAAGAAGGCATTGCTGCTTTAGATAAATATTTAGATCAAGCTGTCGTTAAACACATTAAACAAGTACGTATCATTCATGGTATGGGTACGGGTGCTTTGCGTACGGCCGTTTGGAAGGATTTAAAGAAACAGCCAAATGTTTCTAAGTTTAACAGTGCCGGTCCAAGTGAAGGTGGACTTGGTGCAACTATCGTTATATTAAAGTAGGGGATAAAATGAGTGTTTCTAAACATCTACAAGATAAATTAGCCTTACTTCCAGATTCTCCTGGTTGTTACATCATGAAAGATGAAAATCAGAATATATTGTATGTGGGAAAGGCCAAAGTATTAAAGAATCGTGTGCGTTCTTATTTTCATGGTACCCACAACAATAAGACGACGCGTTTAGTGTCGCACATTCGTGATTTTGAATTTATCGTGACGGGCAGTGAAAAAGAGGCTTTATTATTAGAAATTAATTTAATAAAAAAACATACGCCACCTTACAATATCATGTTTATGGATGATAAGACGTATCCATATATTGAGATCACAAAAGAGAATAATTTTGTGGTGCGTACAACACGAAATATCAAAAATAAAAAGAGTGAATATTTTGGGCCGTATCCAAGTAGTCAGTCGGCTTATGAAATCGTGAAATTGATCAATCAGATCTTTTGCGTACGTAAATGTCGTCATATTCCAGATTCTCCGTGTTTGTACTATCACATGCACCAATGTCTAGGACCTTGTATTCATGAGATTGATCCTAAGGAAAATGAAAAGACGCGTAAAAAAATTAAGAAGTTTTTGCAGGGAGACACCAAAGAGGTGATGGATTCTTTGCAGGCTAAAATGATGGAGGCCAGTGAAAACTTGCAGTTTGAAAAAGCACAGGAAATCTATAATACGATCCAAGCCTTAGAGCATGTCATTGAAAAACAGACGATTGACTTTAAAGATCGTGCTAATCGTGATGTATTTGGATATTATGTGGATTCTGGATACATTTCTTTTCAAGGTTTCTTTATTCGTCAAGGAAAGTTATTGGAAAGAAATATGTCAATTACACCGTTGTATGAAGATGAGATGGATGCCTTTACTAGCTTTATCATGCAGTATTATGAAAAAAATGTGGTGCCAAAAGAAATTTTGGTGCCAGAAGGAACGCCTGTGGATGTTTTAAAGGAAGCTTTAAATACGAATGTGCATATTCCAGTTCGTGGTGAAAAAAAGAAACTGATAGATTTGGTTTATAAAAATGCCAAGGAAGCACATGAACAGAAGTTTAAACTGGTATTTCGTAAGGATAATGAGTTGCGTCAGGCCAATGAAATGTTGTCAAAAATATTCAATGCGGATATTCATACGGTTGAAATGTTTGATAACTCCCACATCCAAGGTACGTTTAATGTGAGTGGTTTGGTTGTCTTTAAGGATGGCTTACCCGATAAGAATTCATATCGTCATTATAAATTAGATGGGTATCGCAGTGATGTGGACAGTATGAAAGAAGTCATTTATCGAAGATACTTTCGATTGTTGAAAGAACATTTGCCGATGCCAGATTTATTGTTGGTGGATGGTGGTGCTGCACAGATTGCGGCGGCCAAAGAAATTATAGATATGTTGCAGCTTGATTTAAGAGTGGCAGGACTCGTAAAGGATGATAAGCATGCGACAAGAGCATTGATGGATGTGAATTTAAATGAAATTCCAATTGATTCCAAGTCGAGCTTATTCTTCTTATTAACACGTATGCAGGATGAAGTGCATCGCTTTGCGATTTCGTATCATAGAAAACTTCGAAATCAGTCTATGACAAAATCTGTATTGGATACGGTGAGTGGTATTGGGCCTAAGCGTAAAAAGGAATTGTTGAAGCATTTTAAAAGCATGAAGCAGATGCGTCTTGCGAGTGTAGAACAATTGAGTGAAGTGATTCCTGAAGATGTGGCTAAGATTCTATATGCTCGTTTGCATGAGAATTAATAGTCTAGTATAATGGGGTGCGTGAGGTACTTATTTTGATTAGTAAAAAAGAATTGCGAGCACGTATTTTATTAATTGTGGTTTGTCTAGCGGTGGGCTTATATTGTCTATATACCATGGATAAATCGTATGATCCTTTAGCTCGATATCCTTATACAACCGATGAAAATCGTGATGTTTTATTAAAATATCTAGATAGTGATGATATTGATTATTTGGTAAATCAACATATTTCACCGGATAAATTTATGGATTTTATAGAGTTGAAAGATTTCAATTTAAAAAATACGTTATATTATAAAGAAGCCAAGGAAACGCAGGATGCAGATAATGAATATATCGTCAATTTTGTGAATCGTTTTCGAAAGAATTTTTCGTATGATTCTTTAAAACAATTGTTGATGCACTATTCATATATTGATTTAACGACGTTCTATGAAAATGAAGCTGTATTATATTCCGATTTAAGATTGATTGCCGATCCTACCAATCCGTATGTCGTATTAAATCAGGAGAATACGGTATATAAGTATATACCAGAAAAGATTACGACATTTAATACTATCTTAGTTCAAACATGTATGGTCGAAGATCTAACGAATATGTTAGATTCGTATGCGTCTGTTATGGACGGGCAGGATCATTTGAATTTGGTCAGTGGTTATTTGAATTATGAACAAATTCTAGATCAATATGTCAACGCATCCAAAGAATATGAGGGCGTTGACCACTATATGTTTAGTGCCGGTAAAAATGAGCAGCAGCTCGGGTATACGATTGTATTAGAGGGTCATGATGAATGGATCAATCTATGTAGGCAATATGTCGATGATGAATATGATTATTCAAAAGTCGAAGAAGAATTGTCTGAAGAAAGTAAAAAGCGTATGGAATGGATTGAAGAAAATGCGTATCGCTATGGCTTTGTAGTTCGTTACCAACAAGAACAAGAAAAGAAGACGGGACATTGGTATCAGCCTTTTATGCTTCGTTATGTGGGGGTAAAAACCGCAAAAGTCATGCATGATAGCGGTAAGGGCATGGAACAAATGTCATTTCCGGATGAATTGGAGTAAAAGACTTTATGAAAATAGTTGTTGTGAGTGATTCTCATGGAAGAAACGATATATTAAAAACGATCCAGGAAAAACATCCGAATGCGAAATTGTTTATTCATTGTGGTGATTTAGAGGATGATCCGATGAATTATCCGGGCTATATCATTGTGCGTGGAAACAATGATTATTTTGGTCGTTTTGAAAATGAAAGAATCATACCGATTGGTAAACATCAAATTTATGTAACACATTCTCATCGGTTCTCTTATTTTTTAAGAAGTGAACAATTGGTGAATCGTGCTAAAGAATTGAATTGTGACATTGTATGCTTTGGACATACACACGTATCCTTTTTAGATCGTGTCGATGGTGTTATATTAGTAAATCCAGGATCTTTATCGCATTCTAGAGATGGAAAGCCATGTAGCTATGCGATTTTAGATATAAATGAAGATGACGTTCAGGTTGAATTCAAATTTGAGCCTGAGTGGTAAGAAAGAGGGAAGTTTTATGTACAAAATAAATGAATTATATGATTTAGATCATACTTTGGCAAAGGATTATTTAGCAAAGTTTGAATATCCTTGGCAAGCTTTGTCGGGAATCAAAGACTTGATTTTAGAACTAGGTAAAAACTTAGGAGAAGATTATGTGGAAGTCAAAGAACACGTATGGGTACACAAGAGTGCCAATGTCTTTGAAAGTGCATATCTAGGAGCTCCATGCATCATTGGTCCTGAAACAGAGGTCCGTCATTGTGCTTTTGTGCGTGGAAGTGCTTTAGTGGGCGCAAACTGCGTGGTTGGAAACAGTGTGGAATTAAAGAACTGTATTTTATTTGACAATGTAGAAACACCTCACTACAACTATGTAGGAGATAGTATTCTTGGATATCATTCTCACTTGGGTGCTGGGGGTATCACAAGTAATTTAAAGAGTGCTCGTGACAATATCATCTTAAGAAGAAAAGATGAAAATTATAATGTGGTTGAAGAATTTGAAACAGGATTAAGAAAAATCGGTGCCTTTATGGGTGACTATGTAGAAGTTGGATGTAACTCTGTACTTTGTCCAGGAACGATTATTGGTCCGCACACAAATGTATATCCACTATCTCGTGTGCGTGGTCAGATTGCGGCAAATTCAATCTTTAAAGATGCTTCACACGTGACTTTAAAGGATTAATCTTACGAACTTGTAATTTTACAAGTTCTTTTTCATGTGTTAATGTTTAGGTATGAAAAAGTTTGTTAAGTTTATATTTAAATTATTATTAATCTTAATTATTGCCTTTGTAGGCATCTTTTTTGGTAAAGGATATTGGGGTTATTTAGAATTAACACAATCTCAATCTGTGGATGATGTGGTAAGTGAAGTCACATCTAGATCTACTTTTGTCGGATATGATGATTTATCACCTGAACTTGTACGAGCAACGGTGGCAATAGAAGATCGTCGCTTTTATGATCATGGAGGCGTTGATTATATTGGGCTTATGCGTGCACTTGTATCCCAATTTGATGATGATCTATTAAAGAGTGGTGGTTCTACGATTACGCAGCAATTGGCTAAAAATTTATATGGTATGTTTGATGGCACGTGGGATCGTAAAAGTACAGAATTATTTGTAGCTCGTTATTTGGAGAAACATTATTCTAAAAATGAAATCATTGCCCTATATGTGAATGTGATCAATTATGGAAATAACTATACAGGTATCTATGAAGCAAGTTATGGTTATTTTGATACAGACCCAGAAGATCTGACTATAGCTCAGGCTTCTTTGCTTGCAGGAATTCCTCAATCGCCAAACAATTATGAGTTAGTTTATCATTTTGCCCAAGCCAAACAAAAACAATATGCCGTATTAAAGGCGATGGCTGAGTGTGGCTATATTTCAGAAAGTGATATTGCGACGTATTATAATGCATCTGTTTAAGGATGCATTTTTTTGTGTTTACATTGTGATGATAGAATATTGACAAAATACTATCATATGATATGATTGTGATAGGAATAAGCGAAAATGCCATCATTTTCTTGGGGGTGAAAATCTTGATTGATAAATCAGAAATTGCTGATTATCTCAGTAGAGCAAAGAAATTGATAGTACAGAATAAATTTAGTATCGCTTTAAATTCAAACAGAATGACAAATTTATCGTTGTTTGATGAGTATTTAATTGATGAAGAGCGGATTAAGATCATATTATTAGATTTAACAGAAGATGATTTCTGTGAAAAGGTTCAAAATAAGCATGTTCAATTTCAACATGAGTGGTTGTATATCTTTGGAAAAGAGATTTCTTTAATGAAGAGGTATGAAGAAAAAAGTGAAGTGGTCTTTATATATCAAGTTTAATATGATTGAAAACAAATTTGTGATTGTCATATCATTTCATAAACAAAAGTATCCACTAGTTTATTATTTTCGATAACAGATAAAAAGGAGGCAGTATTGTATGCAAAGAGAAACAGGATTTTGTGTAGAGTGCAGGGATGTCACATCTTATACATTACAGAAGAAGTTGGTGAAAAAGATGATTCGCGGTGAAGAATTAACTTTTGAAATTACTTGTGCTATTTGTGATCGATGTGGTGAATTCATGAGTGTTCCTGGTATTATTGATTTAAATGTACGTGAAGTCGATGAACAATATAGGAAATTAAAGGATTTAGTGACCATTGAGGATATTTATACTTTAATGAAGCTCTATAATATTGGCAAGGCACCTTTATCAATCGTATTAGGATTTGGCGAAATAACGATTACTCGCTATCTATTAGGACAGGTTCCATCTAAAGAATATTCAGATGTGATTCGTAATGCATTGTTTTCTCCTGAATATATGGAACAAAAAATGCTCGAAAATAAAGATAAAATTGCGATGAGTGCCTTCAAAAAGTCTATGACGAAAGTAAACGAGTTAAAAAATATATTTACTGTTTCGAATAAAATGATTGGTGTTATATCCTATATTTTTGAAAGAATGGATGAAGTGACACCGTTAATGCTTCAAAAGCTGTTGTATTATATACAGGGATTTTCGTTTGCGTTAAATGATAGAGAAATGTTTATAGAAAATTGTGAGGCATGGGTACATGGACCTGTATATAAAGATGTATATAATATTTTTAAACATTTTAGGTATAATGTGATTGATGATCCGAAGTTTGTAATGTTTGAAGGGTACAAAAAGTATTTGGATGATAAAGATAAATATATTATAGATTTAGTGGTGAATACATTTGGTCAATATGGTGGTAAAGTTTTAGAAAAAACAACGCATAAAGAAAGTCCTTGGTTACTTGCGCGTAATGGTTTTGGTGAAAATGTACCTTCCAACGAAATAATTTCGAAGGGAACGATTAAAGAATATTTTCATGAATTAATAAATGAATATGATATTTCAAAAGAAGAAAATATTAATAAATATATATTAAACTTAAGTGATATCATTTGATGCATCTGTTTAGGATGCATTTTTTTGTTGATAGAATTTCTAGTGGCTTTTTTAAAAAAATCCTTGCATGGCATTCTATCTTTTGATATAATAGTCAAGCAATGCCCGGGTGGTGAAATTGGTAGACGCAGTGGACTCAAAATCCACCGGTAGCGATACCGTGCCGGTTCGAGTCCGGCCCTGGGCACCATTTTGAATTGTTGGATCAAGTTTTTCGGGCTTGGTCCTTTTTTATGATATAATTTTTGATAGTTGGAGGATTACATATGAAAGTATTAGTTGGATTAAGTGGTGGAGTAGATTCTGCGGTTGCAGCTTATTTATTAAAGAAACAAGGGTATGATGTAACATGTTGTTTTATGCGTAACTGGGATAGTTTTGCGAATAATGATATTGCGGGAAATCCTACAATTAAAGATGATACTTGTCCTCAGGAACAGGATTATTTAGATGCACTTGCGGTTGCCAATCATTTGGATCTTCCTTTGCAGCGTGTCGATTTTATTGAAGAATATTGGGATAATGTATTTAAAACTTTTTTAAGTGAATATGAAAAGGGGCGTACGCCAAATCCGGATATTTTGTGTAATAAATATATTAAATTTGATTCATTTTTTGAATATGCCATGAAACAGGGGTTTGATAAGGTGGCTACAGGGCATTATGCTTCCAATGCTAAAGAGAATGGTTTTACGTATTTGACGCGTGCCAAAGATCAAAATAAGGATCAGACTTATTTTTTGTGTCAGGTAGAAAAGAGTAAGATTGCCAAAACAATTTTTCCTTTGGCTCATCTTGAAAAGCCTGAGATTCGTCAGATTGCGGCTGAATTAAATTTGGAATCTGTTGCCACTAAAAAGGATAGTACGGGTATTTGTTTCATTGGAGAAAGAAACTTTAGACAATTCTTATCAAACTATCTTCCTAGTAAAGATGGAGATATTGTGGATGTAAATACAGGTAAAGTGATTGCTCGTCATGTGGGTGTTTTATATTATACGATTGGACAGAGAAAGGGCTTGAATATTGATCATGAAAAGGGTCCTTGGTTTGTGGTTGGTAAAGATGTTGTAAAGAATATTCTTTATGTATGTCGTACAGATCAAAGAGATTTATTATATTCAGATTCTTGTATTGTGAAGGAAATCAACTGGATCTTGCCAAGTTTAGAAGAGATTCCTACAAAGTGTACTTGTAAGTTTAGATATCGTCAAAAGGATCAGGATATTGAAATTGAAAGATTGGACGATACAAGTGTACTTGTGAAGTATCCACAAACAATTGCTTCTGTCACTGAGGGTCAGGAAGCTGTATTCTATGATGGTGATAAATGCATTGGTGGTGGTGTGATTGAAGAAGTGTTTAAGGATGGCAAGAATTTAAATCAGTTGATTATGGAGACGGCCAATGGATATCGAGGCTAAGCTTGAATATATCATCTTTGAAAATAAGGCGAATCATTATGTGGTGGCTGGCTTTTCAGAATTAAAGACGTATCATCATTTCACAGCGGCTGGACGTATTGAAGATCCAATTGAAGATCAGGAATATGTACTTGAGGGGGACTATATAACGCATCCTAAGTATGGGGAGCAATTTCGTATAGATATGGCTAAAAAGAAGTTGCCGGATAATTCGGATGCGATCATTCATTTTCTTTGTGGCGAAAATTTTCCTACGATTGGAAAGAAGACGGCGGAAAGTATTTATGATGTCTTGGGTGAGAATTGTTTAGAGAAGATTCATAAGGATCCTAAAATTTTAAATGAAGTGCCAAATCTTTCCGAAAAAAAGATTGCGATCATAAAAAAGGGAATTCAGGAATTTACAGGTTTTAATGAGGCGTATGCCAAATTGTTGAAGTATGGTTTGAGTCCTAGACAAATTCAGATGTTATTGGATACATATGATGATGTATTGGATGTGATTGAAGAGGATTGTTTCAAACCATATTATGAAGTATATGGTTTTGGTTATAAGACGGCTTTAAAAATCGCAAGTGCTATAGGTTTATCGAATGAAGATCCAAGACGCTTGGATGCCTATATTTATGAGTTGGCAAGACAATTATCTATGGCAACGGGAAATACGTACATTACGTTTGCGACAGTTTTTTCAAATGTGCAAGGTGTAAGTGAAGAATTGATTCATGATAGTATTGATCGTTTGGTAGCTATGCAGTATTTGTATGTTGAAAATACGCGTATTTATCCTTTTACTTTGCATGAAGATGAGGTTGTGATTGCCAAAGAATTGAAGAATCATTTGTTTAAAGTGGAAAGCGTGGATGTTCAAGATCGTATCCAAAAGGTGGAGTTTTCTTTAGCTATCACATATGATCAAGAACAAAAGGATGCGATTCAATTGTTCTTTGATCGTTCCTTTATGATTTTAACGGGTGGTCCAGGTACTGGAAAGACAACAACGGTAAAGGGAATCTTGGAAATATGTAAAGAAGTGTATCCGGATAGTAAGATTCAGCTTTGTGCACCAACGGGAAGGGCTTCAAAGCGTTTAGCCCAATTATCCAATTGTGATTCAAGAACGATTCATTCTTTATTGCAGTGGAATTTGGAAGATAATTCCTTTGGTAAGAATGAAGAGGATCCTTTGGATGTAGATTTCATTATTGTGGATGAGTTTAGTATGGTGGATACGCATTTGTTTGCCCAATTATTAAAGGCTTTGCCAAATCGTTGTCGAATTCTTTTGATTGGGGATGAAGATCAGTTAGAGAGTGTTGGTCCAGGCAAGGTCTTGGAGGATTTAATCAAATCCAATGTGATTGATACTGTGCATTTAAAGAAGATTTTTAGACAATCAAATGGTTCTGGTATTGTAACTTTAGCGAAAGAGATTCGTGAAGAAACAACTTGTCATTATGAGGATGGGGTAGAGTTTATTGAGCGAACGACACCAAAAATCATGGATGCGCTTATTGATTATGTAAAGGATATGGATCTAGATTCAATGCAGATCTTAGCGCCTATGTATAAGGGAGCAGCTGGTATTGATGAGATCAATCGTCAGATGCAGGTCTTGTTTAATCCAAAGAGTCCGCAAAAGAATCAGATGAAGGTTGGAACAACGATTTTTAGAGAGAATGATAAGGTCATGTTGTTGAAGAATCTTCCGGATGATGATGTCTATAATGGTGATATTGGTACGATTCTTGAGATTGATACGAAACGAAATGTAATCTCAGTTGATTTCACAAACAATGTGGTTGACTTCTCTACGGATTTTCTATATTACCTAAAGCATGCGTGGTGTATTAGTGTACATAAATCGCAAGGGAATGAATATCAGAGTGTATTTTGTATAGTGGATGTGAATGCGAAAAATATGTTGGAGAAACGTTTATTGTATACAGCAATTTCTCGTGCTAAAAAACAATTGTATATTATAGGAAATAAGCAGTTGTTTGAGACACAAGTTAAGTTAAAACAGAAAAGAGTGCGTCAAACGACGTTGCAGGAAATGATTGAAAGGTATGCAGATTATTCCAATGCGTGATTTGAAAAATACGGTTGAAGATGAACGTCGCTGTGCAGAAGAAAATGGTCCTGTGTTCGTAACCAAGAATGGATATGGAAGATTGGTTGTTATGGACATCGAGTATTATGAAAAAACAATGAGAAAGATGGATGAAGCAAAATCAATCTTGGATGGTTTAGAAGATGCAAAATCTGGAAATACTGTAGATGGAGACACTGCAATTTCTAATATTAGGAGCAAGTATGGCATCTAAATTCGAATATAGATTGACCAAAAGAGCGGAATCTGATTTAGATGGGATTGTCTCGTATATTACAGTTGATCTTGCAAATCCACAGGCTGCATCCGACTTCGTAGATAAGTTGCAGGATACTATTGAAGAAGCAAGAGCTTTTCCTGAAAGTGGTTCTCTTGTTGACAATGAATTTTTACAAATTGAAAATGTGCGAAAGAAATTGGTTGGAAATTGTATCAAGTACTATCTTCTAGATGTAGGAGAAAATATAATATACATTCTTCGTATTGTATATGGTAAACGGAATTTGGATGAAATTCTTAAAAAACTGGATATATGATCATGTAAGCATCAGTCATGAGTTGATTGGTGCTTTTATTATGTCGTCAAGGTGGTGAAGCTTCATAACAAACAGGTAGAATTAAAGGGATTATTGTTGAAATCAATTGTATTGATTAAGTGCTAAAGTGTGTAAAAATTTTATATAGGGGATCTTGTCTATTATGTACGTCCATATGGTGTATTTGTTTCTGAAGTGGATTATGTAAAGCAGAAGTATTGTTTTGAATTTGTATATTTATATATGATAAATTGATTTATGATAAGCTCGTTTATATAAAAAGCTGACAAATATGTGGGTTTTGTCAGCTTAAGTTGGTTACAAGCCAAGGATTAGTACTCAGCCAATTTCATTATAACATCTTAAAATAAAAAAATGGAGAACTAGCTATGTTTAGTTTTTGGGAAGGGCTAGTCCTCATGTCGAAATGTGTTAGATGTAAAAGATTGGGCTTCTTTAATTTTTATCTAACGGATAAATTATAACATAGCTTAAAATGTGTGCAATAGTAAAATATAACTAAAAGTATTTTAAATGCATTAAAAATGATTAAATAATATACAAATAAAACATGAAATATAACCGTGTAATTATTTCTTTATTTTATCGTGACAAATGAAGTTTGTGTTGTTATTATACTTGTAAGGGTTTACATGAAATTCGGGGTATAATATGAAATTTTTTAAGCGTCAAAAGAAGAATAATATGGAGTTGGATGAAGTATATAGGTTGCTTAAAGGATACTATAGGTGTTCTAATAAAGAGGGATATCCTTTTTTGTTTATGAGCGATGATTTTTTAAATACTTTACATTGGACGCAAAAAGAAATTGAAACGGAATTTGATAATAAGTTAGTGAATATGTTACATCCTGAAGATAGAAGTCGTCTAGAAAAGAATAGAGATTCTTTAAAGAATCCATATAAGGTTGGTTCTTGTCAGAATGTAATTTTTCGTTTGAAAGGTAAGGATGGGTATCATTGGGTATTGGATTCTTTTTCAGCTTTAAAACAGGACTCTGCGCCTTTCTTTCAGGGAAATATTACGGACGTTACAAGTTTTATGTTGGATAAAGAAAAAAGGGCAGAGGAGCGTAACCAAATGCTTACGGCACTGACAATGGAATATTCAACGGTTGTCATGGGTGATTTGATGGAGAATGTTGTGGTTGTTGTTAAGCATGATGGGCATATGTATGATCATGGTGGGCTTGATGATTTTTCAAGTGAGTATAAGATGAATTATACACGTTGTTTACGTGATTTCTATGATCGTGTGTTAGTAAAAGAATCGTGTAAAGACTTCATGGATATTTTATCTCCTGTTCCTTTTATGAATGCACTTCTTAAAAATGAGACGGTGGAATTGCAGTATCAGATTTATCCAAATTCCAATGGATATGAATCTTTATACGCAAGAGCAATTCGTCTATATGATGAAAAACACCATTTTCGTTTTGTGATGGGATTTCGTCCTATGGATGAGGTTCGTAAAAAGGAAAATGTTTTAGAACTTCAAAGAGAAATTATTGAAGGGATTAGTAAAGATTATTTTTCTGTACTTCTTGTGGATTTGGAGAATGGTCAAATTTATTCGTATCGTGAAGCGGGTAGTAATGGTAAGCGTATTGCGGATTTTTGTCGGTCTTATCATGATCGTTGGACTGAATTGTTACCGGCTTATGCCAAAGATTTGGTTTCGGATGCTTCAAGAGAAAATTTTTTAGAAGAACTTTCCTTTGAAAAACTGAAATCGACCAATGAAGATTATTCTTTTACCTATGAATATATGTCGGATGAGGGTGTTTTATATTACCAGGCTCGTGTTTCTTATGTTAAGAAAAAGGATCGTACTAGAGCGGTAGTGATTGGTACAAGAGATATTGATGATTTGATTCAAAAGGAGCGTCTTCAAAAGGAAGAGTTAAGAAAGGCTTATATTCAAGCTGAAAATGCGAGTAAGGCTAAGACGGATTTCTTAAATAGTATGTCGCATGATATTCGTACGCCTATGAATGTAATTCTTGGATATAATCAATTGATGAAAAAAAAGCTTTCAGATCCTGTTTTGGTGGATTATCAAAAGAAGATTGAGCAATCGGGGAATTTATTACTTTCTATTATTAATGATGTATTGAATATGGCTCGTATTGAAAGTGGTAAAAGTGTGTTAGTTGAAAGTAGTGAGTCCATTGTGGATATGGTTGAAGAAGTATCGAATGTCTTTGGTGCTATGGCCAAAGAAAAAGAGATTGTATTCGATACAAAAATGGATATAAAACATAAACAAGTATTGTGTGATTGTACGAAGGTGAAGGAAATCTTGGTGAATTTGATTGGCAATGCCATTAAATATACACCAAATGGTGGTCATGTCACAGTGGATATAAAGGAATTTGAGTGTTCAAAAGAGGGTTATGGTACATACCAAATTCAAATTATAGATACGGGTATTGGAATGAGTGAGAGCTTTATTCCAACCCTATTTGATCCTTTTACGCGTGAAGCAACAGGTGACATTATTGGTACAGGGCTTGGTATGCCTATCGTAAAAAAACTAGTAGATATGATGGGTGGTACGATTGATGTTGAAAGTAAGCTTGGTAAGGGCAGTACTTTTACAATTACAATCGATCATAAGCTTGGAAATAAAGAAAAAGATAAAGTGAAACAAGAGGATCTTGTTGATTCTAAGCATTCGTTAGAAGGTAAACATGTATTACTAGCAGAAGATAATGAATTGAATGCAGAATTTGCGAAGATTATATTAGAGGATTGTGGCTTACATGTAGACTTGGCAAGAGATGGTTTAGAATGTGTTAGTAAAGTGATTCAAAATCCGGTTGGTACGTATGATTTTATTTTAATGGATATTCAAATGCCAAATATGAATGGGTATTTAGCTACCCAAAAAATCAGGTCGATTCCAGAAAAGAATACGATTCCAATTATTGCGATGAGTGCGAATGCGTTTGATGAAGATAAAAAGCAAGCACTTAAAGCGGGAATGGATGGATATATTTCTAAACCAATTGATATGGAAAAGCTTCAAAGTCAAATTATAGAGATATTAAAAGAGAAAGCGGGCAGTTAAAATGCCCGTTTTAATTATAGAAAAAGAGTTGAACATAAGTTTGTGGGGGGCTTAGTTCAACTCTTATTTAGGAAACTGGATATGCAAATTACAAGCAACCCAGCAATGAGTATTATATCACTAAATGTTTAAATAGACAAAGTTATAACATTTGCACCACAATATGATACAATGAACATGATAACAGGGGTGAGTAAGATGTGTTGTGATAGTGTCATACAATATTTAGAAAAAGAAAAGGTTTCTATACTTATAAAAGATCGACATACATGTTTAGATTTGAATGATAGTAATATGTATGTTTTAAAGAAGGGTATTGTTAAAGTGAGTTTGATCATGCAAGATGAGCGTGAATTTAATATTACCTATCTACAAGGTCCGGATGTGGTGAGTTTGTATTGTGATTGTTTGACACAATTTAGAAATTGTCTTCCAAAGATTCGTATTGAGAGTGAACAAGCTGAATTGTATTGTATTTCAAAATAAGAATTCTATAAGCAAGTTAAAGAAGATGCGAATCTTCAAAATTATGTAAATACATATTATCGCAATCGATTCAAACTAGCCTTCACAAGAGAACATGCGATGATCATGAATTCAAAGGCAGGTGCGGTATGTTCTTGGTTATATCGTTTGGCAAGTTTATTTGGTATTCAAACACAAAAGGGTATATTTATTGATTTACAGGTCACAAATGAGGATATTGCGAATTTTTGTGGGATTACAACACGTAATAGTGTGAATCGAGTGATTCGTGGTTTAAAACAAAAGCATATCATTCAAGTTAAAAATAATCGAATTATTGTTTTAGATATGGACTATTTAAAGCAATTTATAGAGTAGAGTAATTAAAAAACAATGCCATTGAGTTAAGCCTGGATACAATTTTATATCCAGGCTTTAAATCGTATTGCAGTTAAAAATACGATGTTTTTGTATTGAACAGAACTTTCATATTACGCTAATATTTTCTATCTGGTTTTATGTGGCCAGATATTTTTTTATTCTTTTCATCAGTTCATCTGTACCCATTCATTTTCTTAATTAAAGCCTCATATTTGTTACGGATGTAGATAGATTTACTATGTAATTTATTACATGTATATCATGGAGTATCAAAAAGAATGTTGCCTCTGTATTATTGCGAATACAAGTATAGATTTAATCACAGAAAGTGCAGATTCATCATGAATAAAATCAAGGATTATATTACACAGTTTGAAGTAGCCACTAAAAAAATGATTCGTGATTTTGTGGACCAATATGCCATGGTTGGAGATCTTGAAATTTTCTAGGTGTGTCAGATGGGTACTTACAAAATAAAAAATATACTATATAGTTTATGATTCATTGCTTATTAAATTGTTTGTTATAGAGATGAAGAATTCTTTTAACCATATGTTAAGAACACGAATATCTTTGATAAATGGAATGACATCTTCTTTTGCTTGTATATAACCAATTGCTTGAAATCGAGAGATTCACATAGTTTTTACATCATCACTTGTAATCTTATTATTTTCATTTATTTGCATAAATTAGTAATTTATTTGCACAAATTAGTTGATTTTAAGGGGGGGGCGTAGACTTGTTAATATACATAAAACACTTTATATAAAGCATAAATGAACGGATTCAAAGCTAATTTAGATATAAAATTACTTAGAGAACGTTGTTGTAAGCGCATACGATATAATGTAAAATTATTACAACTCATTAAGTGATTTTTAGAATTTAATTAGAACAATTTTAGAATATGAAATATGTGCTTATATAACCTTATGTTTATATAAGAAATAGTATTAAGAGGATTAAAAATGGGTTTGTTAAGTGATATTAATATTGTATAAAGATTCTTTTATACAATGTTAAGATTGTAAGCAGTGAATATAGCTGTGGTTATATGTTATGAGAAATCAATAATATTTTAATTTGTTTGTTCAAATTAGTAGTGTTGTTTGTATTTTTTATTTTCATTTATTTTTTAAAAATCTAACATATAACCAAAAGCACTTAAAATGCACTAAATACGTTGGATTAAGACGCTTTATTTGAAATAAATATAACCGTTTAAAATATTTCAAAAAAAGCGCTTGCAATCAATTTTACCTTTATGTAAATACAGGTGCTAAATTTTAGCTGTACTAATGTATTTATAACATTATAGTTAGATTTGTTTAAGATAAAGTTGAAATGCATATATCAACGAATTAACAAAAGATGATGTATGTTCATCTTAATATAATCTTAATGTGTGGATAGGGATATGGATAAGAAGGATTTAAGACATTTAAAACGAAAAGAATTGATTGACTTAATTGATAAGATGCAAACGGATAGTGATCTTGTATCGAATGAAGAGGTCAAGGAAGAGCTTAGTCGTTTAAAAGAGAGAGAAAGATATTTAAAAAAAGTACAGAAGACATTGAGTATACTTGTTGTCGTGGCTGCTATTTCTGTATTGGTGGCAACACTGTGGATGCCAGTACTAAAGATTTATGGTTCGAGTATGGATCCGACTTTAGAGAATGGGCAGATCGTAGTGTCTATAAAAACTAAAAAACTAAAGTCGGGTGATGTTGTAGCATTTTGGCAGGGAAATAAGTTATTGGTAAAGCGTGTTATAGCTAGTCCTGGTCAAAAGGTGGATATAGATGTGAATGGAAAGGTGTTTGTGGATGGCAAGGCTATTTCAGAATCCTATTTGGATAGTGAGTCACTTGGAAATACAGACATAGATTTTCCACATCAAGTAGAAGAGTCTCGATGGTTTTGTATGGGCGATAATCGAGAGAGTTCGATTGATTCAAGAAGTGCTGTAATTGGAGATGTTTCAAAAGAACAAATTGAGGGTAAAGTCTTATTTTCAGTTTGGCCTTTAAATAAAATTGGAATTGTAAAGTAATAGAAAGTAGGTGAGATTGTGCAGGAGTATTTAAGGCGTTTATTAGAAGACAAAGCGCGCTTAAAAAAATGGAAAAAGATTATGATAGCACTTTCGTGTATTGTGGTTGTATGTACTGTATATGCACTATCTTTACCTGCTCAAACATTAGCTTGTGATAAGGAAGAGCATACACATACGGCTGAGTGTTATGATGAAAACAATGAATTGATTTGCGAAAAAGAAGAACATACGCATACGGATGATTGTACTAAACAAGAAGAAGTCAATGAATCAAATGAAGCAAATGAACAAGAAGAAAGTACCGTTGTCAAGGATGAGCCGGAAACAGTGAGTGAAGAGGGCTTGACTACAAATAATGAATTAGTATTAAATAATCAATCTGAATATAAGTACTCAGTTTCAATGATGTATAAAGAGAAAGGTGAAGAAAAACAGTTTCCAAATGGTGCAAGTTCATATCCGGATGATTTAAGCTTAAAAATAAAATTAAATGTTACAGACATTCCGCTTCAAGATTTAAAGGATAAATATAATCGTTCTTTTACTTATAATCTTCCGAAATTTTTCAAAATTGCTCAAACCGGACCGAAAGATATTCTTGATAAAAATGATAATGATAATGTTATTGGTAACTTAATTATTTCAGATGGAAAGGTTGTTGTTACTTATAATCAAGAGATTTTTAACAATATAACGAGTGAACATAAACTTAGTGGTGATTTTGAAATCGAAGGTTCAATGAAGTTGGCTTCGCTAGATCCAAGAAGTGGGAAAGCCAATTTTGGTACTCCTTCTGGAAATATTCAATTAGATTATGGTCCTGACTATATTCAACGATATGGAAATGTAGAACTAGCAAAATCTCATACAAAAGTAGGTTCGAGTGACTATATTGATTATACGATTGAAGTTAGGGCTGGAGCAGATGGATGTAAAGACTTGGTTGTAGTAGATAAGTTTACGCAGAATGAAAACTTAGTCACTTATGAAGGGATTACAACGGCTGAAAAAGTATTAAATGATAAAGAAAATAATCATGATCCATATGAGAAAAGAGACTCTGATGCAACTGCAGGAAGTATATATTTGACAAATGCATTAGAAGATAGTTCTGACCAAAAGATTCCAGAACCAATTCAAGGAAGTACAACATTAAATGAGCCTGGAAGTTTTGTATGGACTATTGGTAATATGAAGCCAAATGAAATTCGTACATTACATTATTATGTAAAATTATCAGATGCTCCTGGTGTTATAGAGACTAGAAATAATCAAAACGTAAACAATACAGCTATTGTATATGCAAAGGGGAATAATGATCAAGTATTCAAAAAGGCAGAAAAAGAAGATACATTTATTCCTCAATTAAATAAATCAATGAGTAAGATTGTTTTACCGCAAAATGGAAAGAATTATACAAGGGATAAAGATGGTAATTATACAATTAATTATAAACTAGAATTTACTTCTAATACAGAGAGTAACCCTAATACAGATAGTAACTATCCATTAAAGGATTTTGGTTTCTGGGATTATTTAAGTAAAACAGATGGTGATATTACTACAAATGGTGATATTACTTATGTTAAGGATTCATTCAAATTGTTTGAAAAGAAAAAGGGAAGTAGTAAGTATACTGAAATAGACAAAAACAATTTTAATGTAGAATGGGCATCAAGAGATAGTTCAAAATATTTGAATGATTGGAATGAAAATCGACTTAGTTTTCATTTAAAAGGAAAAGCTGAACACCCAATCATTGTAAATCCAGGTGATTCTTATTATGTGACGTATAGTGTTAAGGTAAAACCTGAAGTATTTGCGAAGATGCAAACCAATTCGGTACCAATAAAAAATAGTTTTAGTGTGAATTCATCAAATGCGACACAAAAGGATGGTGTAAATCAAGGATTTATAGCTTCTAGTGACATTAATACAGTTAATTTGGATGATTATAAATGGGTGAATAAGACTCAAACGGAGATTACCAAGGATACTCCGATAACTATGAGTGGGAAAAGGTATAATGAGAGTTTCGAAGAGGATAAAGAAACGACTACTTTTACAGTTCCCAAAGATAGCTATAAATATGAGGTTATAGTCAATAAAACACATGGATTATGGGATGTCACAAATGCTACTCTTCAAGATTCGTTTAGTTCAAACGAAATGGTTTATGTGGGTTATGCAAAAATTAGCGCTCATGATGAAAAAAGTGGAAGTGATCAGACTCCTGTCTGGCTAAAAATTGATGGCAAATCAAGTTTTTCTATTGATTTAAAGAGAATAGGATTTAATAAAGAAAACACTTATTCATATACCATTGAATATTATGCAAAACCTAAAGATTTACGTATGGTTAGTCAAGTAACTGTTACAAATACATTTGCGTTGAATGGAACTGTAAAAAAAGGAAATGATCCATTTACTTTTGATAGAGTGAATTCTTCTTCTAGTGTTACTCTTGTGGGTGATTATAATATTGGGACTTCAAAGTACTCTTGGTATTATGAGAAACCAAAAGAGGATGCTACGTATTGGAAAAATGGAAAGCTTTATTGGGTTATTGAAGTGAGTGGTTCTGGTATCAAGAAAGGTACTAAGATTACTGATTGTATATCAAGTGATAGTAATCTTGAGGATCATTTTTTGCATAGTGATCCTCATGGAAATGATGATTCGATTGTTGGAGTCTATTTGAATAATGATAATCCGTCTACAAACTATACGAGTTTTGATGAATATAGTAAAACACATACACCAGTGAATATAGGTGATTATTTCGATATTGAATATAACAAAGGTAAATTTGGAAATATTGCTTCTGTGGCTAGTCAAGACTATGGTAAATTGATATTGACTGCTAAAAAGAATATAGATCTTAATCAAAAAAATATGTATATTGTGATTCAAACAAAGCCTTGTAACTTACCGCGTGAGTATCGTAAGCCTCTAACGTATAGAAATGAGCTTTGGAAAAAAGATCCTGGTGAAAAAGATACCAAAATAGGAACAGCGGATAAAAAGCTTTATTATGGTGGAGCTATTTTAAAAGAGTTAGGTCAAGTATTTACTTATGATGGTACGAAAGTCGTTACAGATAGATCTGTTGGTGGTAAGGATATTGATTGGCAAGACCCTACAAGTAAAATATCTACAGAGTTATTAGAAAATAAAAAAGGTGTATATGCTTCATGGGCATTTAAACTGAATTATTCGGGTGAATTACAGGGTGATTATCGAGTCGAAGAACAAATTCCAGAAGGAATGGATCTTGCATATATTCGAATTAAATGGCATGGTCAAAATGCTTCAGGTGTACAATCTACAGTAATTTCAAATTTAGGAAATGACTGGGATAAAATAGTAAATCCTTCAACAAATGATAATGGAAACTCTCAGGAAACAACTTATTATGTGAGTAAAGACAAGAGAAGGGCATTGATTCAATTAGGTAGCTTTACTGCTAGTAAAGAAGAAGATACATATTCAGTTGATGTGCAGGTTGTTTGTAGAGTTACAGATTCATCTGTGTTGCTTGATGGCAATAGTCAAACATTTACTAACAATGTGACTCTTCTAAGTAAAGATGGTTCAAAAACTATTGCGACCGCAAAATCGAATGCGACAATTCAAAAGAATAACTTAGAAAAAAGTCATGTTGAAAATGGAAAGAAGATCAATTATACAATTGTTGTCAATCCATTAGGCCAGAATCTACCTTCAAACGCAAGTGACAATAAACTTAAATTAATAGATGAATTAAGTAATACTTTAGAATTGGATTTAGCTTCTATTCAAATAGAAGGCGATAACAACAATATCGATAAGAGTTTTGATAAAGATACCAATACTTTAAAAATAACTGTTCCAAATGAACAAAGGGTTGCGATTAAATATACAGCTATAGTTAAAGCTGCGCCAGGTAAGCCGGTGGATCTAACTAATAAAGTTTATTGGGAAAATCATTCAATTAATGGTGGTAAAACGGATACTATTAATGAATATTCGTATAGTTTTAATGCGGCTGGTACATCAACAATTACCAGAAAGCCAGATTTAACAATTACTAAAATGGATGCTGATACGCTTAAGACGATGAGTAATGTTAAATTTAAGGTTTATGAATGTGAATTAAATAATGGAGAGATTCAGCGTGTTCAACCTGAAAAAGAGGAAGATGGAACAACTGATACGAATGGTACTTTTACACAGACTAAAGAATTCAATAAAATTTATGAGGTAAAAGAAATAGAAACTCCAAAAGGATATGTTGAAAACAAAGAGTCAAAGTACATTATGTGTGTTAAACAAGATGCGTCTGGACATTTATCAGAAGATGTACAAGCATATATAGATTATTGTAATTCTAAACAAGATTCGAAATATATATATGTAGATAATGTAAGTGATTTTAAATTAACTATATCTAACGTTCAAAAGGGTATTACGGTTAAAAAGCAATTTACAAACAATGCTGCTGAAACTGATACAAGTCCAGTGAGTGGTACTTATAAATTTGGATTGTATGGTAATGCAGAAGGAACTGGAGATCCATTACAAACCATAGATATTAAGTATGGTCCTAATGATACTGGTGTTAAGTCTGCAAAATTTAAAAATCCAGATAATCTAGACGAAACATATTATGTTTTCGAATTAGATCAAAACGGCAAACCGATTAAAGCTTCTGATGATGAAGCTACTATAAATTCAATGCAATATAAAGTGGTTTATGAAAGCAACTCAAAAGACAACTCAAAAGCTACAAATATTGCAAAAGTCGGTGATACGGTTACTGTGACAAACAAAAGCCGTACAAAAATACTACCTTCAACAGGTGGTACTGGAAACCTGATTTACAGGATGTCAGGGACAGCCCTAGTGGCTGTAGGAGTGATAAGCCTGTCAAATATAGATAAAAAAAAGAGAAAGAAGAAAGTAGGAGAAAGTAATGAAATTAATTAAAAAGATTGCAGCCATTATGTTTGCGTTCATGATGGTATTCTCATTAAGCACAAACGCAAAAGCAAATACTGGTTCACAAACTACAAGTGGTCAAACAGGAAGTATTACTATTAGAAATGTCAAAAAAGGTGAAACTTATAATGTTTTTAAAGTTTTAACGCTAGATAGTTATGATAAAGATAATCATCTTTATTCTTATTTACCAGCAAATGACGCTTGGAAAACTTATTTTGATGGTGAAGGAAGTACATATATGCATTTAAATGGAAATGGTTATGCGGAACCAAAATATACACAAGAGAATGCACAAGAAGTAGCACAACAGTTAATAAAAAAAGCTAAAGAAATTGCTGAATCAGATTCAACAATTAAAACAACAGCATCTGTTACTGATGATAATGGTACTTTAACTATCAGCGGGTTATCACTAGGCTATTACGTAATTGATTCAACAGTAGGTACACTTTGCGCATTAACTACAAATGACCCAAACGCAACATTCGAAGAAAAACATGATGAACCAACTATAAGTAAAAAAATTACGGATAACAGTGGTTCTGATAGAACTAATGAAACAGTAAAAATTGGAGATATAATTACATACGATATTAACATTGATGTTAAAAAAGGTGTAAAAAGCTATGTTTTATATGATAAATTAGATAAAGGTTTAAAATATTATGTTTATCCAGGTACAACTAAATTTGGTGTTGATGTTCATTATACTAATGGAACCATTAAACATGCAGACCCAAAAAAAGATTATAGTTTAGTATTAGATACTGATACAAATACTGATCCAAAGGGATTTACTTTAACATTTACTGATGATTTTATTCAACTAGTAGAGGGTAAACAAATTACTGTTGAATATTATGCTACAGTTACAAAAGGTGCTGATGTGGATACTGCTATTAAAAATACAGCATATTTAAAGTATGGAGCTGCACACGAAACTACACATGTATCTACAAGCGTATTTACATATCAAATTCCAGTCTATAAATTTACTGGAGAATCTGGACATGAGCAACCTTTACCTGGTGCAACTTTTAAATTATATAAAGATACAAAGGATGACAGAAATTTATTAACATTTGATGAAAAAAATGGTGATGTTTATACATATAATCCAACAACAGGAGTTACAGATTTAGTCTCAGGTAATAGTGGTTATATTAGACTTAATGGTTTATCTGCTGGTACATACATTCTAGAAGAAACAAAAGCTCCAGATGGATATAATAAATTAGAAAATACAATTAAAATCATTGTTACAAAAAATGGTGAAGCTAAAAAAATCACAAAGGATGGAGATGTTGTTGAGCAAATTGATGTAAAAAATAACTCTGGTACAATCCTACCTTCTACTGGTGGTATGGGTACAACACTAATCTATTTGATTGGTGGTGCATTAGTATTAGGTTCTGGATTTGTTTTGGCTAACAAAAAAAGAGCGAAAGCTAAATAATTGAATTGAATGAATTTACGTTGTTGAGGGAGTGTTCTACATTCTCTTAACAACAGTAAAAAGAGGATTGTAGCGAATGTTTGTTACAGTCCTGTTCTTACTGTTGTTGAATAAAAAGGATAAAGGATATGAAACGGATCAGGGAAATTGTAGTCGTCTTATTTGTTTTTGTGTTTGTGTTATGTGATAGTGTAAGCGCAAATGGTATGGGTGGATCGATTATTATTGATAATGCGATTGATGGTGAGATGTATACGATTTATAAGATGTTGGATTTGGAAAGCTTTGATGGGGATAACTATTCTTATAAGATTTCTTCTTCTGAGTGGGATGAATTCTTTGATTCTGGTGATGGTCGTTTCTATTTTGATGTGAATTTGAATGGTGGTGTAGCTTTTGTTGGGGATGAGCAGAATATGGATTTGGTTGCTCAAAGGGCATTGGCTTATGCAAAATCTCATGAGAGTATTACGAAAAAAAGTCAACGGGCAGTTGTTGGAGGTATTGTTGAGTTTAAAGATTTAGATTTGGGTTATTATTTAGTGGATTCAAGTGTAGGGGTTCTTTGTGGTTTGACTACTACGAATTATGTGGTTCGTGTTGAAGAGAAGAATGAAAAGCCTACTTTATCGAAGTATGTGAAGATGGATGGTACGGATTCTTTGGGTAAGTATGCTACGGCTGGTATTGGTGATGTGGTGTATTTTACGAGTGTTATAAGGAATTTTAAAGGTGCTGAAAATCTTGAACTTACGGATGTGATGGAGAAGGGGTTATCGTTAAATTTGGATTCAATTGTTGTTTCTTTGGTTAATGATAATTTGATTATAGATTTAAATGAAAATGAGCATTATAGTGTATTGGATTTAGGAAATGGATTTGAGGTTTTATTTACTTTTGATGGTTATAGAATTTTAGAAAATCATTGTATGGATTGTGATATAAGAATTTCGTATAGTGCCATTGTTAATAGGGATGCATGTACTAATAATGCGAATGTGGCTAGTTTGAAATATGGTGATCATCTTGTGTCATTATCGGATAAGGTGAATGTTGGTGTATTGAGTATTCCAGTGTTTAAGTGTTCGGTGAATAGAGTTGGGCTTGAGGGTGCAGAGTTTAGTTTGTATACAAGTGAAGTGGATGCATTGAATGATATGAATTGTATTCGTTTTATTGAAACAAAGGATTCTAATGTGTTTCAAAAGTCTAATTTAGGTCAAGAAACTATAAAAACGGATAGTAGTGGTCGCTTTGTTCTTTCTGGTTTGAAGTCTGGAAGGTATTTTCTTAGGGAGGTTCAAGCTCCTAGGGGATACAATAAATTGAGTGATCTTGTTACTGTTGTTGTGAATCCTGTTATTGGTTCTTCAAATGAAATTATGGGTCAGTCCTTCCTTGTTTTTTATGGCATGAATGTGGGTAAGGCTGAGGTTGAGGTTGAAGTTCAAAATCGGAGTGGTAGTTTATTACCTTCTACAGGTAGTGTTGGAACATGGTCTATTTATTTAATTGGTTTTATATTTGTGCTTGTTTCGTTTGTATTATATAGAAAGTTTAATGATTAGTTTTTGTTGTTAGGGGAATGGATTGTAAGATGAAGAAACATATTTCAACTATAATTGCGATACTTGTTTTTGTGACTGGCTTATCGTTGTTATTGTATCCTACGGTTAGTAATTATTGGAATTCTTTGCATCAAAGTCGTGTTGTGGCAAATTATTCGGATGCTTTGGCTAAGATGGATCAAAAAAAGAAGCAGGCTGAGATTGATCGGGCTGTTGAATATAATGCTGGGTTAATAAATAATGGTGGTCGATTTACTCCAAGTGATTCTGAGCTTAGTGAATATAAGAGTCTATTAAATGCAGATGGTACGGGTATGATGGGATATGTTACGATTCCTAAGATTCAGGTGAAGCTTGCGATTTATCATACGGTAGATGAGTCTGTATTGCAGGTAGGTGTTGGTCATTTAGAAGGTTCGAGTCTTCCTGTAGGTGGTGCTAGTACGCATTGTGTTATTTCATCTCATAGAGGTCTTCCGAGTGCAAAGTTATTTACGGATTTGGATAAGCTTAAAAAGGGAGATTATTTTTATTTACATGTATATGATAAGGTTCTTGCATATCAAGTTGATAATATCGCAATTGTTGAGCCGAATGATTATGGTTTATTAGAAATTGAAGAAGGTAAGGATTTGTGTACATTATTTACTTGTACGCCTTATGGTATTAATACACATCGTTTACTAGTCCGTGGACATCGTGTAGAGAATATGATGGATGAGAAGAATTTAACGGCAGATGCTGCAAAGGTGAATCCTTTAGTTGTGGCTAGTGTTATTGGTTTGATTTTATATGGTATTGGGTATGTTGTATATCGAATGAAAAGGAAGGGAGTGTAGGTGATGAAAAAAGGAATTTATTTTATATTCATTTCGTTATTGTGTTGTCTTTTGCCTACAACTCTATTCGCAAAAAGTGATTTGATGAATTTGGATGTTTCTTGTCCAGTATCGGATATGAAGGTATCTTTATATCGTGTAGCGGATGAGAATTATAAATTGACAGGTGTATTTTCGAATTATTCTGTTGATTTAAAACAAGATGTACAAGGGGCTGCCAATGCATTAGAGAATCGTATTTTAATGGATGGCATTGAGGCAGATGCTTATGCTGCTTCTGATTCTTCTGGTAAGGCTAGTTTTTCTGGTTTAGAATCCGGTATTTATTTAGTGGTAGGAAAAGAAGTTGAATCGAATGGTGTATTTTATATGCCACAAGTATCCTTAGTTTCTTTAAGTGGTGATTTAAGTGTGGATTTAAAGTATGAGACTAGTAATAAGGCGAGTCGTATTCATGTATTAAAGGTATGGAAGAAGGATAATAAGAAGTCTCGTCCTAAATCGATTGAGGTATGTTTATTAAGGTCAGATGGTATAGTGGTTGATAAAGTGAAATTAAATTCGGATAATCAATGGTCTTATACTTGGGATTCTCTTTCAACTTTATATACATATAGTGTAATGGAAACAAGTGTTCCTTCTGGTTATAAGGAGAGTTGTACTCGTGAAAAGGATAGTGTTGTTTTAACAAATACGGGTAGTTATACGGATAAGAAGGAAGAGAAAAAGGATGATGAGCTAGCTTTAACGGGACAGTTGTGGTGGCCAGTTCCTGTTTTATTGTTTGTTGGACTTGTTTTATTTGGCTTAGGACGCCTGTTGCGTAATGAGAAATAAAACAGGAAGAATCATATATTGTATAGGTATTGTTTGTATAATTCTATCGTTATCTTTATGTTCTTATAATGTCTATGATTCGTTGCGTTCTTATTATGTTTCAAAACATATGATGAGTGAGTATCATCCTGTAAAGGCTTCTTCTGGAATAGTACCAGACTACGTATTAAATCCAGATATGGAAATGCCTGAAGAAAAAGTGGATGGAATACCTTGTGTTGGTATTCTTGAAATTCCTAGTTTGAATTTGAAGCTTTGTGTAACAAGTACATTTAGCTATGAATATATGAAGAAACTTCCTTGTAGGTATTATGGAAGTATTTATAAGAATAATATGGTAATTGCAGCTCATAATTATTGGTTTCATTTTGGTAGGTTAAATACTTTGCATAATGGTGATAAAATCATTTTTACAGATGTGAATGGAAATAGTTTTGAATATGGAGTGGATGCGATAGAGGCTCTTAAACCAAATAGTGTTGAGGCTGTAACAAATGGTAAATGGCCATTAACTCTATATACTTGTACGTTGGATATGCAGTATAGGGTGATTGTAAGGTGTAAATGACAGGTAAAAAAAGGAGAGTTCTATAATTATGATTTTTAAGTTAATTAATTTAAATGAGGTTGGTTATATTTTTGCTTTATCTATGCAAATTGTTGCTTCGTTTTTGCTTTTTAGAAATGTTTTCAAAGGGAGAAATGTTATAATCATTGAGTTTTTTAACAATGTATCTACTACAACTAATTTACATGGCAAACTAGAATACGATAAGAATAAATTTAAAGAAAAATTTTTAGAAGCATATTCTAATAGTTGGGCATTATTACTTTTTATATGTGGTTTTATTCTAAGAATATTTGTATCGAAAGGTGATTTGAGTTTTTGTCAAATAGTTTTGTTTGTTATTTTACTTTCTTTATTTCTAAATAAAATAATTTTCAAATTTTTTGTAGAAGCTAAAGCTTCTAAAATTGTTGAAAAGCAGGTAACTTATGAGGAACTCGAAGGACTGGGTATAAAAATAGACAAGGTCAGAAAATTAGAAAATGAAAAGATTGTACAATTAAACGATAGAAAAATAAACGATTGTAAAAATAAAAATGATGTATATTTAATGAAACTAAATCGTGCTTTATCTCTATATAAAAGTATAGAATATACTGATGAAAAGTATATTAAAAATGTAAATTTATATAGAAAAATTAAGTTTTATGTAAAAAAAGTGTATGAAGCCTTTAACGTGGGTTTAAAATGCCTAAGTATAACACTTTTAGTATATGGATTAGTTGTATCTATTTATAACTTAGTTAAGGATCCTAAATCTGAAACTATTATTTCAGCGTGTGTATTTGGGGTGGTCCTTAAAATGTTTGATATTAGCTTTGATAAAGTTGATGAAGGTGTGCGCAGAGCATCAAAAGTTGAAAAAGAATTGTACGAAATAGCTTTAGATATATATGATCAATTATGTTTGGACCAAGATGATCAAGATAAAAGGGAATTAAAGGATTATATGGAAAGACGATTTCTAAATCAAAAATGACATGAATATCTAAATTTTTAGTAACATCAAATTAATTATTGAAACAAATAAAGTAGAATCTTATCTAGGTGATCTTTGTGTAGTTCATTTGTATGGGGTTAGGTAAATTTGCTCTCCAAGATTTAAAAGGGCGATATATACCCCAAAACGGTTTATAGCTGATGTTGGGCTCGGACAACATTTAGGTTTACCACCAGGCACATATTTAGATGTGCACGAATAAAGACCGTAGCCTTGTTTCGTTTTTTGATTGTGTGACCAGGAGAACGGAACTTTTCAATCCAGTCAGGATAAGTAACATATCTTTGCGTAACAATAATGTACAACAATACACTATTAAAGTGCATAAAAAATAAATAATCTTAAATCACTAAAATTTGAAGATTATTTCATGCGTAATCACTATACTGTATATTTTTTCTTGCATTCTGCAAAAAATATGGTATATTAGTCGTGACGAAGGTGACGCAAGAGGCGCACGCCCAGTTTCTGTACGCAGAGACTGGTTTTTTTATTTGTGGAAAATCATTGCTATAGATAAGTAAAAAGAGAAAACAATTTAATACTTTCTCTATATTGGCTTATTATTTAATACATCATATATAGCGGTTATAACTTTAATTTTTCGAGTATTGTATCCGTTAACAATCATTACTGGCATTGGATATAAAATTGTTTTCATTGATTCTTTATTTTTATAAAAATTGTTTAAAAGTAAATTAATAGCTTTTACCATTTGAGATTCTTTTACTTTTTTATCTGGTATTTTTGCAATGAAATATGGAATGATTGGTTCATAATGATTAACTATATTTCTCAAATTACGAATGATTTCTAAATACGAAGAAAAAATGCTTATATCTTTAATTCTGATTCTTTCTAAATCATAATTTAATAATTGCGAAATAATCCGTTTCTGACAATGAGAATCTAGCATTGTAAATAAAATCTGTAATTCGCCAAATGTTAAAGCATTAGGCAAAACCCACATTGGAACATATTTTTGCGTTTTTATATAATGTTTAATTAACTCGTTTTTAGATTCGTACTGATTTAAATTTTTCATATTTATTCCGCCACCATAAAAATATAACTTTTCCAAAAAAGAATATCTAACAAGAAACAAGTCTTGATTAAAAACATACTTTGAATTTTTTAATTCAACAAAAATATTTTTGCAAAATTTTGGAGTATGTAATTCTTTAATAAAGTTGTCGTTATTATCTAATCTTAATATTTGGAATAATTCATCAATAGAATTATATTTTTGTATTTCATCATAAAAATTCTCAATTTCTTGTATATAAGAGATACAATATAAATCTTTTCTTTCATCTTGAGAACAATTTTCTGTGTATATTGCACACATTTCATGAATTAATACATTCTTAAAATGACGTTCAAAATCTCCAATCAATTCATATAACACCTGTTCAATATTTTTATCTAACTCGTAGATTTCAAGTATCTTATCGATAGTAGTAATTTTTTTATAAACGTGATCTTTCTTTGGCCCAGAGATTCCTTGAGCAAAAAACTCTTTATAAGCATTAATCAATGATACATAATTTTGTTCGATTAATGCATATCGACATTCTTCTGGAATAATGATTTTTTTGTTGTCCTTTAAATATTCTATTTGTTCATCTATTGTTTTATAAGTCTTGTATGTTAAATTTTCTTCATTAAGCTCATTCATTTGGTTACTTCCGTTTCTATATTAAATATTTTATCATGTAATTAGTTAGATTACGATATAAAGCCTTTCTATAAAGAAGGTTGATTAAGCATGTTGAAAAAGTTTACTGTAAGAAAGTACAAGAATTTTAAAGATGAGATTGATTTATGGGCGTAATGCGACTGGATAGACAAATTTTGGTAGGGCACTTCTTGATATTAAATCTTTATTGTGCGGCATGCAAAGTAGTGGTTTGATCAATGAGGGTGGTCAGGCAAAGTTTAAATATGAGTTTAAATTTGGAAATGATGAAATTATTTATAAGTATTCTAGATTTGCGAATACTGAGTTATGTGATGAAGAATTATCTATAAATGGGAATATTATTTTTAAGTGTGATTTTAAAAATAATAAATTTGATTTTAAGGATTTAAATAGAATGAATACCAACCTTTATTTCATGCATGATAATCATGCTTTATCTTTTCTAAGATGGTTCGTTTATAATACAACTTTTAGTGATGATTCTGTTTTAATTCAATTATTTGA
>ENA-OPCL01000521-OPCL01000521.1-human-gut-metagenome-genome-assembly--contig:-NODE-521-length-32821-cov-2.791339_pt1 | contig 32821 bp, 18 predicted proteins | sample MGYA00241251_ERZ501482 | MGnify/ENA primary metagenome ERZ501482 (study PRJEB25962, sample SAMEA2042581) | human gut metagenome | biome: human gut; feature: human-associated habitat; material: faeces... | reverse complement strand
TACACCGGCTTCTGCGCAAAGGCAGGCAGCGCAGTCATCACAGACAAGCCAAGTAACATTGCTTTGAATTTCATGTTCATTTATGATATAAGAAATAAGTTCATACTTTATTTATATAGACTCTCAAATGGGGAATATTTCCTAGTTGCGGATGAGTTTATTAATATTTATTATACTTATACCCCTTCCGCAACCAGCAATCCAAGGTATTGGTAGTCTTGCGAAAAGACGCTCTGAATATCCAACAAGAAGCAACAGATTGCCCACACTATATTTCTATTTAGCGGTTTCATATTCAAAAGTCTTATTGGGTTATATACAATAAATCCGCTGCCACAAATTGCAAAGTTGCAGTTGAAGCAGCGGATTATTGTTCCTATTATTGTTAGTTAGTCTCCGGTGCGTATAAGTTCACGCAAGCAATACACGGATTATTACTAAATAATTCTGTAACAGTTATCTTAACGAAACGAACTTCCGCCGGATTCGTCAAGACAAGATTTCTCCAGAGTTCTTTTTCCAGATCCGATGCGCTATTTCCGAATTCTCCCCATTCGACTTCACCCAGATCGAAATAGTTATAACCATCCACACTACCTTCAACTTTAACCTTTTTCAGGTTTACATTAATCTCATTTCCTGAAGTACGTCTGGCGATACTTATTTTACCTACCTGTTGCACATACTTCATGTCAATTCGAATCCATTCATCAACGAAACTGGTATCATATCCCGGTTCCCACCAAGTAGAGGTATTGTTATCAATGATGTTTCCCGGATCAGGATTGCCCTCCCATACACCCATTGATGAGTAGTCCACCGTCCAGCCAAGAGGTTTCAGCATAGTGCCCGGTTCTACGACTGTCACAACACATTCAGCGGTTTTATTACTTCCATCCAGCGTCTTTACACGTACGGTTGTCTGTCCCGGTTTTACGGCTGTGAGAAGACCATTCTCATCTACACTGACAGAACTTCCAAGCAATGTATAAGACAGTTTCTTATAGGAAGCATTTTCCGGTTTGATCACTGCATTTCCTCCAAGATTGTACTGGCTATTCAGAGTCAGTCCCACACTAACAGGAACGCTAAATTCTGTAATTCGGATATCCGCCTTCTTCACCCGGATAGTTATCTCTTTTGATTTATTTCGTTTGTCAGTGACAGTCAATTTGGCTGTTCCTGTCTTCAACGCTTTTATAGAGAAAGTATGTGTATCGTCAGTATAAACACCGAGTTCCACCACTCCCTGATCTCCACTCAAGCCAAAAGTATACCCACCATTTCCAGTCACCACCTGAATGTCTTCCTCCACATCAGTGTAGATCTCACAATCATCCGGTATATCTAGTTGAAGTTCTTTCAACTTGGCTACACAAACTCTGATTTCAGCAGTCTGTTTCTTTTCATCAATCACGTAGATAGTGGTATACTGATCCTGTTCGTTGGTTGAAACGGCACTGATTTTTATTTCATTCGTACCCACAACTTCCGCCTCGGCAATGTCCTTATCTTGCGAATCGACCTGATAAGAACCATTCCCGGTCATAATCTTAACTACAACACTTTCATTGTGCAGCAAATCCAATGTCCCTTGTATATCTAAAGTTATTTTATCAGACGGGACTTCATCACTTTCCCACTCGACGTTATTATCCGAGCATCCTATGGATGCTACGGATAATAATATCATAAGAAGTAACGAATAATAAATATTCATTCTCATAGTCTTTTCTATTTATTCATAACCATATACATCTACAAAGCCGATACAAGGCTGAACATCTGTTCTCCATTGTTCCAACACTATAATCTTAATATGTCTCATGGAAGTTGTAGCATCCAAAATATTCGGTCTTGATATTTCAGCTTCAACTCCATCACTGGAACCATAATTTTCTTGTTCAGTATATGATACCTCCATTAAATCTTTGAATGTATCTACCCCCGGAGAATCGGTATCTGCATTTGAATATTGAACTTTTATTTTTTTCAGGAAGCCCTTGACATTAGCTCCTTCACCACGTCTGGCAATTACCAGTTGTTTCACATTCTTGAGGGATTTCATATCCACCTGGAGCCATTCACCGGCAGCGGAACCATCCGTGTTGCGTGCTTCCCACCATTTGTTGAACGCATAATGACTAAAGATATCATATTCCGGATTACACCACCAACCAACATTACCATTTTCATCGTATTCCGTCCAATCAGCAAAATCAGAACAACTGGCTGTCCATCCCGTGTTATCCAATAATACTAATACCGGTTCTGTTACCGTCACAGTAGTAGTTTCTTCAATGTCTGTACCCTCTACTTTTACAGTAATAACCGCAGTACCGACACTGACTGCCGTTATTTTACCATTCGCATCTACAGTAGCTACCGGCTTCTCTGATGAAGAATAAAGAAGAGTGGGAACATCGGCTGTCAGCGGTAACCAGGAAACATGGTCTGCCAATTCAAAGGTCTTTCCCGGAGTCAGTTTGATATCCTTTCCAGCCTCATCAATGGCGATACTTGTCACTTCATTAGCTGCCACCTTTGTCACTGTCAATACAACTTCCCTGCTTTTGCTATCTTTGAGAGTGACAGTTACCGGAGTTTCACTGACTTTCTTAGCTGTAATCGTGAAAACATTATCAGCTACTTCACTCACTTCAACAGCAGCGACGTTCGAGCTAACCACCGTATAAGAAGGATTACCGGAAATGATTTCAACATCTTTCGTATCACCTACCACCATCTCGAATGTCATTTCTTCCAGATCGATTTTCAACGGATTCACAGATTTTGTAACATACACCTTGATGGTTGCAGTCTTCTGTTTAGCGTCAACGACTTCTATGGTAGTAGTCTGGTCTTCCTCACTCTCCATCACACCGGTCACTGTAATCGTAGATTCATTGATTGAGGCTGTAGCTATCGCACTATTTTGCGATGTCACCTGATAACCGCCATTCCCCTCAAGAACTTTCACTGTTATTGATTCACCGGGAAGGACCGTCACAATATTTTCATCCAACTCAATTTCTACTAGTGGAGTATCGTCATCGTCATCCGAGCAGGCTGTAAATGTAGCCGTAAGAGCCAATGCGACCATTACTAATAAAGAGTAAACATTCTTTTTCATAATAATAAATATTTATAAGTTAAACATAGTATAAAATGATAATTCTTCTTTTATTGCACTTGGATAGAAACAGAGCTCTTGATATCCGTAGAAGAAGCTCCACAATGCAGTGTGAACTGGTCAGAGTCGACTACCCAATCCTGTTTTTTATCATCATAGTAAGCCAGTTCTTTCACCGGAATACTCAAAGAGACCACTTTCCTTTCACCGGCATCCAGAAAGACTTTCTTAAAGGCTTTCAATTCTTTTACCGGACGTTCCAACAGAGGATTGGATTGTGAAACATAAATCTGTGCAGCTTCCGCACCCGCACATTTCCCGTCATTGGCAAGCGTAAAAGAGAGTTCGATGGTGTCCTCTTTTCCGTACACTTTCTTATTAGTAGCCATCTTGCCATAACTAAACGTAGTATAAGACATTCCATAACCGAAAGGAAACAGTGCCGGAATTTTCTTTGTATCGTGCCAGCGATAACCGACCAGAATACCCTCTTCATACACCACATCAGTGCCATCACCGGGGAACGCCTTAGTACCGAAATGATGTGCCGCATTATCTTCCAATTTCACCGGAATACTAAACGGCATCTTTCCCGACGGATTCACTTCACCGGAGACTACATTCGCTGTAGCATACCCTGCTTCCGAACCCAGATACCAGGATTGCATCAAGGCCGGTACGCTCTTCAGCCAAGGCATAGAGACCCCGTTACCCGAAATAATAATCACACCGGTATTCTTATTGGAAGCAGCCAACTGGCTGATAAGTGCTCCCTGTTCGTAAGGCAATTCGAAAATCTGACGGTCTTCACCCTCACAGTCTTGATGAGCATCTTTGTTCAATCCACCAATGAAAAGGACCACTTCTGCATCTTTCGCCATTGCAATGGCCTGTTGTTTCAATGAATCAACATTGTATTTGGACGGATCCGAAGTATACCCCATGGTGTAGGAGATACGATCATCACCATACTTCTCTTTCAGTCCTTGCAAAGGAGATATTTCTCTCTTTACTTTCAGTTCCGACGATCCTCCGCCCACTGTCAAAGACCTGACCGCATTTTCTCCGACTACCAGAATCTTTGAGTAGCGACCGGGAGCAACCGGGAAAAAGCCTTTGTCGTTCTTCAATAGTACAATCCCCTCTTCGCCTATCTTGCGAGCCACGTCAGCATGTTCCGGAGTAGCAAAACTACCATAAGGTCTGTGACGATCCATATTGGTACGGAAGCAAAGACGCAACATGCGTCTCACTTTATCATCCAGATCTTTCACTGCATATCTGCCCTCTCTCAATCCTTTCAGATAGGGATTGGCCAAGAAATAATCATTGTAGGTGAAAGGTCTTCCCAACAGTTTCAAGCCATCTGTCCAAGTTCCCATCTCTACATCCAGCCCGTTAGTGGCAGCCTCATCTGTACTGTGCGTACCGGACCAGTCGCTCACTACCGCACCGTCAAATCCCCAATCCTGCTTCAATATCTTGTTCAGCATAAAGTCATTGTGGCAACAATGCTGGCCTTTATACTTATTGTAAGAGCCCATCAAAGCCCAAGTGCCCCCCTCCAAAACGGAAGCCTTAAATGCCGGCAGATAGATTTCGTGAAGCGCACGGTCATCCACCACTACATTGATGGAACCTCTCCATTGCTCCTGATTATTCAGTGCATAGTGTTTCACACAAGCAGCTACACCGTTCGTCTGCACTCCCTGAATGTAAGGCACCGCCAGACGGGAAGCCAGATACGGGTCCTCGCCCATATACTCGAAGTTACGTCCGTTCAGCGGAGAACGGTAGATATTTACACCCGGAGCCAAGAGGACATCTTTCTTACGATAACGTGCTTCCGCCCCGATAGCCTCTCCATAAGCATAAGCCATATCCGGGTTGAAAGAAGCAGCCAGACAAGTCAGAGCCGGAAATGCCGTACAAGAGTCGGTAGTCCAGTTTGCCCAATCGAAGTTTCCCCAAAGCACCTCGGCTCTCACTCCGTGGGGTCCGTCGCTCATCCACAGTTCCGGTATTCCCAGGCGGGGACAACCTGCCGAGCTGAAATTGGATTGCGCATGCACCATAGCCACTTTCTCTTCCAACGTCATACGCGAAAGCGCATCTTCCACCCGCTGTTCGATTGCTTTGTTTTCATCCAGATAGACCGGAGTAGCAGCCCTCCCACCCTTTTGTGCAAAAAGGGACAGGCAGGCTACACTGTACAAGCCAAAACCAAAGAGTCTTTTCTTTATCTTAGAAATCATTGTATAATCCTTTTGTTATTAGTTAGAAAACCCATGTCACGATAGAGTGAGGCGTACTTTCACTTTTTGCCTCCTTACCGTCAATAAAGAGACTGTAAGGCAGAGTATCATTGGAAACATTCAATACCACTACTACGATTGTTCCATCCGGATTGATGAAAGAAGTAGTCTGCAACTGGAAACGGTTGCTCGATGCAGTAAGGCGACGCGCACCTTTATGAATGAACTTGGAAAAATGTCCGATGTACGGGAAAGCCGAAGTATAAACTACTTCACCGGTTTCCGTAAATCCATGTACCGGAGCAAAACAGAAATTACCTACATGATTGGGGCCTCCTTTTTCATCCAAAAGTACATTCCAGTCGGTCCAGAGTACACAACCTCTGTTCAGGTCGTTGATGATATTGGTAGCATACGTTTCTCCTAAGTCTGTACTGTGAATCTTTTCAGGATTGAACCATTCTCCACACCCTTCGGTGAACGCCAGTTTCTTATCCGGGAAGCTCTTTTTCACTTGGTCGATATTCTCATATTTACCTCTGTCATACCAGTGGAATCCTACTCCCCAGATATATTTGGCCGTTTCGGGGTCATTCAGCATATCGGCTACATAATGGTAGGCAAAGTCACGATTGTGATCCCAGGCGATGATGCGGCAATCCTGCATCTGATTCTTTTCCAAGGTAGGCCCCATGTAATTCTTGATAAAATCGTGCGCCATATCAGCGTCATAGATACAAGATTCCCATGTCTGCACCGATTGAGGTTCGTTCTGGATAGTCAAGCCCCAAACAGGAAGTCCCTCTGCTTCATAGCTCTTGATATACTTGATAAAATAGTCCGCCCACGTCTGATAAAATTCCTTTTTCAGTTCTCCACCACGGAGCATGTGGTTGTTGGTCTTTTCCGTTGGTCTTCATCCATGCGGGAGGCGACCACGGGCTGATATAGAAAACAAGGTCATCCCCTATCTTCTCCTGCGCCATTTTAATCATCGGGAGCTTGAATTTACGGTCGGGCGCAATATCAAACGATTGCAGACTGCTGTCATTCTCCGCTACATAATCATAGCTCGCGCTCGAAAAGTCGCAACTGTTCATATTGGTTCTTACCACCGTATATCCTATTCCATCTTTGCCATAATAAGCATTTATAATCTCCTCCTGTTTCTCTTTAGGCAGTTTGGCAAGCGTTTCTGCCGCCGCATCCGTGATAGCTCCTCCAAAACCGATCATTTCATCATACTGATGATTGGGGTCTACATAAATATAAGCATAGTCACGCACCATTCTGGAATTAAAAAATTCGGTGGAAGCCTCGCTCATCATTCTTCCATTCTGTAAATCTGTCACATATATCTGGGGTTTGGTCGTTATCGTAAAAGTCGGAGCAATCGGTTCCGTCTTCTCCTGACCGGATTGGTCAACCGCAGTATGACAACCGGTCAAAAGCATTGTACCGGTCCAAAAAGCAACACACATCCATTTTGTTTTCATTCTATCTATCTGTTTTTAGTTAATTATTTATGTTGATTCCATCCAAAAGAGGGAGGAACAGCATCTGCTGAAGATGCCCATTGCTTGTTGGGACGATCTCCCATTACAAACTCCAGTTTCCCGCCTTTCGCCAGATCGTCATGCGTGAACCAAGAACGGTTCCACTCTTTTCCGTTCAGCTTTGCCGACTGGATATATTTATTCTCCGGAGAATAATTGTGGCAAACGACTTCAAAACGCTTACCGTCCTCCAAATGCACCGTAGCCTGCTCAAAAACCGGACTTCCGATGACATAGACCGGCATACCCGGAGTCACAGGATAGAAGCCTAAGTAAGAGAAGACTACGAAAGAAGTCATTCCTCCCCCGTCTTCATCACCGGGAACTCCCATCAGGTCGTTTCTAAACCATTGCGCCAAAAGAGTACGGATACGCTTCTGCGTTCTCCAAGGCTGTCCGGCATAGTTGTAGAGATACGGGATGTGCAAACAAGGCTCATTAGCCATCGAGAACTGTCCCACATTTCCTGTATGGTCGGGTATTTGAGCAAAGAAGTCATACTTGCTCCTGCCAAGAGGAGTACTATACATTCTTTCCATCTCGGAGACAAAGGCATCATTCCCTCCCATCATTTGAATCAGGTCGCCTACGTTGTGAGGTACGTCCCAACGATAAATCCAACCGTTGTTCTCTGCATAGGCTCCACGCGCTCCCTGTCCTCCCGAATAACGGTAGTCAAAAGGCTGAACAAACTGCCCGTACTTATCTTTCGGATGAAAGAACTTTGTTTCCGGATGAAAGATCTTCTTGTAGTTGAGACTCCTGTCCATAAAATAACGGTATTCATCTTCCTTACCCAGAGCATTGGCAACCTGTGCCAGACACCATTCGTCATACACAGTTCCCAAAGTCACCGATACAGGCTGACGTCTTTCGAAAGGATGTACTTCGGGCACCGTTTCTTCTTCACCGGTTGCCAACGCAGGGAAATAACCCTCCTGCACGAAAAACTCATCCAGTTCGCCTTTCTTTTTAGCAGACCACGGAGCCAGTGTCTTTTCGGTAATTGCACCCTTACACGCCCGATAGGCTTTCTCCAAATCAAATCCACGAACTCCCTTTGCATAGCAATCCGCTACTACCGCAACACCGTGATTGGAATTCATCCCACGCACATCACCTACTACTTCCGGGAAAGTAGGCATCCAATAATCCTTCATCTGCTCCGACATACGGATATAGGAATTGACCATGTGGCTTTCTTTTTCCGGTTCAATGATGGTGCGCAAAGGGTGTGCCGCCCGGTAAGTATCCCACAACCAATCGTCCGTATAGAAAGGAATCCCCTCGTCATTGTGTACTTTCCCATCGAATCCGCTGTAATACCGGCCATCTTCGGACATACAAATCATCCGCTCATAGAAACGGTAGAAAGAAGTATAGAAAATGGTCTTGTCTTCTTCCGAACTGCCCTGTACTTCAATCTTGCCCAAGGCTTCATTCCATACCTGACGTCCTTTTTCCGCCACAGCATCCAGATCCGATGACGCAATCTCGCGCATCAGGTTCTTCTTTGCCTGTGCCTCATCGATGTAGGAGATACCATAACGGACATTCAGCTTCTTCACGTTATCCGCAAATTTAAGACTGGCGGACGCACTCTGTCCTTGCGTGTTCACTTCCTGCGAAACCACCGGTTGGTCAACCTCCAGATATATATACGCCTTTGTAGCATACTCACCCAGTTGCTCGTATCCAGACACTGCGTTACCGTCTACTGTCAAAGAACCGTTATTGGACTTTACAACCAATTGGGGAGTGCCGTCACCTACAAACTGTATCTCGTAAATGGCAGACTGGTGTGAAGGAGCAAAACGTACATCAGCCCCGATATTCTGCAAACATACCTGATACAAATAAGGAGTTACTTTCTCATTATCATATTCATAATCGATATACTCCGGTGCATCTCCACCCTGAAACGGATGGATACTGAACGGACTATACCCCCTGTGTCTCGAAACGACCACAGGCAGACCATTCAACCTATTTCCCGTAAAATCTTCACGCTTCGGATAAACACGAAGCATACTGTTGGGCAGATGTACTGTCGGATAGGTCGGTACCAGCAAATGACTGATATTTCCTATATATGGATTCACATAATCTACCGGCTCCTTTTCACTGCGGCAACCGGTCAATATTGAACCGGAAGCCACAGCCAGGAAAAGAGTAACATTAATAATCAATCTTTTAGACACACTCATTACAATTTACTTTTTCTGAAAACAATCATTCTGTTACCTTATCTGTCATCTCAAACTTCAGGACGCCTCCGTCCATCAGTTGAGCATACGTTATCTTATAATCCGTTATCTCCTTGTCATTGAACCAAACGGATTTCACATACTTGTTCTCCGCAGACAAATTCTCCGCAATCATGGTGAAAGTCTTGCCATTGGCCAACTTGATAGTCGCCTCCGGCAACTGCGGACTTCCGATCACATATTCTCCGCTCGCCGGATTGACCGGATAGAAGCCCAAAGCCGTAAACATATACCAGGCCGACATCTGTCCGCAGTCATCGTTACCACACAAACCATCGGGACGAGGCTGATAAAACTTATCGCAAATCTCACGCGCCAACTCCGCTGTCCGGTAGTTCTTTCCAATCATGCTATATAGATAAATCACGTGGTGACTGGGTTCATTGCCATGTGCATACTGACCGATCAGTCCGGTGACATCCCATAATTCGCCTCCGCTCTGTTCTTCCGTAACCTCCAGTTCGAACAATGTATCCAACTGGGCAGCAAAAGCCTCTTTACCTCCCATCAGTTGAACCAATCCATCCACATCTTGCTGAACATGCCACGAATACTGCCAGGCATTTCCCTCCGTATAATCTCCTCCACGCGTGCCTCCGTGACAAAGGTAGAAAGGATTAAACGGTGTACGCCATTTCCCATTCGAGTCTTTACCCCGCATCAGCTTCGTTTCAGGATCAAACAGGTTTTTATAATATTCAGCACGTTTCATAAAGAATTCATAGTCCTCCTGTTTTCCCAGTTTCTTTGCCAGAAGAGCAGCACTGTAATCATCATATCCGAATTCCAACGTCTTGGACACCGCTTCCCTGTCGATCAGGTCAACCGGCAGATAACCATACTGATCGTAAATATCCCATTCGGAATTATAATGATTCTCCGTGAGCGACTTCCTGATAGCCTGATAAGCTTTCTCCTGGTCAATGCCGGGCAGGTCTTTCAAACAGGCTTCCGCCACTACCGGAACACCGTGATTACCAATCATACAGAAATTCTCTTTGCCCCATATAGCCCATATCGGCAGATATCCCTGAACATCGGCATGAGCTATCATTGTATTCACCATGTCGGTAGCCTTATCCGGGCATAGAACCGTATACATGGGATGTGCAGCGCGATAAGTATCCCAAAGAGAGAACGTAGAATAGTACTTACCAGTGGCAGCCGTACAGATTGAATCATTAGGTCCCCGGTATCTGCCATCCACATCGGCTATATTATTAGGCTGAACAAACAAATGATACATGGAAGTATAAAAGTTCTTCTTCTGATGTTCCGTGCCCGTCACTTTCACCAAAGACAGATACTTCTGCCACTCTTCCTCCGCCGCCTTCCTCACTTTTGCAAAATTCCAGTGAGAAAGTTCAGCCTCCATATTTGCTTTTGCCCCCTCAACACTCACGGTAGAAAAAGCAATTTTGACATTCAATTGATTTCCTTTCCCTAAATCAAAATGAAGCACTTTTCTGGGAGCCTTATTCATTACGGTATCCCGCAAATTTTCAACCAGAATGAAAGGCTTGTCGAACTGAATCACATAAAACAAATTACGTTCTACCCAACCACGAACCAACGAATTTCCGGTAATCGTGCGGTTATCTTCAACAGTAACCTTTGAGTCGAGCATCCGCCCGTGATAGCTTTCCGCGTCGCCTACACACAGATTCTGAAAGTCGATAAAAACCTTTGGCTTTTCTTTCTCAAAAGAATAATGGTAGAGGGCCACATGAGGAGTAGTTGTTATTTCCACATCCACCGAATTTTGGTCCAATGTAACGGCATAATATCCGGGAGAAGCTTTCTCGGATTCTTTCTTATAAGTACTCCTGAAATCATTGCGGGGAGTCCCGGAGAAAGGCATAATCAATAAATCTCCCAAATCGGGTACACCCGTACCATTCAGCCTGTTCTGGGAAAACCCCCAAATCAGCGGATCTTCATATCTATACCCCGCACAGTAATCCCATCCGAAATTACCGGTTTGAGGACCGGGTTGCATAAATCCCAAGGGATAGGTAGCTCCCGGAAACGTGTGTCCCGTATACGTAGTACCCACAAACGGGTCTACGTACTGCAGCAGGCTTTCCGATTCATTTTCGGAAGATTGACAAGACAGGAACAGCAGTGATACAGATACGTACATCAATACTCTGCCCAGTTTAAATCCAGCGTGTTTCATTCTTAAATTCATATTTGTTTTAATGCATTATTTTATCATCTCCAACCGGAAAGAGTAGCTTAACGGTTGATTGACAGGTATCATATATTCATCCAATGGAAGTGGTCCGCAAGATGCGTTCCCCAATCCCTGCTGGATGCAATCCAGGTTCACATATACTTCCGGTTTACGGATCTGATCCAATTTGAATCCGTGTCCGGCTCCCCAGATATCCTTGTCGTGGAAGTGAAGCGCGCTGAAATTCAGATTATTTCTGGAAGTGATCTTTAATCCCTGTTGCGCCTTATTCGTAAACGACACCCACCGTACATCATCCCGGTTGCCCATGCTCTGCGAACGTACATAGTATTCTTCCATACCTTTCACGTCGCTGGCATACTGGCCGAAATAAGCCGAATGTTTACGATCCATGTAATTCTCGTGAGGCCCGCGTCCGTACCATTTCACCTGATCGAACTCCTGCGGAATCACCATCTGCAATCCCAAACGACGGACGATCTCCGCATTTTCGGGCTTCGTAAAGGTAGCATCCACATCCACCACTCCGTTACTGTATATCGTATAGCGAACGAGATAATCAATCGTCACCGGAGTGGGGCTTTGCACCACTGCCTTCCGGTCTGTCAATACGACTACCGATTTTCCGTCTGCCGATTTCTGATAGCTGAACAAAGGTGAACTACAAGAAGTCTCATAATAATTCTGATCGGTATAACGGTCGTTGTTGATACTGCGATACCAGTTCGGAACCAACGTGCTATTGCCGTAAACCAGTTCTTTCGAGCCATATTTCAAAGAGGTCATGAGTGCTGTATTCTTATCGAATGTGACACTGAAATCCGTTCCGGAAATCCGTAATTGGTTGTTTTCCTCTTTCACTGATAATTGTCCCAAAGAAGCTGTATCCAGATTCTTCATGCCCGGACGGCTGCTCAATGCAAACTGTTCCGATGCTACCTCATGCCTTGCCGGCAGAGCGATGGTCGCTTCTTTCAATTCTATACTCAAATTCAGGAAGTATTCGCTTCCGCTATCTCTTGAAGTACGGTAAGGAATGGAAACGGTCGTCTTTTCACCCGGAGCGAGGTCGATGGATTCAATGGTTCCGTTTTCAACGGCCCTACCATCTTTCAATACCTGCCAGTTCAGGCGGAATTTATTCAGGTCTGTGAAATAGTAACCATTCCGTATTTCCACACTTCCGGATTCAACCGCCAACAGACAGAACTTGATATACTGATAAATCTTCTTCAGCTCGATCAATTTGGGAGTCACTCTTCTGTCCGGCGTAGTCAGACCGTTGCAACAGAAATCAAAGTCGGTCGGCCTGTCGCCAAAGTCGCCTCCATAGTAATAGTGATGGTCGGGTTCGCCTATCTTATTCAGTCCCTGGTCTACCCAGTCCCACACGCAAGCACCAATCATACGCTGGGATTTATTTTCGATATAGTCCCAATACTCGGCAATATTGCCCGGAGCATTTCCCATAGAGTGTGCATACTCACAGAGGAAATAGGGTTTATCGGACTCTTGCTGGTCGAAGCGACTCATGTTCGCAATGCTCGGATACATGTGCGAGTCAATATCGGCAGCAGCATTCTGTCCCTCGTAGTGTACCGGACGTGTAGGTTCCAGTTTCTTGGCTACTTCATACATAGCCATAAAATTCTCTCCGGCTCCACCCTCGTTACCCAATGACCAAAAGATGATAGAAGGATGATTCTTATCCCGCTGAATCATTCGAACCAGACGGTCGATAAAGGCGGGTCTCCACGATTCACGTTCACTCAACGTATGATTACCGTGATTCTCCACGTCGGCCTCATCCATTACATACAATCCGTAGTAGTCACACAAAGCATACATTCGCGGGTCGTTCGGATAATGACTGGTGCGAAGCGTGTTCACATTAAACTGCTTCATCATCAGGATATCCTGAATCATTGATTCCGTAGACAGTACCTTACCCGTACGCGGCAACATTTCATGGCGGTTCACGCCTTTGAAGAATACCTGGCGGTTGTTGATGTATACCCGTTTGTTCTTTATCTCAATATGACGGAAGCCGAATTTGGATGACATGGCTTCGATCACTTTTCCACGCTCATTCTTCAGCACAACAAGCACATTGTAGAGATGAGGCGTTTCACTTGTCCACAGCAAAGGCTTCTCTACCTTTGTCTGCAACGTATATTTCTGTTCTTTTTTCCCTTTCAGTGACTGAACGGGTTCTGTCATTGTACCTATTGAATTTCCGGACGGATCTATCAGCGTCACCTCTATGGTATGACCTTTTGCCTGTTTACTATCATAGTTTGACACGATGGCGTCTACTTTGAATCCGGCTGTCCGGTAATCGTTGCTCTCGAAAAGAGATTGCAGATGGAAGTCGCGTACATGTACTTTAGGAGTGGCATACAGATACACATCCCTGTATATTCCGCTCAAGCGGAACATATCCTGGTCTTCCAGATAGCTACCGTCCGTCCAGCGGTATACTTCCACTGCAATCGTATTGTTTCCCGGTTTCAGATACTTGGTGATATTAAATTCCGCATCATTGTTGGAACCTTGGCTATATCCCACCTTTTTACCGTTTATCCAGACGTAAAAGCCACTATATACTCCGTTGAAATGGAGGAATATCTCTTTGCCGTCCCAGTTGGCAGGCACTGTAAAGTCTCTGCGATAAGAACCCACCGGATTCGGTTCTTTTTCATTGGTATATCCTTTCTGCGGCACTATCATTGCAGGATAGTTCTTGAAAGGATAAGTGATATTGGTGTAAATCGGCGTTCCGTACCCCTGCATCTCCATATTGGCAGGAACGGGAATTTCTTTCCATGAAGACACATCATAATCCGTCTTATAGAAATTGACCGGACGTTCCGACGGCTGTTTCACCCAATGAAACTTCCAGGTTCCGTTCAGGGAATAATAAAGATCCGATGCAGGAGTCGCCCAGGGTTGATTGAAAGATTCTGATTTCTTCAAGCTTTCTACCGAAGAGAACGGTACAAACGTATTGTGTCCCTCCTCCTTGTTAACGGCAAAAATCTGTTCGTTCTCCCACTCCGCTTTTCCATGTACATTTTCGGGGGGAAGTTTCTCTGATGTCGGTTTCAGTCTCCACACGCCATCTGTTTCCGAAGCCGGCAATGTATAGACCTTGGATCCGGCCTTATCCGCGGGCTTGAATGACAGAAGCAGCTGTGCGTTATTATGCTTTATCTCATACCTATCTTTACCTTTCGGGGTTAATACCCATTGCTGATTACCATTGGCTCTGCTCACATCCCATACACCAATCGGTTCTTCTATGGCTCTACTGGTTCCGATATCGAAACTCTTGTTCACAAAAGGATTATATATCACATACAAATCCTTGTAGCGCATCAATCGCCAATATTGTCCTTTACTTTCCTTGGCGTCGGCTGCCAGATATACATTGGATGAATTATCCGTATTCAGACGATTATCCAGCACCAGTCCCGACGGGCTGACAATCTTATATAATACATTATCCTTGATCTCCTGCGCCGAAAGCGTCGTCCCCAGCAAAGAGAAAAGAAAGAGTGCGAAAATGAATTTATTTTTCCTGTTGTTCATGGTATATATCTGAGTTCTAGTTTTACAGTAGCTCTGATAATCAAATCTGCCATCCCGGATATTCCACCGGGATGGCAGACAACCTGTTTAGTTTTTAGGGTTCTATTTCAAAAATATAAGGGTTAGTAGTGTATGTCATTGTGATGGCATCCGTGTTTTCCATGGTCTGCTTCGCATCCGCACTTTCTCTCGGACTGTAGACATTCACTTTCTTCACTTTCTGACCGAATTGAACAGTAGCATTCACTTTACCACCCGAATACTTCTCACCCCAGACAATCAGGTAATATTTACCGTTCGTTTTCTGCAACAATAGGTCGTGCACTACCGACGGCTGGTTAGGAATGACATACGTCAATGTTCCCGGATTCAAAGAAGCATTCGCGTCATCCGCCAGAATCGTAGTCATGTTACGGATACAATCGGCAGCCGGACGTTTCGTATTGTCACCTCTGAACATACCGTAGGTGATGTTAATAGGATCTTCATCCACACGGTCGCGAAGAATATAAATAGCCGTGTTGGACCATCCTCTCTTAAACTGGCTCAAATAGATATTCATCAGGAAAGAAGCATGTATCTCTTCCGAGAAGTTTCCGAAAACTTTCAATCCGGTTTCCGTTACGACGCGTGGCAGATTGGCAAGTTCTTCATTGGTATATCCCTTGAAGTTCTTATTCCAGGTCACACCGAAGTTCACATACGGTCCGTCACCGGGATTATTGGAAGTAGGATCCGAGTGTTTCCAAGTCTGGTTGTCATTCGGCTTTGCCCATTCACCCTCATTCTGAAATGCGTAGTTGTGACAATTCATGTGAGCCGCATAACGGGTTCCGTCAGGCATCTTGGTATTCGCCCCATCCGGTATAGTCAGATATTGCAATCCTACATTATCATTCATGGCACCGATTGTAGAAACTGACCATACAGGTATGTTATTCAGATACGGATATTTACTGCTTCTGGAGAGTTCAAAAATGTCACGTTGCTGATAAGCTACTCCCAGCCATGTATCACCACCGCCACCGGGCGTTCCGTCATAACCATTACCGCCATTGCCTCCTAAAGGGAAGTTGTTAGGTTCGTTGGCACCCTCAAGAGCAATCAACATCCCACGTTTCGCCAATTCATTGGCACACTCCAACATAAATATCACTTCAGCTTTACCGCCTCCGGCACCACTACCGATACCGAAAGAGAATTTGGCACCTGTCAATTCATGGAACTGATACAGACCATTCATTAATCTTTCGCGCGACTCTTCCAGTTCTACCGGATCACTTCGATAAGCACCTTCCGTTCCGGCGCGCATCCAACGTACTCCCACATAGTTGTAACGTGCGGCAGAACCCAAATTGTCATAGTCACTCGGGAGAACACTTTCTCCTCTGCCATCAATAGCGGCACATACTCCCATTGAATTCAAGAACTCATTGGCAGTTTTTGCCTGCACCGGTTCCGGCTGTTTCTTGACATCGTTATAAGTTGGAAAATCGGAACTGCATGACATCACTGCAAACGCGCAGCACATAAATAAATTCAAGTTCTTCATAATTCTTTTTCTTTTAAGCATTTTCAATCCTTTCTATTATTGTTATTCGACTTCTCCATACACTTCTATTTCTGCCAGGAATGCCCATGCATTTGGTCCCTGCGTGGCTTCATATTTGAAATATCTTGCTGTTGGATAATTATTCATCGGGAAAGTCTGTCCATCATTCGTATCGGGATTGAAGTCGAATTCTCCCTGATCGTTCCAATTCACACCGTCCATACTAGTCCAGAATCTGTTTTTAGTCTGTCCGCGGTTATCATCCTGTCGCCTGTAACAAACGAAACTACTAATGACATGTGTCTCGCCCATATCTACCACAAACCAGTGCGGCCACGCTGGAATAGGTTCACTCCACTGCGAATGCCAGTAAGTTGAAAGGTTACCATCAATAGCTCCTTCCGGACGTCCATCACCAGGTGACTCGGGCGAATAGCTTGAATACTCCTTTATCGTCCAACCTACATTCGATAACTTACCAATATTCAATACCGGAATTGTTTTTGTTACCGCCACCTCTTCACCGGTAATTCCGACAGCCTTATAGGCAACCTGATAAGAGCCTTTATCAGCATATGTATAGGCAGGATTAGCCAGATTGGAAGTCGCATCCCCCTCTCCGAACGTCCAGGAGGAAGAATAGGCGTATTTAGCCGTACTCTTGAAAATAATCCGTTTCCAGTTACTCTGGTCTACCGAGAAAGTAAAATCAACGGAGGGACGCATGATTTTAGTATCAATCACTACGATGACCACATTATGCCCCAACTTCCGGTCAGTACACTGCGCTTCTACAGCTACCGCAAACTGTTTGCCTGTTTTTACATAATTATCATCCAGATACTTCAAATCTATAAGCAGGTTGAACGGTACATATGTGCTTCCGTCTGCCAACTCTGCCGATTTCTCCAACCGGTATCTGTCTGCCGGTAGTATCTCGGCTTCCAGTTTGCCTGCGTTTATCAATTTCTGTATCGTATCATTGTTTACACGAAGATTTATGTTCAACGTTCCTCCGGCTTCTATACCCGAACGATAAACGGCCAACGGAACGATAAAATCATATGTCTTCATGTCTACTTTAAAGCGGTAGGGATTGCCCGGCACTTCTTCCGAAAGGGAAGCAGACGGCACATCATCAATCAAATATATCCCATCATCACCGACATTGGCAGCCGGCATATAAATCTGCTGTGCGGGATACTCCACATCCACATATTCTTCATGGGTGCATGAGCTCCATCCTGCCAGGCAAGCCAGGATTGCTATCCAAAGTTTGATATTCTTATTTTTCATACTTCTGTTCTATTTTAATAGTTACATTACCAAAGCGGATTCTGTGGCCATCCTGTTATGTTCAGCTCATTCTGCGGAATCGGATAGAAGTACATCGAACGCTTGAAGCTCCGGCTTTCCACTTCCACACTCTGATACTCGAAACTGTTATATGAAAGTCGAGTGACTTTCACTCCTTTCAACGGTGCATTCAAGTCATCCGGGGCGGTCATCCAACGGCGCACATCCCAAAAACGATGATCTTCGAATGCCAGTTCCACCCGACGTTCATGACGAATCTTCTCACGCATTTCTTCCTTTGAATCGGCCACCACGTCGGGCATGCCTACCCGTCCGCGCACCTCATTGACTGCTTCACGGGCACTCTTGCCATAAATTCCTTTTGCATCAGGACCATAAGCTTCGTTCATCGCTTCGGCATAATTGAGATAGATTTCACCCAGACGGATGATAATCCAGGAATGGATAGCCGATTGTCCCTGCAAGAGTTTCAATTCCGGGTCAACGTACTTCAGCAAGTAATAGCCGGTTCGGGAAGCATTATTCTTGTCCGGTCCATCGGCTCCGCCCTCCCAGCACTCTACCGGTCGTCCCTGGAAAGTACTGTTGTTCGGCATAATGGTTGCGGCAAAACGAGGATCCCTGTTTTCATAAGGTCTGGCAGCCATCGACGGGTCTTTCCAGGTGAATGTTCTTCCACCGGTGGTTTCATAAGCATCCACCAGGTTTCCGGAAGGAGCCGTACCGCCGGTTGCCTGATCGGCACCAATCGGGTAGTTGCTCTTCTCGAATGAATTGTCGTATCCGTTGCGGCGGACAAGGACAATTTCATTATCACTGAACGAACGGAACAGGCTCTGATAATTCCCGGACAACTTATAACCGGCTTCCGCCACGTCTGCACCCCAAAGAACCTCTCCGGCCGCTTTCGCCGCATTCTCCCACCGGGTCTGCCTGTCCGTTCCACTTAAAGAAATCAAATCCTTACGCTCATATCCCTGTGCCCATACCGGATTGTTGAACAGTTCGCTTGCCGCATACAGCAACACTCTGCTCTTCAGAGCCAAAGCTGCTCCCCGGGTGACACGTCCCATATCGCTCGCCTGATAGACGGCCGGCAAATGTGGTGCTACCTGTCCGCACTCATCGACTATAAAATCAATACATTCCTGCAATGTATTCCGCGGAATGTTCCGGTAGTCGGTGTCCATATCCATCAATTCGTTTGCCAGGGGCACTCCACCATATCTCTTCACCAATTCGGAATAGAAATAAGCTCTCAAGAAACGGGCTTCGTATTTCCACCGTTCGATATTCGCCATTCTCATTTCATAATCAGCCTGGTTTTGCGGATCCAGTTTGTATCTTTCCATGTTAATCTGATCGGCAGTCTCCAGGAAAAGAGTCGCCTGACGGATTCCCTGATAATAATAAGTCCAGACGTTATCCGGGTTATTCAGCGGATTCCACGAACCGTTGTTGAACATATGGACGGATGAAGAAGCTACCGAATACTCGGCTTCATCGGAAGCGGCAGCCATCATCGCTCCTCCCACCGGCGAAAACCCGTTGGGAAGATATGTATAAAGCCCGTTCACACGCTTTTGAGCGACGTCATAGCTTTCCAACGCCTGCTTTTCCGTCATGGTCAATATCATTTCCCTATCGAGAATAGGATTGCATGAGCTTAACAGAAGAACGGCTATCGAGCTGGATAATAGTATATTTATCTTTTTCATATCGTTACAATTTTAAGTTACAGGGCTTTTACAGTTGTACATTCACACCGATACTCATGGTCCGGATGGCAGGATAGCCGCTCATCGTTTCCGGATCGGTAAACCCATCCATGTGGTCGAAAGAGAACAGATTAGTTCCGTTAAGGAAGAATCTCACTTTATCCAAGCTTAGCTTTTTCACAAGCTGAACGGGAAGCGTGTATCCCACTTCGAGACTACGGAGTTTGAGGAATGCACCGTTTTCCTGCCAGAACGATGATGTCTGATAGTTGTTCTGGTTTTCGCCTGTAGACAGTCTGGGATAAGTGGCAGTAGCCGCTGTGGCAGGTGTCCATCTTTCGAGTGCCCATTCCGATGCGTTGCCGTTGTTGCGGAAAGCTTCGTAATAGCGTCCGCTTCTGTATATGGTGCGGTTGCCTACGCCCTGGAAGTTTGCGTCGAGGTCAAAACCCTTGTAGGCAAAACCCAGATTGAAGCTATAAGTAAACTCCGGCAGGTTGGTGTATCCAATGGCGCAAATGTCATTTTCATTGATTACCCCGTCATTGTTCATATCCTTGTATTTAATATCACCCGGCTGCACTTTCATGAAAGTATGCTGGGGAGAGTCGTCAATGTCTTTCTGATCCTTGAAAAAGCCGATGGCCTGCAATCCAAAAGGTTGGTCTACCCGGTGACCGGTGCGATACATATAAGAGTACTGCTGCAACATCTCCGCATTGTATTTCACTTCATTGTGAGCATACCATACGCCACCCTGTACATAGTAGTTGAAGTCATTAATCCGGTCTGCATAACGCGCTGTCAGTTCGAAACCTTTATTGTTCACCTTACCGACATTCATTTCCGGTTTCTTGAATCCTACGAAATCGGGAATCGTGCGATAGGGAGTTGCCAGTATATCTCTGCGATCACGGTTGAAGAAATCGAAGCTGATGTCTAATTTTCTAAACAGCGTTGCATCAAAGCCCACATTCAGTTGTCTTTCTTTCTCCCAAGTCACACTTGGGTTAGCGAGCGTTCCCTCGAAATAGGTCTCTACATTGGAATTTGCATCTCCGAAGGGATAATAACCTCCCCAGTCATAGTACTGGTCGAACATGTAACGGGTACCACCGATATCGAAATTACCGGTGAGTCCATACGATGCACGAAGTTTCAGGAACGTAAGCACCTTATTGTCTTTCAGGAAACCCTCATTCGTTGCGATCCAACCGATAGAACCAGCAGGAAAGAATCCGAAACGGCGTCCCGACGGATAGTTCTCGGAACCGTTGTAACCGAATGTGAACTCACCAATATATCTTTGGTCATAAGCGTACGTGAAACGTCCGCCCATGCCAACATTGAAATAAGGAAGATTGTGTCCCGATATAGTCAATTCATCACGGTTAGCCATTAACATACCACTAACTGTATGGATGCCGAAAGTACGATCGTAATTCAACAATGCCTGCATGGATAAATTACGTTGCTGATACGATTTGCCTTCATCTATATTCAATTTTCCACTGTCTTCGCCAATGGGAGTCAATTCTATCTCATCCGCAACTTTCTGTACGCTGAACCGTTGGTAATCATGGCTTCCGATGGTATATGTCTGAAAGTAGGAATTGAAACCGATAGCACCTGATATGCTCAATCCGGGAGTGATAAATCCCAAATCTTCTTTCAAGCGGAGAGAAGTCAGCGCCAAGCGCCCGTTGGTTTTATAATATCCCTTTTCAGCTATTTCGCCCAATGGATTGGCATAGGTATTGTTTCCTCCATACTGACGGCTTCCTACAAAAATAGGAAACGAATTGGACGGAACAGAGGAGAGTAAATCAAACACTGCACCCGTACTTTCTGAATTTCCCGGAAGAGACTTGTCTTCAATCGTACCGCCGACGGTAATCGTAGCAGACAAACGTTTCGTCAGGTTCAAATCTACATTAGTACGAAAGTTATAGCGTACAAAGTTGGAATTGTCCGTATAGTCGGAATGTCCCTTTGTCTTAATATACAATCCCTCGCTCTTCACTGCATTGAACAGTACGAAATAACGGATTACATCGTTTCCTCCACTGGCGTTGAAATTATAGTTCATCACCGGAGCATTGTCCCTCAATATGGTGTCATACCAGTCCACATTAGGATAAAGCTGCGGATCACCTCCGGTGCGATAAGCCTCCAATGCCTCACTGGAGTACAAAGGAGAACCACCGTCGTTCACCAGGGCTTCATTATACAGATTCGCATAATTGTAAGCATCTACAAACTTGGGCAAGCGGGTAGCCTGCTGAAAGCCCACCTTGGCACTGAAATTGATTTTCAATCCGCCCGTCTGTCCTTTCTTCGTTGTAATGACCAACACACCATTCGCCCCTCTATTGCCGTATAATGCGGTGGCAGCAGCATCTTTCAAAAGAGTAATTGATTCGATTTCTTCCGGCACCAATTGCTGAAAATAACCGTCGGGAGCCTGTAAACCATCAATCACCATAAACATACCCTTACCAGCGGCAAACGTACTAACGCCGCGAGAGAGCATAGTGGGATTATCGGCACCCGCTTCGCCACTTCCCTGAAGAGTGACCAACCCCGGCAAACGCCCGTGCAATGTATTGGCTACATTCGTAGTAAAAGAATTCTCTAAAGCCGATCCTTTTACAGACGATACCGCGCTGGTAGTCATCCATCCGGGTTGTGTGCCGTAAGCCACATAGCTTATCGTATCTGACGATATGGTTTGCGCTGTCACGGAACCACCCAGGCAGAAACCCAGCATAGCCGTCAACATCCATCCTTTTTTTCTATATATCATCTTATTTTTCATACTATATTACTTTTAAGGTAATTAATAACCCGGGTTCTGAATCAGATAACCTTTGTTGATTTCCGATGTAGGGAATGGGTTGAGATACATCCTCTTCTGGAAACTGCGTTTCTCAAATACATAAGGTTCATATCTGAACTCGTCGTTATTTCCGTCTATCTTGTAGACTTTAATTCCCCACATGTCACCTTGCATCACTCCCTCCGTCTCCGCTTCTTTCCAACGCATGATGTCCCAAAGACGGTGATTGTCGAAAGCCAATTCGATATCTCTCTCACGATGGATACGTTTCTTGAAACCTTCGTAATCCAATCCTGACGGGTATGGTGGTTGTCCGGAGCGGTCGCGTATTGTTTTCACAGCAGCATAAGCTTCTGGTGTCGGTCCGTTGTAATATTCATTCAACGCTTCCGCATAACTCAAATAAAACTCATTCAACTGGAACAGGGTTGAATTTGGAGCGAGCTTGCTCTGTGTATTGTTAATCTTAGCAGGAAAATGTTTGTGCAGCCAGAAACCACCATGACAAGTGTTGGCATCTCTACCACCCTCCCATATCTGCATTTCACCTTTTTCTTCATTCCAAATAGACTTGTTGTAGGCAATCGTCTGCGAGAAACGATAATCCAGCTCACCCATCTTTGCCTGCAGATCGGAACCTCCGTCAGGATCCCAATATTGGTCCTCCCCAGTACGTTTCTCATATTTCTTCACAAAGTTCAGTGTTGGCGTAATGCCACTCTGCCCACGGTTGCCCGGATAAATATTGGGAGGAGAAATAGCCGACCAAGGCCAGTCCCATGTACCAATTTCACCATGTGCCTTTTCAGCAAAGATGATCTCCGGATTGTCATAAACTTCCCATGCGTAGCGATAATTATTGCTCTCTCCCTGATCCGTAATCAGTTGATGACCATTGGCGGCCGCCCAGTCGAGTACAGCTTTGGAAGCATCCGCCGCCTGTTTCCATAATTCAGGATTGTAACCGCCCAGACAGATCAGATTATTATTCGCCCCAAGGCTCAAATGAGGAGTATCCGTATTGAATAGCGGACTGGCAGCGTACAATAATGTTTTGGCTTTGATGGCGAGTGCCACACCTTTACCAACACGTCCTTTCAGCGCACCGGTCTGATCTTCCGGAAGCTCGGGAGCATCGATAGCATCCTGACAATCTTTCAATATAAAGTTCACCACTTCCTGCAAAGAGGCGCGTGGAATTTTCAGATCTTCACCCAAATCAATCCGTCGGTCGATGATGGGTACACCACCATAACGCTTCATCATCTCCAGATAATTCAGCGCACGGAGCGTTTTCATCTCTGCGATAATCTGGTTGGCATAAGCACTGGAAATATCAGGTACATCATGAATACGTTCTATCATGATAGCAATCTGCCGGAGTGCAATCCAACGAAATTTATAGCGATGGTCCTGTATTTCATCAGCAGTCAATGACCCGGAATTCCAATGCTGGGTAGAATACCATGCCGCACAAGTTTCGGATTCATCGGTAGCTCCGGAACTCAATGTTCCGTCGTAATTGCTCGGATCTTCCCATCCCTCCGTAAAATAAGGCAGGTTAGAATGTACGGCATACCGGTATACGGTGGCCAGGAAACGTTCTGCATGGGCAGTCGATGAGAATACGGTATCTTCGGTCACATCGATACCGGGAGCTTTATCCAGATAGCTTCCCATCATATCCTCACAAGAAGAGGAACCTATTGCCAACGCAATACAAGATATTATTATAGCAACTAGCTTTTTCATTCCATTCATCTTTAAAAGTTTATACTTACACCCAGATTATAGGTTCTCGTCACAGGATAAGGCTCGTTATTAGTATCCATCATAGGAGACTCGGGGTCTTCACCCGGCAACAGGTCTGCCCAGGTTAGCAGGTTGCTCCCGTTGGCATAAAGACGAAGCGAGCTGATACCGATACGCTTGAAGAAAGGACTGCGCCATGTATAGCCTATTTCCACATTCTTCAGTCGCAAGTAGGAAGCATCCTCGAGCCAGTAGGTAGAAGTCATGTAATTGTGACTGTTGTCGGATACGGAGAAACGCGGATACTTGATTTCCTGTCCGCTTGCGTAGCGTTCGTAGGTCCAGCTCTTCAGCAGGTCTTTCACGGCACCTCTGTTGTTATTGAATCCCTGACGGGAAACGTTGGAAGCGATTGTAGAAACATTAGAAGCTCCCTGAAACAAAACAGAGAAGTCGAAATTCTTAAACTCGCCGCCGAATGAGAATCCGAAGATTTTCTCGGGGAAGTTGGAATAACCGATAGGTACCTGGTCGTTGTCATTAATCACACCGTCGCCATTGATGTCTTTATATTTGATATCGCCCGGCTGAATCTTGTTGTTGCTCCACATATAAGTGGGACGGTTCGGGTCGTTCACTTCTTCCCAGGTATTATAGAGTCCGTCAGCTACATAACCGAAGATTTGTCCGTAACGGAGGCCGGTTGCACTGCGATAAGAATATTCCCAGGGAGCCTCATCTTTATACAATATCTTATTGCGGGCGAAACTATAATTGCCTTTCACAAAATAGCTGAAATCACCAACCTTGTCATAATAAGACAGTTCGAATTCATAACCGGAGTTTTTCATGCGCCCCAGATTATAAGCAGGAAAGTCAGCTCCCGTGATATTAGGCACGGTTCCACGGTTGCAAAGAATGTCATTACGTCTTTCTTCGAAGTAATCGAATACCAATCCGATTCTGCTTCCCCAGAACTTCATGTCGGCGCCGATGTTCCATTTCTTGGCTTTTTCCCATGTCAGGTCCGGATTTCCGAGTTTACCCTCGTAGACACCTTTATATCCCTGATAGGAAGAGCCTACCTCACCGAAGTAGTAAATGTCACTGGAACCAAATAGATTGTTGTCGGCTGTATAGGTGTAAGACGTAGGACGATAGAGGAAGCGGGAGCCTCCGACTTTATCATTTCCAACTACACCATATGAACCGCGAATCTTGGCAAAAGTGACCGCCTCGCCTTTCGGGAAGAACGATTCTTCGGAAACTACCCATCCCAAAGAGAATGCCGGGAATGTACCAAAACGTTTTCCCTCGGCGAAATTCTCCGTTCCGTTATAACCGATGTTGAACTCAAACAGGTAACGGTCTTTGAATCCGTAAGTGACACGACCTACCAATCCCTGATAACCTTGCGGTATAGAAAATTCAAGATTCGGATCGTAGTATTTACTCTGATTGTAAAGTAGCAGCCCTGTAACGTTGTGACTGCCAAATCGACGGGCATACTCGATACCTCCCTCAAAGTAGACACGGCGGTTCTTCTGGTATCGTTCACCGAAGCGTGTTACTTCCGAACCGTCATCGCCTGGAATGAGCACGACTCCACCGTTGCCATCCGCTTTGCCTTCATACGTCGTACCATTACGTTGGTACTCGCGGATATGGTTGTTATAATTCTTGTAAGAGATAGCGGCACGCACTGCCAGACCTTTGGTCAGGTAATCCATCTTATAGTTCACACGGATCGATCCGTTCAAGAAATTGGCATAGTCTTTATGGTTTCCCTTAATGAAAGCTACCATAGGGGTAGACGCGGGAATTTGTGCCGTAGTGGGAACCATTACTATCTTGTTGTCCACCACTCCCGGAGAAATAGTAGACGGAACGGTTACCAGCATATTCATGAAACTGGAAGTCGACCAGTTAGGACCACGCGTATCATCCATCTGTGTGGAGAGGTCGAAACTGACTTTCAGGTTCTTGTTGATATTGAAGTCGAAGTTGGAACGCAGATTGTAGCGTCTGTACTTCAACTGATAGTCATAACCGGGGTCATAAACATCAGTATTGAACAAACCATCCTGCGTGAAGTAACCTGCGGAGAAGAAGTATTTCACCCGTTCGGTACCACCACTGATATTGATATTGGTTTGTGTCTGATAGGAAGCATCACTTACCAGCAGGTCTGTCCAGTTCACGTCCGGATAGAGGATCGGATCGGACTGGGTACGGTATTTTTCAATCACCTTATCCGAGAAACGGCGGGTAAGATTTCCTGTCACGTAGGCGTCATAAGCCTGTCCCAGATTGTAAGAGTTGGCATATTCATAAGAATTCATGCTCTTTCTCAAATCAATGAAAGAAGTACGGGCCACACTAGTAGAAACATTGATGCGGGGAGCACCTTGCTGTCCGCGTTTCGTCGTCACCAGAATTACACCGTTCGCACCACGTACACCATACACGGCTGTGGCGGAAGCATCTTTCAAAATGGTTACATTCTCGATTTCATTCGGGTCGATGTTGTTGTAGTTATCGCTCTCGATTCCGTCCACCATCACCAATGGGTCCTGTTCGTTGCCACTATCGGCAAAGGTTCCCACACCACGGATACGGATAGTCGACTGGTCTTTTCCCGGCTCACCACTCCGCTGCACGGCAAACAAACCCGGCATACGACCTGCCAGCGCATTACTGATATTGGCCTGTGGCGACTGTAACAGGTCTTTGGTAGTTACCGAAGCCAACGAACCGGTGACGGTTTCTTTCTTCTGCACGCCGTAAGCCACGACAACGACTTCCTCGAGCTGCTGCGTATCTTCGCGCATGGTTACATCTACCTTACGTTTGCCGGCAACGTTCACTTTCACGGTCGTGAATCCGATATACGTAAACTGAAGTTCTGCATTGGCGGGTACATTCAATGTATATTTCCCGTCAGCATCAGTGATGGTTCCGGTCGTTGTGTTCAATACAGACACGGTGACTCCTATCAAAGGGATTCCATTCAAGTCCTTCACTACCCCGGAAACAGTGATGTTACTTTGCTGATTGGGGGCGGGATTCGCGTACCCGTCAGAGTGAGGTAACGCATACGCCCCCTCTATAGAGCAAACTCCCGTAAGCAAGAGACAGATGCTTAAATAAATTCTGCATCCAATACTTCTTTTAGTTTTGATTTTCTGTTTAAACATAATATTTTGTTTTAGATTAAAGGGATAAAAATCTTATCCTGCCGAACGGTTTCTGATTCGGCTCATACAAAGGTTTCGTTTTTCATGTTTTCATAAATTCTTAGTTTATATAAGTTCGTAACTCGTTGCTTTTCCGACGACAAATATATCGCAGCATCATTAATTAAGGCTTAACTAACCCTTAACTGCCACAAAAAACAGAAAAAAAATCTAATTAAAATTCCTCTGACCTTACTTTTTGCCACTCGCCCATTCTTTTCGCTCGCAATATTTTGCTGGTTTTAAGTTTTTATCTAATTTTGTTGCTAAGCTATGCTATAAAAAATAGGGAATAGCAGCCTCCTTTGTTTTTTACCCGATCGAATTATCTTAATCATGAGAAAAATTATACCGAATAATAAAAAGAAGATATTACTGCTATTAGTCCTGCTATTATCTTGTATCAGTTATGCTGGCAGCCCTGATAAGAAAAAGATCTCCTACGGACTGACATTTCAATCTCACACAGTCAATCAGGACCAAAGAACCTCCCTGGATCTTAATCCGGACGGTGAACTTGATATGGCTACCGGATATTCACTCCAATTCAAATTAAGACTGGAACAGGCTGTCCTGACATACGGTTATATCTTCCGTTTTGTTGTGAACGACACATTAAGCCTGGATTTCATTTCCAATCTGAACCTTGGCAAGATGAATTTCGTGATGTCCGACTCGCAAGGGATATTGAGTAATATGCAATTCTCGGAACTCAACGACAAGGAACTGAACCAATGGCTCGACATTAAAGTGACTTTCAACCGGCAGAATATAAAGTGCCAGATCAATAATGTAGTCAAGGAAATCCCTTTTACTTTCAACAGCTACAAGCACACCCAGATTCTCTTCGGTACCAATACTCACCAGACGTTCTATACTACGGACGTACCTCCCATTTCAGTCCGGGACATCGTTATCACCAACGACAAAGGACAGGTAATCAGAGAATGGCCGATGCTGCGCCATACAGATAAAGGGGTGTATGATGAAAAAGGAAACAACTATGCAACTGTGAAGAACGGCATCTGGAAAGTGAACAAACACGCCACTTGGGAAAAGGAAGCAAGTATTCCACTGACAGAGGTTAATGCCCAGATAACATACGACACCATCCAGCCACGAATATTCGTAGCCAGCAGTGATTTTGTCATTACCTATGATATAACAAATAAAACGGTATCGAAAGTAATGAACAAGAAAGGAAATCCATTTCGTAACGGAGGCAGCCAAACGATTTATGACGCTAAAAACAACCGGCTGATCTCTTATAGCGTTCAATACCCTGACCTTGTCACCTATAATTTCGAAACGAACGAATGGTCTGCGGAAGAAAGACGGGAAGATCTGGCCCCCGTACAACAGCATAACCGGATTCTCACTGACGACGAACTGATTCTGTTCGGAGGATATGGTGCACACTCCTATAAAGCAACCATCAACAAGCATAAACTGGACGATGGAGAATGGATCACCAAAGACCTCTCTTCATACGTCATCCCACGCTATTTAAGTACTATGGGTTACTTAGGTAACGACACGCTTCTGGTTATCGGCGGATATGGCAGTCATTCGGGACGTCAGGAGGAGTTTCCGACCAATCTCTATGATATCCTCGAAATCAACTATAAAGACATGACGAGCAAGATGATCGGGCAGTTTTCTGTCGGCCCCACTCCTCTTGTGTTCAGTAACTCCATGGTACTCCGGAAAGAGGAACATAAGGCATACACGATAGCATACAATAACAGCAAGTTTCACTCCACAGCCATCCTAAGCGTTATCGACTGGAAAAATGGAACGTTTGAAACGCTGGGGGATTCCATCCCTTACAACTTCCTTGATACGGAATCTTTCTGCGATTTGATTTATGTGGAACAGACATCGACACTTTATGGCGTTTTTCTGGAGAAGAAAGAACCGGAAGAGGGTTATAGTGTCGAAATCTATTCGCTCGCATTTCCTCCGCTCAAGGCTTCGGACATTGAGCAGATACCTGTCGGAGGAGATAGCGAATCGATAAAATACATCTTATTATCAGTCGTAGTTCTCCTTATTATAACAAGTGTTGCTATCAGCTATCAAAAGCTGATGAAGAAAAAAGCAGCCCCCATGATGACAGGCACTGCTGAAGAAGAGGTGAACTGTTCCGCAGAGGCAGAGGGACAGCCTGCCACGACCAAACCACAGGATAAAAAGCCACGTATATCCACCATCCATCTTCTCGGAGACTTTCAGGTGTTCGATAAGGAGGGAAATGATATCACGCAGGAATTTACGCCCATCATCAAGCAGGTGTTTCTATATATCCTGCTGAACAGTATCGCGAAAGGCAGAAAAGTGACTTCGCAGGAACTGGACGAAACTTTCTGGCTGGGAATGAACAAAGCGGATGCTTCCAACACCCGGAATGTGAATATCAGGAAACTACGGCTTATTCTTGAAAGAACAGGGGACATAGCCATTAATTATAAAGGTGGCTACTGGTCTATCAGCATAGGTGACGACATTACCTGTGACTATCATGAGATCAACAAAATCCTGCAGGAAGTACCGGACAAAGCAACGGTGGACATCGCTACCTTACAGCGTATTCTGAAACTCGCTGCAGGAGGAACACTCACACCTACCATCAGTGCAGAATGGCTCGACTCTTTCAAAGACGAATATACCAAGCAGGTCACTACTTTCATGCTTAAAATGTTGGAGACCTCTGATGTGAAAGGGAACAACAAGCTCATATTGCAGATAGCAGACGTCCTGCTACTCAATGATACGCTTGATGAAGAAGCGATGCGCATCAAGTGCCAGATATTGTTCCGGACAGGACAAAAGGGAGCATCCAAAAGGTGTTATGACACTTTCGTCGCAGAGCACACACGCCTGTTGAATGAGAAACCTGCCATCAGTTACGAAGATATCCTGTCAGATCTCCAGTAATTACAGACCGGCCGAAATTCTTACCAATAAAAGTATTATCTTTGTTGCATGAAAAAGTTAGTCATTGTAGGATGTGGACGACTTGCAGAAATCGTTGCAGATGCAGTTGTCAAAGGCTTATTACCAGATTATAATCTGGTAGGTGTCTATTCGCGTACGGCATCAAAAGCAGCGCACATCGTTCATAAAATGCAGCAACATGGCAAGCCTTGCATTGCTTGCGCCACATTGGAAGAGTTATTGGCATTAAAGCCAGATTATCTGGTGGAATCGGCCTCTCCTGCCGCTATGCGGGAATTGGCTTTGCCGGCATTGAAAAACGGAACGTCTGTCATTACCTTGTCTATCGGTGCTTTAGCAGACGAGACATTCTATCGGGAAGTGACAGAAACCGCCAGAGCAAATGGTACACGGGTCTATATCGCATCCGGAGCTACCGGTGGATTCGATGTTTTAAGAACTGCCTCTCTGATGGGAAATACGACGGCCCGCTTCTTCAATGAAAAAGGTCCTAATGGACTCAAAGGAACTCCCGTTTATGATGATTCTTTGCAAACGGAGCAACGTACTGTTTTCTCCGGTAGTGCTGCGCAAGCTATTCGCCTCTTTCCAACCAAAGTGAATGTTACAGTTGCCGCCTCACGGGCTTCTGTCGGTCCGGAGAATATGCAAGTATCCATACAGTCTACTCCCGGATTTGTGGGAGATACGCAAAGAGTAGAAATCAAAAATGACCAGGTGCATGCCGTAGTAGACATTTATAGTGCCACATCGGATATTGCAGGGTGGTCAGTAGTGAGCACCCTGATTAATATCACATCACCCATTGTATTCTGACAGATTGGCCAATACTTTTGCGCTCAGGCGGTCAAACGCCTGACGCGTGCGGCCAGTAGACACCTGCATACAACGTACATGCGGATGATTGAGAAGTTGCTCACCCCCCAATGCACCTATCGTGTCACAAAAGCAAAGGTTATCACCTTCCAGCCATTCAGTAAAAGCAGCCTCATCCCATGCTGGTGACAAACCGGTATTGAATAAGATCTTCCGGTTACCCATCTGCTTAAATTCCTCTTCGTGCAACAGAATCGTATTTTTATTAAGGCAACAACAAATGACTTCACTCTCTGCCAGGAGTTCCCTCAATGGCAAAAAGCGATATCCTTTGGCAGTAGCCACTTCTTTCTCACTGCGGGCATAATATGAAATTTCAGCACCAAAGAATTTCAAGGCGTCCGCTATCATGCCGCCAGACTTACCCAGTCCGACTATTCCGACTTTCAATCCGGTAATCTCACGAGGCAACTGCTCCCACGATTCCTGTCCAAAGCCGTGCAAACAGCGCACCAACTCACTGACTACATATTCCACTACCCCCTCGTCACCATAATCCCGGATACCTGTCACCGTGATACCCCGTTCATTGGCATAACGAATATCAACATTGGCACTTTCGGGAGAATAGAGTGAACAACACATTCCAATGTATTTCACATTCGGACAACATTCAAGTACATATCGGTTGATACGGGAGGTGTAACTCAAAAGCACCGCATCAGCATCTCCGATACGGGCAATGATTTCATCATCATTCGCGGGTATGTCAGGATACATCACCACCTGACCGGCAAATGAATACAACGCTTTTTCGGCCGACGGAACCAGACTGACCGGCTCTATAACTACAAGTTTCTGAAACATCGTTTTTTTATTTTAGATTATTCGCGGTTAAGATAACCAATTGAAGAATAAACACTTTGCATAATTTGGGGAATTGAGAGATAACAATTTGGTAACTGTGCGCATTTTAGCGATTTGCAGAGTTGTATCTTCAAGTAACTCTTTCGAATACAAAAGTAACAAAATTCTCTCAGGAAACAAACTCACGACCGGTTTTTATACAATTCGACAGTAAAAAAAACTCCGTTATTCGATAATCTTCCTTTTGACAGAGGACAGCTTTCCTAAGTCATGCGGAGTAAATTGTATAAAGCAAAAGGATCCCTGCAATTTGACAGTAGGGACCCTTTTTGCAAGTTGGGCGGAGATATATTTTGTAATCTGCCAATGGCAGAGCCTTTTTAATCGACTACTAATTAAGATATAATCTTTTTACGACAACATATGTCGTCTACCGCATCAGGCATAAAATTGGATTTCAAAAAATAAATCAGACCGCCTCGAAGTTCAACTTCGGGAAAGGCGCGGATTATGGTGGCGTGATGCTGACGCTCTTCCATTTCATGGGGGAGCCGTTTTCCCCCACAGTCCATTCGTTGTAGGCTGTGGCTGTGGGGACGGCAGTGCCACCATACTGCTTGTCGGCGTTCAGCACGAGGTCGCACTTGGCGGGATCGAATGCGTTATCTCCGGTATGACCGTCTCTGTTGTGAAAAACGGCGGAGCGCTCTATACTGCTGGTACCATAACTTATGTCAACGAAATCTCCGGCTGCGGTGGCTTCTATC
>ENA-OPCL01000517-OPCL01000517.1-human-gut-metagenome-genome-assembly--contig:-NODE-517-length-32894-cov-2.939614_pt1 | contig 32894 bp, 46 predicted proteins | sample MGYA00241251_ERZ501482 | MGnify/ENA primary metagenome ERZ501482 (study PRJEB25962, sample SAMEA2042581) | human gut metagenome | biome: human gut; feature: human-associated habitat; material: faeces... | reverse complement strand
CGATCTAAGCTGCGCAAATACTTCCCGCGCTCCTATACGCCGCAATAAACTTCTTGATTTCCGTTGTCGGCGTTGTCCCGTTGTCCGCGCAAGCCTTTTTGAATTCCTCCAGCACTTCCGGACGAAGATCAAGCGGGAAGCGGGCGTAATGCGTCCGAATGTGTTTCTTTTGCGCTGAATAGTCCTTTTCGTTCATTTTGTTACTTCCTCCGCTTCAAGGATAAGACGATAGCAACGATCGACAAAGCAATGCTAATCGCCACAAGAATATAAATCGCTGTATCCATGCTCCATTGACGTTAAGCGTTTTTGGTGTTATACTTATCAAGGCAAGGGGGATTTCTCCCCCTGCCCGTTACCTTGTCAGCTTTCCTATCAGAAGAAGAATTGCAATTACAAGGTTTACGATCGCGGTAATAAGATTGATTGTGCTTGCTGGCTGGTCTTTCTTATTGCCGCTTTTCTTTTGCTTTTTCTTGCTCAACGTCTTAACCTCCTTTCTGTCTATAATTATACTATATACGTGCGTATATGTCAATAGTCTTTGCGAAAAAAGCAGAAAAAAATAAGCGGCGACGGGATCACCCCGCCGCCGTTATTCGTCTATACCTAAAAGCCAATTTACCGAAACGCCCAGCACTTCCGCAAATATCTTCAATTCAAAGTCGGATACGAAGCGCGTACCGATTTCAATTCGGCTTATGCTGTCCCGCTCCATATTGATCCCTTTCAACTGTATTTGTGCGGCTAAATCCTCTTGCCGTAGCCGCCGGACGACGCGCGCTTCGCGCAATCGGTCGCCGCAAATGTTCTTCTTGCCGTTGTAATCATATATCTTCATTACCGCCGCGATCCCTCTTCATTCTGATTATTTGCAAACGGTGTGTAAATATTCCGCTTTATTCTTGATTTTAGCGCATGACGGGCGTATAATTGTGTTAAAGGTCAGAATGGGCGAATTCTGCCTTGAAAATTTACATTTAAGAAGGGGGATTTGCTCTAATGTTCGTCAGCTTTACAAAGACATTGAAGAAGATGTCCGGTTTCCGGCTGGGCTTCGGTGTGCGTGTGAATAAGCGAAACGCGCCGTTGTGGTGCTTCGCTATGCTCTTCGCCGGAATGTTCTATTTGATGTGGTATATGATTATCGGCGCGGGCTGGTGTCTGTACTTCTTCTTGTGGGCGTTTTACAAGATTTATTACTATCTATTCAAGGGAATTGTGGTCGGCTGTAAGAAGCTGTATCAACTCATTAAAGGGAAAACCGCCGCGCCGTCGGAAGCGTCGGTCGAACCGCCGAAGGAATGAACCAAACAAAAAAATCCCCCGTGCAAGGCTCGAAAGCCCGCACGGGGGATTGTTCTTTATGCGGCGAAAGGCTGAAAGGGGAAGCGCGATCCGCCGCGTGGTCAATTACTCTTTTTTGCTGTCGGTATCCGCCGGAATGCCGGAAATAGTGAAGTAGTCCGGAAGATTAAAGACGGCGGCTTCGATCAGTTTATCCAGCGTTTCCGCGTCGATCTTGAAACCCTTGCTATTCAGAAATTCAACAACGTATGCTTTCTTCTCTGCGCCCCTGCCGCTTCCGGTGTAAAGCTGTTCGGCGGCTTCGACGGCAACCGTTACCCACATTTTGATTTTCTCAAACTGTGCGGCGGTCGTCTTGCTTCTGATCCACGGGATTACGAAGGCGGTAATAATTGCCGCGATAAGAGCGATCACGGCGTTTGCAATGCTGGTAAGATCAATAGTCATTGTTTGTATCCTCGCTTTCTGTTATGTCGATTTTTTCTTTTTTCTTGATCCTGCCGACGATTACTTCGGCAAGACGCTTCATCATCATTGCGCCACATTCGATCACGACGGCGCGGAAATACCATTCGATCAGAACGGTTTGTTCCTGCCGCGTGATAAGGAATGAAACGTACTGCGCGACGATGAAAGCCGCCGTTGTAATTGCGATCACAATAACGGCTTTCGTTGCGAAGCGTTCGTCAGCCTTGAAGAAGCGGCGCTTCGCCACCCGCTTCCCGCTCGAAGGTTTGTTTTTCATTGCGTCCCCTTTCATAGCGCAATTAACGCACGGCGCGCGTTGTGTAACGCATACCGTGCGTTGTGCGTGTGTTAAACAAGCGTTAGATCATCGACGTTCACCGCCGCGACAACCGTTCCGCCGTAGGTAATCACGGCGCGCTTTCCGGAAAGCTCTTTGACGATGTGATCGCGGGAATAGACGAAGGAAGCAAGGCTTCCGCCGGAATAGGTTTTCGCGCCCGCTTTCACGCGCACTTTGCTTCCCGTTGTGATCTTCCGCGCCGATGTCCCGCCGGACGTGCCGGAATAGGTAATGAAAGCGTCGTCGTGTCCCGCCTTCTTCAACTTCTCCAGCATAGCTTCCGCGTTCTTCTTGACGCTGAACGCGCCCACTTGAACCTTGTAATACTTGCCGATCTGCACGATGTACGTATCGAAGCCTTCCTTTTTCAGCTTCGCCGCGAACGCTGTTGCGTTGTCCTTCTTCTCAAACGCTCCAAGCTGGACGCGGTAAAGGTTCTTCGCGTCGCCCTGCGGCTTCTGCTCCGGCTTCTGTTCCACCGCCGGAACGCCCAGCCGCCTGTTTACCTCCGCCGCGATCTCGCCGTGCCGGTTATACAGATAATCGCCGGGACAAGACTTGTTTGCATAATCCCTGTGAACGGTCATATTGCACCCGTTCTTGTGGTTTACGCGGTCGTCCTTGCTTGTACTCCATACCAGCTTTTTGATCCCGTTCCGGCGGCAAATATCTTCGACAAGATCAAGAAGCGCCGCGTATGCTTTATCATTCACGGCGTATGGGTGCTTTGTGTCGCTTGCAACCTCGATCGTGATTGCGCGGTTATCGTTCGCCGCCGAAGAACTGCACCACGAACGATCGGCTTCATCGACGTAAAGCCCGATCCGCCCGTCGTAGCCGATCCCGTAGTTTGAACTCGCCTGTCGCGAAGTCGGCTTGAAGATTTCGCCGATCCTCTCGGCGGAACATTGCCCGACGACGCAATGAATTGTGATCGTGTCGATCTTGTGATTTCGCGGGCTGTTCTTGTTCGGTGAAATCAGCGTACACGAAATAAGTTTGCTATTGCTCATTGCTGAACCCTCCTTTGCAATGAAGAAGCGGCGGGGAAGCCGCCGTCGCTGGTGTTACTCTGCTTGATCCATTCGTTTTTCGATGTGGTCAAGCCGCTTGTGTGCCTGTTTCGCCGACGCTTCAACGTCGGTCAAGCGCGTTACGAACTCCGTATTCGTCTTTCGCTGTTCCTTCTGCTCCGCCTTGATTTCGTCCGTGTTCGCCTTGATGTATCCGATCTCGGTTAAAACGGTCGCGTCGTGCTTCACATTGCTTTCCTTGTCCTTGTCCCTGTTACGAACAAAAGCGATATAGCCGAACACGATAGCGCATACGGTAGAAAAGACGGAAAGAACCGTTGTGAAAGTGTCCATCGTTGATCCTCCTTCCCGTTAGGTTACTTTTTCCCATTGCCACAAGCCCGCCGTGTCCGGCGGATAAACGCAATTTGGCATATCTGCTTTTGCAAGGTATACCGCGCCTTTGTAGCTGTAATACAAGCCGGAAACGACATTAACGACGATCCCCGCCGTTTCCGGATACGGGATCGGATCGTCAAGCGTTCCGGTCGCGGAAAGCTCGATCAAGCGATAGTACGCGAAGGTGGTTTCAACGGGATAAGCCGCCGCGTTCGACGTGTGCGCCGCTTTGATCTCGTAATACCGCCCGTTGTGCTTGATGATTTCGCCGACGGTGTTGTAAGCGTGATTGTCGGCGTATTCGTCGTATTCGATCACTTCCGCCGATTGCAGGATCGCCGCGTCGGAAATGACGTTCGTTCCGTCGGCGCGATCCTGCACGATCTGCGCTTTGAAGGATAGGGCAAGCAAAGCGGCGGTTTGCTCTCCCGCCGCTTTGACTTCCCGAACCTCTTTTTCAATTTCGGCGGAAGCTCCGCCGTTGCTCTTCTTGTGAATTACGCTCATTCAAAATTCCCCCCGATCCCCGATACCCAGCAAGCGGTCAGCGCGTCGCCGCGCTGGACGGTTACGCGGATATTCATTCCGTACTGTGCCGCCGTGTTGATCTTATTTGTGAAAACGTGTGCAACGCCTTGAACAACCGCGTTCGTGCAATCCTCCCAAACGGGGGAAGCGTCAAACGGATTGTTCGTCGCTTCAACCTTGAACGTGCCGCCCGCCGGAATATCTCGCGTTACCTTGATATTCGCGCGTGTCGGCTGGCTGTTGGCTTCCAGCGGCGTGGAAAGCGTGATAACGAAGCCCGCGATCGACTTCGTGAACGTCAGCGTCCGGACGGCGCTATTTCCTGCGCTGTCGGTCGCCGTAATTGTGATCGTGTGCTGTGCGTTCGTAAGCGCCGTGAAGGTATTTCCGGCAACGGAAAGCGTCTGCGTCGCGCCCAGCGTGATCGCGTTCTTCGTCGCGATTGTCTTTCCGTCGATCTTTTCAACAACGTTCACCGTGTCGCCGTCCGGATCGGTTACGCTGTATTGATAGGTGAAATCGGCGCGCTTGATCCCAAGATCGGCATTACTGCCGGAAATCACGGGCGGCTGGTTATGGATTACGGCAATATCTCCGCTTGTGGTGTATGCGGAATAATTGCCGTAGCTGTCCTTTGCGCGGACGCGGTATTTTAACGTGTTCCACGCGGTCGATACCGCTTCCGTGAACGTCCTGCTTGCGGACGCTTGAACCTGTGTCCACGCGCCGCTGTTGTATGAGCGCTCGAAACAATAGGTCAGCGCGTCGCCGTCCGGATCGGTCGCCGCCGCGCAAGAAATGTTGATGTTCTGCCCGCTGTAACACGTTGCTGGCGCGGTAATGCTGGGCGGCGCGGAAGGCGCGGAATTGTAGATTACCGTATAATTTCCGTCGCTGTTCGGGCTGTCAGATACCAAGATAGAAGATTTAAGATTACAAAGCGGGCGAACGCCCCCGTTGCCGTAGTACGCGTCGTTGTGGTTCAAAGAGCCGTCCGAACTGACGAAGCGGACGCTGTAGGCGTACGACGAAATAGGCGTACGAAGCCACCAATACCAGCCCTTTGACGTGCTGAAATTAGCGTCCGTGTACTCCGAATTGCTCACGCATTGCGCCGTAGGATAAGCGACGCGGGAAGCGTTGTTGCTGAATAGCGCAAGAAGTGTTCCTTCTGCGATATTGTTTTCATTCGCAAGCCCCACTTCGGTGGTGGACGGAAGGAACATTTTTGACGTTACCGTTTCATAACTTCCGCCGTCGGTAACGGTGTTCCTTGCGACGGTCTGTGTTGTGGTCAGAAGCTCCGCAACGAACTTCGGATCAAGCATAGCAAGGAAGCCCGCCCACGCGTCGTACTCGTTGTAATTGTTCCATACGTTCGCGTTTGTAGGCGGCGCGTCCGCGCTGTGCTTTGCGCTGTACCATGCGCCCGCCGTTGCGTTGCTATTCAGCCATTGCAGAATGTTTGAATGCTGATAGCGGTTATTGCCGTATTGTTTCCGGTCGCTGTTGCTGTTGTTCGGTTCTTTCGCGTCGAAACACATTAACTGAATGATCTTTTCCGTAATCAGCGTTACGGAATTCGACGGGTAGCCGCTGTGGTTCTTGTCGGCGATCTTGAAAACGATCTTCGATCCGAAGCGTGATTGATACGCCGAAAGAACCGGAACTTCAATCTTCGCGCCCACCGTCAAACTGCCTAATGTTTTTGACATTGTGCCGCCTCCTTTGGTTTCATTAAGCTGTTGTAATACTGATCCGTCCGCCGGATCAAGTGATAACTGTTTCCCTTTTCGGCGTGTCCTCTCCAGCTTTGATAGGATTGTTCAACGGTCTTTGCGTCGATCCGTCCCGCCGCGTGAAGGGCGGCTAATTTCTTCAACTTCCGCTTCATATTGTTCTTGCTCCGGCGGCGCACCTTGCGGATCACCGCGCCGCTTTCGGTCAAGTATGTATGAAAGCCCAAGAAATCAACGCCGTGTTTCAAGGGAAAGATATTCGTTTTCGCATTCAGCGAAAGCCCGCGCGCCTGTACGAACGCTTCAATCTGCTTCCGGCACTCCTGCAAATATGCTTTGTCGTGATGGATCAAAAAGAAGTCGTCCATATAGCGCCCGTAATATTTGATACCCAGCTTTTCCTTTACGAAGTGATCCAGCCCGTCAAGGTAGAGAAGGGCGAAAAGCTGTGAAGTTTGATTGCCGATCGGTATTCCGACGTTGCCTTCGGTGCTGTCGATGATAAGATCGACAAGCCACAAAACGTCCGGATCGGTTATCTTCTCGCGGATTAAGGTTTTCAAAACGTCGTGCCGGATCGAATAGAAATACTTTGAAATATCGCCTTTCAGTATCCAGCCGTCAATTCCGTTCTTCCTGTAAAACCTCCGCATGAACTCTTGAAGCCTGTCTAACCCGTAATGCGTACCTTTCCCCACCTGCGACGCGTAGTTATCGCGAATGAACGATCGTGTCAAAATCGGTTCAAGCACGTTATCGCAAAGCGAATGTTGAACAACCTTGTCTTTGTAGCTGTTCGACATAACCACGCGGCGCTTCGGCTCGTATACCTCGAACGTGTTATACGGGGACATGGTATAGCGCTTCGTTCTGATCTGCGCGCTTAATAGGTTCAGCGCTTCAAGAAGATTAACTTCAAACTTTGCCGCCGCTCCTTTCCACCTCTTGCCTTGCCGCGCCTTTCGGTAGGCATTGTATAGGCTTTCAAAACTGTGTATCTTTTCAAATTCTGTCATAATAAAAAATCCTCGCTGTTTATAACCTTTGCCAGCCGCCGGAAGGCGGTATGCTCCGGTATCGGCGATCCTGTATTCGTCCCCGCCGTGGATAGCGGCGACGGGATACACCTTCCTTTGATGGTGGTATTCTGCTTTCGGCTGTGCCTACTCGTTCACATAGTCCACCGAAGCGGGCGAACGCCATTGTTGCCGTTGTACGCGTTGTTGTTGTTCAAAGAGCCGTCCGAATTGACGTTGCGGACGTTGTTGGCGTTCGACGAATTAGGCGTTTCAAGATGTACCCCGAACGTTTTTCAAGCCCTCGTTTTGTCCCGCTTCTTCCACGCGGTCGTCATGTACTTCACTTCAAGCGCAAGTTTTGACCAATATTCGCAACTGCTCATAGAAATAAAGCCCATTTCCTGCGAAAGCTCTATGAAAAATAGAAGCTCCTTGCAATAGGTCAGCGCCTTTGCTTGTAGCTTCTGCCGTTGTCTGTATTCCTGCGCGTCCCGAAGGTCTAATTCGTTCGCTTCAAGGACGCATTCGTAAATGTCCACCGCTTTATCCTGTATCCTGTTTACAAGCGTGAAGCGGTATTTCTTCGGGTAGCGCTCCGTCGAATTCGTGATCGTGAAGGTGTGCTTTACAAGGTCTTTCGCTTTCACAATCACGTTGAATTCCGTCGGTTCTTTCCGCTCCCGCTCCGGTCTTTGCATATATGCACCGTCCTTTCCGCATTAGCTCGATCATAGCGGTATCGTCGGCGCACCCGTCGAAATCGAAGCCCGCTTCGGTAACGGTCAGCGTTGCCGCGTTCCCTGTAACCGTTGTTCCTGTGATCTGTAATACCTCCGCGCCGCAAGCCGCGCACGGTGGGGAAAGCTCCGCGAAGATGTTTCCGATCACGCACGACAATTCCGCCGCCGTGCAAGCGTACCGCGTCAGCATTCGATCCTCTGCAAACTCTCGTTCCAAATGCCCGTAGACGTTACGCCGTCGAGATCATCGAAGAGGATCAAGAACGGATTTGTCGTAATGTCATTGAAAAGCACCGCTTCCAGCATATCCACGCGCGCGTCAAGCGCGTTCGTGATATTCAGAAGATTTGTTGCCGCGTTATCGTCAAGGACGTTTTGCAAGCCGTTAAACCATGCGTTGAAGTCCGCCGCCGCCTGTGTTTCAAAATCCGCCATGTGTTGCTCGAACGCTTCGTACTGCGTGTTACCCTGCAATTTCAGCGAATTCATATACGAAACAAGCGTGTTGTACTCCGCCGCCGAAAGGGATTGATATTCAGCGAACCACGCTTGAAGCTGTGCGTTAAAAGCCGCCGTGTCGATCTGCTGAACGACGGCGGCAACAACGCCGCAAAGCGACGTGTTCAAGCGTTGATCCGTGATCTTGCTTTGCGTGATAGCTGTTACGCCCGCGCCCACGTAGATGTCTGCCAGCGCAAGCTCGTAAACGTCCGCGTCCCTCTGCAATGCGGGCGCGGTAGGGGACGCGCTGAACGAAGAAGATTTGACCTTCACCGACATAACGCGGTTTGTCAAATCCCAGCGCACGACAACGCGATCAATGCGGTTCAACTGTCCGTCCGCCGTGTCAAGCTCGACGGCAAGATCGCCCGTGTTGAAGTAGAAGTAACCGTTGATCCACGCTTTGCCCGTTTTAACGTTCAGCTTCATTCCGTCGTTTGCAACGACTTGAAGCCCCGTCGAAGGGACGGGGAAAACGCCGTTCCCGATGAACGAAGCGAAGTATTCCGCCCAATCCTCCGCCTTGTACGTGCGATCGTGCGAAACGCTGTTGAAGAAACTTGATTTTTCCATGCTGTGAAGCCCTCCTTTATTTCGTAATCTGCCGAATTTGTGTCAGAAGCGCGGGCAAGCTCTCGCCGAAGGTAATATCTATTTCTTCGCCGCTGGTTTCGTAGGTTTCCGCGATCTCCGTTATGCGAACGTCAATGCGGACGTTCCAGCGCTTATTGATACACGTTACCCGATCGCCTAAATCGTAATCCGTGCCGTACTTCAAATTCGCGTTCGTGTTGATCTTCGATCCGAAAGCAAGCGTTTCCGCGTATTGCTCCAGCTCTTCAACGCCGCGCGCGGAAAGAAGCGCTAAATATTGCGCGTCGGTAAGCGTTACGGTCTGCCCGCTCTCGTTTTCGTATTCCTGCACGATGTCCGTTGCATTGATGAAAACTTCGTCGCGGGAAAGCCCCGTCGAACTGCCGCCGACTTCGGCAACCTTCCGCGTTACGCCTTCTTTTTCTTCTCCGCCGACGTAAGCCGTTGTTTTAAGGTTTTCAACGCTGTTCGTGTATTCCTGTTCCACGATGTTGTCGAACTCCTGCGAAAAGATACAAGGCGCGTTCCCTGCGGTATTGCCCGCCGTAAGATCGCGCCCTTCGTAAACGGAAAAGGTATGCTTGCCCGTGCGGGCATTTGTCAGAACCCGAATACCCAGCTTCGCCGCCTTCGCCGCCGTTTCCGCCGCAAGCTGGGCGTTCGCGTACTGCTCCGAAGTATAGTCGATCTGTCCGCTTCCGGTGTCTGCGTCGGTCGTGGATATGCTGAAATTCGGGATATTGCGCGCCGCTCCTGCGTTCGTGCAAGTCTGCTTCACAATGGCGTATAGAATGTTCTGTGTCGTGTCCTTCGTGATGATCTGCGTTGTCAAAATGCGCTTGCCGATCCATGAAAGAAGGAACTTGCCTTGAACCTCTATTTCCTCCATGCCCTGTGAATTCTTCGTGATGTGAATATAGCGGATTTCCGCCGCTTCGTTGCCGCCGCGCTTGATGATGATATTTTCCTTCACCAGCAAGCGGGCGTGTTCCTCCGTGAAGGGAACAAGCAACTTGAATTCGCCGCAACTCCAATAACGCCGCGTCCATATCAAGGACGAAATCTTTTCGACGATCCCTTGAAGTGTCATATCGCGGCTATAAACGTATAATTCCACCGCGCTACACCCCCAAATACAAGTTATTGTGATAGATCGAAACTTCGAGATTTTCGGCGTTCGCGTCCGCTGAATAACGGAAGAGATTGTCGCCCACGGCGATCTGCAAATACGAACTATCAACGTCGAGATAGCGGAACGCGTCTGTAATCGTGCCGCCACGGTTCAGCTTCACGGCTTTTTCACCGTAGCCCGTGGAAACGGTTAAAACGTCGCCCGCTACAAGCGAAATATTCAGCTTGATAAACTCCCGTGTATCGACGTTCAGCAATACGGGATTTGTAACCGCGCCGATCGCGCGGAACTCGATCCGGATACCGCTTTTCACGTCGCCGGAATTGTAGACGTTCACAATCAGCGACGGCTGGCGATAGCCGATTTCCCAGCCGTCGTAAAGCTCCAGCCCGTCCGGAACGGGGAATTCAAAGCCGCCGATCCACGTTGCTATGTCCTCGCGCGTTTCCGTTTCCTCTCTCCAAAAGGGATTAAGGCAAGACAAGCTAACCGTAAATTGCTCGAAGATCGGCTTTCGCTTGAAAATCGGCGCGTCGTCGATCTTGCACCCGATCACCCGCCGGAAGTCGCCGAAAACATACGTCAACGTTGCTTCGTACTGCGGATTTAATATGCGGTTCAGCTTCCGGCGTAGGTTCTGCGCCGCTTGCTTGTCCCGCTCCTTGATGTATCCCACGATGTCAATATCGCGGCTTTCGATCCGATAGCCCAAGTATGTGTCGCCGTCCTGCCCCATGCTGTTGGTGCTGTAAATAGCGTTCCGCACGTCGGAAAGTCCGGTAACGTCCTTGAAGTTTACGTGATACGAAGAAGCGGGGGAAAACTCTATGCTTTCCCCGCGCTCGTTCGTGTAGATCAATTTTTCTTGTGTCCTCATGCCATAACCTCCCGCGCAATCTGCCGGAACTGCCGCGCCGCCTGTCTTTGCTGTTCGGCGTAGCTCGTTTCGTTCGCATAGATGTTTTGCACGACTTCAACGGAAGGCGTACCGCCGCCGCGCGTGTCGCGTCCCTCTCCGGAACGGAATTCCGGAACGGCGTTCGACGTTTCGCGCCGGATTGAACTTTCAACGTCGCGCATTTCGCGGGCGAAGCCTTCGCCCAAGCCCTGCGCCATGTACGAACCGATACGGGCAAAAACCTTCGACGGGGAATTGATGTCCATTTCCTCTTCAACCGCCGCCACAATATCCCTCATCATAGAGCGGACGCGGCTTTCAAGCCAGCCGGACATATTTTGAAAGCCCTGCCAAATGCCGCGCACCATCTCTTCGCCCGCCGCCGTGAACTCCGATACGTAAGAGCGAAGCGCGGTAATAACGGGCTGAATAATTTGTGCAACCTTGCCCGTGATCTGCGGGATACCCGCGATCATTCCTTGCGCTATGCTCTTGTCGATGTTCGTTCCTTCGGTTACGAACTTTTGATGTTGTGCCGTGAATGCGGTAATAATGCTTTGCGCGATCTGCGGTACTTTCTGCGTGATCTGCACGATACCCGCCACCATGCCGGAAGCTATGTTGTTGTCGAAGTCCTGTCCGGCTTGATTGAAACGTTGAGCTTGCGCCGTCAGTCCGGTAATAACCCGCTCGACGATCGCGTTCACCGCTCCGGACAAGCCTTCAATGTTCGCAATAATGCCGTTGTTCACGGCGTTTACTGCTTCCGCCGCCGTCAGCGCGCCCGCTCCGCCCATTGCGGCGGTCATATCGCCTTCAACGCCACCCATGTTGTCGGTGAAGCCTACGCCCACGCCGTCCGCCATGTTGCCGCCGATTTCAGCGAATACCGTTGACGGGGAATGAATGCCGAAGAAGTCCTTGATACCCGAAACAAGGGACGAAGCCCAGCCGGATACCTTTTCCCACAACCACGAAGCCGCGCCGCTGATACCTTCCCACAAGCCGTGAAGAAGGTTTGCGCCCGCGTTTATCATTTCGCCGCCCAGCGACGCGAACGCTTGCACAATGCCGGAAACAATCTGCGGAACTGCCTTCACAATTTCAACTATGATCGTCGGCAAATTCTGAATGAGCGCCACGAAAAGCTGAACGCCCGCCATAATGATTTGGTCGATGTTGCCGATCAGCGCGTTTACAATGCCGCTTATGATTTGCGGGATCGCTTGAACGATCGTCGTTATAATCTGCGGTAATGCCTGTATGAGCGCGACAAGAAGATCAATGCCCGCTTGAATGATAAGCGGTATGTTCTCCGTAAGCGCCGTGATAATGCCTTCAATGATCTGTGGGATCGCTTCAACAATCGTTGTGATGATCTCCGGAAGGGCGGTAATTAACGCCGTCAGAAGGTCGATACCCGCTTGAATGATCTGCGGGATTGCGGAAAGCAAACCGTCGATCAAGCTGGTTATCAACTGCGGAAGCGCCGCAACAAGAACGGGGATCGCGTTTATAATGCCTTCCGCCAGCCCTGTTACAAGCTGTAAAGCCGCGTCAATCAGCAACGGGATATTGTCGATCAGAACTTGCACGATGTCCGTTACAAGCTGAACCAGCGAAGGAACAAGCGTCGGCAACGATTGGGCTATGCCCGTTGCGATATTCGCGATCATCTTCACCGCGAATTCAATGAAGGTCGGTAACATTTCCGTTAGCTTTTCGATTGCGAACGTAACCATACCCAGCAAGCCGTCTGTGAAGTCCGCCGCCGCGCTCTCCGCTCCGGAAAGCGCACCCGTCAAGCCTTTTCCGATAAGCTCGACGAACGGCGTTATCTCCTGCAAAAGCTCCGCCGCAAGCTGTTTCAGCTTTGTAATGATCGGTTCAGCAATCGCGCCCAGCGCCGCCATAGCGCTGTTCAGATTTGCTGTTGCTTTCTGCGCGTCGATAATGTCGCCGTTTACCTCTCTGTACTTGTCCGCCGCTTCGGAATAAATCCCGTTCAACGTGGACGTGATAAGGGCTTGCCGCTCCTGCTCCGATGTGCAAGCGTCAAGGCTGGCTTGAAAATCATCTTCGGAAACGCCCGCCCAATTCAGCGCGTCGGCAAGATTGCCCGTGATCGATCCCGTCTTTGCCGTTTCGTTCGCGGCTTCGGTCAAGCCTTCAATCGGCAAACTGTCGCCGAATGTTGCGTAAACGCCCGTGCAAATGTTTGTCCAGTCCGAAAGCTCTTTTTCGTTCGTAGTCAGCTTCGCAAGGTGGGCGGCGGCTTCTGTTGCCTGTCCGTCGTCGCCAAGAACGCCGTACAACTCCGTATAGGTGTTTTTCGCGTCCTCTGCCGAATGTCCCGCCGTCGTGAAGCTGGTTTCAAGTTTACCCATGTTTTCGCGGGCTTCGCGTGTTTCTTCGGCAAGCCCGAAGAATGCCGCACCCGCCGCCGCAATCGCCGCACCCATAGCCGCGCAAGCTGCGCCGATCGCCTTTCCTGCTTTGCCGACGGTTTCGCCGACGCTCTCCCAATCCACCTTTGAGCTTTTCAGCTTTTTAGAAGTGTCGTCGATTTCCTTTTGAATTTTCACCATGTCGGCTTTGGTGTTGTTCAGATTTGTTTGCATTTTCTGATATGCGGGATTTGTCGGTTCTATACCGTTATCGCGCATTTTCTTCAATGCCTTTTCCGCCGCTTCTGCTTTCTTCGCCTGTTCGTCGAACTGCTTTTGTAATAGCTTCTGTTTTGCGGTCAGCGCTTCCACGCTGTCTGCGTTGTCGGCGAATTCCGCCGTCGTCAGCTTCATTTCCGATCCGATTTCGCGAAGGGAAGAATTTATGTTAGTGCAAGCGGCGCGATACTCTTTTTCGCCTGTAAGGTCGATTGATGTTTTGATCTGCTCTTCTTTCGCCATTTATATCCCTCCCAGCACGTCGTCAATATCAACTTCTTTCGGAACGGGCTTGAAACGATCCGGATTGAATTCACGATGAATTTTGAAAAGCGTCAAAATTTTATACGGTGTCATGCGCCATACTTCGGCTTCGCTCCAGCGAAGAAGCGTTACGCCGATATAAAGAAGGCGGGCAAGGTCGATCATTCCTTGCCCGCTGTTGCGTTTTTTTCGATGTCCTCTTCGTCGTCCTCTTCCTCTTCGTCCCGTTCGGGCGGTTCGGGCGTTCCGTTGTTGCCCATAGAAAAGGATTTGAAGATCGCCGCTTTCACGTCGGCGAAATTGCCCGTATGAATGAGCTTGCCCACCTGTTTTTCGGTAAGCGGTTCTTCGTCGTCCGCCGCGCCCTCATTCAAAAGCACGGTCAGAAGCCAGCGAAGATTTTTAATGCTGTCCTTGCCGGAAAGCACGGTATCAAGGCGATCGAAGCCGCCGAATTTGTCTTGCATTTCGTCGATCGCGTTCAGACTGAAAAGAAGGTGTCTTTCCTTGTCCAGCATGATCGGGAAACGTCCGTCTTTAATTGCGCTCATAGCAGAATAAGGCGGGAAGCCTTTTCAGACTTCCCGCCGTTCCTCCTTTCGATATTCGATTAACCGCCCGCGTTGTTAGGCTCACGAACGGAAGTGAACCAAGCCGTCGCCACGCTGTTCGTAGGCTCTGCGACGTGTTCAGCCTTCCACAATCCGTCGGAACGCTTGATAAACTGTCCGACGATCTCCGGCGTAGTAAATTCGATACTATCGCCCTTCGTGGTGTAGTTTTCATCGGGGATCGCGAATTTGACCTTGTAAAGCCAAATGTACTTGTACGTTCCGCCCGCCTTCTTCGCGCGGAAGCCGATTGCGGTATAGGGCGCTTCGTCGCTGTCAGAACCGTAAACAACCTTGTCCGTGTCCTGCTTCTGTCCAAGCAGGGCGGCAAGATCAGCCGGAAGAAGATCGTTCACGTTCAGCGTGATTTCTCCGGATACGAATTCTTTTACAACTTCGTCCGCGCCGTCGTCGGCGTAAAGGATCGCTTCGGCGACTTCAACGGAAAGCTCCGCCGAAATAGCTTTCGCCATACGCACGGGCGTTCCGTATTCCTCCGCGCCGGACGTGCCGATCGTGATGGGTGCGCGGTAAAGATCGCGCAAACCGATTGTTGCCATGTGTCATACCTCCATATACTTGATTTCAACGGGAACGTGGTAATATCCCGTGTCCTGTTCGTATGTTTCCGCGTCTATCGTGATCGCGTAGAACCCCGCCGCCTTCAATGCTGTTTTCAAGCGTTGAAGAATGTCGATGTAATCCGTTTTTGAATAGACGTGTACTTGATACGTGAATTCCTGCGCGCCCTCTTCATCGTCTGAAAAGAACGTGTCGCGCCCCACGACAAGCTGATAGACGATAAAGCAAGCCGCCTTCCCGCCGTATTTAAGGCGTTCGACGGGAACGCCCAGCTTTTCAAGCTCCGCTTTTAACAAGCTGTCAACGTTCTTCATTTTGCTTTTCCTCCCATACGCGGCGCATTTCCGAAACAACGTCGTCCGCCGCCTTTTCATTCGCCGCCGTGAACCACGGGCGCGCGGGCATATTTGAACGCCCGTAATTAAGGACGAAGCCTTTTTCCGCGTTGCGTACTCCGTGCTTGTCCTTTCCGTTCGGATAGATTTCAACCCGTTTTCCGCCGTCAATCTCTTTCACGGCGGATACTTTGATGGACGCAAGAAGCGCCCCCGTGCTTCGTCTGCTGTTGAACCTTGTCTTGATCTCTTCTTGCTGTGCCTTCTGCATTACTGCGCCACCCGCTTTGAGCATTTCCGGCACGGCTTCTTCAACGATCGCGTCTTGCCGAAGCATTGCTTCTTGTACGTCGTCCAGCCCGACAACGTTAAACTTCGCCATTGTTGCCGCCCCCTTCCGCTTCCGGAAGATTAACCAGCGTCAACTCTGTAAATTCTCCGTTCCCGTGCGTGTACGTCCGAAGGACGCGATACCGTTTCCCGCTCGAAACGGGATATTCCACGATCTGCTGTTCCTCATACTCGAAGGAATGCACGTCGAATTTTAATTCCGTCGTATAGCCCGCCTGTTGCGCCTTGTAGAACTCCGAAAAGCCCACGGATTTCTTGTCAGCGAAAACCGTTGTCGCGGTTTCTGTGCGGGCGACGGGGAAGCCGTGTTCGTTCGTGCGCGGCGAAGGTTCAGACAAGGCAACCAATGTTATTTGTTCGCCCCATCTCATTTATTTGCCCTCGCTTTCTTCGGTGTAATCAGCGGTCAGCGACAAGGCGCACTTCAAATAATCGTATGCGTTGCGGTAACGCTCCGCGTCGTCATTGAAGCCGAATTCCGCCTTTGCATAAAGCACAACCGCCCGATCAAGAAGGGGATCGCCCAGCGTTTTACTGGACGATCCCACTTCCGCCGGAATGTTGATACCGACAAGGCGAAGATCAGCGATCGCCGCGTTTATGAGATCGGAAACTTCGCCGTCAAGCGCCGTCCCGCTCAACCGCAACGCCAGCTTTACCTTGTCAAGCATTTGTCAGCCCTCCCGCTTTAGGCGGTCGCCTTGACCAGCTTCACGATGGCTTCGCCGATAGCGGGCGCGCAATCGAAGATCGCGATACCGCTATATTTGTAGCTGTTCGTGTCGATGTCGTAGGCGCTCTTCACGCCGATATTTTCGGCAAGGTTCGCGCAAACCTTCTTGAAGTCGCCCAAGAAGGCTTCGTGATCCGCGACGTAATCGGACAGAAGAACGGGATAGCCGTACACGAAGTACGCGTTGTTCTGAACGGTTACAATGTGGTTCTTGCTGTTGTCCTGCAACGGCATAAAGTCGGTGAACAAGGTTTTCTTGTTCATAACGAACTTGCCGTTACGGTCATAGCCGGAAGGCAGAAGCCCGATCAACGTCTGCACGTTTGCGGCGGTAAGCGCGCCCGTCTTTGCAACGGTAACGCTGTTGGTCGCGCCCCAAGTGTTCGCGTTTTCAATGCCCTTCGGCTGGGAAGAACCCGTGCCGTTGATAAGCAAATCTTCGACTTTGCGGGCGATAGCTTCCGCCAGCATATTGACGATCCAGCTTTCAAACGCGGTAATGCTCATAGTCATTACAGTATCGGAAATCTGAACCAGCTTGACGATCTCATAACCGGAAAGGGAAACGGTGGTCAGCGTGTCAGCGGCGGCGGTAATGCTTGCGTTCTCGGTGTGGATCGCGGCGGCGTTGTTCGTGCCTTCGATCGCGAACTTTACAGCGCCCTTGACGTGCAGAAGGGTAACTTCATTCAGCATAGGCGCAAGCGTCTTTACCTTGCTGATAATCTCGTTCGCGGTCTGCGTCGGGATAACCTCCGCACCCGCGCCGCTGGCGTTGCTGAATGCGCGCTTCTCTGCGTCGTTCAGCGGAAGGCGGCGAATGTTTTTCAGCCACGCGGAACGATATTCGGGCGTACCGAAGGGATCATCGGGCGTGGCGTTGTCGTCGCCGTTGTTCTGCTGGAAGGAACGGGAAACAATGCCCGCGCCCTTCGCGATATTGTCAAGAATGCCGTTGCGCTTCTCGGCGGCGGCAATCAGTCCGGCGCGCTCTTCGGTAAGCTGTGTGGTTTCCTGCTCCAGCGCGTCAATCTCTGCGGCGGTCATAGCGTCGCCGCGCTGTTCGATCTCCTGCTTGATAGCCGCAAGGCGGGCTTCGATTTCTTTAATTCTCATTGTGTTAAACCTCCGTCATTAGTTTGATTTTCAAAAGTTTCTTCCGGCGTTCCAGCCGCTCCTGCTGTTCCCTTTCGATCACTCCGTCGAAATAGGATCGTGCCGAAATATCGGTATCGGCGTTCGCCGGAATGGATACCGCCGAAACGTCGTAAACCTTCGCAATTTTCAAGATCGTGCGTGTGCGTGTGTCGCGGTCGTAGCTATCTTCCGATACGCGGAAAGCCCACGACATTTTCGTAACAAGTCCGTTCTTGATTTCCTCGAACATATCTTGTGCCGCGCGCGATTTCGACAAGTCCGCGAACGTGAAAAGCCCGTTATCGTTAGCTTCAACGCCCAGCGTCCCGTTGGAAAGGCGGGCAAGCACCTTTCCTTCGTGGTTATACTGCATGATTACGTCGGACATATCCGCACCCGCAAGGGCGTTCCGGTCGATCCGTTCGTAATATTTGTTCCCGTCCCACTCATACAGCAAATAGGGCTTGTCGAACGTTGTTGCGTAGCCCTCCACGTAGAAATCCGTATCAATTCGCTTCTCCGCCGCCGTCGGGATCAATAGCGGCTGGATCATTGTTCGGTACTCCCGATCCGTCTTTTTTGGCATTTGGTGTAACCTCCTTTCCCAATTCTGAAACTTCCGCGTATTCCTTGCGGATATAATATTTCTCGCCGCCCTCAACGTGTGCCATGTTCCAAACGTCCATAACGCCGTTGCGGTTCAGCAAGCCGCGGTCAAATAACTGCGTGCTGATATTCAGCTTCGTTTGATTGCTTGCGTATTGTAAGCGGTTCGCGGTAAACGTGATCGCGTTCCCGAAGGACAATTCCCGCGCCGTGTACGTCATATTCGACATAACAAGCGAAAGCTGGATCGCGAAAGGTTCGATCTTGCCTTCGTAATACGCGTTCCATTCGTCCTCCGTGTATTTGTTTTGCAGAATGCCCGCATTCGTGCCGAAGTAGTTAAACACGTTTTCGTTGATCTGCGCCATCTGCGCGGCGTTGACCGTGAACGGCTTGCTTTCGATCGGCTTCACGTCAGCAAACTTCGCGTCGTAGATCACCATTCCCGATTGATTTTCCGCCGAAAGGTTATCCGCCGTGAAGCGCTTGCGCTCCTTCGTGATGTCCTCCGGCTTCAACATATTTGCAACCTTCGCCAAGAAGCGAATAGAAGCCGAATTTTTAACGCCGTTGATAATGCCTTGATTTTGTGTGTGGATCAACTGCATTGTAGGGCGAAGCGCGGCGTTACTCTCTCCGAAGAAATCGTCGGTATACTGAAACTGCGTCATTACGCCGACGCGTTCAAATTCGATCGCGGCTTTCTGCCCGCTCCCGAACGTATAACGCAAAAACGGCGCGCCGTTGTACTCGACAACTTCGCACCGTTGAGGAAGCAGGGGATAATACCCGATCAGCCCGCCGAATTCATCTTCGATCGGAACAATGAAGCAAGTATTATTCACCGAAAGGATCGTCGCGATCCTGTAAATGAACTTCGATGTATCCATGAACGGATTAGGCTTGAACTGCAACGTCCGTTCAAGGTTCTTTTGCGCCGTGCCGCTGATCTCCGGTTTCAGCTTTGAAGCGAAGGACGCGAACGAATGTATCGCCGCGCGCGTAAGCTCCATTTCGTAAATACTTTCCGGCGCGTTGCTGAAAACGGGTGTGTACCCGTTTAGCATTTTGAAATAGCCTTCCGCCTTCAAGTCGGCTTTCGGCTTCCGGAAGATAGTTTCAAAAACTCCCATGTTTTTATCACCCCGCATTTTTGAGCATTTCGCCGATTTCGTTATAATATTTCTGCCGCACGGTCAGCGCATCGATCACGGAAACGAAGCCGTCAATTCGCGCCCGCTGTTCGATCTTCACGGGACGGAACTTCCGCGTTTCCATGTTGTGCTTCAATGCGACGTTGAGGAAGTGCGCTTTCAACAAGTTATTGTCGGCAATCTTGAAATTGCCGTCCTTGATAACGCCTTCAAACTCACGGATCACGGGCGCAAGGTTTTCACCCTGCCATACGTCGTCCGTCTGCCAGCCCGCGTTCTTCAAGTCGTCGATCAGATATTGCGCGGAATAGCGGTCGTACCCGATCTTCAAGATATATATTCCGTACTGATCCCGAAGCATAGAAAACCATTCGTAAACGTCGCGATAATCGACGTGGTTTTCGCCGGATAGCTTGACGATCCCTTGCTTTACGAAGATGTCATACGGTACGCCGTCGATCGCTTGCGCCGTTTCAAGGCGGTTCGCGGGCATAAAGAATTGTGCGAAGGCATATAGAACGCCGTCCCGCTCGATCACGACGGAAGCGGCGGTCAAGTCTGTTGTTTGCGAAAGGTCTATGCCGCCCACGGCGTAGCTGTCCTTGAAATCCTCCAGCTTCGCGTGAATTCCTGCGCCGTCAACGACGACGTAATCAAGCCACGCGACGGAAGAATTCTGCTTGATATTGCAATACTTCGTAAGGAATTCAGCCCGCTTCGACATACTCATTTCGGCGACGGCGATTTCCTCTTTGAAGAAGTCTGGCGAAACGGAAACGCCCATATTCGGATTTGCTTTTTTAAGCTCTTCAAGGTCGTTCCATTTCTCCACGTCGTCGATCATGTAAAGCAGGGGAAGAAGGCGGCGTTCCTTGCTTCCGCCCTTCAAAAACGCGGTCGATCTCTTCATCAATTCATCGAAGATACCGTCGTTTTCGTAACCCGCCGTTGAGATCGAAAGGATCATCGGCTGGCGGCGCGCACCAAGCGCGGATTTCATAACTTCGTACTGCTTCAAGCCGCCGTCGCCGCGCCACGACGCGACTTCATCATTCACAACTAAATGCGGATTGAAGCCATCTGATTTCTTCGCGTTGAACGCAAGCGGCTTGATCGCGGTATTGCTTTCTTCGATGTAAATATCGGAACGGCGCTTCTTCGATAGGTCGGAAAGCTCCGGTTCTTTTTTAATCATCTGATAGAAATTATCGTAAACGATGTTCGCTTGCTCCAGCTTCGGCGCAAGGCAATATATTTTCGCGCCGTATTCTCCGTCAAGATACGCCATGTACGCAATGACGGCGGACGCAAAAAGCGTTTTGCCGTTCTTGCGCCCGATCACAATAAACACTTCGCGAAAGACGCGCGTTCCGTCCTCTTCGACGATCCCGAACATAACGGAAACGGCGGCTTTCTGCCACAACTCCAGCTTCAAAAGGTCTGTGCGCCCTTCGCAATGATGGCAAAAGTTTTCGATAAACCGAATTGCCTTGTTTGCCTTCTTCGCGTTGAAGGTGAAAAGCCCTTCTTGAAGCCCCTTCACGATGTATTCATACAGAAGGCGAACCCACTTGCCGACGGTTATATTTCCGGAAGAAATGCCGTCGTAATACTCGTAAATGTAATTTGAAAAGGGCATTTTTATTCGTCCCGTAACGCCTGTAAACGGCTTTCCTTTTTCTTCTCCGGCGGTACAAGATCGCAAAGCTGTTTGATAATTGCGGCGTGATTTTTTGTCATGGCGATATGTGTTTTCACCGCGTCGCTTTGCTTCGTCCCGCTCTGATTTGCGCCGTTTTGGTATTCGACGGTGTAGCCCTCTTCGTTGATGATCTCTTGCAATTCTTCAAGGGATACCGCCATGAACGCCGCGTTCTTGATAAGGCTTTCGACGGTCTGCAACTTGTTTTTATCCAAGTCTTTGAAAATGCGCTTCAATCGGGAAAACTCCCGCTTGATCTTTTCTTCTTTCGTCAAGTCCTTCTTTGTCGCCATAAATATCACCCCCTTTTCCGGTCAACCCACACCCCCTTAAACGCGTACACCCGTTATGCGCGCGCCTGCGGAGTATTTTTAATCTCCCGCCCTCGGTGTCGAACCCTCCCTAAATTTTGAGCGAATAGGGGGGGATATGAGGTTTCCCGCTTCGTCGAATGCGTACCGTTTTTTCTTGTCGTTCCGGTGGTGTTCTTTGTTGTGGCAATCTTGGCAAAGCGCTTCGAGATTGTCCCACGCAAGCGCTATGTACGGATCGTTGATATTCTGCTTCGTCAAGTATGTTTTGTGATGTGCGATCTTCGCGGTTACTGGATCGTCCGGCGTTGAACAGCGTTCGCACAAGTAGCCCTTCGACTTCAAGAAGCTGTCGCGGCATGAACGCCAAGCGTCCGAATTGTAGAACCTTTCCGCCCACGGCTTCATGCGGTTATCCTCCTTCCTGTGGAAAAGTCTGTGCAAAAGAGCAAAAGAAAAAGCCTTCCGCGTATCACGCAAAAGGCTTTATCCCGCGCTATTCAATTCGCAATAATTCAGCGTAATTATTATATCACGCGTAAGCGTCGCGGACAAGGTGCATTGTTTGGTCGCGTTTTGGTCATTTGTCAACGGCTTTCCGGTATGTCGCCGCTGATACCGCCGCCGGAATGCCGAATACACATACCGCCATATCGTTGACGATCTTATTCCGCCAGCGGCGCGCCGTCTTTATCTCTTTGAGAATGCCCGCGTCGGAAAGCTCTTCCGCGATCTCTTCCCACGTCGCCGTTCCGCCCTCTCGCGGATTGCCGTTGATGTCCTCGCCGAAATAGTAAAGCCGGATCACAACGAATTCTTTATGCCCCTCGAAAAGAGAAATAGCGCGTGTCAAGCTGTCAAAGCCGGATTTCGTTTCTTTGAACTGCTTTTGTTTTTCCTCTCGCATTTCCTCGACGATCTCCGCTTCCGTCTTGCGCTGAATAAAGCCCTTCGCCTGTGGTGTCGTTGAAAACGTCTTTCGTCCCGCGTGATACTCAACTTCGCAATACGCTTCTTCATCGGCTACAAGTGCCGCCAGCTTCTTGTAGTTATACAGCAACGTTTCCATTGCCTTGAAGTAATTTACGTACCCCGTGTTCTGTGTGTATGCTTCCGCCGCCCCTGCGCGCGCGGCTTCAAATACGGCTTCCCGCAACTCTTCGGAAATTTCTGTTTGCTTTTTAGTCATGTGTGCCACCTCCGGTTAGATATTCGATAATTGTTCCCGCCGCCTGTTCCCAGCCGTAGCAAAGCGCGGCTTTGTAGCCCTGCGCCGAAAGAGCGTCCAGCCACTCCGATTGATGATCGCTTGTCCTGCCGCCGCGTTGCCGTTTAAGCTCTATGTAAAGCCCGTGATATTGCCCGCGCGCAACGGGCAAGCATAGATCGGGAACGCCCGCTTTCACGCCCTCCGCCCGAAGCCGTCCCGCTTCCGCCTTGTGTCTGCTCCCGCCGTTCGGGACGTGATAAAGCAAATTCAATTCGGGATATTTCCCGCTTTGCATAGCCGCCCACGAAAACAGCGTCATTTGCTCTTGTGCTTCTGTCGGAACGGGCATTTTATTTTTCTGCATTCTGTGATCCCTCCGTTTTCTTTGCGTAGCCAAGCGCCTTTAATCCGCCGCCGCAATATTTGCAAGTGTTACCGTCTGCGCGTGTTGCCGGAAAGACGTTGAATTTTCCGCATACGAAGCATTGAAAAGCGATCTTGTCGGTTTTCTCTGTTGTGTATTCGTATTTGTTCGTTTCTTCTTGCGCCTTCTCCCAATCGGCGAAGAAGAAAAACGGCTTGTTCTGCGCCATTGCTTCGCCGAATTCGTATTTCGCGCCTTTGCTCTCTTTCCAGTCCGGAAGAAAACAGACTTCGGCGCACTCTGCAAGCATAGCGCCGGACATACGCATATAGGCTTCCCACGTGAAGCCCTCCGCCGGAAGAAGCGCCGGATTTACGACGATGAAGCCGCCTTCCTCCAGCTTCTTTTGCGCGTTGTAAAACTTCGTGAAATAATACGGATCGCCCGTGATCTTTCCGGCAAGATATACGGTTTCTTTTTTCTGCATTTGTCTTTTACCTCCTATCCGTCAAAAAGTGATAATTGCACCACCTCTTCCAGCCGTTCGTTTTTGAAAACTTCTTCCATTTGGAAAACGTCGCCGTATTCTCCATACCTTGCGTTTTTCCATTTTTTCATCGGTCGATCTATCCGACTTTGAAGAAATTTCAATTTTTCCCAATACTCCGGAAGGAAGATATAAATATTTTTTAATTCCTTTCGATTTTTGTTGCTACAACACCAACATGAAACGCGGTCAAGAATTTTGTAAAGGTCTATGTATCCCGTTTCTGTTGCCGTTGTTCTTTCAAGCCAATTCCACCCACGATCCCAGCAATAGGCAAGGCAAGCCGCTTCCGTCATTCCCAAATCAATTAACGGATAATGCTTCCCTTTTGCCCGCCACGCTTCATCGGCGGCAATCCCGACGTATTCGTAAACTTCATCATTGATACCCGCTTTGTATTCATCAATAATCCTGTTTTTTTCTGTCGTTCCCCAGCGACAAACGCCACCACACCAACCGTAACCACAATGGCAACCCTTTTGTTTGCTTTCCACGGGACGTTCCAGCATATTATATAAAAATGGCTTCTGCGGTTCTAATTCGGTGTACTTAATGCCGCGTTCTTCAAGGATCGGAATAAGGCGATCGCGAACGTTATAAATTGCTTCAAATTCCATTCCCGTGTTGAAGAATATCACTTCGTCAAGCTGGTATCCCATTTCGATCAGCAAAAGAACCATTGCCAAACTGTCTTTTCCGAATGAACAACTTGCAATATACTTCATCTGTTTTTCTCCCCCCTCCGCCCCCCGCTGGGGGGGAACGGGCTTAAAGGAATAAATCTATCGGCGATCCGGCGGGCTTCCTCGATCCGTGTTCTGAACCGATCCTTCCGGAAGATTGATTTTATATCCCCGCCGCCTTCCCGCTTTTATCACTCCCGCGCTTTCATTATCAAGGGCAAGCGGCTTCGCCGTGCTTCGCACCCTTGACAATGCGCGCGTTCGTGATCTCTGAAAAGCGGGCGACGGGGAATAAATAAAATCAATCTTCCGGAAGGAAAAGCGCTGGTCGTAAAACTTTACACATTTACAAGGCTTTTTATTGCGCCCCTTCGGGCGTTCCCGCTATTCGCGTTTCTTCCGGCGTTTCGGTTTCTCCGGTTCGCGTACATATTTATAATATATGTAGCCCCACTTCGTTGCGCGGGCTTCCACCAGCTTGTAACCCTTCGGCGCGATCGGTGCTTTCTTTTCCGTATACGTCCGAAGTGCAAGCGTCGGCGCTTCCTTCTCCGGCTGGTGAAGATTGCGCGTCGCCTTCCAACGGTGTCCGCCCTGTTCCGGTGTCCAATGGTTGAAGAGGTAATCCGCAAGCCCCGTGTAATCCTGCCCGTAGTCAACGCCGTTATAATAATTGTGTTCGCGCAAGTGCCGAATATGGATTACTGATCCGTCGTTCCACTTGCCGCTGATCGTCTCTTCCGGTATGCCGTCCGAAATCATGTGAAAATGAATTCGGTTCGTAGACTTGCCGCGCCCCATGTAAATAATGATCTTCGCGTCGGGACAAGCCCTTTGAAGCCGCCGGAAGTAATTGTCGCGTATTCTGCGCGCTTCGCTGAATGTATGAACTTCGCTGTCGTCGTCGAACGTCAGCGTACTATATAAGGAAAGCGGCGAAAAGTTTTCATTAACCAGCCGCTGGTGTTTCCGCTTTGATATGCCGATCCGGTGTTGCGCGCGCTCTTCGTCGTCCTTGAAGCGCGGTCGCGGTTCGGCTTTCTTGATGTTCGCTCGATCGGATACTGTGTAAACCTCTTGTTCACATACAACGCCCGAAAAAATACGTCTTTTAACCCTCTGCATAATCCCGCCGCCCTTCCTTGACAAAAGCGCCGTAAAATGCTATAATTTCAGTATTGAATAGCTCCTTTTACAGCTATGTAAGAGGAAAAGAGAACGTCCGGAACGTCGCAACCGGACGTTCTCTTTTTTTGTTTTGTCAGCCGTTATTAAATCCTGCGCCCTGCTCGAAGTCGGCGCACCGTTCTTCTTCACAAGGCTTGAAGCGCATTCCGTCCGCGCACCCGACGCAAGGGAACGGGCGTACCCCGTCCGGAAGCGCGCCTTCGCGCAAGTGAACGCATTGTTCCAGCTTCGCGCATTGATCGCACCAGCACTTCCGGCAATCGCCGATCAGCGTTTTTTCAACCGGACGTTTCAAGCCCTCTTCGGCTTCCTGCGCGTCGTGTTCTTCCTGCATTTCCCGCGCCGCCTGTTCGATCGTGTAATCTTCAACGCCTTCTAAAATGCCCCGAAAGAATGGCGCGAACGCGTAGCCGATCCCCAGCCCTGCGCGCAAAAGCAATTCTTCGTCGATCTTAATATCTGCCATTGTTCCCGCCGCCCCTCCGAAGCGCTCTGAAAAGCACGTTCAAAACGATGTAGACGATCACAACGGAAGCGGCGACGCAAGCAACGCCGCAAAGCATATAAAAGGCGTTCACCATGAATTGATACATTGTCATTCGTCAGCCCTCCCGAAAACCTCTTCCGCGTCGATGTCCCACGCGGCGGCAATATGCTTCATCATATCGACGGCTTCGGCGCGCTTCTTCTGTTCCTCTGCGTTCTCGCCGTTTAAGTACGATACCAAGATTTCAGATTTGAGATTGCAAAGCGGGCGAACGCCCCTGCCGCCGTAGTACGCGTAGCTGCCGTACAAAGAGCCGTCCGAATAGACGTAGCGGACGAAGGAATTTATCGGGCTGTCCGGTGTAGCCGTCCACCACCAACGATCCGGAAGCGCCGGAATGTTGCCGCGCAAAAGGCGGTATTCCTCGCAAGTGATAAGCCCGATCCGGACGCGATCGCCGCCGTAATTCTTCAAGCCGTCGTCTGCGGTCAAGTCGATGTTGAAATACTCGAACATTTCTTCCGGCGCGCCCGCCTTAATCAGACGGCGCAAGAATTCGCCGTTCAGATAGGCGCGAAGGGAAGAAGCGGCAAAGTCGTTCTTGTTCCCTTCATCGAAGGCGCGTTCCTCGACGCAATCGGAAGTAATGCACTTCACCCAATCCGCGCCCGTCTGAATGACCGTCCAAGCGATCCCACCCATCGTGAATTCCTGTTTCGGCTCGAAGCCGTGTTTGTTCTCTTTCATATTGAATAGCTCCTTTCCTGCGGCGCTGTCTGCGCCCGCTCGTTGAATAAGTCTGTTGACATACCAAACCGCCTTTTGCAAGTCCTCTTCACCGTTTTTCAGCTTCCAGCGCCACAAATACTTGATCGCGTTCGCTGTGCAAAAGGCTTCGATACCTTGAAGCCCGCTTGTCGCGGCTTCCAGCGCGTCGATACACTCAATCCCGCCCGCGTTGTAATGCGGCGGGTGGTTCACCCGCTCCGCCATGATTAACACTTCTTGCCGCCGTGCCGATACGGGCGGCTTTTGTTGTATTCGTGCTTTACCTCCAGCACGTTTTCAATGTCAATTCCGGCATACGCGCAATAATCAAGAACGCGAATAATCACGTCGGCAAGCTCCGCCGCGATCCCTTCGGGCTTTTTGCTCTGCGCGGAACAACGGGCGTTCGGATTTTCCGGATCGTAAGGGCGGCTTCCGCAATGCGCGCTTCCGTCCTCTTCGCAACAAACCCCGCCAGCGTTGCAAGGGAAATAAAGAAGCGGCTTCCCGTCGCGGTATTCCTCCAGCGCTTCGGATACCTCCGAATGAATAAGCGCCACGATCTCCGGAAACGTTCTTTCGCCTTCCCACCAGCCGTGTTCAACGGCGTTCTTGTGAACCTCTGCCGCAAACTCGTTAATTGTCATTGTCCTTTGTCCTCTCTTTCAATTCTTTTTCGGCGTTGCCGTCGGCTTCCGCCGCGCGGCAATCGCATTTTTCGCCGCTGTCAAGATGTGCGCCGCAATGCGGGCATTCCTTGTATGGTGTCGCCATGTCGTTCTCCTTCTTGATAATCAGCCGCCGGAAGCCGTCGGCGCATAGCGTCAAGCCGTGTTCCTTCACGTACTCCCGCCGCCGTGCGGCTTCTGCCGCTTCCCAGCCGCAAGAAGCGCATTCCGAAGGCTTGCATTTCTGCGTTTTCTCCGGATCAATGCCCAGCAAGCACTTCAAGGGCGGCTTTTCCTGTCGGTTATTCATTCTTCACCCGCTTTCCGCACGAAGGGCAATAATTGAGCGGGTAGCCCTTGCCGTCCTTCATGTAATCCGTTGTCCGTCCGCATTTGCGCCCGTTTACTACTGCGTAGGAAATAAGCGCGGCGGATAAAGCCATTCCGAACCCTGCGGGCTTGCTATGGCGTTCTTCAATGAACCGTTGAAGCGCGATCGCTTCGCAAAACGGGCATTTCTTTTTATCGCTCATTCCTTCACCCGCTCCCCGTTATAGATAACTACCATTGAAGGGAAGGGCGCGGGATCGGCGGCGTTCCCGTCGTCGTCCGTGAACCGTAGCCGCCCGCGCACGAAGCGGATTTCCGCTTTCCCGTAAATGTAATCGTGAAAATATGCTGTGTCTGTCCGCGCTGGGATAAGTAAAACAATCGGATACCCCCCCCCCGCGCTTCCTCGAAAGCCTTTTGAACCCACTTGCCGATCTCGCGTCCGTAAGGCGGATTGCAGAATACCGCGCCGCCGCGATCCCAGCTTTGCGAAAGCCCGTCCGTTTCCGGTGTGTAATACAAAGAGCATTTCGCCGTCTTGTCGGTCGCCGCCGGATCAAGCACGAAGCCGAATTCGGCGTTCAGCTTGTCGAAGAAGTCTTGCGGCGTACACCAGCACATATTTTTAGAGGATAGAAGCGCCGCGTTCATTCGTCCGCCACCTCGCTTTCCTCGACAACCTCGCCCGTGTCCGGATCGACGTTCAAGGAACATTGTTCCGGCTCTGTGAATGTGAAGCGGTCGCGGGCTTCGCGTTCCCTGCGTTCCTTTTCAGAAAGGGAAAATTCGCATTCCCGCGTTAAGCTCTGCAAGCTCTCCACGAACTGCTGATTGATAACGTCATAAGGCATAATCACCGCTTGAAGCAGGAAGCCCGCCTTCGCGACGATGTAGGGCGCTCCCTCCGCCGTGCGGCGTTCGTAAAGCTCCAGCACGTCCAGCACGTCAGCAACGGGCGAAAGATAGCGGCTTTCGATGAATACCAGCCCGCGCGTTGTGCGGATCGGCTTCAAGGTTCGTCCGGAATAGATGATCGAAATTCCTTCCCGCTCGACGTGCCTTTCCGTTTCGTCTGTGTCCTCGAAGCTGATACCCACCGGAACGCCCAGCGTTTTCACGAAGTAATTATCGCGGTCTTTCTCCGGAACGTCGAAGATCGTCAAAAGGCTTTCTTTGTCAAGCTGGGGAAGCCCGACAACCGGATAAACCGCCGATCCGTCGCCGATGTACTGCGTTAATATGTCGCCGTCGTCGCTGTACCGCTCGAAGATTGCAATATTCTTGTTCTTCTTGCAGATAGCGGCGATACTTTTAATCTTCATCTTCGCACCCCCACTTGATAGCCTGTCCGCATTGCCCGCAAAAAGCGTTTTCGTTTTCGTCTGCGTTGTGCAGATATTCACCGCTTCCGCAATTCGGGCAAGCCATAACGCCTTTGTCCCCGTCCGGATACGGTGAAGCGGGAATGTTGAGCGCGTCCGCGTCGTGCCGTTCCGCATTGTCCGAAATGTCAACGCGGGGAACGCGGATCGCCAGCGCGATTTGGCAACCGCAAATCGGGCAATCAACCGCCGAAAAGCGCGTCGGCGCTTTCGTCAGCATATCCGCCATAGAACGCGGTTCTTCCGCCGTGTAGATGTTTTCCCGCTCCGGTGTGAAGCGATAGCCGCAAACGCGGCATTCTGTCTTTTTCTTGCTGAACATAATTGAATAGCTCCTTTCGTGTGATTTAATATTTACCGTAGACGCGGACGGCGGTTTTCCCGCCATGCGTCGCCGCCGATACGATAGCCGAAGGCATAAAGGAAACGCGCAAGAAGTCCCGCGCGGCGCGCTTTGCAAGCCGCCATGTAATCAACTTCGCGTTCGGCTCTTCCGCCGCCGTGTCGTCGATCGGATATTCGCAAATAAGCACGGTGTTTCCGAACGGGCGGCGCGCCGGACGCTCCTTCATAAACTCTTTGTTGCCTTCCTTGCACTTGATGATTTCAAGCGCCTTCGGGAACTGCCAGCCGCTTTTGTTGTCCTTCATTGTGTGTCCCTCCCTTAATCTGTGTACGGGCTTTCAAGCGTCCAGCCGAAGCAATCCGTACTTTTCCATTCCGTTGTGAAGTGATTGCGCCGCCCGTCGCCCGTGAAGAAGCAGTATTCCGCCGGAAGCACCCGCCCGACGTTTTCTTCGCCGTCCCGCTCCGCGCGGTATCGTGTCAGCACGTCCGCCGCAAGAAGGGCGAATTCCTCTTTCACGGGATATTCGGGATCGTAGCCGCTGAACTGATAGGGCGCTTCGATAACCTCCAGCACCGTGTCGGGGAAGCGCGGATTGTCAACGCGGTTCAGAACGCACCATACAACCGCCGCTTGCTCCGTCGTAGAAGGAACGATCCCCGCTTCGCCGTAGATCAGCTTTGCAAGGGCTTCAACCTCCGCCGCGTTCGGCACATATCCCGCCACCGTCCCGCTCGAAGGAAGAAGAACGGCGGTCGGCTGGTGTACCTCTTCAAGCGTTCCGGCGGTCGTATCCTTCGGCTTGTCCGCCGCACCGCTCCCGCTCCACGGCATAAGCGCCGCAAGAAGGGCGGCGACGGTCAGCAACGCAACCGTAAGGGCGACGCGACGGCGAAGCATTGCCCGCCGCCGTCGTTGTGCCTGTATCCGCCGGGGCTTGTGTGCGCTGGCTGTCTGCTCGACTATGTAACCGCAAGGCACTTCGCAAATAAACTTCCCGTCCGCGTCTTGCAGGACGGCAAGCGCTCCGCGCGCCCGATCCGCCGTCATTGTTCCACCTCCGCCGCCGGAAGGGAAAGCCACCATTCCGGATTGTTCCGGAACTGCTCGTTCGGGCAATCGTCGCAACTGTCCGCGCCGCACTCTACGCAAAAGCGTTCTTGAAACGCGCCGTCCCACGGCGCTTCTATGACCGGAAGGGAACGAAGGAAGCCCGCCAGCGTGGGCTTGTCCTTCGTGATAGCGTCGAACGCTGTTCTTCTGTCGCTCATGGTGAATAGCTCCTTTCCCGCGTCAAAATGCGACGCGTATAATCTGCTTGCGGTCTGCTGTGCGATCAAGCGGGAAAAGCCCCCACGTTCCGTCGTCCCGCTTCTTGCAGTTTTCGGGGATATGTCCGCGAAAGCCGCCTTGCGTACCCAGCACGTTTCCGGAAGTCGTTACAATCCGGAATGCGCCCGAAACGCTGTCTTGAACCCACTTCGCCGCAACGCGCGTTCCGTCAAAAAGGCGAACGGCGCAAACGCTGTATAACTGCGTGTCGGTTTCGCTGTGGCGGAAAAGCGCCTTGAATGCGTTTTCGGCGTGAACCTCGACTTTTCCGGAAAGCTCATAATCTCTGAAATAGCTATCGAAGATCACATACTGAACGCGCGCGTCCCACGTTGCGCATTTCATCGGAAGCGGAAGCGCTCTGTATTCTTCCGCCGTCATTGCAGGATAGAAGCCCCGCTTTCCCTCGAAGCGCGCGTCGCCCGCTTCCGGCAAGAACCCCGCGTAAAGCTCGTTGTTAAACTGTGTCATATTGAATAGCTCCTTTCGTATTTCAGCAATTCGCGCCGCGTCGATTTCCTCTGCGTCGGAAATTCTCTTGCACCGTCGCTTGTGCAAGATCGGCGCTGTACTTCGGGCGGGCGTAGCCGTCAAACTCTCCCGTATAGCCGCGCTTCAACTCTTCGTAGATAGCGGCGGCGCTCCTTTTCAGACGGGCGGCAATGTCAACAACGCGTTCACCCTCTGCATACATTCTTTCGATCTCGCGGCGCTGTTCCAGCGTCAAATAACTGTATCCGTTCAATGTTTTAACCTCCTTCCGCCTGCCTTCGGATAAAAAAATAATGCAGGAAAAACCGTAACGGTTTCTTCTGCATTTAATGATACTCTCAACATTTTCAGAAGCGCGCACCAAGCTTTTGACATTTTCCGTTCCCCGTGCTACACTGAAAGAAAAAACAGGAGGACGTTTATGTCTCTCATTCCTTACTATCTGCAATACGTATCCGAGATCTGCGAGGGCACGCGCAAGGCGCCTGCGGGCATTGTGCTCACGGAGCAGGAGGATCTGAAAAAGGCGCTGCAATTGCAGGCCGAGATCACGAAGCTGGGCATTCCCGCCTTCGTCAAAGCCTGCGCTGAGGCTGACGGGACGGAAATTCCGCAGGAGGAATATGACAGCTTCGACCCGGCTGAGCTGAACACGGCTATCGCGCAGCTTGCCGCAGCCTCCCAGCCGCAGGAGCCGGCGGAGGAAGCGCCGCAGGAGCCGGTCAGGACCGAAACGCGCGATATCTTCGAAATTTTCCTCGACAGCGTGTGTCTGGACGATGCTCTGCTGACATATCTGATCGACATTTTAAAGCGCCGCTCCGAGCCGGAATTTTCCAAGCTGTCCCACGCGGCGGCCCGCACCGAGCTGAAGCTGGACGATTTTCTTGCATGGCTCGGCAATATGGAGCTGCTGGCAGGCGAGGATGAGCAGGCGTGCGCGGCCATTATGGACAAATGCCTGTACCGGCTGGAGCAGGAGGGAGAGATGGAGCTGATCGCGGCGCTGCTTTCCGGCGACGAGACGACCTTCAAGCTCTTCCGCACGCAGGCGCCGGAGCTGGTGCACCTGCCGGATGCAACCTATGAATGGTATTGCAGGCACTATCTGGACCGCTATTATCCCGTCCGCTTCATTCTGCATCATCAGGGGATCGAGTTTCCCCGCGCATAAGGAGGCTTCTCATGGAACCCATCTATGTCACCGGCCACCGCAATCCCGATACCGATTCCATTGTTTCCGCCATGGCCTATGCCGCGCTGCGAAACGCGCTGGGCGATCGGGAATTTGTTCCCGCGCGTCTGGGGCATATCTCCGATGAGACACGGCTCGTGCTCGACCGCTTCGGCTTCGAGCCGCCTGTGCGCATCCAGACCATGCGCACGCAGGTGCGCGATCTGGACTATGACACGCCCCCGGCCCTGTCCGGCGCGGTCACCGTCAGCCGGGCCTGGGCGGCACTGCAGACCAACAAGGCAAAATCCATCCCCGCTATCCCCGTGACGAACGAAAACGGCGAGCTGTACGGGATGCTCTCACCCAGCGAGATCGCAAGCTATGATATGCGCACGCTTTCCGATTCCCGCGTCGACAGGATCCCGGTTTTTAATCTCCTGAGCGTTCTGGACGGAAAGATCCTGAACGAGTCCGGCTATCTGACCGACACCATCAGCGGCGAGGTCAGCATCGCGCTGCCGCAGGATAACGAAAATCTCCTGTTCCGCGGTCCGGACGCCATCGTCATCGTCGGCGAACAGCCGGAAATGGCGCGCCGCGCTGTCGAGCAGCAGGTCAGCTGCCTGATCGTGTGCCAGGCCGAGCTGCCGGAGGAGCTGCGGCAGATGCAGACAAACACCTGCATCATCGCCACGCCCTTCGACGCGTACAAGGCCGCCCGCATGGTCTATTACGCCATCGAGGTCGCGCGCGTGTGCCGCACGGAGGATCTTGAGGCGTTCCACCTGA